>Ga0070699_100006720_pt1 | contig 10001 bp, 1 predicted proteins | sample KBSK1503metaG_FD_65473 | JGI IMG/M metagenome (GOLD analysis project Ga0070699, IMG submission 65473) | Corn, switchgrass and miscanthus rhizosphere microbial communities from Kellogg Biological Station, Michigan, USA - KBS K1-50-3 metaG | ecosystem: Host-associated > Plants > Roots >... | reverse complement strand
CAGCGTCGCGCTCGTGTTGCCGTCATAAGGCTTGGTCGGATTGCCAATGATCGCTGCCGTCAGCGTCTTGGCCGTGATGGCGAAGTTCACCGTGGTGCCGCTGAGCACCAGGCTGTAGTTACTGCTGCTCGCCGTCAGGCTGCCGAGGTTGATCGCATAGTCGCCCACGTTCTCACCTGCAGCGCGCGCCAGGGCTCCGCTTACAGCGACTGTCTCGCTGAACGAATACGTCAGAGTGGGATCGGTGGCCGTCCCGTAGACTTTGTTCAGACCGCTGGTCGGCGTCACCGTCACCGGCTTGGCCGTAATGTGACCGGCGCCGCTGGCCGTCGTCGGCAGCGTGTAGTTGCTCAACAACGTGCTCGCGCCCGCCGTGAAGTTAGCCGCTGTCAGACTCGCCGTTACGAGGTTGGCCGTGGCCACGTCGGGACTGTTGTAACTGCCGCTGGTCTGCGTCACGCTGATCGTCTCTGTCCCCACCAGACCGGTGAGTGAGTAGTTCACCGCACTCAGCGTCGCGGTTGTGTTGCCGTCATAAGGCTTGGTCGGATTGCCAATGATCGCTGCGGTCAGCGTCTTGGCCGTGATGGCGAAGTTCACCGTGGTGCCGCTGAGCACCAGGCTGTAGTTGCTGCTGCTGGCTGTCAGTGTGCCCAGGTTGATCGCATAGTTGCCCACGTTCTCACCTGCAGCGCGCGCCAGCACACCCGTCACCGTAATCGGGTCGCTGAGCGCGTAGGTCAGGGTGGGATCGGCCGCCGTGCCATAGACCTTATTCAATCCGCTGGTTGGCGTCACCGTCACCGGCTTGGCCGTGATGTGACCCGCGCCGCTGGCCGTTGTCGGCAACGTGTAGTTGCTCAACAGCGTGCTCGCGCCCGCCGTGAAGTTAGCCGCTGTCAGACTCGCCGTCACGAGGTTGGCCATGGCCACGTCGGGACTGTTGTAGCTGCCACTGGTCTGCGTCACGCTGATCGTCTCTGTACCCACCAGACCGGAGAGTGAGAAGTTCAGCGCACTCAATGTCGCGCCCGTGTTGCCGTCATATGGCTTGGTCGGATTGCCAACGATGGATGCCGTCAGCGTCACCGCAGTGATCACATAGTTGTTTGGCGTCGGGTTGCTGAAGGTCATCGAATAGTTGTTGTTGGTGCTGCTCAGCGCCAGCGTGCCGACAGCCTGTGTGTACGTGTCCACGTTCTTGACCGAAGTCGTGGTCAAGCCGTTGAAGGCCATCGACCCGGTCAGCGTTATCCCCGCAGACACAATGGTCTCGCCGTTCATAAAACCAGTTATCGCGTAGTTCGAAGTGTTGTCTGAATAGGTCGTGTTGTTCAGTGCCACGCTGTTGTAGGGCGTCGATACCGCACTCGGCGTCACTGTCAGCGACGCTGCCGTGATCGAATAGTTGTTCGGCGTCGGGTTGCTGAAGGTCATCGAATAGTTGTTATTCGTGCTGCTCAGCGCCAGCGTGCCGACAGCCTGCGTGTACGTGCCCGCGTTCTTGACCGAAGTCGTGGTCAAGCCGTTAAAGGCCATCGACCCGCTCAGCGTTATCCCCGCAGACACAATCGTCTCACTATTCACGAATCCAGTTATCGAATAGTTCGACGTGCTGTCTGAATAGGTCGTGTTGTTCAGCGCCACTCCACTGTAGGGCGTCGATACTGCATTCGGCGTCACGGTCAGCGCTTTGGGATTAACCGTTAAGGTCGCGGCGTTGGAATTGGCCGTCTGCGTGCCGTTACACGTGTTGGTAAAGACCGCGCGGTATTGGTTCGTGCTCAGAGAAACACTCGGACTCGTAATAGTAAGCGTCCCGGTCGTCACGCCGCTGTAGGGCGCAGTGTTCGTGAGATTTGTGAACGGACCACCCGTGCTCACTTGCCATTGCACTGTGGGTGCGGGATCAGCGTTGGCGGCCGCCGTAAAGGTCGCGTTGCTGCCATATGTGACTGTTTGATTGATCGGCTGCGTTGTCAGGCTCGGCGCGGCGCATGCCGGGGTCGAGTAAGACGGGCCGGGGACGATCACGACTCCGGCTCCCGAGCCATTCAGAGGGATGTTATTGCTATTGACTGTGAAATCGGCGTCGTCGTGGTAGTTCAGGCCAACGGTGCCGGTGCCGGTGCCGATGTGCACGGCGACGGTCCAGGTTATTTTGTCACTCGTGCTCACGTCGGCATCGGTCATGGAAGAGCCAGTAACGCCGCTCTCGACGAGCGCAAAGTCTTCAGCGTCCAATCCAAAGACGGGCTCGCTGAACGTGACAGTGAAATGCACGGTGGTGTTGTTATTCGTTGGGTTCGGGTCTACGCCATTCCGCACGATCGAGACCAGGGTTGGAAACTTTATCTTGTAAGTAACGATGGCGGCGGCCGAGTCGAGACCCTTGTTCGAATTTGCTCCCGACCAGCTTGCCGCATAGGTATTGGCCTGCGTCACTACACGATATTCCGGCTGCATCATGACGCCATTGGCACTCGCCTGACCGCCGTTCGAACTAGCAGTTAAAGCAATGAACGGCGTGACTGCGCTGACGCTCTGGCCTCTGTCATCGAAACCGATAGCGCCGAGCAGCAGTTCGTCGGCCTGCGACGTGGTTGCAGTGTTGCCTGAACTCGGCGTGGTGGAATTTCCGGTTGCGGTTTGGGATTGATCTTTAGGAGTTGGCGACACCAGGCCGTTGGCAGTGATGAACGTGGCCGCTATGTTTTCGGTTGCGGTGGAGTTGACAGTAATCGTACCGCTCGATAATGCGTGGGTGACAGGCGCAGAAAAGATCAGAGTCCGGACGCCGCTGCCGCTGTTGTTGGTTACGTCGGCATCTTTGGTGTAAGTGTTGCTGCCGCCGCTTCCGTTGTCGGTGATCGTGAAGGTCGCCGCGACTGGATCCGTGGCGATGGTCACGAAGATCGTGTTGCCCACAGCGACTGTTGCGGTCTGAGCGAGGGTGTTATCCGCGCTATTGGTGTTTTGTGTTCCGATGGTTGCCGCGCCAATCGCGCCGGGAATCGTAAGCACCAGAGCGCCCGAAGTTGAAAAATTTCCCGCCGTGTCAGTTGACCTGGCAGTAATGCTGTGGTCTCCCGCCGTGCTGATCGTAGTGGTAGTGATGCCGGGGCTGGCGTATTGGGCGGCGGTGCCGCTGCCGATTTGAGTCACTCCATCGAAAATGGTGACGGTAGTTCCGGCGTCGGCTGTTCCGGTAAATGTCTTCGTGCCGGCCGTAATAATACCGTCCGGGTCGGTGAGGGCCGGGCTCAGCGCCGGTATAGAAGGAGTCGCTGGCGGAGTGTTGTCGACCGTGAAGGTAGTGCTTGGACCTGCTGCCGGAGCGGTGTTGCCCGCGGTATCCGTGGCGGTGCCGGCGGCGATGGAAATCCCGAGTGTCCCGTCGCCGGTGATGCTCGAGAGAGTTACGGTGCGCGTGGTGCCTGTGCCGGTGACGCCGACTGACGCATTGGCAGTGCCGGTTTGGTTCAGCGTAATGTTACCCGACGAGAGTGTGCTGGAGTTGAAATTGGTATCTGCGTAAGTCACCGTGTAAGTGACCGGGCCGGATCTGGTAAGGGAGGCCGAGGGCGCACTGATCGTCACGGTCGGCGCAATGTTGTCAACTGCAAATGTGGCCCCGCTTGTAGGCGCAGAGGTGATCACGTTGCCCGCCAGATCCGTGCCCACGCTCAGCGATACCGTGGCCGTCCCGTTGCCGGCGCCAACTGTGTGCGTATACGTGTAGTGGGTGCTGTCAGTCTTGGTCATGGCCGTGGCAGCGAGGGTGTTGGCGCCACTGATGGCAATTTTCACCACCGGGGAGTCGGCAATCGGCTCATTGAATGTAGCTGTGATCGTTAGCGTCGTCCCCGCGTCCACTGCGCCCGTCGGCGAGTAGGTAATCGCTGCTGTCGGACCGGTGTTATCCACCGTGAAGGTGGCGCCGCTTGTAGGCGCAGAGGTGATCAGGTTGCCCGCCAGGTCCGTGCCCGTGCTCAGCGCCACCGTGGCCGTGCCATTGCCGGCGCCAACTAAGTGCGTGCCCGTGTAGTGAGTGCTGTCCACCTTGGTCATGTTCATAGCCACCATGGCGTTCTGGCCACTGATAGCGAACTGCACCACTGGTGAGTCGGACATCGGCTCGCTGAAGGTCGCCGTGATCGTCAGCGTAGTGCCTGACTTCACCGGGCCCGTCGGCGAGTAAGTAATCGCCGCTGTAGGACGGGTGTTATCTACGGTGAACGTCGTGCTCGGACCCGCCGCTGGGGCTAGGTTGCCGGCTGTGTCAGAAGCTGTGCTGGCAGCGATGGAAATTCCGAGAGTGCCATCGCCCGTGATGCCGGATAGGGTCACGGTGCGCGTAGTTCCTGTGCCGGTAACCCCGACGGTGGCATTGGCGGTGCCGGTCTTGTTCAACGTAACGTTGCCCGCTACCAGGGTGCTGGAATTGAAATTGGTATCCGCATACGTCACGGTGTAAGTGACATTGGCCGTTCTCGTGATTGAAGCCGAGGGCGCACTGATCGTCACTGTCGGCGGCGTCCTGTCAACTGTATAAACTTGCCCAGTGAAGTTTCCGTTGCCGGCTCCGGGTCCACCGAGTGGATTGGTCCCGTCGGTTATCGAATCGTCGTCGACAAGGTTCAAACCAATCGTGCCATCGCCGGAACCCGTGTTCACGGTGACCGTGTAAGTTGTAGCGGGGCCCGCCGGGCTGACGCTCGTGATTGAAGTTCCGCTCAGTCCGGTCGTGGCTAGAGCGAAATCGGTGGCGTCCACACCCGTGACGCTCTCGCTGAAGGTGACCGTAAACTGGACGCTCGCCGCATTGGTCGGACTGGTGCCGACTCGATTAATGGACAACACTGTCGGAGGGACTGTGTCCTGGATGGTTTCCACCTGGTTCCCGGAGACGGAGCCAACAGTACCTGTGATGGTCGGCGTGCCTACGGTGTTATCGCGGTACTTGAAGCTGGCAGAACCCGTAGAGGTTGTGACGCTAGTGATGGTTGTGGTGTCCGCTGTGTCCCGGAAGCTGCCACCCGCCGAACTGGTACTTAGGTTCACTGTCTGGCTGCTTGTCACCGTGTTTCCAAATTGATCTCTGAGTGCGACGGTCATCGTGCTGGAGGTCGTGCCTCTTTCGATTGTCTGCGGTGCGGAGGTGAAAACGATCTGGGAAAGAGCACCGACAACTTCCGTCAATGTGCCATAATTGGTTGAAGACTCATTAGTGAAACTCGACGTGCCTGATCTTGTAATGTTGCCGCTCGCCAGTGGCGTGCCGGCGCTCGGCCGCACTTGAATTCCGGACCACGTTATTGTCGATTTGCCTTGTGTGGTTTTAGCAGTGACGTTGATCGTGATGGTGGTAGTGGTCACAGTGGCGGTGGACGAAGCCAACGTCAAAGCAGCCCCCGCGCCTCCGTTGCCTCCATGGGTCACGGTTGCCGTAACGGTTGCAGCGCCATTGAAAACGAAGCCAGCAGGAGCATTTAGGATGATCGTGCCTGTCCCAATTTCTCCACCGTTTTGTTCCCCGATCGACGGACCGGTCAAGCTGGTGTAACTCCCGCCAGTCGTGTTAGCCGAGATCGAGACGGGGCTCCCGGTAATGGCCGTCACGTTCACAGCGTCAGAAGCATCCGTTAACGTCGTCTGCGCGGTCCATCCCGAAGACATTCCCTTCGCACCTAATATGTAGGTAATGCCTGCGTCAATCGCTTCCGGAGCATAACCATTAAATGTGAAGTTGCCGTTCGCATCCGCTTGAATAGTAAATTCATGGGCCAGTTCGGTAGACGTGTGCGGGTCTTCGTGAAAGATCAGGTCAACCATCTCGTTTGGTTGAAACCCACTGCCCTTCACAATCGCTGTCGTCCCTGGCGCGTAATCAAGTTTGTCCGTCGTCACACTTGCCGGAGAACTAGCAAGAACCGACGCTGAGTTAAGATAAGTGCCGCTGCTATTGATACCACCTACGACGAGTGCTTGATTTGATCCCGGCAACTCCGTGATTGTTTCGCCAGTGCGATCGCGCAGCGGATCTGTTTGGCCGTTGTAGAAGAGAGCGGCGCGAGTCGGACAATTCAAGATCTGCTGGACCAACTCCGGATGGTCATCGCCAAGCGGATATACGTGAGCATGCGCGCCAAAAATGTTAGCGGCAGGATCATACATCTCCATGTCTGCGTGATCGGTGCCGCCGATGATCTGAACCTTGCCATCAGGCAACACACGCAGGGTGGCTCTGACGTGTGTATCTGTCATCGAGCCCGCATTCGCGAAAGTTGAGCCATCGAAAATCTCGCCTGACGAGAGAGCATTCCCCGTGGCATCTAGCCCGCCCACGAGCAACACCCTCCCGTCCGTTAGCAGGGCAGCAGAATGCTTTGATCGAGCAGTATTCATATTCGCCGCGAAAGCGCTGAAGGTGCTCGACGAAGGATCAAACACCTCTGCGCTGCCGTTCGCATCGCCCCCCGCGATGAGAATGTGCGCATTAGCAAAAAGCGTCGCGCTGTGACCTGCACGCGCGACGCTCATTGCCGGACCGGATGTAAAAGCACCAGTCGTCGGGTCGAAGATTTCTGTCGTTGTCAGTGAGCCTGTCCCATTGCGCCCCCCGACTATCAACACGCGACCGTCAGCCAATAACGTCGCCGTATGATCAACGCGTGCCGCGTTCATGTTCCCCGTCAATGAAAATGTCGCCGTCGCTGGATCGTAGATCTCCGCTTGATTCAGTGCCCCACTTGAATTCTCGCCACCCGCTATTAACACGCGACCATCAGACAAACGTGTGGCGGTGTGGCCACGCCGCTCGATTGTCATTGTCGTGCTCGGACTTTGTGGGTCCGGGACAGCCGAATTCAAAGCGGCATTCACCCGCGCGGCCCTGACGTTCGTTGTCGTCTTCTGGCTGCCGCCGAATATCGCCATCGCTCTATTGAAAAGCTGGCCCAGCGAACTTGCTGACGATGCAGTCGACGCCAATGCAGTGATGCCAATCGCGAGGCACGCAAACAGCACCAATAGACGCGCTATTCGGATTCTCTTGATGGCTTGTGAACGGGAGGTAGAGATAGAGCGTGACGGGGGCTGTATTCTCATGGGGCTCCTGAAATAAAGTTCTTCAAGCAGGCTGGGCCACCTGCAGGAATCAAGATGTTTTGAGCTAGCCGCTGGCGTTTTCCCTGAAGAACCGGCAGGGGATAGTTCAAGTTCCGCTTTCACGTAGAGACACGAATGCGTGAACCGGGGGGATACTGGCTCCAGAAATGCCTATCGCAGAATCGCAGTGTTGGTTTGGGTAGAGCGATTCCCGCACGCGAAAGGAAACGCTAGTACGAGCACCTGCCTTGGACCGTGTTTGGCTTTATCAGACTGGAACAACCTGACCCGCCGGCCAAAGCTCCTGGTTCGTGAATCGAATTGCCACTCAGTTAGAATTATTAACAGAGCTACAACTCCACGAATGCGGCCCGGTCCTTTCGCGAAAGAGGAACTAATAACTCAACAAGCGCACATCCGTGTATGTGCGCAAATAGCAACCAGCGGGCCACAAGGTGCTGGCGAATGTGATGTGGACATCAATCGAGGAAACATCTCTGCAAGTGTGACTTATTGATATGCTAAAGATTGTTTAATGCTTGATCGATCTGAGGGACGCTGCTCACTGGCGAGCAGTTGTGGCAGAAAACAAGGGGAAGGGCTGGCAGGAATCAGCCGTCAGGTCAGCACAGGATCATGTAAGGTCAGTGCCGACTCTTGGAGATGCCACGGCCTTGCGCCGTGGAGTCTCACGCTCGGGGCTAACCAAAGCGCACCCCCTCCACTCTTCCAGATGCCACGGCCTTGCGCCGTGGAGTCTCACGCTCGCCGCTAACCAAAGCGCACCCCCTCCACTCTCCAAGATGCCACGGCCTTGCGCCGTGGAGTCTCACGCTCGCGGCTGCCAAAGCGCCCACCCTCCACTCTTCCAGATGCCACGGCCTTGCGCCGTGGAGTCTCACGCTCGGGGCTACAAAGAACCCTGCCCAACTCTCTCCAAGACGCCACGGCCTTGCGCCGTGGAGTCTCACGCTCGCCGCTACAGAGAAACCTGTGCAACTCTCTGAAGATGCCACGGCCTTGTGCCGTGGAGTCTCACGCTCGCGGCTACAAAGAACCCTGCGCAACTCTCTCCAAGATGCCACGGCCTTGCGCCGTGGAGTCTCACGCTCGCCGCTACAAAGAACCCTGCGCAACTCACTAAAGATGCCACGGCTTTGCGCCCTCGCCGCTACAGAGAACCCTGCCCAACTCTCTGAAGATGCCACGGCCTTGCGCCGTGGAGTCTCACGCTCGCAGCTACAAAGAACCCTGCGCAACTTACTAAAGATGCCACGGCCTTGCGCCGTGGAGTCTCACGCTCGCGGCTACAAAGAAAGCCGCCCAACTCACTAAAGATGCCACGGCCTTGCGCCGTGGAGTCTCACGCTCGCAGCTACAAAGAACCCTGCGCAACTCACTAAAGATGCCACGGCCCTGCGCCGTGGAGTCTCACACTCGCCGCTAATAAAGACACCCTTCAGATGCCAAGGATTGGTGGAGTCCTAATTTCAAGTAGGCACCTCCGCGGTTGATTTGCTCGTAAAGAAGAGTTCTCCGGGGGAGACTCCACGGCGCAAGGCCCGTCGGGTCAGCCAGCGGCGCGCGTTAGCAATCAGCACTCACTTCGTGAGTCTCTGTAGTTGCTTCCGTAAGCCGCTTGCTATTTCTTCCTTTCTGGATCGAACTGCTCCCCACGTTTCCAAATAGCTAACGTGGTCGCCGCCAACTGTCGGGCGATAGTCAAGCGCGCCAAACTGGGCGCCATCCCGCGCGCCACCCGCGCCTCGTAGCCAGCTTGGAAGGGCCCGCTATGACAAGCACTGGTGGCCGCGTTCTTGAATACTCGTTTCAGCAGGTGGTTATGGTTGCGATTCAAACCACGCGTCGCCAGCGGCTTGGTGCTGCGGCGCAACACCCCATTCACTACCTCGTGGTCAGCGCTGCTGCAGGTCACCACCGCCAGTCCCACATAGGTCCAGAACTGCTGCTTGCTGCGAAACCGGTGCGGCGTGCCCACCACCGCGATCAACTGCGCCACGCTCACCGACCCCAGCCGCGGCACACTCATGAGCCAGAGGTAAGCGGTTTGCCGCCGCACTTCTTTGACCATCGCCAGTTTGGCTTTATGCCGCAACGGCTTGAGCGCCGCCAATTGCTCATACAAGAAGCCGGCCCGCTGTTTCGCTCCTGGCTCAGGCAGTTTCCCGAGCCACTGCCCGCGCCGATCCTGCCGCTAAATCTCATGGCCCCCGCAGGCAATCGCCCGCCCGCGAAATATGGCCTTCAGGCGATTCATCACGCGCGTCGTGTCGCTCACCAGGCAGTCGTAGGTGCGCACCAACTCCTTCAACGTCCGCACCCCGTTGTCACCGTGATAGACCGCCTTCAACGACTTGTTTCGTAATAACTCCGCCAGCTTCCGCGCATCCACCCGATCATTCTTATTACCGCTTTGCAGCAGTTTGTTGTGCCGCGGATCACAGACCACCACTTCGGTTACCAACGGCCGCACTATGTCATGCAGCCAGTTTGCCTGCGTCCCCTCTTCAAACGTCACATACACCTTGCCGCGCAGCTGCTTGAGAAAACCGCGTACGCGCTCGGTCCCGGTCTCAATCGTCGATTCCATCACTACTTTGCCGGCTCCATTCAGTACCGCTAGCGCAATGGTTGCGCGATGCACGTCCATTCCAACATAATACGTTTTCATAGGGCTCTCCTTCGGTCTGTACTTGAAGTCTTAAATCAACTCCAAGCTACCACCATTGGGGCGCCCTTTCATATATAGCGTAGCGACCGGGTCGTTTCCGTGATGCTCAACTACTTCCGGCCACAACAAATTCTAACCTTATTGGAGAAAACGAAGGAATGCGCAGGCGTATCGACCCGGTCGCTACGGCTCCCGGTTC
>Ga0070699_100006718_pt1 | contig 10004 bp, 11 predicted proteins | sample KBSK1503metaG_FD_65473 | JGI IMG/M metagenome (GOLD analysis project Ga0070699, IMG submission 65473) | Corn, switchgrass and miscanthus rhizosphere microbial communities from Kellogg Biological Station, Michigan, USA - KBS K1-50-3 metaG | ecosystem: Host-associated > Plants > Roots >... | reverse complement strand
GCCGCAACGGAGTTGAAGCGGCAACTCGGATATCGCGCGCTGCTGGTAACGCGTGGCGGCGAGGGCATGACTTTAGTCGAGAGTGACGCGACGCCGCTCCACATTCGCGCCGTCGGTGCGCAACAGCCAGTAGATGTCACGGGCGCGGGTGACACGGTGATTGCGACGTTTACGTTAGCGCTGGCGGCGGGTGCGTCGTTTGCCGATGCCGCTCACCTCGCGAACTATGCGGGCGGACTCGTCGTGATGAAACGAGGCACGGCGACCGTGAGTGCTGAGGAGCTCGAGCATTCGATTGCAAACACATAATTCAATTGTTGTCAGTCGCGATGAGTTGAAAAAACAGGTTGCGGCTGCGCGCGAAGCCGGCGCACGAATTGTGTTGGCTAACGGATGCTTCGACGTGCTTCATGTCGGGCATGTCCGTTATCTTGCCGGCGCGCGAGAGCTCGGTGACGTGCTGGTAGTCGGCATCAACTCCGACGAGCAGGTGGCGCTTCAGAAGGGCACGGGCCGGCCGGTGTTGCCTGCGATGGAACGTGCAGAGATCGTGGCCGCACTTGAGTCCGTGACTTACGTAACCATCTTCAATGAATCTACGGTCGAAGAACTCTTGCTCGCCTTGAAACCGGACGTCCACGCCAAAGGCACCGACTACACGACCGAGACCGTGCCCGAACGTGACGTGGTACGATCCTACGGCGGACAAGTGGCGATCGTCGGCGACCCAAAAGATCACTCAACTTCCGCAATCATCGCCCAACTCGGAGGTGCAAATGGATAAAGCATTTTCACGCAAAGGCGCAAAGGAACAAACCCAAGCCGCAAAGAACACAATCAGACTCTTCTTTGCGCCTTCGTTTACGACTTTGCGCCTTTGCGTGAAACCTCTGCTGGCTTTCCTCCTCGTCTTATTGTCGATTCCCGCATTCGCTCAAAAGAACGCCGCGCGTTTTGATCCGGACGGCTCCTTCTGGATTCTCGGTGAACCGCCAAACGAATTTTCGGAATTTGGCGCCATAAATCTGAACGCGAAACGCTCGCGCCAGCTTCCCGTCCAGGGTTTCGAGTTGCGCACTGGCAAGCGACTGCGCTTCAAGACCCTAACGGTCAAACGCGACAACTTCACCTTTACCACCATCACCCTCGGCGGCGTCTCGTACGCTTTTTCCGGAAAGTTTCTTAAAGGCGGAGTCTACTCCGCCGGCGATCTGGACGAGGAGGCTCCCGTCCTCGAAGGCACACTTACCAAGTTTCGCGGCAGCCAAAAAGTCGCTGCAGCGAAGCTCAAGTTTTCTTATTTCGGGGGCACCTGAAAACTCGGGATGAGAATTCTGATCGTAAAACTCGGCAGTATCGGCGACATAGTTCACACTTTACCGGCGCTCGCCGCCCTGCGCGCGGCCCAACCGCAGTCCGAGATCTCGTGGGTCGTCGAACGTCGCTCGGCTGAAATTTTGAGAGACAACCCGCTTCTTGATCGCCTCATCGAAGTCGACACGAAGGCCTTGAGGCGTGGGCTGATGTCTGGGGAGACGCTGCGGGCACCGCGCCAGCAGTTACGTCGGTTACGCGCCTCAGCCTTCGATGTCGCTTTAGATTTCCAGGGTCTTCTTAAATCCGCTTCGATAGCGCGCCTTTCGGGCGCGCAACGTGTTTATGGCTACTCTCGCGCCGGATTGCGCGAACCGGCGAGTTCCTTACTGCTTTCAAAACGGATCGACGTACCCGTCAACGTCCACGTTATTCGCAAGGCGCTGTTGCTGCTCGAAGGGGCTCTCGGCGTTCCCACCCCGGCAGAACTCTCCTTTCCTATCAATGTCACAAACGAGCAGAAACGTGAGGCGGAAAATATTGCCGCGGAGGCCGGCGGACGATACGCGATTTTGAATCCCGGTGGTGGTTGGCCTACGAAACTTTGGAGTGTCGATCGGTTCGGCAAACTGGCGGATCGGCTCTGGTCCAGTTATGGTATTTCATCGCTTGTGACTTACGGTCCTGGCGAGCTCGAGCTGGCCGAAGGTGTTCGCCGTTCGTCAGTCTCCGGAAAAGCGATTGCAGTGAGTCCGTCTTTGAAAGGTTTCTACGAGCTGGCGCGTGGCGCGAGTGTTTACGTTGGCGGCGACACTGGCCCGACCCACATCGCGGTCGCGGCGGGTACTCCGATTGTTGGTCTGTTTGGACCAACTGAGTGGTGGCGCAACGGCAGCCCACGTCCGGAGGATATCTGCGTGGAGCGAAACGATATCGACTGCCGCGTAGATTGCCATCGACGTTCGTGTTCGAAGTGGATCTGCATGGATATTGAAGTGGACAGAGTACTCGAGGCCGTAGGTCGGAGGTTGGCCACAAAAAGGCACATAACGCACAAAATGAGTTAATTTCCTGTTTGTGCCTTTTTGTGGCTATTTCTATGAGTAGAAGAGGCGGAACATGGATTCAGCGTTGGCGAGTGCCGCTCGGGTTTCTGTGCGGCGCGGCCTTCATTTTCTTCGCGCGCCCCACTCCGAAAGCGCTCGCCATCGGCGCTTCAGTTTCGTTGCTGGGTCTCGCACTACGCGCGTGGGCTGCCGGTCATATCCGAAAAAATGCTCAGCTCGCCACCTCTGGTCCATACGCCTTCACCCGCAATCCGCTTTATCTCGGTAGTTTTCTGCTCGGTCTCGGGTTCACGATCGCTTCGGGCCGCCTCGTGCTGGGGCTGCTGTTTGCCGCTCTGTTTCTTGGCATCTATTTACCAGTGATGCGCGTCGAAGCGACGACCATGGCAGAGCTTTTTGGCAATGAATTTGAAACATACCGGCGATCCGTGCCGCTATTCTTTCCTCGACTTACTCCGTTCCGGCAAAATGAGTCGGCGGAAAACCGCTTCGATGGTACGCTTTATCTGCGGTACCGCGAATACCGGGCCGCCCTCGGGCTAGTGATCGCGTGGAGCTTGCTACTGATTAAGACTTATTACTTCTAATTTCACCTTGCAAAAAGTAAAAAGCATCGTCGTTATTTTCCTGCTCGCGCTCTCCGCGAATATCGTGGCGCGCGCGCAACGCGTTGAATCGAGCTCGGGGACCAGGCATTTCGAGCACGGCGAAGAACTACACTTCGAAGCAGAATTCTCACGCGCGCTCTTACGAAAGTTGGACGTCGCGGATCTGAAGTTCCGGGCGACTCGCACACCTCTCGACACCGCCGGATCCAAGCCGTATGCGTTGACACTCAGCGCCGACGTCGCGAGCAAAGGTTTCTTCACGCGCCTGTTCAATATCAAGTTTCGCGAGCGTGTCGAATCAACTGTCGAACCCGGGTCTTTTACGGTTGAGAAAACGACGATCCTCGACGAGCAGGGTAAACGCGTGCGCACTACCGAATCGACCTTCGATCGTTCGCAGGGGAAGATGACGTGGACTTCTCGCGATCCAAACAATCCGGATGCGGAACCGCGTCATGCAATCGCTGACTTCTCCGGCCAGTTGCAGGACGTTCTCTCCGCCATTTACTTCATTCGCACGCAACCTCTCGCCGTCGGCAAGTCGTTTGAAATCTTCGTCGGCGATGGCGGTCGGGTTTACAAGATTCCGGTGAAAGTGGTTGAGAAGAAACGCATGAAGACGATCCTCGGTCGCGTCAATGTGCTGCGAGTGAATCCGGAACTGTTTGGACCAGAGCGATTGATCGATGACGAGCAGGGCGAGTTCTCGATCTGGATCACTGACGACGAGCATCACATTCCGGTTGGCGGACGTGTAAAGACTGACTATGGCACATTTGACATCAAGCTAAAACGCATCGTTACCAATTCCCCACCACCCCCACGATAGTTCCATGCCGATCCCGTTAATCATCGGTCACCGCGGTGCCTCGGCCGTGGCGCCTGAAAATACGATGGCTGCGTTTCGTGAAGCGATCGCGGTTGGAGCGGATGGGATTGAGTTTGATGTCCGGCTCACGCGCGATAGGGTTCCGGTGGTAATTCACGACAGCACGTTGCGTCGCACGGGTGGACTCAATCAACGCGTTGCTGATTTGAATTGGGAGGAGCTGAGCAAGGTAGATATTGGTAGTTGGTTCGCGCTGCGATTTGCGAGTGAAACGGTGCCGAGTCTCGCGGAGTTGTTCGAGTTGTTTAAGACGAACAATCTCAGTCTGTACCTGGAAATGAAATGCGACGCGCCGGCTGAACACAGACCATTGGCCGAGGCGTGCTCTCGCCTGATCAATGACTATTCATTTAAGGAACGGGTCGTGGTTGAGTGCTTTCAGCTGCCGGCGCTTGAAGTTCTTAAAGAGATTGATCCCGAGATCAAAACCGCGGCACTCTTCGACCGTACCTTTACGGACCAAAGCATTATCACTAGCGCAACTGAAATCGGCGCCATGGCTGTTGCCTTGCACCACCGCCTCGCGCGCAAAGGGCTTGTCGCGAAATCAAAGCAGGCTGGTCTGCACGTCGCTGTTTGGACCGTGGACGATCCCATCTGGCTCGACCGCGCGCGAGCCATGAATGTTGACGCGTTAATCACCAACGATCCGGCAAGGATGCTGAATTCCTGAAGGACGTTTCACGCAAAGGCGCAAAGGTTACGCAAAGCCGCAAAGAAGACGTCGAGTTTTATTGCGGCTTTGCGTAACCTTTGCGCCTTTGCGTGAAATATTCATAAAGTTAAGTAGTGACTCGTCCCCTGGCACATGTCAATCGTTTCTTCGTCTCGCCGGAGTTCTCAGTCTATTACCGCCGCACCAAACAGCTCACGTGGCAGAACCAGGCAACTGCGGGATACTCGCTGCTCGCCACGCTGAGCGGGAAACTCGACTACGCGATTGATGACAAACAGCGAGCACTGCAAGCATCTGAGTTCATCGTGCTCGAGCCAAATACAAGCGTGACGGCCAAGGGTCGTCAGGTCGAGCTACTCTTCCTCACGGTCTCGGCCTCACTCGTCATCCAGCACGCCACTGCGATGCACTTGATTCCACCGAAATCCATCGTCACCTTCACCGGCGAACACATTCACGGCGATCAACGACTCGACGCACTCCGAAACGAATTTGTCTCAGAGCTCGCAGCCGAAAAACCCGGCAAAGAGATCGTCATGCGTGCCCTCGTAGAACAAACCCTGGTCCATATTTTGCGACACTACTCGACGCCCCGCCTCTCCGAAGAGCTTGAGCTCTCACGCGTGGGATTGATCGACCGGCGCATTCGACGTTCGATCGAATTAATGCACACCCAGCTCGATCAGGATCTAACACTCAAAGCCCTCGCCGCCGAGTCGTTTCTTTCACCATTTCACTTCGCGCGCCTTTTCAAAAAACTCACCGGCACCTCGCCGCACAACTACCTCGCCAGCATTCGCGCCACGAGAGCGCAGTTGCTACTCGCCGAAACAGATCTCTCCGTCACTGAGATCGGCGCACGCGTCGGCTACTTGAGCGGCAGTCACTTCACCAGGGCATTTCGCATCGCCACCGGTGCGACGCCGCGCGAGTTTCGCAAAGCACTCGTCTCGCAAAGTAAGGCCGGCGCAAGCCGTCGCCAATAATGCGCAAGATTTGTCAGTTCAAAGCGGTTCTCTCTAAGTATCATCCGGGAAAACTTTTCAGGAGAAACCGTAAATGCCAGTCGCAAAGCAAACCGAGATCAAACCCGCCGAGGGTAAGCTCGGAGTTTTACTCGTAGGTTTGGGCGCCGTCAGCACCACGTTCATCGCCGGAGTTGAAGCCATCAAGAAAGGTTTCGCTCAACCCATCGGCAGTCTGACGCAGATGGGAACAATTCGTCTCGGTAAACGAACTGATAATCGCGTACCACTGATCAAAGACTTCGTGCCACTGGCCCAACTCAAAGATCTCGTCTTCGGCGCCTGGGACATCTTTCCCGAATCAGCGTACGACGCAGCACTTAATGCCGGCGTGCTTGAAAAAGAGCTTTTGGGCCAACTCAAAGAACCGCTGCGCAAGATCCGTCCTATGAAAGCCGTGTTCGATCAGACTTACGTGAAGCGACTCAGCGGCACGAACGTCAAGACCGGCAAGAACAAGTTTGAACTGGCCCAACAACTCATCGACGAGATCGCCGAGTGGAAACGCAAGAACAAATGCGCGCGCCTGGTAATGATCTGGGCGGCCTCGACTGAAATCTTCCTGAAGCAGCACGCTGTCCACAAGACGCTCGACTCCTTCGAACAGGCGATGCGCGATAACCACAAAGCGATCGCGCCGTCGATGATCTACGCCTACGCTGCACTCAAATCCGGAATTCCTTTTGCGAACGGTGCGCCCAACCTGACTGTTGACATCCCCGCACTCATGACGCTGGCTGACAAGAACAAGCTCGGGATTTGCGGCAAAGACTTCAAGACCGGACAAACCTTGATGAAGACGATCATCGCGCCCGGACTCAAGGCGCGCATGCTCGGCTTGCACGGCTGGTACTCCACCAACATTCTCGGCAACCGCGACGGCGAAGTGCTCGACGATCCCGACTCGTTCAAGACCAAGGAAGAGTCGAAGCTGTCAGTGCTCGAATATATTTTGCAGCCGGAAGTCTATCCGACCTTGTACAAAGATTTCTCACACGTCGTTCGCATCAACTACTACCCACCGCGCGGCGACAACAAAGAAGGCTGGGACAATATCGATATCTTCGGCTGGCTCGGTTACAAGATGCAGATCAAGATCGACTTTCTCTGTCGCGACTCGATCCTCGCGGCGCCGATCGTGCTCGACCTCGCGCTGTTTCTCGATTTGGCGCAACGCGCCGGCATGAAAGGCGTGCAGGAATGGCTTTCGTTCTACTTCAAATCTCCACAAACCGCGCCTGGTTTGTATCCGGAGCACGACATCTTCATTCAATTAATGAAACTCAAAAACACACTGCGACATCTTCGCGGCGAGGATCTAATTACCCACTTAGGTCTCGAATACTACGACTAATTCGCGTGAATCCGTGTACTAGCGGCTCAAAACGTGCAATTAATTGTCATTAAGTTCTTGACAGGAAATGTCAGGCAGCAGTTAACTTAGCAGCCGGTTGCCACGGTTCAGGCACGCAGGACCGGGTTGGCGAACCTTAAACTCTTACAGATGCATCAATTCTATGTGCGGATCGTTCCTTGCTTATAGAGCAATGGGCCATTGGATTTCGGCCTAAAGGAGCGTGAGCCGATGTTAGCTGAATGTGAAGTGACAGAAACTAGAGACATGAACAATACAGGTACAGTTTTCCTCGATCCCGATCAGAAGAGCCCGCGTGCTCAGGATTTTGAGGAGCGGTTGACAGCGCGAATTGTGGGTCAGGAGCGTGCAGTCAGGCGAATGAGCGGCCTGTATCAGATTTTTCTGGCAGGCATGAACCCACCAAACCGGCCGATCGGTACGATGCTCTTTTTAGGACCGACCGGCTCCGGAAAGACTCGTGTGATCGAAGCCGCTGCCGAAGTTCTTTATGGCGATCCGAACGCCATCGTGAAGATCGACTGCGCGGAGTTTCAGCACTCACACGAGATCGCCAAACTGATTGGCTCGCCTCCGGGGTATTTGGGGCATCGTGAAACTTCACCGATGCTCACCCAGGAGAACCTCGATCGAATGCATACCGACGACATGAAAGTGTCGCTGGTGTTGTTCGACGAAATCGAAAAGGCTTCTGACAGCTTGTGGCAGTTGCTGCTCGGCATTCTGGACAAGGCGACGTTGACCCTGGGCGACAATCGTCGCGTCGACTTCTCGAAGGCGATGGTAATCATGACTTCGAACCTCGGTGCGCGTGAGATGTCGGAGTTGATTTCCGGTGGTATCGGATTCGCACCTGGCAAGGGCACGCGATCTCCTAACGACACAGAGGTCGACCAGAAGATCTATCGCACTGCGGTCGAAGCCGCGCGACGCAAGTTCTCGCCTGAGTTTATGAACCGCATCGACAAGGTGGTCGTGTTCCGCTCGTTGAAGGAACATCACCTGCGGCAGATACTCGATCTCGAGTTGCAGGCGGTTCAGGATCGAATCATGCAGTCAGCCGGAACCAAGTTTGTCTTTCAGTGTTCGGATTCGGCGAAAGACATACTGATGAAGGAAGGGCTGGATTACAAATACGGTGCGCGACACTTGAAGCGCGCGGTTGAAAGATTTCTGGTGTATCCACTTTCGAACCTCGTGGCCACGGGCCAGATTGGTTTGGGAGATCTGGTACACGTTGATGTTGATGGAGCTCGCAACCGGTTGGTCTTTTCGAAGAGTTCCGGCGGCGCTTTGATTCACGAGATGGATAAGGGTGCGGAGCCGGACGATACGTCAAGCGAGTCGCTGTCGGGTGGTGTTGGATTACCGATACCGGCGGCTTCGAAAGCGGCGAAGAAGGGACACGGCCGCGGCGAAAAAGTAGAGAACTAAAGTTTAGGCCACTGATTACACGGATTGTTTACTGATCTGGTAATCAGTGGCTTAGTCTTTTTAAAGCCGTGTGCGCGATTTCCGCGAGGTAGGGATCGGAATCGGTTGCGGCAGCTCGTAATGCGTCGGCAGCAGTTGGATCGCCGATAAGGCCGAGCGAGCGCGCTGCTTCACGGCGGACGTCGGATGGGAGTTGTTTGTTACCGAGGGTTGAGATTAGCGCCGCGGTGCCGGCGCGACTCTTGATTTTTCCGAGCGCAACTGCCGCAGCTCGCTGAACGAAACCGTTTGCTTTTTTCGTTGACGTCAGTGTTTGAACTAGCGGTACAACGGCCGCTTCATCCGCAACCTCGCCGAGTGCTACTGCAGCAGCAGCGCGTACACCGTCTTCCTTATCATTCAACAGTCGCTCGCTTAACGCGGCCGTCGCCGTGCGACTCCGAGTGTGTCCGAGTGCGTAGGCCGTTTCGCGACGTACGAATTCCTCCCGGTCGTTAAGTAATGGCAGGAGATGCCCGGCGCTCGCTTCGCCGCCAAGCGACAGGATTGCTTTAGCAGCGGTGGCGCGGACGATTGGAGCGGCATCTTGCAACGCCGGAACAACCGCTCGTGACGCTGGTTCGAGACGCATCGAGCCGAGTCGCATCACCGCATCGCGACGTTCCTCCACATCACTCGAGCTCAAACGTTGCTGCTGCTTCTGAATCGCGTCCTGGGCCAACACCGGCAAGCAAGTCAGAGACAAGAAGGCACAAAAGGCACAAAAGTTCCTGAGTTGGATCAAGCCTCCTCCGCTAAACTTTTGTGCCTTTTGTGCTTTTGTTGGGCCCATTCAGGTGTGGGCTGTTACTCGTCGCTCGGCTTTGCGCCGGACTACTTCCCATTCATACGCCTGACGAGCCCGGCGATTTTCACGGGCCTCGACGAGCGTTGCCAGCAGTTCGTCCTCGCTAACTGAGGGCGCCGCTTTGGGCCGTTGTTTCGACTCCATCGCCGAAACGTAATCCAAAACTTCCCCCACTTCAGCTTCGCTCATAGCCTCGAGTTTCAAAGCAAGAAACTGGCGTTGATTTACGTTATTGGCCATTTTCGTGCTCCTTTGCCGGTAGATTCGGGCAATTCGCGGGAGGGACACTATACACGAATTCAGACCGGATTTACATTGGTGGGCCGGATTTATCCGGCCGTTTAATCGATGCGGGAGACGAGACCGTGCACCGTATCAACAATGAGCACGGCGATTGGAGGATAGAAGATCAGATCGAGAACCATGCTCGATTGCACGGCGATCACACGATGTCGAAACAGCAAGGTCACATCGCTGAAGAAGTCCTGCATGTGCCAGCCAATGTATAGACCAATTCCGACGCTCAGGAAATAACCGACGAGCAGAAAGGTGTACGCGGAGAAACGAGTAAACGGCTGTTCGGGCAGTGCTTCCTGAGTGATGATGGAACGCTGAATTGGACTTGGCTTGTAGGTGTAGTGGGCCAGGTATTCACGCAGGCGATTCGCGAGATGCCAAACGCCGATGACGAACAACGTCAGCACCACCACGCGGCCCATCGTCGAGAACACATGCCACAACTGCGGCCGCATCATCGCCAAAAAGAACG
>Ga0070699_100006715_pt1 | contig 10006 bp, 8 predicted proteins | sample KBSK1503metaG_FD_65473 | JGI IMG/M metagenome (GOLD analysis project Ga0070699, IMG submission 65473) | Corn, switchgrass and miscanthus rhizosphere microbial communities from Kellogg Biological Station, Michigan, USA - KBS K1-50-3 metaG | ecosystem: Host-associated > Plants > Roots >... | reverse complement strand
ATCCCACGCTCGAAAACGACCTTTCTATCGCCGTTCGACCCGCTCGTGTGGGACCGTCAGCGCGCACTTGACCTTTTTAACTTCGACTACAAAATTGAGGTGTATACGCCCGCGCCCCGGCGCAAATATGGCTACTTCACCCTGCCGATCCTGTACAACAATGCGCTGATCGGTCGCATCGACCCGAAAGCCCACCGCAAGGAAGGTATCTTTGAGGTCAAGGCGCTGCATCTCGAACCGGGCGTTGTTGTCGATGAGCCCCTGGTCGCTGAGCTCAAATCTGCCTTGCAAGCCTGCGCCGCATGGCACAAGACACCGCAGGTCATCGTCCGTTATGCGGCCAAACTCGGCCTCGCCGAACGGCTTTCGGACTAGTTGCCGCGACGAAAAAGCCTGCGGCAGGGAAAGCTTCAAAACTTGCCAAGACATTGTCCCCGAAGCGGAAATCATCCTCCATCTCGGTGGTCGAGTAGTCCCGCATGTTCTTGGCGGGACATATCGAGACCACAGATTTTCAGAAAACATTTGTTTGGATGATACTTTTGGTCTCGATACGTCCTTCGACTGCGCTGCGCTCACATCGTCCCGACACCTGCACCCACCGCAGGTACGGTGTGTTCTTCGGGAGGACTACTCAACCAACTGTTTACTTATGGATCCAACTTTCAGGTGGCTAGAAAAACATCACTCGTCCTCGAACTCGCCGCGCCACAGGCGCTGCATCTCTGCGCTGGTCGCCAGCAGATCGGCCAGCTTGCCCTGGGCTTCCACGCGGCCATCTTTCATCACCACGATCCAGTCTGCACGCTGAAGCGCCGGACGGCGATGCGATACCACCAGGCAGGATAGCCCGCCTTCGGCGTCGGCGGCAGCAGCGGCGCGCTTCGCGTCCAAACGTTTCCACAGCATTTGCTCCGTCTCCACATCCAGCGCCGATGATAGGTCGTCGAACACCAGCAGTTCCGGGTCACGGATGAACATGCGGGCCGCGGCGGAACGCTGCACCTGCCCACCGGAGAGACGTACGCCACGAGGCCCTACGAGCGTATCCAGTCCCTTCTCGAGTACGGCCACGTCCGGTTCCATCACGCTGGAATGGATCGCTCCGGGCAGATCAACCTGCTCTTCTGACAGCCCCAGCAGGATATTCTCTCGCAACGTTTCAGAGAACAGGCGCGGCACCTGGGCCGTATACGCCGAGCGCGGCGGACGGAAGAACCCCGCCGGGTCACTCACCGGTCGCCCGTTCCAGATGATCTCACCAGAATCCGGGTTGAGCAGACCGCTGAGCATCCGCACCAGGGTCGATTTTCCGCTGCCCACTCGCCCGGTGATCACCACGAAATCGCCGCGCTGCATTTGAAAGGATACTCCCTGCAGGCCGCGGCCATTTTCCGAGGCCGGGTAGTTATAACTCAGGTTACGAACTTCCAGCGACTCCAGCTGGTCAGACGGAGTCTTGACCGGGGAGGTCACCTCTGGCAGTGGACCGCTATCGTAGATGGGATGCGACTCCACCAGCACCGAGGGCGGCTCTGGGCGGATCAACTCCAGCAGGCGCTCGATCGAGACGGCCTGGGTCTTATAGTCGCCATAGAATGTGCCGATCTCGGAAGGCACCTGGGTGGTAAACCACAGATAACTGACGAACAGCGCGAAATCGCCCACGGTGAAAGTGCCTAACCCGATAGCCGTTCCAGCCATGAACAACATGACCGCAATGCCAAAATGGACCACCGAATTGTTGAGCGCCTCGAGCAGCCCCCGGTAAAATACACCCCGCACTTCCATCTGGGCGCGAGCCCCGTTCAGTGAATCCCAATGCGCAACGACGCCCTGCTCGGCGCCGGCGACCTTCACAGCCTGGACGGCGCCGAAAGTCTCGCCTAAAAAGCCCGTCGATGCATCCAGCGCCAGACGGCCCTGACGCCAGGTGCCTAGCAGGCGACCCCAGGCCAGCCGGCTGAGAATGATGATGCTAAACAACGGGATAAAGATCACCAGCGTAATGCTCAGGTTGATCCGCGCCATGATGACGACGGCGATCGCCGCGGCAATCCATTTGCCGATCTGGTCGGGGATCCAGGTGGGGAAGTCGGTGACCTCTCCCATGTCCTCATTGTAGTGAAAGCGGTTGAGGGCCTCTCCAGATGAAACCGGGAGAGGCTGGTCGCTGCGCCGCCGTAAGATACTGGCCATCAGGTTGGACCGCATTAATGAGGTGGTCAGCAATCGGAAGGTCATACCGTAATATTCATAGCCGATGGCCACGAACAAACGCGCCACTTCGATCCCCAGGTACAGCGCGATCATGCCCCACAAAAAGGTCACGTCCGTTTGCGCACTCTGGTTGTTGAGTGCGTGCTCGCCCGAGAGGCGGTCGAAGATGGTTTTGGCGATCAGGCCGGGAGCCAGCTGCTCGGCAAAGATCAGTATGCTAAATATGAAGTACAGGGTATACACCCACCACTGGTTTTTGATCATCAGCCCGGTCAGTTTCCAGGTAGGGATGGTTTGAGAATTTTGGGTCATACCAGGGCCTCCTCCAAACCGGTTTGCAGTAAGTGATAGAAACGCGAGGTGACGTCGCTCGCCAGCGCGAGGCGCGGTCCATATTCGGCCACACAACCGCCCTCTTCGAGGATCAGGATATCGTCGGCGCGCAGGACGGTCTTGAGTCGATGCGCGATCACCAGGCCGGTACGTTCCGAAAACAGGCGATCCACCGCTCGCTCCATCAGCGTTTCGGTGGATGGGTCCAGGCGCGAGGAAGCCTCGTCCAGAACTACCACGTCCGGATTTTTAAGAAACACCCTTGCGAACGCCAGCAACTGGGCCTCACCTGCCGAGAGGCTCTGTCCACCGGCCAGCGGCGTATCCAGCCCATTGGGCAGCGACTGGACCCACTCCCACAGGCGCAGCTGCTTGAGGACGCGCGCCAGCTCTTCATCAGGGATGGCTCGGTTGAAAAAAGTCAGGTTATCGCGCACGGTGGCTTGAAACAGCTGGACGTCCTGTGTGACCATGGCCACCCGTCCGCGCAATTCATCCAGCCCCACACGTCGTAGATCCACGCCGCTCAACTGCACGGAACCGACGGTCGGATCATACAGGCGGAACAACAACCGCGTGAGCGTGGATTTGCCCGAGCCGGTGCGGCCCAAGATCCCCAGCACGCGCCCCGGCCGGATCTCGAAACTGACGCCGGTGAGAGCATTCCCACTAGCGCCGCCTCCTTCGCCATTCTGGCTGTCGTCGTACTGGAATGAGACGTCGTGAAAGCTGACCGTCAGCGGACCCTCCGGCAAGGTCCTTCGCCCGGCTTCGCCCTCGGCTGTTGGGTCGCCGACCTGCGGCTGCAGATGGAACAGCTCGTGAATGCGCTGGAGGTTGGCCGCGGCCTGCTGCAAGTCTTCTACCTGTCCGCGGATGCTTTGCAGCGGGTCCGAAAGCATGCTCACATAATAGGTGATCAGATAGGCCGTACCCAGGCTGGCTTCGCCGCGCACATACAGGAGCACGCCGATGGCCAGGCCGGCGGCATACCCGAGCACGTACACCAGATTGGTCAGGTTATAGGTCAGGCTGGAAAATACGACCGCGGCGCGGGTCTTGCGGGTAAAGTCGCGCATCTGCTCATACAGTTGACGCAGGGTATGGGCCTCGGCCCCGGCCGCGCGGATCTCCTCGGCCCCGCTGATGCGCTCTTCGATAAATCCGTACAGTTTTGCACTGACCTGGCGTTCCGCGGCCCAGCGCGGTACGGCCAACTGCTGGATCGAGCGCAGCACCAGCAGAGTTATAAGGGTGTAGACCAGCATCCCCAGCCCTACCCAGGCGTTCTCGCGGAACAGGAAGAGCAGGATGCCCAACACCAGCAGGCCGTTCCCGATCACTTTGACAGTGAATTCAGAGAGGAAATTCGACAGGCGGGTCACATCGCCGTCCACCCGGTCGATCAGTTCGCCAGGCGTGTGGGATTTGTGGAAGGGCATATCCAGGCGCAGGATGTGCAGGGCCAGGTCCGCGCGCAGGCGGTTCGTGGACGACCAGCCCACCAGCGCAGCTGTGTACTGGGTTATAAGGGTCATGACGTGTCCCAGGATGGCGAAGGCGAGGAATAAAACAGCCGCGGTCGAAAGACGACGGAGTGTGCCACCGCCTTCGAGCTGGGCGGCATCCAGAAAGTAACGCAGCACCTGCGGGTTGAGCAGCTTAATGGCGATTCCCGCTAATAGAATGACCGCCATCAGGATGACTCGACCCCTTTGGGGTTTCAGATAACGAAAAAGGAACTCACGGTACGGGCGGTATGAAGGACCCGCCGGGGACCGCATGGAAGCGTCGAACATAGGTTTTTATCTCCAGATTGTTGAAATTTAGGGAGTGTCTAAATTCAAAGACACAAGTCATCATGTCACCCTGAGCGTAGCGAAGGGTCTCCGCCGCTTCGCGGCGGGATTCTCCCCGGCACTTGCGCCCGGGGCAAGTGTCACTCCCTTCGGTCGTTCAGAATGACATAATGTTGCTGTTGTTAGACACTCCTGAAACTTAAAAACAAACACGGGCGGCATGAGCACACCCGTGGTCAACGTTTCAAAATCTGGAAACAGATTAGTCGATAGGCGCGCTCATATACCGATACAGCACAGACTTACAGTATTTAGCTGTTGACATATGATACGCACCTCCTTCGTAAAAGATTTTCGAACTGGAGCGAATGTATCAGATTCGAATAGGGGTGTCAAGCCTGGAAGGACTGCTATCGCCATCGATATCAGATATTCCCGAAAATCAGAGGCGCTGACAGCGAAGAGCATGCCCCCAAATGATGTTTCTTCACGAAGAATAGGGGCTCAAAGCGGAAGGGGTCTTTGCTCCGCGTCCTCTGGCTGTCCCTCCTTCGAAACAGGATCCCAGGCCGGGTTCTGCCAGCCGCCCTCCGCGGCGATGAGTGCCTCGGCTTCGCTCGGTCCCCAGCTGCCGCGCGGGTAAGGGATGGATCGAGGCTGATCTTTGAGCACGCGATCGACGACCGCCCAGGCAGCATCCACGTTATCTTCCCGGGTAAAGAGCATGTGGTCGCCGGACATGGCATCTTCCAAAAGCCTCTCGTAGGGCAATCTCTCGCCGCATTCTGCTTCGATCATGGAGAGCTCTTTCTGGTCACCCACAAATTGTTTCCCTTTGCTCTTCACCCGCCCGGCGAGCGCGATGACAGAAAGAGGGGAGAGCTGGAAACGGAAATAGTTTGATTGATCGACGGTCCGTGGCGAGTCGTCGAACAGTTTGTGTGGGGGTGGTTTCAGCTGCACGAGTAGTTCATTGACTGTTTTGGCCAAATATTTGCCTGAACGCAGAAACCAGGGGACTCCTTCCCAGCGCCAGGAGTCTATGAAAAGTCGCAAAGCACAGAACGTCTCGACATCCGAATCCTTTGCTACGCCTGGTTCCTCTCGATAGCCAATATACTGACCGCGCACCAAATCGTCGGGCTGCAGCCGACGCATGGCCCGGAAGACTTTGACCTTCTCGGTCTGCACGGCGTCAAAGTCCTGAGAAACTGGCGGCTCCATCGCCATCAGGGCAACCTCCTGAAAAAGGTGGTTTTCGACCACGTCGCGCAGGCAGCCGGCCGTCTCGTAAAACGCCCCCCGCTTCTCCACGCCGAAGTCCTCTGCCAGCGTGATTTGTACGCTCGCCACATAGTTGCGATTCCAGATAGGCTCCAGGAACGAATTGGCAAAACGGAAGTAATGGATATTCATGATCGCCTCCTTGGCAAGGAAGTGATCGATGCGGAAGATCGCATCTTCCGGGAAGACCGAATGGGCAACCTGGTTGAGTTCCCGGGCCGACTCCAGGTCACGCCCGAATGGTTTTTCGACAATGACCCGCGCCCCCTTTGCTAAACCTGCCGTTCCCAGCCCCTGGATGACAGTTTCAAAGAGCAGGGGCGGGATCGCCAGATAATGGACCGGATGCTGGGCGTCGCCCAACTCTTTTTTTAGGGCGGTGAATGTATCTGGATTGCTATAGTCCTCACTGACATAACGAAGAAGAGAAAGAAGCCCGTCAAATGCTTTTTTGTTATCGATGCCTCCGGCTTGCTGAAGGCTGTCTTTCACGCGCGCATGCAATTGCGCGAGACTCCACTTTTCGCGAGCGACACCGATGACTGGAACGCTCAGAGCTCCACGTTTTGCCAGGGCATACAGGGCTGGGAAGATCATCTTGTAAGCCAGGTCGCCGGTGATCCCAAAGAGCACCAGCGCATCTGACTGGACGGCTTGATCGTTATTTTTATTCATCTCTTCATCCTTTCTTCTCGACGTGCCCGCCAAACTGCTTTCTGAGCGCCGAGAGAAGCCGGTCGGCGTAGTCGGAGTCATCGCGGGATTCGAAACGTCCGAACAATGCCGCGCTAATGACCGGCACCGGCACCTCCTCATCGATGGCCGCGGCGATGGTCCAGCGCGCTTCGCCTGAATCAGAGACCCGGCCTTCAAAGCTCTCCAGATCGGGATCCTCCAGGAGGGCGGCGGCCGTGAGGTCCAGTAACCAGGATCGGATCACGCTGCCGCGCCTCCAGACCTCTGCAATCTCAGGCAGATCCAGCTCATACTGGTAATACTCCGGGTTTCGCAGCGGTGATGTCTCGGCGTCCGCGGCGCGCGCTCGTTTGCCAATATTGGCCTTCCGCAGGATTTCGAAGCCTTCGGCGTATGCCTCCATGATGCCGTATTCGATCCCGTTATGGACCATCTTGACAAAATGCCCGGCGCCATGGGGGCCACAATAGAGGAAGCCCTGTTCCGCCGTGCTCTGTTCGGCGGTGCTATGGCCGTTCTCTCGACCAGGTCGACCAGGGGTAGGGGCCGCGGCCTCCACGCCTGGAGCCAGACTGGCAAAGATGGGGCCAAGAGTACTCACGATCTCCGGGTCACCGCCGATCATCAGACAGTAACCGCCTGCGAGTCCGGCGATCCCGCCGCTTGTGCCCACGTCGACATAATGAATCCCTTTCTGCTTCAGCTCAGCACCCCGTCGAATATTGTCGCGGTAGAAGGAGTTACCGCCGTCGACGAGGATATCGCCCGCCTCCAGAAGGGGGGCGAGCGCCGCCAATTCCTGGTCCACGATGGCGGCGGGCAGCATGAGCCAGATCGGGCGCGGTTTCGAGAGCTGCGCCACAAAGTCTTCGAGCGAATGCGCCCCCGTGGCACCCTGCGCGGCAAGGTTCGCCACTGCCTGTGCGTTTATGTCGAAGACCACGCATTCGTGGCCATCATCCATCAGGCGTCGAGCCATATTGGCTCCCATGCGGCCCAATCCGATCATTCCAATTTGCATGACAGCTCTCCTTGGGTGCTTCTAGGTAGTCGATTTGGGATGAGTAATAAAATTGGTGCAGTCACGATGCCATTATAGAACACTTACTTAATGTCCAAATTAAGGCAAAAAGGTTCAGGGTACAAACCTGACCCATATTATTAGATTACAATAGACTGTAGGAACGGCAGCATGCTTGTGCCGAAAAGTTGGATATTGGTTCTAGTCGAAGAAGGGAGAAATCATGGGATGCTTAGGACCTCTCCTGGTGTTGGCGGGTATCAGCGCCATCATTATTAGCCATGAGGACGGCGTTAGATGTATTGCCTTGATACTCGTCCTCATCGGTACTTTTTTGCAGTTGATTAATTACACTGACACAGCTTATCTCATTCCTGGTATTGACTCAAATGGCGGCTCGGATGACGGCCCCGACAATGATCCAGGCGATGACGTAAGTCCATTTTAGGTAGATTATGCATATGTATTTCATTACATTGGGTTAGTGTCTTTGCCACAAGACCCGCAGCCGAGTATGGATCGAAGTTCAGCTGTTCAAATCAGGCGTGGACGGTGTACAACGTTAGGCGGAGGTGGGGGATTATGGAGTTTCGTAACTAAAATGAGTGCAGTCACAGCGCCATTATAGAACACATACCTACCGCTTGTCTTAGATGTAAATAAACTTTAGATTACGATTGTAGGTCAAATTTCAAAGTTCAAGTCTAAATAATTATCCGAAGGAGGCACTTTGTAATGTCCAAATTACATAGTGCCGCATAATTTACTTTACTTTCTATTGGAATATCAGCTTGTAAATCCTATGCAAAAGTAAAGTTAATTACGAGACAAGCGGTAAGGCAATAAAGGGACACAATTCATTTTGAGCATGCTTGTGACCGAAGGGAATGATCAGGAGGTGGAGATGCGCTGAGGGATTAAGGTTTGTTTACAGCTGGAAGAGATGGGAATACTGGAAATGGAGGCCTGCGGTCAACTCTCCGGCTCGGTCGCAGACCTTCGCCAAGCTAAGCTAGATCATAACGGCAGAACGACCTGGGTGGCGGGCGTCGTCGTCGATGATACCCTGATCGCTGAGGTCAAATCCGCCTTGCAAGCCTGCGCCGCATGACACAAGATGCCGCAGGTCATCGTCCGTTATGCCACCGAACCTGGCCTCGCCGAACGCCTCTCGGACTAACTACTGCGGCAGCGGTGGCGAGAAGTGAGAAGGAAACAAATGTGGTACAGAATCTGCAATACTTAGTAAAGCCTTGCCCATTAGAGGTTTTCTTGTATACTTGTATCAAAAACAGAACAGAGATTCTACTATATGCCTACTTCTGACCAGAATCCTACTTATGATCTCGTTGCTAAAATTTGGAACCTATTTAATATTTTGAAGGATGGCGGGGTCACTTATCATCAATACGTAACTGAATTAACGTATCTCCTCTTTTTGAAAATGGCTAAGGAAACTGGTACTGAGAAACAGTTACCAGAAGGCTACCGATGGGATAATTTGATTGCTGTACAAAATGGAGATCGGTTAGGGTTTTATAAAGAACTTTTGACGCATTTAGCTAAAGAAGGTTCCAGCCTTGTTCGGCAAATTTATGTAGAATCCCGTACATCTATTCAAAAACGCTGGGCGCTGTGTTAGGCAACCGACACAGAAGGCCAGACTTATTGGTAACAAAAGATATCACGACCAGGTTGACAGAATTTATACATCATTCGATCTTTCGCAATTACTAGAACCATTAGGGGTTAACGCCAAAGTAATCTTCCGGGCACAAGTCGGCGCCCTCGTCAGTCAAACTGTTCGCACAAGCGACATTGGTTTTCATATACCTTTGAACAACCCAAAATGGTCCAATACCATTGGCGGTGCAGGACAATTCGTTATACCCATCCGAAAAAGATACCATCGAGCTAAATACCAGTGGCAACGTGCGTTCATGGTTCCAAACGCCATAACCTTTGGTTGTCAACGCTAACTTTCGACATTCCGCATAAGCCGAATATTGGCTGGTTTTCACCAACCCAAAAAACAAGGTTGTGGCTACAATGATTGCCAACAAAACTATCACTGTTTTGCTGATCCATTTTGGTAACATTTGATTTACCTTGCGAAGAACAACTTGGATGTATCACACTTGTGGAACAAGGTCCGCCAACCGTTCAGATCGACGCTAGAAAAGAATCGATTCGGAGTTAGATCTTCTAACAACAGGTTGCCTAATTATGACTTAGGCGGAGTCATTCCCACTCCGTGTAAGTACCTTCATATGTATTGCTATGGAAAACAGTATAAACGTCTCACCTTCACAAATCAATAGTCTGTCAACACCACTATTTGCGTGAAAATCCCGAAAGGTCCAGAGCAATCCGCCAATCACATCATCGCTCGCCTGAATGCGGATCGTTTCGCCACGCCGCAGGTCCACGCGGTAGATCATCGGCGAGTTGAACCATGTACCAGGCGATCATAAATACGCCCTGCAACATCGGCGCTGTCTATCCGTCTATAATTAATGAAAATTCTCATAGTCCTATACTAATCTAATTTTTGCAAACCATCTGCCCAACGACAACAATCAATTGCGAGTGGGCGGTCGCCACGAACCCTTACAAACAAGCCGAAACTTCACACTGTTGACAGGCTTTCACT
>Ga0070699_100006714_pt1 | contig 10008 bp, 7 predicted proteins | sample KBSK1503metaG_FD_65473 | JGI IMG/M metagenome (GOLD analysis project Ga0070699, IMG submission 65473) | Corn, switchgrass and miscanthus rhizosphere microbial communities from Kellogg Biological Station, Michigan, USA - KBS K1-50-3 metaG | ecosystem: Host-associated > Plants > Roots >... | reverse complement strand
CTTCCTCCACAAGCACGCACAGCACAGGTTATCTCCATCGATACGGACAGCCGTAGTTTGCTCGCTGATCAGGCTTATGCCAAAGTCAAGACTGCATCTCAACAATTGGTCGCCGAAGGCTGGACACATTTTTACAAATCAGTGGACTCAACGCTGCGTGGCAATCTCGGCGCCGAGATCGAAGCGGTGCTGGATATTGTCCGACCAGATTGTGCAATCATCGCGCCAGCCTTCCCCAAATATGGACGTACCACAGCGGCTGGCGTTCAATATCTGTATGACCGCCCATTGCATGAAACGGAATTTGGTACAGACCCAACGGCTCCCGTGAAAGACGCTAACATCGCCAGACGGTTAGCGGCTGGATCACAACGCAAAGCCGGACGATTGACGCTGGATCAAGTGCGCGCGGATCCCACGCAAATAGAAAACACCCTCCGAGAATTGTTATCACACCGAGTAGAGCTGGTGGTTGTCGATATCGCCGAGCAGGATGATCTCAAACGAATTTGTCTCGGCCTTTCCCAAAGCAATTTAAGAATCGTCTGGGTTGGCTCAACTGGATTGGCAGAGTTCGTTCCTCTGGCGCTGGAGGTTGACTCTAGCTCCGAGACACTCAATCAGAATCATTCGCTTGATTCCCGACCAGCTCTGGCGTTAGTAGGCAGCGCGTCCGAAACGACCCGCCAACAATTGATGCACGCTCAAACCAATAACGGAGTGAACATCATCCATCTTGACCCGACCCAGATAATCCAAAACAGCACGACTGCCGCAGTTGAACTTGAACAAGCCAAATCAAACCTGCGCGCTGCACTTGACTCAGGTCACGATGCGGCTTTGGTTGTGCGCGCGTCACGCGACAAGGTCGCTGCGACTCAACAGCTTGGGGCTACACTCAATTTGTCTGCCACCCAAGTTGCGCAACGGATTGTTGATGGGCTGGCACAAGTAGGCGGCAGGTTGGTTCGCGAAGGTAGCGTCAGCGGAATCGTCGCCACTGGCGGTGACACTGCCAATGCGTTATGTAATGCTTTGGGAGCGCAAGCGCTCGAAATCCTGGGGGAGGTGGAAGCGGGAATCCCCATTATGCGCCTCCTGGGGGAAGAGTCACTGCCTCTCGTTACAAAGGCGGGCGGCTTCGGCAGCCCGGCTGCCATCGGAGATGCGCTTGTGAAAGTGAAACAATATGCCTAGTTTGGAACATTTACCGATCGCGATCACAATGGGAGATGCTTGTGGTATTGGGCCCGAGATCATCGCCAAGTTATATGCCGACGTCGCAGACTTGCCGCCAACTTTAGTGTTGGGCGATGAAGGCATGATCAAACGCGCGATTCGACTGTTGGCTCTGCCCCTGACAGTGCGAACAATCGACTCGCCGGAAGAATTCCAATTTATACCAGAGACGATAGATATCATCTCACTAAGCCAGCTGCCGGAAGATTTACCGTTTGGACAACTGGATGCGCAAGCAGGCAAAGCAGCGTTCGACTACATCCGAACAGGGATCGATCTTGCTCTGCAAACGAGGATCAGGGCAATCGTAACGGCACCGATCAATAAGGAAGCCCTGCGATTGGCGGATATCCACTACCCCGGCCATACGGAAATCCTCGCTGACTTTAGCGGAACAAAAGATTTTGCCATGATGCTGATGAACAACGATCTGCGCGTCATCCTGGCCACCATCCACGTTTCGCTGCGCGAGGCAATTGGGCAGGTAACGCTGGAAAGCGAATTGAGGACGATTCGGCTGGCGCATCGGGCAATGACGCAATTAGGTATTTCCCGTCCTCGAATCGCAGTGGCAGGATTAAATCCTCACGCGGGCGAGCATGGCCTCTTTGGCTTTGAAGATGAGGCGATCATCAAGCCAGCGATTCAGCAGGCACAGTTTGAAGGTATCGAGGCGAGTGGACCCTGGCCAGGAGATACTGTGTTTATGCATGCTCGGCAGGGACGGTTTGATATCGTTGTTGCCCAGTATCACGATCAGGGACTGATCCCCGTCAAGTATTTAGGCGTGGATGAAGGTGTCAACATCACCGTGGGGTTGCCCTTCATCCGCACGAGTGTGGATCATGGTACAGCGTTTGATATTGCAGGAACAGGGAAAGCCAGCCACGCCAGTTTGCGAGTCGCTGTTGAGCAGGCCGCAATGCTTGCGCAAGCTCCTCCCGAGTAATAACCAATTAAGGCTCAGTGAACTTCGATTCTCTTTGGTGAACCAACACATTCAATAAGGAAAGGATTTTATATACCGTTATGAACAAAGTAATTCTTATCATGTCTGATGCACTACGCTATGATGTTGCAACCACCCATATGGGCTTTCTTGGCCATCTTGTGGAAACAAAGCAGGCAACCCTGTATAAGATCATTGGCGAGCTGCCCAGCATGTCCCGTCCGATGTATGAAACCATCCATACAGGAATGGTATCCAGTGAACATGGAATCGTCGCGAATACCGTTGTGAGGCGCTCGACCATGCCAAATATCTTCCAAAGCGTGGTGGAGGCGGGCAGGGTCACCTCAGCTGTGTCTTATCATTGGGTGTCCGAACTGTATAACCACGCACCCTTTGATTGGATCGAGGACAAGGAGGTGGATAACGAGAAACTATTGATTCAACACGGACGCTTTCACAGAACCGACGATTATCCTGACGAAGAATCATTTGCCTCTGCGGCATTCCTGGTACGAAAGTTTTCCCCTGATTATTTGCTGCTCCATCCGGTTATGATGGATTACACGGGTGAAACATATGGCTCCGATTCGAGCCAATATCGCAGGCAGGCCATCAAGCAGGATGTACTCCTCGGCCCGCTCCTCCTGGAATGGCGCGAGCGTGGTTACACGGTCATGGTCACTGGCGATCATGGGATTAATAGTGATGGGCATCACGGCGGAACCACACCCGAGCAGCGCGAAGTGCCATTGTTTATCATCCCACCTGATGGTCAGGGCAAAGGCAATACTGGCGAAACTGTTTCCCATCTTCATATCGCGCCAACAGTCTTGAAACTGCTCGATATTCCGATCCCTTCATCGATGAAGATGAAACCTCTCTGACGTTCCGATCAGCGCTCCCAGCTTGATTCCCCAGGGCCAGACGGTTGATACGCACCAAGAACTGAATGAGCCTTGCGAAGGCTTTTCAAAGGGTCTCTGAACACTTCTACTAACCTTCACGAGGCTTGTGTTTCATTATTAGAAGCGCCGTTGAAAAATGCCTCGCCGCTCGTAAACCAGAGCGGCCTCCTCAAGAAGCGAGGCTGTTTCCTCCGCTCCATACGTATCACGGAGCTGACCGGCGGCGGCCCGAAGATCGTCCGCGCTTTGAGCTCGCCCTGGCCGTAACAGCTCATACACATCCAACAGTACCTTATCAGGAATCTCGACCAGTTCAGCACCGCGCCGCAGGTTCTGAGCCAGGTTTGGGCGCCCCGCCCGTTCGGCAATTGTGGCTTGGAGTCGCAATCCCGCCGCGGTGATCCCGAAGTCTGAGGCGACCACATGCCCTGCCAGGAGGTTATCGAGAGTCAGGTCACGCAGTGGGTGACCGTTGCGCGTCTGCACGCGATCCGGTTGTTTCTCGCCCACCGGATAGATGGTATCCAGGTTATCGGGTTTCTCGTCGTCTGTCATAGAACTCAACCTCCAGCACTTCCGGATTCTGCTCCGACTCAATCATTGAAGTTTCGATCGCGTAGAGCAGTGCCGTCTGCACATGAAACCGGGCACCTAGCGCCTGTCCACGGTAAGGGATTGTCACGGGAGTTGCGGATTGGCCCAATGCATATCGCGCAGCATTACCACCAATCGCACGATAATCCGCTTCACCAATCAGCGGTGCTTGTGAGAACAACTCCAGGTTCATGTGTGGGGCCTGGTCATGACGGTGGATCACCGTGGTGCCCTTTCCCTGGATGCCAATCCCTACACCTGATCCAGCCAGTCGGGCCGCCGTTAAACCTAAAAAAGACGTGTCCGCAGTGTGGCGTACACGCACGACGCGCGGGTGACCGCCCATTTCACGAATCCCTTCTAGCAGCGCGGCCAGGACTTTGTAAAGTGGCACCCCACCAGTGGTCTTATGCAAACGTATGCCGAAGCCCGGGCTGATCCCAACCACCACTTCGCGTGGATCCTCTCCCTGCTCTGCTTCGCCCTTTGATTCGATCCGCCAGCGCCGGGAATCCTGCTGACCAGTTACCCCTTCCCCTTCGAGCACGTCACGCTTTGAAATTTCGCGACGCATCCGATTGATCGCCAGCCGACGCTCTTCGGTCATGACGTAGCCTGTGCCTGGCCCAAGATAGCGATTGGGATCATTGACCGCGCTGACCACGTGTCCATCACGAATGATGGCAGCCGTCTGCAGATAGTCGCCCGTGACACGCTGACGGGCCATTGACAGTAGTCGGGTGGCCTCTATAGTAAATCCTCGAGCTGCCAGCGCCTGAACCACATCAACAAAGGTGATATCTCGTTCGATCAAAGCTGCGTTCATTCCAGCCACTTCGCCGGGCATGAAACTGGATGTTTCGTCCGAACCATGCGCGTACAAGACACTCTTTTTCTGGGTTGCGGTCAAACGGCCCAAATTCAATGTCTCCAAAACTGCGGAGATTGCCTCGATTGCGCGCGCACGCGCGGTCATTAATTCGTCTTCGGGCACATGCTGGAGTCCGCCTTCGAGCTGAAATTCGCGCTGCAGGGCCAGAAAATCCTCCATCTCTTCCGCGTTGAAGAGCGAGGCGTTGAATGAGTTGTCGTATTTAGCGATGGAGCCAAAACCAGAGCAGATGAAGTCGGTGCCCGACATGAGAAAGGGCATGATCTTGGCGCCAACCCGAATCTCTGACTCGGAGTGACGCGTGTCATTGCCCGAGGCACATTCGAGATCAAGCAACGCTGCCAGGACATTTTCTGCCAGCAATTCCCAGCCTCCCCGTGGAACTGATGAGGTAAGAGGTGCTCCGTCGATGCCGCCGTTTTGCGTTCCTTGCACACCCATCGCACGTTGGAGACACACGCAGCGGGCCTCCAAATACAGCATGGACTTGCGCTCGTGAAATCCCATCAGCAATTCTGCACTGGACCCCGAGGTGCAACGTGCCTTCAGTCCCCGCGCGGCATAGACGGCCGTTAGGAATGCTTTGGACCAGGGCGTATCGTCACCATCGATAAACGACGCCTCCGTTCCATACACCGACATGGTTTCGGTATACGAGGTGAAACCAGCCAGCGCGATGCGCAATTCCTCAGCCTCTTCGAGCGAGCACTGGATCAGAACACCATCACGCACCACTGCCGCGCCGACCGCGCAGGCGATGGCATTTGTTCGTCCGTTGCTTGCGACCCGCACCGTGGTTTCAATCTCATCAAACCCGTAGAGGGCGGCAGTGGCCGCATCTGCGGCCATTTGCACGGGATCGTCCTTGGCATTGGTGACGTGCGCCTGATTGCTGGGTTGGCGGCGACAGCGCAGTTTGCTGTTCGCAAAGGCGAGTTCTAACGTGCTGAGATGCCCAAGCACCTCGGCCAACTTCGCTGGCGTCAGGCCCGCCGACAATTTCACCAGCTTCTCGCGCGGCACATTCACGTCGACCAACATCTGTGCAAATTCATGACTGTCAATTGCCATGGCCGCTTCAACTATGGTCAGATCGAAGTAGTGGCGCACAATGAATTCATCGATCATGTCAAATTCTGAAGCTGGGACACCGTCCATCTCAATGATGCAGCCATCCTCGATCACCAGGGACGGCTTGGGGTCATAAGGGCTGGCAGAAGCGCAGAACCCGTTCTCTGGATCTTCCACGGCGAAGCGATCATGGCTGAGATGCCGCTCATCCCAGAGATCATAGCGCGCCCAACCGTTTTGTGAATTCGTCATATTGTCACCTCGACAATTTCATACAGTGGAATGGCACATCAATTGTTATTAGTTATAGAGATAGGTATCATTGATGCAGCGGATATTCAATAATAGGCGGCTCATCCCCCACCACGACAAAAGCCGCCTGGCCATCGGGAAATGTAACGCGAAACGAATGCTCATTCTCAACCATAACTGCAAATCCATCAAATTCACGCTCAGGATCAAAAGATACTGGCCGCAGGAGACTCACTGTGGCCAAACCGCGCGGCGCCGAGCTTGGGCGTGCTTCATACACCATCGGCTGCTCGGCATAGGCGTAGGCCAGATTGATGTTGGAGTAACCGAGAAAAGGTGCGCTAGCCTGTTGACCATCGTAGCCCCACAGACGCCGGATGCCTAGCGCCTGCCCTTGCGCTTCGGCGTATTCCCACCCCATGTTTGGGTTGGAGCGTCGCAATACTTTCGAGGCACCCTGACCTCCCAAGGCTCCTGGCGCCTCGAAAGCGCGAACCGGCAAAGTGGGTTGAACGAAAGCGAGACGCACTTGCAAATCTTTCCATAGCAAGATTACGAGGCGCAGGCTTTGCGATTGCCCTTCAATTACCTCGTCAAATGCGCACCACATTATGCGAGAAGATGCTCCGCCTGCCCGCGTCGTATCACGATGCCCAAAAGTCAGACCATCGTGTGTCAGTGCAATCATGGCATCGGGCGCGTACGACTCTGCGGCTTGAGCAACATTGAAGGGAAAGTGGGTGCTGTAAGAAAATTTGCCATACTTGGGTGTGTAATTGGGGCGCGGCACATCGGCAGGATGGCCGCTACGACTGTTAAGCAAGATTACCTGTCCGGTGGCGCGGCGGCCTGAAAGGGCAAAGCCAGGCGTGGAGAAAGCCAGATCAAAATCCTCGCGCTCGACAGGGAGTGGAAGTTCTGGTTCGGTCCAGAAAGGATCATCGGCGTCAAAGGTCAGAGCGAATAACGCGTGACAGGCCGAGAGAGGCGAACCGGGAGCGACATAGGACTCGGTTGCCAATGGGAAGTCGCCATGAAACCCTTGCCTCAAAAAATGTCCGGCCGGATCAAACATCCCATGATCCACGAAATAGCGCAGATTGCCACTACATATCCGACGGAGCAAACCTGGTTGAGATGGCGCGATCTTCAGCCAGTGGCCGAGCTGAAAGGGTACGCAGGCGGCGAAGCGACCCATCAGTGAACGACCCCAGGCCACATGGGATCCATTTGCGCCAAAGAAATATTGAAAGCTCTCCAGAAACAGATGAGCACGTTCCAGAACCAACTGGCTATGATCCGGGCAGCGGTCACCGTCCATCCACGCCCACATGAGGTAGTGAAAGCCAAACATCCAGGCATTGTAGAGGTCGAACTCATCGCCATCACCATCGGCATACCAGCCCTCACCCCGATAGAATTCGGCCATTTGCTTCAGGCGCGAATCAAGATCCGTTTCAGAGAATGAATAGCCCAGTCGGCCGCGGGCGACGAGCGAGAGCACTGGAAAAAAGATCCAGTTATCCGGCCAAGTCTCTTTGCCATCCACCTGGGCCAGCCAGGCAATCACTTGTGTTCGCTCGGATTCAGTCATAAGGTCAAACACGCGCTCGTGGCTCATCCACAGCGCCATGGCTATGTTCGAATTTTCAACGATACGTTGATCCATATGGCCAATATCGCCCCAGTAGGTATAAGGGTTTTTTGGATTCGTGCCGTCGAGGAGTCCCTGGCGAAGCAGGGACTCAAGATTTATTTCTCGGCCCCGGAAATGGAGCGTGGGTGGGTTCGCCAGGTTGCGCAGCCATGCTCCCCAGGCAACTGCAATACGGGCGAACGCTTCGAGCCCATCGACCGAGTCCGGCCGGTCACAGCGATCGTCCGGGAATAATGCCCGCGCCAGAGAACCCTGTCGTTCAGCAGCGAGGGTGAACCCATACGTTAATCGTGCTAAGACTGCCTCCCAATGTGCTCGCGTCCAACCTGTGTAAGGTGAGAGCTTGTAATCAGAGTCGGGCAGCCAGTCGCTCATAACCAGTCCTATTGTTGGAGGAACTGCCTATAATGGAGTTCGCCTGGCACGCCGAGTTGTGAGATCACACCATCTCGTTCGTAACGCTCTTTGCAGCGCGCCAACGCTTCGGGATCAGGTGTGATACCTAATCCGGGTGTACTGGGAACGGGAACGGCATTGGCATGAGGTTGAATCAGTTCGGCGACCACGTCATCAGCATACCAGCGGAAAAGCGATTGCCCTGGCTGCAAAAGGTAAGGGATCGCGGCGGCCAATTGCATGTATGCAGCGGTGCCTACAGCTGATTCGCCGCTGTAAAACCAGAAGCCAATGCCCATCACCTCGCACGCTGAGATAAACTTCATCGTCTCGCGCAGGCCGCCAAGCGTCATCACATTCAATACAAATGTATCTGGCACACCCAACTCCACCGCCAGACGCAGATCCGGCAAATGGCTGGAAAATGGGATGGCACTGTGCTGGCGAAGTTTGGCCATATCGTGAAACGTAGGAGCCGGGTCTTCGATGTTGGCAATATCGAACGGTTCGAGTCGCGCAAGAGCCTTGCGAGCCATGTTGAGCGGCCAGGAATTGTTCGCGTCCAGGCGCAGGGTGGCATCCGGGCCAATGGCAGCGCGTACCTCTTTAACCATTTCGATTTCAATATCAAGGTCGAGCACACCCATCTTACCCTCAAAGATCATTGAGCCATGTGTCTCGCGCATCCTAGCGCAGTAGCGCGCCACCTCAAGCGGCGTGGACTCGCCTGGCTCATTCGCGCTCGGTAAGCGGAGGGCAAAATATTCGGAGAACCCGATCTCACGCCGCACCGGTCCGCCAAGCAAAGAATAAATCGGCAGGTTCAGGGCCTTGCCTTTGATATCCCACAGAGCCAGCTCAAGGCCCCCGAAGGCTTTGACCAATCCAGCATCGTGTGTATTCAGTAAGGTACGGATTTCCGGGAGACAACGGCGGCAACAGTCATCAATGTTCGATGGGTCAACTCCGTTGAGTCGCGGCGCAAAATCATGCACTACGATATCTGCCTGTTCAACAGTAGGGACTTCGCCCAACCGACAATTCCCGCGTCAGTGTGAACCTCGACGATGCCCTTGGTCGCACCTAAATACACACCAGATGCCCAGCGATAACCTGTGACGAGCGGGAGATTGACCTTGTGAACCAGGATGTCTGTAATCTGCATTGGAGGATAAAGCTTCTTAGAAAGAGTTTGTCATTTAATTTATCTCAACAAGAGGGTCACTAAACTGGCCGCATACGATTCAGAACTTCGATCATTAGCTCTACATCATCGCCCATCAGTGCGTCTACACCGAGATTGATGCTAAGAAGCATACTGGGCTCGTCTGTAGTTGCCCATGACCAGACAGCGATATTGTTTTCATGCAGCACGCGAACAGTGTCGGCATTCAAGACTGTGTATTGGTGTTGAAGCACAGGTGCGTTAAAAGACTTCGCCTGCCGCAATGCCTCAGATGGATCAGCTGGCGCGTCATCGGGTAGGCGCTCGGTAGCAGTCAGGAGCTCCGGGCATTTCGCCCGAGCCAGATGTACAGCATCATGATTATAGGAACTCATAAAAGTTGTATCCAGCATATTGTATTTTACAAACAATTCCACCAGCCCAAGTGCAATGCGATTCGCTTCGTCTGCATTCGCGCCTTTCACTTCAATACAAGAAAAAATACCTGCTTCCTTGTAGAGCAATAATGTTTCTTCGGTGGAGGGGATGCGCACACCGGCAAACTCCGGCTTGAATTTTCCTCCTGCGTCGAGCCGCTGGAGCTCTTCCCAAGTCGCAGCACTGACGCGTCCGGTTCCGTTGGTAGTACGATCTAATGTTGAATCATGAATCATGACCAGTTGTCCATCGCGCGTGATGTTAACATCACACTCAATCATTTCGATACCCAATTCAATCGCTTTGCGATAGGCCTCCAGTGTGTTCTCTGGATAGAAAATCGAGTGCCCGCGATGGGCAACAGATAAGGGCCGATACTCCCGAAGCCAGGAGTTACTTGACATGACTACATTTCCTTTCAGAGGGGAATTAGGCTTTGACCGCTCC
>Ga0070699_100006712_pt1 | contig 10009 bp, 12 predicted proteins | sample KBSK1503metaG_FD_65473 | JGI IMG/M metagenome (GOLD analysis project Ga0070699, IMG submission 65473) | Corn, switchgrass and miscanthus rhizosphere microbial communities from Kellogg Biological Station, Michigan, USA - KBS K1-50-3 metaG | ecosystem: Host-associated > Plants > Roots >... | reverse complement strand
GACGAGACCGTAGTCCGGTGTGCAAATGAAAAATGAGAAATGTGATATCAGAAATGGAAAACCTGCTCTGCTTTAGCTCTCGAAGTTACTAAAACCTTGTCCAACTTACCCTTCCCGCACTGCGAGCTGGGGCAGATACCCACTATCAAGGACCGGGAACCATTGACTCGCCTGGGTGATTGGTATAAAAATGCGGCCGCCTACTAATCCCCCACCTTGTAATCAGTGAGACAATTTAATCCACGAAGGAGGTGACCTATGAGAAGGTTTTTCTTACTCGCAGTGTTCATAGCTGCGGTTCCCTTATTCGTCTATGGGCAGAAAGAGCCGGGCGGACAAACAAAACCAGTTCCTGCCGCCGGTCCGCAGAGCGGCGCAGTCGAGCAGGCGCTCATCAAACTGGATCGCGAGCTGATGGACGCCGCCGTGCGCAAGGATCGGGCAGTGTTTGAAAAGGTGGCATCAGAGCACTACGTTTTCGTGAACCCTGGTGGGGGCATTCAAGAGAGGGGAGCGTCTGCGGACGGCCCCATCCTGGAGTCAATCCAAACGGAGAACGTAATGGTACGGGTCGACGGTGATACGGCCGTACTGACCGGCAAGGCAATGGTGAAGGGTAAGTTCGCCAATGGCACAGACATAAGCGGGCCGTACACCTATATGCGTGTGTTTGCTAAACAGAAGGGTCAGTGGCGAGTTGCCGCGGCGTCGGTTGTTCCGATCATGCAGCCATCAACGCCGGCTGCGAAGCCAAGCCCTACGCCGTAGGTTCCAGAGTAGGCGATTTAGTACTTTGTGATTTTTCGAGCCCAGTCGCGGAAAATCGTGACATCAAGCTGTTTTGCGGATAGTGTCGAAGCATCATCTTGTAATTCAGTGTCAGCTATCACCGCGTCACAGTGGTGTATGTGAAGACAAGTTTGCCACCGCCCAGGAGGGGCATTGCCAATCATTAGGCGGTAGTGCCCTTTCTGCTCTCTTCTTCTTGAACAAAAAACCTATCTAACTTTATTGGAGGTCCAGGGTTTGTCCTGTTATTAGGATCGTACCCAACCGGGTAGTTCTCTTGATTCTTCGCGCTCGCGGTGATAGGTTTGCGTCAGCAAATCGAACGTCGACTTTAATTTCTACAACAATAAAAAGTGAGGTTACATGAGATGCCCTTAGAAGCACTCGGAATGGTGGAGACCAAAGGCTTCGTCGGAGCCGTGGAAGCCGCCGACGCGATGGTCAAAGCTGCGAACGTTCAACTCCTGGGAAAAGAATATATTGGAGCAGGTTACGTGACGATCTTCGTTCGCGGAGACGTTGGTGCGGTGAAAGCCGCGACTGACGCCGGAGCAGCGGCGGCGCGAAGAGTCGGCGAACTAATTAGTGTTCACGTTATTCCCCGCCCACATGCTGAAGTCGAGCGCGTCTTACCTGTCGACGGACGAACAGGCTTAAGCCCGGACGAACGTGCTCTTGGTGGTGGCGCTCGGGGCCAGTTGGGAGAAGGCGATCAGGGACGATCGCTTCAGGGCTCGCGAGAGGGAAGCAAGGAAAAGGCGCGGTAGAGCAGTGGTCAGTGGCCAGTGGTCAGTAACCAGGAGACGTGAATACAACAGACAACTGGCCACTGACCACTGGCCACTGGATGGAGGTTCGTCATGTCTGCAGACAAGGACCTGATATCAGTACAGCAGGCGCGGGACCTGGTGGAAGGCGCTTTTAAAGCGCAGGCTGAGATCGTTAAGTTTGACCAGGCAAAGATCGATCGAATTTGCGAGGCCATGTCCAAAGCCGCCCTTCGCGAATCCGCCCGCCTCGGCGCCCTGGCGGTGGAGGAGACCGGCTTCGGAGTCCCGGATGATAAGCGAGAGAAGAACCGTTTTGCTGCGGAAGACGTTTGGAACTACTTCCGCGGTTTGCGCACAGTCGGAGTAGTTTCAGAATCAAAAGATGTTGTAGAAATTGCGAGCCCGCGCGGCGTAGTTGCCGGCATTGTCCCTTCAACCAATCCAACCTCCACCGCAATCTTTAAAGTTTTGATCGCGATCAAATCCAGAAACGCGATTGTGCTTTCGCCTCATCCGTCTGCTGCTCGTTGTATTAATGAAACGGTACGAGTGATGCGCGAAGCAGCCATCAAAGAAGGTTTGCCCGCTGACGCCATTGCCTGCATGACGACGGCGACCATCGAAGGCACTGAGGCATTGATGAAGCACAAGCAGACCGCCGTGATCCTGGCCACCGGCGGCATTGGGCTGGTACGCGCGGCATATTCATCGGGGAAACCCGCGTTTGGTGTCGGCCCCGGTAACGTTCCGGTTTTTATCGAGAGAACTGCCGATGTTCCCAAAGCGGTTCAGGATATTTTGACAGGAAAGACTTTCGACAACGGAACGATTTGCGCTTCTGAACAAGCTGTAGTTTGTGATGCTCCTATTGAGAAAACGGTAAGGGAACAGTTTAAGGCGCAGGGCGGACATTTTCTTTCGTCCGCTGAAGCAGACCAACTGGCCAAAGTCGTAGCGACTCCGCAACGCTCTCTTAACCCGGGGATTGTCGGGAAGTCTGTTGAAGTGATTGCGAAGTTGGCGGGACTGAACGTTCCTTCCGGTACGCGCTGCTTGATGGTGGACGTAGGTGGTGTTGGGCGCGAATTTCCGCTGTCGATGGAAAAGCTTTCACCCATTCTCGCATTCTACGTCGTCGACGGCTTATCTCGCGGTGCCGAGCGTTGCTATGAAATCCTGCGCTATGGTGGTATGGGCCACACCGCGGGCGTACATACTCGTTCGCGCGAGGCGGCGGTGCGTTTTGGCGCCGAGATGCCGGCCTCACGTATTACAGTCAACACTCCTACAACTCACGGGGCGATTGGCTTCTCGACGGCGCTGCCGCCGTCAATGACCTTGGGCTGCGGTTCCTGGGGCGGCAACGTAACTTCGGACAATGTGTCGCCACTACATCTGCTTGACATCAAGCGAGTGGCTTTTGAAGTAAGACCAGTGAAGAGTAAACGGCCGGCAGCTTCGGCTTCAGCGGTCGCTACTCCAGCGCCGGCACCGGCTTATTCCGGAACAGCTCCGACTTCGACGCCAAGTCAACCTCAAGCAGTGTCTGGCTCGAATGCGGGCAAAATCAACCGTGAAGATATCGCCGCGATAGTGGACAGGTTTCTTGCGGGGCGCACACCAGAGCAGCCGGCAAGCGAAGCAAGGCAAACACGGCAGCAACCGTCAGGCGCGGCAAGCGAAATCGAAGTGGAAGCCGGCAGCATGTATGCCGGACCAGGCGAGAGCCGGCAGCAGGAAGAAACACGGCCGTCCGGGAATGGCGGACGATCCGCCAGCTCAGATTCTTCGCGCGCATCATCCGCGGCTAGCTCCGGGAGCACCACCCATTCCGCGAACGGCAACAAGACCGTCGACTTCGTGAGTGAAGACGACGTCCGGCGCGCCATTCAAAAAGGCGAGAAGATCTATATCAACGCGAAGACCATTATCACTCCCGCCGCTCGCGACATCGGAGAACCGGCAGAGATCTTCGCAAAAAACTAGAAACTCGAAACCAATGTTCTTAGGCAAAGTCGTCGGCACAGTTTGGTCTACCAAGAAGACTCCCGACCTTGAAGGCATTCGCTTTCTGGTAGTGCACCCCTACGATCTTGAAAAAGATCCCACCCGGAACATTGTTATAGTGGCCGATCGACTGGGCGCCGGCAGTGGGGAGATGGTGATTTGTGCCTTCGGCAAAGCGGCGCGCACGGCGATGGGCAATCAGGACATGGCCATCGAAGCCGCGGTTGTAGGGATAGTTGATCGAGTAGACATCACAGACACGGCTTCAGAAGAAATGCGCGAGGCGGCGGTAAAGCTGGCCCGCGATAATGGAAGACGATAGTGAAAAGTGAAGAGTGAAAAGTGAAGAGTGAAAAGTGAAAAGCTTGTCTCGGTCTTACTTTTCACTCTTCACCTTTCACTTTTCACTGTTTTTCCTATGAATGAAGATTTGATCTACCGGCTGACGCAGGCGGTCTACGGTCGTCTGGGCCCCGCGGTGGATGACCAAACCGTCGAACAACTGGTCACGGAAGTTTACCGCGAGGTTGAACCGTTTCTGCGCGCGAATGGATCGTCTTACTCCTCTTTACAATCCTTTCCCTCAAGCGGTAGCGCTGCTTCGCAGTCTGCTGAAGGTGCGGCCGACCGAATGATCATTTCGGTATTTGGTGTAGATCATCCGGGTATTGTTGCCGGAGTCGCTCAAATCCTCGCGGAAGCCGGCTGCAGCATTGTTGATATCAACCAGACTGTGGTGCAGGGGAAGTTTGCTATGGTAATCATCGCCAACAGCGCGCGCGCCCGGCAGAGTGCGGCCGAATTGAAGGAGCGGCTGCGGAGCGAAGGTGAAAAACTTGGCGTCCGTATTTATGCGCAGCGAGAAGATCTTTTCAACGCAATGCACAGAATCTAGTGAATGGTAAATGGTGAATGGTAAACGGAGGATGAACCAGCTAGTAGACCGCAACACAAGACATAATGACTATTCACTATTTACCATTTACTATTTACCCGCATGAGTGAACCAGAAATTGCTCGACGCTGTCCCACCTGCGGCGCATCAATTCGCGAAGTAGCACTCTTCTGCCCGCAATGCGGTAACGCACAACCTCCAAGGCCAGCGCGCCACGCTGCCGAGCCCGAAACCACTTCCAAAACTACCGCTCCCCTTGAAAGCAAAGGAGACGAGTCGGCCCAGAAATCCATGTCTGACACAATTGCGATTGAGAGACCTGAGAAACCTAAAATTCCGGATGAGTCGCGATCAATGTCTGACACCATGGTGATTGAGAGACCTGAAAGGCCACCCAAGTCTCCGATCAGTCCCGGTGTCCGCGGCGCAGTGGAGGCTAAAATCCAGCGGGCCACCACACTCGCCCGTGACGTTGAAGGCGATGTAATTCAGCGCGTCCAGAAAGTGCGTGAGGTCTCCAGCGTGGTTTTGGACGAGGCTGGAAACGATCCCGGCTTGCGCTTTGTGCTGGTTGCCGTCATCGTCTTTGTGCTGTTTCTCATCATTGTCTTACTGAACAAGTTGATTGCTTAGGAAGTTTCAAGTTTCAAGTTTCAAGTTCGCAGTAATCGCAAGCGGATCCTATCAACACTGACCTCCATATCTCTTAGCTTTGGAACTTGGACTTGGAACTTGGAACTTGAAACTTGAGACTTTCTTATGGAGTACTCGCAAGCAGAGATCCTGCAAACCGTCGCGATGACGGAAATGGAACACCTTGACGTTCGCACGGTGACGCTCGGGCTGAGCTTGCGCGACTGCGCTGGGGAAACAATTACGCGCACCGCTGAACGCGCCGTCGAAAAGATTCACCGCTTCGCTGATGGCCTGGTCCAAACTGTCGATACTATAGGCGACGAATTTGGGATACGGATTGCCAACAAAAGAATCGCGATAACTCCGGTCTCGATGATTACCGAGGGTGCGAGCGGCGATCCGGTGGAACTGGCCCGCGCGATTGACGAGGTCGCCGCCGCGGTCGGCGTGGATTTTATTGGCGGGTACTCTGCGCTGGTGCACAAGGGAGCCACCGATTCCGAGCGCGAGTTCTTGGATTCCATTCCGGAGGCGCTCTCGGTCACGAAAAGATTGTGCTCATCTGTCAACGTCGCCACGACGCGTGCCGGCATAAACATGGACGCGGTGCGTCAGGTGGGAGTCATCATCAAGGAAGCCGCCGAGCGCACCAGCAGTGAAGGCGGCATCGCGTGCGCAAAGTTTGTCTGCTTTGCGAATTCGGTCGAAGACAATCCCTTCATGGCCGGAGCTTTTCATGGCGTCGGCGAACCCGAGGCTGTGATCAATGTCGGCGTCTCCGGACCTGGTGTTGTCAACTACGCCGTCAGACACGCTGCTCCCGATCTTCCACTGCAGGAATTAGCCGAAATCATCAAAAAGCTTTCGTTCAAACTTTCGCGCGCCGGCGAATTGGTGGGAAGGGAAGCCGCGCGCCGGCTGGGAATCCCTTTCGGCATTATTGACTTGTCACTCGCCCCGACGCCCGTGCCAGGTGATTCCGTGGCCAACATAATTGAGGCGATGGGTTTTGAGAGAGCGGGAACTCACGGCACGACCGCGGCGCTTGCGTTACTCACCGATGCGGTGAAAAAGGGCGGAGCAATGGCGAGCGGATCCGTCGGCGGCATGAGCGGCGCCTTCATTCCGGTTTCTGAAGACGCGGGAATGATCGAGGCGGCGCAACTCGGAGCGCTCTCGCTCGACAAGCTCGAAGCCTGGACCAGTGTCTGTTCAGTCGGCATCGACATGGTGGCTGTGCCTGGCTCAACTTCGGCGGAGACGATCTCCGCAATCATTGCCGACGAAATGGCTATCGGAGTAATGAATAACAAGACCACCGCAGTGCGGATCATCCCGGTTCCCGGCCGTAATGTCGGCGACTTGGTTGAGTTTGGCGGGCTACTCGGCAGCGCGCCGATCATGGCCGTGAACGCGTTTTCTTCAGCGGGCTTCATCCGGCGCGGCGGTCGTATTCCGGCGCCAATACATTCGCTCAGGAACTAAACCCCAGAGTTTCTTAAGAGCGCCTCTTGCAAACCAAAGTTTTCAGTCAACTCACATCGAGCACTCTTCAGCCCGCGAAGCGGGCGTTGGCATAAAGCCTGGGGTGGAGCGGAGCGGAACCCCAGGACCGTTGATGCGCTAGAGTTAAGAGCCCGCGAAGCGGCCGATAGCGGAAACGAATTCACCAATGGTAGAAGATAACTTTGTAAGCACTGTCGCCCACTTGCGCGGGCTTTGAAAAATACTTGTACTGGTGGCCCTGGGGTTTCGCTGCGCTCCACCCCAGGCTTTATGCCGTCGCCCGCTTCGCGGGCTGAGTTTGATGTTGGGCTTTCATTCGAGCTTTACGCTAACCCCTGCGACGCGGACTCTGCGCGAAACATGAAATCGGTCAAACCACTGCCTCGCCGAAGATTTCACCGTTCTATCTTTTGTGCGGCCGGTATCTACAACATCGCCTGGGGTCTTTATTCAGTCTGGGACCCGCAGTGGCTGTTTCGTTATTCAGGCTTGCCGCTCGACAACCATCCGCAGATTTTCGCGTGTCTCGGAATGGTGGTGGGACTTTACGGGATCATTTATTTCGAGGTGGCACGTGTTCCCGAGCGGGGTTGGTTACTGGCAGCCGTCGGGTTGACAGGAAAAGTGCTTGGGCCTATCGGACTATTGCAGCTGATCTGGAGCGGTAGCTGGCCGCCTTCGACTATCGTCCTGTCACTCACGAACGATCTTATCTGGTGGATCCCCTTCACACTTTATCTTTACGATACCTGGCCGTGGTTTCGCCAGGATATCTCAGGTCGTAGTGAGCCGTGATGCGGAACCGCGAGCGGTAGCGAGCCGCTGCTACCACTCACGTCGCCGGCAACGATTGCGCGATTATGATTCGAAGAACGCGTGTAACATCCGCTCGCTACCGCTCGCGATTCCGCATTGCGGCTATGGTTCTGGACAAATCCCAGTTCAGGGCTTAACTTTTATCAATCCGTCAATTCGTCCACTGTAAGGAGCGTCTATGGCAGAAGCACTCGGCATGGTTGAATGCATGGGGCTGGTAGCGATGATCGAAGCAGCGGACGCAATGGTCAAAGCTGCGAACGTACGACTAGTCGGCTGGGAAAAGATTGATGCCGGATTAGTCACAGCAATCGTGAGAGGTGATGTTGCGGCCGTTCGCGCTGCCGTTGATGCCGGGGCTGCCGCCGGCAGAAAGGTCGGCAAGGTTGTTGCTACTCACGTGATCCCGCAACCGCACGGCGATGTCGACCTGGGCTTGCCTGTACTGCAAACCGGCAAAACCACCAAGAAGAAAATTAGCGGTTCCGTTCGCCCGAAATAAACAACGCATATTGATACGCCGCTAAACCGCCGGCCTGCAAAATGAGCCTGACTCTCTATCTCCTTCGTCATGGCCAAACCGCTCTCAGTCGCGATGATGTCTTCTGTGGGTCGGGCCTTGATCCTAAATTGACTCCCGAGGGTTTGCAGATGGCCCACGCCTTTGCGGCGTCTTATCGTGCGAAATCCTGGCGCGCGGTTTATTCCAGCGGTCTGCGCCGAGCTGTCGACACTGCGAAGCCGCTTTGCGATGCTCTGGGGATCACCAATGAGGCGCGGCCGGATCTAAATGAGATCGGCTATGGCAAGTGGGAAGGACAGACCAGAGAAAATGTAGACCGCGAACATCACGACGACTATGTTAGTTGGCTTGCCGATCCGGCGTGGCATGCACCAACCGATGGCGAGCTGGCCATCACGGTAGCCACGCGCAGTCTCCGGGTGATTGACGAAATCAAGAGTCAGTTTGCGGACGGCAATGTCCTGATCGTTTCTCACAAGGCGACCATAAGAATAATGCTTTGCAGTCTGCTGGGGATCGATGTCGGCCGCTTCCGTTATCGCCTCGGTTGTCCTGTAGGCTCAGTTAGCGTTGTTGAGTTTTCACTCGAAGGCCCACTTTTGCATTCACTGGCCGATCGTTCTCACTTAAGCGCTTCTTTGCAAGCGCTACCTGGGACGTAATGATTGATCGCTTGATCCGTTGATCCCCCTTATGCCAGTCTTCCGAAAGTTGATGCTTGCGTTGTGGTTTGTCGTAGTTGTTTCAACTGCAGCGGCTCAACAACCCTTCGTCACCGACGACGCGGATACGACACCAAAAGGTCACTTCCACTTTGAGTTCAGTAACGAATTCGATTGGCTGCAGCGTGAGTCGTTCCCCAACGTCAAGCAGAATACTGCAGACTTCGAACTGGACTATGGTCTCTTCGATCGAGTTGAGATTGGCGTTGAATCCCCGCTGCTAACGATTTTCAACGCGCCGGGCACCAACCCTCGCAGCGTTTCAGGGCTTGGCGACACCAACGTCTCCCTCAAATACAACTTTCTGAAAGAGCGAGAGAATTCGCGCGCGCCGGCGCTGGCGATTGCCTTCAATCTTGAACTACCAACCGGCGACACCAAACGCCAACTTGGCTCCGGACTGGCCGACTATTACATGAACGGGATTCTACAGAAATCCCTTACCGGGAAAACCAAGTTGCGATTGAATGGCGGCATTCTGTTTTCCGGCAATGAGACAACGGGAGTACTCGGAATAAAAGCCAGAGGCACTGTGTTCACGGGGGGCGGATCGATAGTTAAGAAACTCAGTCCAAAACTTCAACTTGGCATCGAACTTACCGGCGCGCTGGAGAGCAATTTCCAGCTTGGCAAAGGACAATTACAGACGCTGTTTGGCGGCAACTACCAATTAAGGAATAACCTCTCGTTCGACTTCGGAGTCGTTGGTGGTAAGTATGCCGCCAGTCCGCGAGCTGGAATTCAACTGGGAATCTCAATCGACCGATAGGGTAAGGAGGCGACCATGGCGTACAAGAAAAGAAACAGACTCAGTCAATTTCTGGAGCGCTTCTCGCGCACGGCTACGGAAGCGACGGGAACATCGAGCGCTTTTATTCTTGCTTTGTTGGTAATTATCGTCTGGCTAGTCACCGGGCCGTTGTTCAACTTTTCTGATACCTGGCAGTTAGTAATCAACACCGGAACAACTATCGTTACCTTCCTGATGGTTTTCCTCATTCAACGGAGCCAAAACAAGGACGCGCAGGCCATCCACCTGAAGCTGAATGAAATTGTTGCTGCGCTGGAAGGCGCCAGCAACAGGTTGATCGATGTGGAGGATCTGACCGAGGAAGAGATTGGAATTCTTCACATCCACTATCAGAAGCTGGTTGCCATGGCGAAAAAGGATCTAACGCTTACCCAGAGCCACTCGGTGGAAGAAGCTGAAGCTCGGCACGGGATAAAACACGAGAAGCATCGGCACCCGTCAGACGCATAACCTCCCCCGGAGGGATCCATGGACAAAGGCGAAACAAGCTTGCCGCCTCCTCAGACAGCGAAGGTAAACCGCCGAAGAGTCCGC
>Ga0070699_100006710_pt1 | contig 10010 bp, 16 predicted proteins | sample KBSK1503metaG_FD_65473 | JGI IMG/M metagenome (GOLD analysis project Ga0070699, IMG submission 65473) | Corn, switchgrass and miscanthus rhizosphere microbial communities from Kellogg Biological Station, Michigan, USA - KBS K1-50-3 metaG | ecosystem: Host-associated > Plants > Roots >... | reverse complement strand
TCGCCGGTACCACGGCCGACCAGCAGCGGCTTCAGCTCTACACGACCACCCATGAGATAGGCCACTGCTTCAACCTGCTCCATTCCTGGCAGAAGTCGCTGGCGATTCCGCCGCTGCCGGACCGTCCGAATGCGCTCTCGTGGATGAACTACCCCTGGCGGTATCCACTCGGCGGAGCGGGTGCGTTCTGGAACGCGTTTCCATTCCAGTTCGACGATCAGGAGCTCATCCACATCAGGCACGCTTTCCGCGACGCGGTGATCATGGGTGGCAACCCCTTCCGGGTGGGGAGTGCGCTCGAGGATCCAGAAGGATGGCGTGACCCGATCGAGGACAATTCCGGACTGAAGCTCGAGTTGCGCGGGCCGCGAAGCTTCACGTTCGGGTCGCCCGTCTCGGTCGATCTCGAGCTCTCTGCAACTGATATGAGAGGGCGCCGCGTCCCGCAGCGTCTGCGGCCGAGGAACGGCAACGTTGAGATCGCGATTCGGCAACCGGCGGGACGGGTGCTCGTGTACAGGCCGCTGCTTCATCAGTGCGCGGTGGACGACATGGTCATTCTGGATGTCGACACACCCGGAATCAGCGAGACCGCGTTCGTCCATTACGGACAGGACGGTTTCTACTTCGAGACGCCTGGCCTCTACCGGCTGCGAGCGCGCATCATTGCGGCCGACGGATCGATCGTGCTCTCCAACATCCTCGAGGTTCGAGTTCAGTCACCGGTCACTCGCGAGGACGACGAGGCGGCCGATCTGATGTTCGGCGACGAGCAGGGCACGCTCATGTACTTGATGGGATCCGACTTCGACCAGCTCGAGGCCGGAAACGAGGCCCTCTCGGACCTCCAGTCGCGATTCCCGGCGCATCCGCTCGCGGCTGTCGCTCGTCTCGTTCAGGGCGTGAACGCCGCCCGCGAGTTCAAGCAGGTTGGTGCCGACAACAGCGTGACGGTCCGTCAGCCGAAGCCCGAAGAGGCGGACAAGCTTCTCAAGGGCGTTGTCGACCTCGCGGCTGCTCGGAGGGCAGTAGGAAAGAAGAAGGACCTCGAATCGATCCGGAAGGCGGTGGCGACCGAGATCCGCGACGGCGCCCGGGCAAAGGTCGACCCCGACCTGGCCGCGTACATAAAGGCGCGGCGGCGCGAGATCGCTGTCGAGGTCAGCGGCGCAACCGAATAGCGAAACGGCCTGCGGGGAAGGGCCTTCGGGCCCTCCCCCGCATCGGCCAACCTGCGAGGCTGTGACGATGCGCCCACTTCAGATCGACTTCGAGGATGGCTTCAGCGGAGATACGGTTGTCATCCGCGCGGACGGGCGCGAGCTGTGGCGCGAGGACGACGTCACAACGAACCTGGCCGCGAGCGTCGCCACGATCGCGCGCCTCGAGGTTCCAGTCGGGACGCAGGTAGAGGTGTCCGTTCCGACACGGCAGCTGACCGCGACCGAGCGAGTCGAGACGCCATACCTAGAAGTTGAAATCGCCGGCGGCGAGCTTGTGCTGCGACCGTCGCACGAGCTCCCTCGACACCTCTGACTCGCTCACTAGGCTTGATTGCGTGGGGTTGAGGTTGCCATCCGAGAAGTCACGGACTGGGCAGCTCAGAGTGCCGGCTGGCCCATGCGGTTCCGGGGAACCAGCAGGACGCCCACTGCAGCGAACGACATGAGTACGAGGCCGCTCGCGGCCCAGATGCCCGCGTCGCCCCAGCTGAACGTGTTCGACGTGTCATACGCGACCGGCGTCGACGTGTGGACGAGGCGGGTCTTGGCGGGTGCCGGCGGAGAGTAGCCTCCGACCGCGCTCGAGGGAGAGTGGCTTCCAATGGCGGCGCTGCGCGGAGGTCGAAGCGCTTCCTGATCCTCGGCCGGCAGCCGCCGGTACGAGTCCACGGAGATTCCGTAGACGCGCTTCGCGGTCTGCGCCGTCGCTGGTTGCCTGGAACCTGGGTCATTCTGCGTCGCCTGCGCGTGCGCCTGTGCGACGGGAACGGCGACGGCCACGGCCGCGAACGCCACGACCAGCCGTCGGAGAGACCGATATCGCTTCCACTTCTTCATGTCCTCCGCTCCCTTTCCTCGGTTCCATCTGCCCTGACGACCCCACAATCGCGCTCGGCAGTAACGAAACCGGCACGGGCCACCCACCGCCGCCCACCGCGGGGTAACGAACCGGTCGTGAGAGGGTGTGAGCAGGATGCAGACATGCAGGTCACCAGGAACAGCATCGAGACGCGGCAGGGCCCGGGCGACTGGTTCACCGGCAGCACGAGGTAGATGACGATGCGAGCAACCGTCATGTACGGCGCCGGTGACGTTCACGTAGAGAACGTCCCCGATCCCGCCGTGATCGAGCGGACCGATGCGGTCGTGTGCGTCACCCGCGCCTGCATCTGCGGCAGCGACCTCTGGCCCTACAAGACAATGGAGCACAGCGAGACCGGCCGCGTGATGGGCCATGAGGCGATCGGTGTCGTCGAGGCCGTCGGTGCCGACGTACGCACCCTGAAGATCGGCGACTTGGTCGTAATGCCGTTCGCCTTCTCCGACGGCACCTGCATCTTCTGCCATGAGGGGCTGCAAACCTCATGCGCCCACGGCGGTTTCTTCGGCACCGTCGAGGTGGCAGGCGCTCAAGCGGAAGCCGTCCGCGTCCCGCAGGCGGATGGAACGCTCTTCGTCCTGCCGGTCGGCGAGGACGACGCGCTCATGCCGTCCCTCCTCACGCTGTCGGACGTGATGGGCACGGGCCATCATGCGGCCGTCGCCGCCGAAGTGAGCCCTGGAAAGACCGTCGCTGTCGTCGGAGACGGCGCTGTCGGCCTCTGCGGCGTCATCGCCGCGAAGCGCCTCGGCGCCGAGCAGATCATCCTCCTCGGCCGGCACGCGGACCGGATCGCGCTCGCGCGCGAGTTCGGGGCGACCGACATCGTCAGCGAGCGAGGAGACGAGGCGGTCGAGCGCGTGCGCGAGCTCACCCACGACTACGGCGTCCACTGCGTTCTCGAGTGCGTCGGCCTCGAGCAATCGGAGCTCACGGCAATCGAGATTGCCCGCCCCGGCGGCGCAGTCGGCCGCGTCGGCGTTCCGCAGGACGAGACGATGCCCGCCTCGCGGCCGGCCTTCTTCAACAACATCAGCGTGAGCGGCGGCCCCGCACCGGCCCGCGCGTACCTCGAGGAGCTCCTGCCGGACATCCTCGAAGGCCGCATCGAACCCGGTCGCGTCTTCGACCGCGTCATGGGCCTCGACGAGGTGCCCGACGGCTACCGCGCGATGAACGAGCGCGAAGCGATCAAGGTGATGGTGAAGCCCTGATGGCCGGCTCAGTGAGCTCGAGCGCCGTGGCATCCGCGCGCGAGAGCCGATCGCATCCGTCCGTTGCCAATGGCGGAACCACGCCTATTTATGTGACACCTACGATCGGGGCGCCGAGATTTGAACTCGGGACCTCTAGTCCCCCAGACCGGCTCCGGCGTTCCAGCGTGTTCCCTCGCGTGCTGTCGGGTTCGCGGAATCGGCTTGCGTAAACGGATTCGGCACTCCCCCATTCCGTGCCGTTCCGCCCGGTTCCGTCTCGTTTGTTAGATGGGCTGTTAGACAGAACGCTAGGCGTTGTCGAGGGGGACAACCTCGGCGAACTCATCCGCTGCTAGCACTAAGATCCTTTTGACAAATGGATGATCTCTCCGTCGATTGGAGCACCGCTCAGGTGAATCCGGAACGAGACGCCCTCAGGTTGCGTGTTGCGCTCGACGGCGAACCCGACTCTTTCTGGAAGAACGCCTTTGCCGAGATCAGAGAAGGAGAGCAAAGTCTCCTGGCGGGCCAGGATTGGTGGATCGACTCGCCGTCTAACAAATTTCTCACGGTCGGCGGCATTGGCGAAGATGACGACATCCCCGCGATTCGGCGACGGCTGGATGAAGTAGTGGCCGACGCGAATGAGGGAGCGAGGAAGGCGCGTTTGGAATGGGAGGACAAGAAACGCGCAGACGCGGAGAAAGACGCCCAACTTGAGGCTGCGGCCGAGGATCTCCAGCGGCGCTTCCGCCTCTGACCGGACCTAACTAACCCTCGCTGACGATCGTGGCGACGTGCTGCCGGCTGTATCCAGAGATCCGGCCGAGTAGCGCGTAGGACGCTCCGCCGCGGTGCGCTGCACGGATCGCCTTGCGCTGCACCCCTCTCGCGCGGTCGAGAGCCGCCTCCGCATCGCGTAACTCGTCCGTTGCCTCGGCGACGGCCTCGAGAAGGGCAGGGAGCTCAGTCATAGGGGAACGCCGGGGACGCACAGGACCGCGTTCGCGGAGAACCTGTCCCAGCCTGCGTAAGTCTATCTGACGAATTGTCAGATTCGCTTGACATTCCTCTCCGAGGGGTCCACAGTGCAGGGCGTGAGGGTCACGGCCTCACCTCTTCATCGGCGGGCGGCTAGGCGACAGGGCCGTCCAGGACTTCCCGCGCCGCCCGCCACCTTCCCTAGGCTGCGCAGCGGGCGCGGCCCCTCCCGTGACGAGTGGTCGCGCCCCTTGCGTGAGGAGGTAACACCTCATGCGTAATTTCCTGTGGAGTTCTCGACGCAGGAAGACAGCGACCGTTTCGACGCTCGCGTTTCTTCTCGTCACGGCCGCGGCGGTCGCGGCTTTCATCATTTACACCGGCGTCACGGGCTCCGGATCAGCGCAGGTTCAGCAGGCACAAACCCTCGGGGCGATCGCCCTGACGCAGCAAAGCGCCGCCACGCTCCAGGTCGGCACCCGAACGGAGCAGACCTACAACGCCCACAACAGCGACACAGGGGCCGCTCATCAGGTGAACAGTGTCAGCGGCTCGGTCACAACGAGCCCGTCCGAGTGTGCCGCGTCGATCACGTTCGACGGCGGTGATCTCGTCGGACGGACAATCGCGCCGAACGATGACTTCACAGCCCATTTGGGTTGGACTGTTGCGGCAAACATCCCGACCCAGTGTGCGGGAGCAACCGTAAACGTCGCCATCACGGGCTCGACCACGCCGTGAAGCTTCTCCCCGCTCTCGCCGTTGCGCTCTCCCTATTGCTGCCCGGGTCGGCCTGGGCTTGGGGCGTGCGTAGCGGCGTGGCGGGGTCGGGCGCGGGTCACGTCGCGGCCTGGGCCAGTGCAGCACCTACAACTGCAAAGGGAGGCACGAAAGATGCAACGCCTTCACAACCTGAAAGAAGCGACAGCGGAAGCACGACTGATAACGGACATACGCCGGCTCGACCTGCGAAGCCGGATTCGCAGCTACACGGACAACCAACCGACGCTCAGACAGGTGGTATTCGCGGAAGCGCACCGCCGGACAGCGGAAGCGTTGACGGCGTGGGTAACGAACCCGACCCCGGAAACGCGGACGACGTTCATCCAGGCGATCCAAGCCCTGGAGACATCGCAGAAGGCGCTGCGAGTGGAGGAGCAGCCGCGTCCGATACGCCGATCGAGGGTGGCGTAGATGCACGTCCTAGCGAATCCCGCTGTGACCATCGCTCTGATCGTGGCGCTGATGCTGCTGATCCGGCGGAGTGCGAGGCGCTGAGTGGCCTCCTGGGCGGTTCTTCCGGAAGCGGAGACGCCGCTGAGCAGACGGGAGAAACAGGTACTCGCGATTGCAGCGAACGGCTACCGAATCCAGGAGACGGCCAGCCTGCTCGGAATCTCGACGCACACGGTCCGGCTTCACCTAGCGATGGCGAGGCAACGACTGGAAGCCTCTACGACAGCGGAAGCAGTTGCTCGGGCGGCACGTGAGGGGCTTCTTTGAAGATCGGCCTGACAAGACCGGGGCCGTAGCCGGTAACTGTCAGGTCGAAATGGGAGCGGCGGGAATCACTTTCCCCTTCCGCCGCTCCCGCGGGGCGGGGCGTCCTGCTGCTAGGAACAGGACGCCTCTAACCCGTCACGAAAAGATGGCTGGCCACGTCATCCCGTGCATGTACTGTGCGGCCCCTCTCGGAGATCAAAGGAGACACATGAAGTGGATCGCAGGAAGCATCGCCCTGATCGCCGTCGTCGGGCTCGTGATCGGTTGGCGAGCGACAACACATCACCCGCCGAAGCGGTGCTACACAGGCCAGTGGCACAACATTCCGGTGGACTGCCCCTAGCCGTCGAGCTTTACAGAAAGGATCGCGCGATGATCCGTTCCCTTCTCGTCGCCACCGCCACGGCGATCGTCTGTTTTGCGGTTGCGGCTGTCACAGGCTTCGCGGCGCACAACTCGGCGAAGCGCGACCTCACCGCGCGGCCGGGGGATGCCGTGTTTATACCGTCGCTAGATCTGCTCTGTTTTGTCTGGCGTCACGACGCCAGCCTCAGCACCGATCCCGGGGCTCTCATGTATTGCGCGCGCAAGAGCGCAGGCAATGGCAAATCGCGCACGGTCAGCGTTACCCGCTACCACTACGAAATCGGCAACGGCGACCGAGTGACCTATCGAGTCGGTCGGACACCCTAGGTCGGTCATATCTTGCAACCGAGGCGGAAAGCCCCTGCATTTAGCGCCTGAGCCTTCAACAGTTGGCCCGGAGAGGCCACGCCGACAAAAAACTAGGGGATGTCCGGGACTTCGGCGGATGTCCTGAAAATGCCGCCCATTTGCAGGGCGTTCTGTGACAAAAACAGGCCGGTTAACCCGTCCCTAGGGGTCTAGCCCATCTGAGCCAAAATCGGGACTTTCAAAGACTAGAAGCGCTCCTATCGCTCCGTAGCCGCCCTAAAGAGACCTCAGCGCCTAAGTCCGGGACTTACGCCCGCGAGCGTCATTACCTGAAACGGCTAGAGGGTGCCGACGCTAGTTCGCCGACACGATTCGTCCGTCGAGCTCGATCGGCACGACACGGAGGACGTTCACCCATTCAGGCTCGTCCTCGAGGATCTCACGCAACTCCGCCTCCGCGGCTTCCCGGGTCAGGAAGAGGTCAAGCGTTTCGTGGAGTAGCTGCGAACTGGTGAGCGCGTAGACCTGCACAATTAGGATCCTCGCTGGGTCTCAGGGTTCTAGCCCCACCCGCCGTTGTAATCCTTGCTCAACTGCGCCGAGCAGATGTTGTACCCACCCCTGGCATGGCCGGTCCTAACGGTGCTGCCGATCTGGATCTCGCACGTGATGTTTCCGCCGCCCTGCAGCTGTGCGCTCACCGCGTAGTAGAGCGCGTTCTTGTCGATCTGCAATGTCTCGCCCATCATCGGGGGCTGTTTCGGCCCCTGGTAGTTGGACGAGTCGCTCCCGTACGTGATGTCCACTCCCGCCGGGGCGGTACCGGTCACAGTGAAAGAGACTTCGGTCGCCCCGCTGTCTGCCGACGAACCGCCGCCCGTCGTGGTGTCACAGCTAGACGCCCCACTCGCGACGAAGACGACGAGCAAGATCGAAGCCACAATGCTTGGCGAACGCGCGCGTCTGACCACCTAGCCGATTCTTAGGGTCTCGCCGTCTAATGTCAACGTCGATCGGGTCGGAGCCGCGATACAATTTGACTGCCGTCGCCCCCAGCGGCCATCAGACGATGACCAGCCAGGGGACAGCACGCGGACGCTTCCAACGCGCGATCCATCGCCGCCACGTTCAGGCCGCGGAGATGGCGGCCCGGGAGATGGGTGGACTGTCGCTCGCCGACGCGCTCATGCTCTGCGAGTTACTGGCGAACAGCGACCCCGCACGCTACGAGAAAGCGGCGTTACGTTGGCTCGAGCGATTCATTGCCGAACGGTCGCCGCCGCTTACCGAGCTCGCGCTTGCGGCTTCAGCACTTGCCGAGCTTCGGCACGGCCGGCGAAACACCGGGGTCGAAGCGTTGAAGCGCTTGCTTCACCGGTAGGTGATCTGCGAATCGTCGTAGTCGTCTTCGGCGTACTCGTCGACAACGGACGTGTCCGAGTAGTCGCCGTCTTCCTCTGCAGGCTGAGGACGCTCCTCCCAGGGCATCGGTGCGGCAATCTGGAACTGCTGCTCGGCCTCGGCCTCCTCGAGCGCCTCGACGTTGATGTCAACCTCCGCCGCGGCTTCGTAACCGAGCTCTTCGAGCTGCGCATAGACGCGGTCCTGAGCAAGATCGGACAACTCGCTGAACTGCTTCGAGGCCACGAGCTTATTGATCTGATCCTCGGATTTACCTTCGAGCCACTCTTTTACTTTCGCTTCTCGTTCGTCCTGCATCTCCCAGCGCTGCTCGCGCTTCGCTGTCTTCGCAGCCTCTCGAGCCCGAGCCGTGTTCACCTTCGACGCAGCCAGGTACTCGGCAAGCACGTACGGAAACTTTCCGAGTTTGTCCGACGCACAAGCGCACGAAGCCCGTCTCACTAAACGTTGGAAGCGGGCTGCCGCTAACCCCGAGCCGTCGCCGTTTGCGGCGCAGACCGTCTAGCTAAGGAGCATGAATGAGTGACAAGAGGTTGACCACGAAGTACTGGACCGACCCGCCGAACAACTGCACGGAGGAAAGAGGCGGAAGCACAGATCGACAGATACCGCGCTGATTATTCCTCGCGTGTAATCCACGGCTCGCCCCGTGCAGTCGAGGACATCAGCGCCCCTAGCCAGCCCGATCCGGTCGCCGTTGACCATGCAGCGCAGAACCGACCGGCCGATCAGAAAGAAGGTTAGTAATGAGTGACAACAAGCTCCCTCTTCCGGACAATGCTCCGGAGAACGTCGAAGCGTCCGCCCGTGGTGCGCTTTGGGACGACTCCTATGGCCGCGACGTGGACAATGGTGGCAACCCGACCGTTGTCGACCTTGACGGTTCGCTCGAACGCCCGAACGCCTTTCAGGCGCAGGGAAGTGACGCCAACAAGGGTGGAGGCACCCGCGCAGACAATCCGCCGCCGCCGTGGGTCGGGTGATCTGACATGGCGAACACCAACCCACAGGGCGAGCCGAAGCCATCGGAGACGGCGCGGCAGTCCGCCCGCAACTTCCCCGAGGGCGTTGATTCGACCAGGGCGACATCGGAATACCGGGAACTCATCGAGCCCGTGTTCAACGTGCTGAAGGAGACGCCAGCCTCAACGCGGTCCAGCTTCTGGACACCTGTGTGATGACCGAGCACGACGACAACAACGATGGCGCGGCCTTGTGGGAGAACACCGGGCCGCGTCCTCTACCCGCACACGTCACGCCCGCAATCAGGGGCGAAAGAAAGCCGGTCGACAAGCCGGACAAACAAACAGAGAAGGAGTCCGACTAATGGCAGGCAAACTCACAGGTCCCCCGGGGTGGACGCCAGATTCGAGCATGGCGCCCCCGTCACTCACTTGGCAGGAGCGGGATGGCTTTCGCCCCAGCACGATGGGAAAGAAGTTCGGCGACACGCAGGGCGGTGAAGCTCTCAAGCCTGGCGCGTTCGAGGAGACGAACCGTGCCACTCGTGCGAAGGCGAAGGAGTTCGTTTCCGAGGAGGACGCCCGCGAGTTCCTCGGAGCGTCGGCACAGGAACCGGCGGAGAAGCCACCGCGAGCCGCCTGGGCCGAGGCTGAGTCAAACCTTTTCAACGCCGCTGAGGCCGGCACGACGGGCTTCTACAAGTCGAACAAGGAGAAGCTCGCGACTAGTGATCTGGTTTTGTCACTTCTTAGCCAGATCACGGGTTCGCCAGACCAGCGTCGCAAACCCGCATTCCTCCGCCAGATCACCACTACACACGCACAGAAGAAGTAGTGATCTGGACTCTCTCTCTCTTATCCACATCACCACATCACGTGTGTGTGTAAAGCAGTGATCTGGACGAGCACTGGTTGGGTGGGAGCGAATCCACGCCGCTTTTGTGGGTACAGCCATAGCACGCAGAAGAGTCGCCAACACCACTAGGAAAACGCGTCATTTGCAGGAAAAAGGGCGTAGAGAAGCACCTCGCGCGGCCGTCCAGACACCCCGCGTTTGATCCAGCCGCCCCTCCGCGCCCGTTCTCTCAAAAACTCACCGAAAGGAGACCGAATGTCCCTCTCGCGCATCCGTGTGAACACCGATCGGCCTGAAGACACTCGCTTTCTC
>Ga0070699_100006708_pt1 | contig 10011 bp, 6 predicted proteins | sample KBSK1503metaG_FD_65473 | JGI IMG/M metagenome (GOLD analysis project Ga0070699, IMG submission 65473) | Corn, switchgrass and miscanthus rhizosphere microbial communities from Kellogg Biological Station, Michigan, USA - KBS K1-50-3 metaG | ecosystem: Host-associated > Plants > Roots >... | reverse complement strand
CCAAGCCCTTGCAGCTCGATACGCTGCAGGCCATGCTCCAGGATTGCGCCCAGCGAAAAGGTTCACCACGCGACGAGGTTTAGCGAGCCCGGACCGGAGCGGTCACATCCAGACCCGCTCGTCATCGGGATCTTTCTCCGGCGTCGGCGCCGTCTCGACGTGAATGAGCAGATCTGCATTGACTTCGAGCGTCATCGGAGGCGCATCGTCGTAACCTGGCTTCCATGCATTGAGCTCATACGCACCAGCGGGCAGCTGCAGGGTCGCCACTCCTTGTGCATTCGTCGACGCGCGGTAGCTGCCACATCTGATGTCGACCTGCTCGACGGGCGCATGCGTATGTTTGTCGATGACCTTGATTGTCAGCTCGTGATCGGGCAGTACGGCAGTGAGGAAGCTGAAGACTGCAGATGCTTCCGAGTGCGGCAGTGAAAGATCTGTTTCTGCGAAACAAGCAGTCCACGATGACATGCGGGCCGTCGCCGGAGCGACCAGGGGCACTTCTGCGACGTACAGTGCAGTGGTGCCGGGCCAAGGCGTTTCATTCAACGTCGCCCGGCCCGTTCGCCCGCCTGACTCATTGCGTACATCAACAGCTTGCCCGGCCAAGCTGCACCTGGCCGAGCACTTCACTCCAACCTTCACTGTGAACGGATGGCCGACCACTACGGGCGACGGGACATCCCAGACTGCCATGCTGCTCGCATGCGGCACTGTCTTGAAGGCTACGGGCAGGCAGCATTCGTCGTGAGCGACGGATTCTGTTTCGTGGCGGCGGAGCACGACCGTCCACACGTGCTCGCCAACCTCCGCGGGCGCTTTGAGGGACAGGTCCTCCGTGACGTTCGCCGCTCCGTCGCGCGAGGACAGAGCAGTGGCGATGAGGGTCTCCTCGCCAGCCAGTACAGCGATCGGCGCGCCGCATAAGTCGCAGCCGGCCGCGCATGAGACCCTGACGCTCAGGGTGATCGCCGTACCAGCCTCGACCTCGCCTGGAACGGACCGGATCATCTCGACTGTCGTTGTGTGCGTCATCATCCGCCTGTGGCAGAGCGCACCAGGATCGGCCTTACGTCACGCCATCAGCCTTGATCCGTCAAAGAACCTGCCGCCGCCGTGCGAAAGTGCGACGCGCGCTGTGCGATGTGCCGGTGCGCGGTGTGGGTGCCGGAGATCGCTGCACCTTTTGCGGCACGCCGTCAGTCGTCTCACCTTCAGAGTTGAACGCCGAGAGCTGGCAGCCAAGTACCTGCCCGGACGCAATCTCGATTAGGTCCGCCCGTTGCTTCGGGCAGCTTCCCTGCCGGCAATGCGGCCAAAGACGATCGCCCGCCCAAGGCCATGCTGAGCAAACCCTCCTTGTGATTCGCCAGCACAGTAGAGACCCGGGATCACCTGACCCTGCATATCGAGCGTCTGGGCCTTCGCATTCGTTCGGAGCCCACAGAGAGAGTCGTGGAGGATGGGCGTCGACCACGCGGCGTAGAACGGAGGTTTCTGGATCTTGTAACGCGGCGCAGGCTTCTTGAAATCAGGGTCGCTTCCGGCGTCGACGAACGAGTTGTACTTGGTGACTGTGTCCTGGAGGACAGCGGCTGGCATGGGCCGCGTCTGGTAAGGGTTCGCAATCGCGCGCGCCAGTTCCTGGATCGTGTCTGCACTGAAAAAGTACTCCGGATCCACATTCGGCGGTCTGGGATCCCATTTCTGCCGCGTGACCGCGTCCGCATCGAAGATTGCCCATATCGGCCCACCGCCGTTCAGTTTGGTCGAATTGCCGCTGTACCCCAAGGCGGCGTTCAGGAACTCGTGGCCGGTAGCGAGCTCGTTGTAGAACCGCCGACCCGACTGATTGACGAGGATAACGTTTTGCCAGTCCACATTCGCCAATCCAGTCGCTTTGATCTTGTCGAAGATGGGGCTATCCGCCGGCCAGCGCAGACTGCTGTAGCCCCACCGACAGCCTATGTACGCCGTTTTGTTCAGCCACGCTCCCGCTTCGACGGTTTGACTGGCCGTGCCCCAGAGCACAGCTCCGATTGCCATCGCGGCACGCTCTCCATCGCCGGGCTGCCGTGAATACGGCTCACCGGCAACCTGGTACTCCTCGGTCAGGCGCGGGTCGAACATGCGGCGGAAGGTGACGTTGCTCGTATGGCCACCGGTCGCCACCAGCACGCCCTTCTTTGCCTCGATCCTCACCGTGCGTCCCTCGGTGGTTGCCGTGATGCCAAGCACTCTGCCCGAACTGGGATTCTCGCGCACGATGCTCGTCATCCTGTGCTTGAGAAGAATCTTCGCACCCTTTGCGCGCGCGGCCTTTTCCAGCGCGCGCACGATGCCGGATCCCCGTCTGCTCGGTTCAGAGCTCATGATCTCGCTCTTAATCGGCCATTGCACGGCGGTGCCCTGTCGCCGCACTGTGGATGCCGCGCCCGGGCCGGTTGCCTCATCGGTGAACTGCACACCGTTGGCAATCAGAAATTCAAAGGCCGGTGCATTCTCGTCCGCGAAGGCTCGGACCAGATCTCTGTCGCTGTACCGGCTTTCGCGGTGGTCGTAGCGCACCCAATCGTTGAAGACCTGGTCGGGCGAATCCTGTATCCCAAACTTCTTCTGTCGACTCGTCCCACCGCCGAGGTGCACATTTCCGCCGCTCACCATTCCGTGCCCGCCGATGTCGAAGTTTTCCTCGACCATGAGGACGGATGCGCCGTGCTCGAGCGCCGACACCGCTCCGGCGAGCCCCGCGGTGCCGGCCCCGATCGTGACGAAGTCCGCGGTCATGTCCCACCGCTGGCCGCTTCCCTGCGCTTCGACCTCCTGAACGCCGAACCCCAGCAACGTGCTTGCGCCGACACCAGCGGCACCTTTCCGGAGGAAGTCTCGCCGACCGATATCAGCTTCGTTCTTCTCGATGCCCATGCTCGCGTCCTCACTTTCACGATGTGTCGAGTCGCCAGCGCCTTCGAAGACGGCTGAATCGCGACCTCAATCGCGACTGGCCGTGGGTCCTGTCCGCGGAGCGGTAATCTTCGACAGATAGGTCTTCTTGATCATGTCGCGGTCCACTTTGTGCCCCTTGAGATACACAGCGGCGATCTTCGTCGTGTTCTTGATGTCGTCCAGCGGATTGGCATTCAACACGAGGAAGGAGGCGTCCTTGCCCGCCTGAATTGTACCGAGACCGTTGAGAGCCAGCACTTCTGCCGCGTTCTTGGTCGCCATTGTGATCGCCTGCATGGGCGTCAGGCCCACGTCCTTCACCAAGAGGCGCATGTCCAGGTGTGGAGCGAATGTCCCCCCGCCGTCGGTGCCCACCGCGATCTTCACGCCTCCCGCGTACTCCTTCTTCAGATTGCTGACGATGCGCGAGTAGATCTCCGCGTTGAATTTCCGGCCGTCCACGTCGAGCTGTCCCTCGTGCGTCCGCACGATGCTGGCGCGGGTCCGAGCCTGCTCCCGGTAGCGCTGTGCAGCGGTCGGTGAGTTGGTTTCAAGAAACAGAGGATCCTCCCAGTAAAGGGGAGCATCGGCCTCGGTCATCGTGTAACTCCATGGGAGTTGAAAGTTCGTTTGCTGCACCACCTGGTGATCCTTCATGATCCGGACGAACTCATCGTCGATGAGACTGTCGCGTACCGGATGCGCCAGCATGTCGATGCCGGCGCGCGCCAAATCCTTCGCGTCCGCCTGATAGAAGATGTGCGCGAAAACCGGAATGTTGTGCTGATGCGCCCTCTCGATGAGCGGTCGATAGATGTCGGGGCTCAGATGGAGCTCCGTGCCGAGCCGGTCGTCAACCCACATTTTGATGAAGTCGACCCGCTTGTAGGCTTGTTCTTGAACGTAGATCTCGGCCTGGGTCTTCGTCCACAACCAGACCGTGCTATCGGAGAGGTCCTCCTCCATCCGGGTATCCCGGCCCGCGGCGTGCGCGTCCTGCATCTTCTTCATCTGGCCCAACGGCACACTGGCTCCCCGGTAACTCGTCATCAGGCGGGCGGCGTTCGGAAGGTATTCCGCCCGGATCTGGAGCGCCGCTTCGTTATCCCAGCCCATGCTCGTCGATGCGGCGGTCCCGCCGTACGCCAGGGCATGCAACTGCTCAATGAACTGCTGCCGGCCGGCCTGCATGTCGTAGAAGCCCGGCGTGCCCCGGCCAGGCCCGAGATGCAGATGCGTGTTCACGAGCGCGGGCATGACCGTCTTCCCGGTCAGGTCCACGCGAGTCGCGGAGGGCCCCTGGACCTGCCCTCGCTGGCCGATCGTCGTGAACTTGCCGTTTTCGACCAGAATCGCCGCGTTTTCAATCGGCGCCGAACCGTCGCCAACGATCACGCGCGCTCCCTCGTACAGCATCGTCTCTGTGGTCTGTGCGAGCACCTCCACTGGCCGCCCAATGCCGATGTAGAGCGCAGCGATATAGACTGCAGCCAAAGCCACGACGAGGCAAACCGGCAAAACCATCCTTCGCATCAGTACCTCCTTATGGAAGGCTCGATGACAAGTACGCCGAACGTCCAGCCGCCTGGCTAACCGTGGGTACTACTTCCTCCTGCGCCGCTCTTACCACTTCATATCAAGGCCGAGGCGAAACATACGCGGCTGCAGGATGGTCGCGGGCTGAAGGTACGACGACGTGAGATAGTTCGTCGAGCGGACACTCAGTACCGCCGACCCATTTAGAGCATTGAAAATCGCGAGTGCGGGCAGGAGCTTGACCCGGCCTGCAGTCACCCACTTGCCGATATTGAGATCCAACTGGTTCGTACGATCGAGCAAACGCGAAAACGGCGCTTCAAGAGGGACGTTCATTGTCGGGACGGTCTGCCCCGGATTCACCAACGCGCCGGGCGTGCACGGTCCGACGCAGTTGGCAGGGTAACGCGTCGTCGGTGTGATCTGCCACACGGCACTGTTGGTGCCGGTGGTGCTGAGTGGCCTCCGTATGCTTTGGAAGGCGGCACTGATCTGGATGCCTATCGGGGCCTGAAACGATCCGGCAGCTTTGAACTGGTGCAGCCATGGAATGTTGCTCTCGCGCATGTCGCAGTACAGGACGCGGTTCGGGTCGGAGCTCGTGTACACGTCCCCGCATGCGATTTCCAGCGATCGCTCGGTCGAATATCCTCCGAACAGCGTCGCTCGACCCGACAGCCGAGCACTGATGCTCGCGTCGAATGCGTTGTTCCACCGCTTGCGATCGGGATCGTTGATGATCACGTCACGGACCTGGCTCACTTTCTCGCGGGCGACGTTGTACACGGTCACAATCGAGCCGTCCAACGGGCTCACGATTTGGGCTGCGGTATAGTCGCCGGCCGTCCGCAAGATGTTTTTTGTGATTGGATTGAAGGCGCTCGTCATCGAGTAGACGTCGGTTTGAATGTTGTAGAAATCGACGTGGTACCAGTTCGCCGAGACGGACACCTCCGGAAGCAGCGCATGTTGCACCCCAACGGAATAGTTGAGGCTGTAATCGCGCTTGATAGAGGGATCCACCTGCGTATTGCCACACGGGATATTGCCCGGCGCGTAAATCGTGCTGCAACCAGCCGGGGTCAACCCAAAGTTCACAGGCAGTTGCGAGAGGTTTATCTCGCATCCCGGAGTCAGGTACGTGCAGCCCAATTCGCCTTGCGCGATGTCGTCCCTGTTGAGATCGGTCCAGGCCAGTGTCGCCGCCACCGGCCTGACCGGATTCAGGACCTCAGTGAGCCCTCCCGCTAATTGCGCGTGGTACTTGTTGACGCTGAATTTGAGCGCGGTTCTTGCGTTGCCGAAGAGATCGTAGGCTGCGCCGAATCGCGGCGCGAACCCGGTGTAGACCGGCATCTGTTCCGGTCCAAAGACTCGAGTCGTCGGGATGAACCGACTCGTGCCGCTCTCCTCCGGTTTTTCGCCGCGCTGACCGATGTAGCTGCTGAATCTTTCCCATCGCAGCCCGTAGCTCAGAGTCAGCCGCTTCCAGGTCCATATGTCCTGACCGTAGACTCCCCAATCGCCGGCCAGAACGTTGTTGTAGCGAACGGGTGCATTGCTCACCATGACCGAGGTCGGAACGCCGTTCTGGTAGATTTGTCGCAGCGCCGCATTGAACTCTACGGTGCCGAAGTTCTGGTACCCGAAGCCCTTTTGCACGCCAGCCTTGATGTTGTGCGAGCCGGTGACATAAGCCATGGACGCGGCAACAACGTTGCGAATGGGTTCCACAATCTGGTGCCCGCTGGGGGCCGCCGTCATGTTTGTGCCTCTCGATGTATCGTTGCGGTTCGCGCTTGCGTACCAGTCTGCAGATCCGAACGGCTTCGCCACTCCGGGCTGATAATCGGAGTTCCGCTGCGCCTGGTACTGATTGAAGCCTAAATCCAACAGCAGGCGACTGCTGACCATCGAGGTCCATTTCGCGGAGCTCTGTTGATACAGGGGCGACCGATGCCAGACGCGCGTCGCTGTTGCGGGATCGAATCCGGACCCACCGTCGCCGTGGCCAAGATACTTGAAGACACGATCGGCGTAGACCGTGAGTTGGTCTCGCTGCGTCAACTGGAACGTCAGTCGTGTGCCGTAGTTCTCGACGTACTGGTCGTTCACTCCCTGTCTCCCGTCCGCGTAGAACATTCCAGCGACGAATTCATCGACCGATTGTCGGCGTGCCGTGCTGAAGAACCACAATTTGTCGCGCACGATGCGCCCCCCCTGGCCGCCCTCGAATGTATAGATGTGATCGATTTTGTTGCCGCCCTGCAGTCCGCGTGCGACAAGATCCGACGTCACGTTGTCGCTTTGCCACGAACCATTCGACCACACGCCGGAGAAGTTCCCGTGGAACGCGTTGCCTCCGCGGCGAGGCACGATGAGTTGACGAACGCCCCCTCCCGACACGTCAGCCCCGGCGCCATTCGTTTGGTAGACGACCTCCTCGTAATTCTGAACGTTCGAATACGACTGCGTCGTGCCGTTCCCTTCCATACCCTTCAGCGTGATGCCGTCGAGCATGACGACCGTCTCTCTCGCGCCCATCCCATGCGCCATGGGGAAATTCTGATTCATCGAGCCCGATCCACCTACGTCCTGCACAGAAGTGATGACTCCTGGAATCAACGCAGCCATCGTTTGAACGGTCTTTCCGGTTGGCAGAACATCTAGTAGCTCTCGATTGACGACTTGCGCCTTGGCCGTACTCTGCACGTCCACCACCGGTGAGGCGCCGGAGACCGTTACAGATTCCTCGATGCCGCCGACTCGTAACTCTACATTGACGGTCGCGGTGAAATCGCCGGGAAGCTGCAAATTCTCGCGGTTCACGGGCACGAACCCCGTCAGACTGAAACTCACTTTGTACGTGCCTGGCGGAAGGCTCGTAATCTGATAAAGCCCTTGGTCGTCGGTCACGGCGGAACGCACGCGTTCGATCAGCGCCGGGCTCGACGCCTCAACGGTGACGCCGGGCAATACTGCGCCAGTCGTGTCTTTCACGTTTCCGGCGATCGCGCTCTGTGCGCTCGCGGTCGACGCGAAGCAGACGAGCAGCGCGACGGCACACGCGGTGGATACCACCTGCTGCCAGAGGTGCATACTAATTCCTCTCTGCATACTCGATGCGTATGCGCTGCTGTTCGACCTCCCAAATCCGCTACCGCAGGTCAGCCTTCCAATCGGTGGCGACATGCGCGCGCGTGATGTCGCCAAGGCACGCTGAACAAAACACTGCCAGGGGGGATGCAGAGGGCGAGGACAATCTTGCTCATGAGGCCCCCTTCAGATCGCTGGGCACTGCGAAAGGGTACGAGAGGCGGAGTATGCGCGCGTCGGTGAAGGCCGTCAAGAGACGCTAACACATCGAACCAGTCCAAAGATCGTGTATCCAGCGCGCCCAGTTCGCGTGTAGGTGCAGAAAACTGACCCATGCGGCCAGGACGTACTCGACGCCACCGAGACGATCGCGGCGCAGGACACGAGCGTCACCCCACTCTTTCGCCCGCGCTACCGGCGAACGTGTCGGATAGGGCTGCGCGAGAGCCAGCGCTCGATGAGGCCTATGGCCGTTGTAATGCTCCACGACAACGGCGAGGACGTGCGCCACGTGCCGGTCGTTCAGAATCAGGCGGTCCAGACACTCTGAGCGAACGGTGCGCACGAACCGCTCCGCCACGGCGCGACAATTTCGCACGGCCCGAGGTGCGCACCGGCCGTCAATTGCATACACGGTTAGACAACTCCGCGAGCAGCGCTCTGGCTTCCATCCAATTCGCCGCGTCGACCTTCTCGGTGAACCAGCTCAGTCGATCATCCGTCGACGGTGTGACCGCCGGTTACGGGGCGAACCCGACCCGGCGCACGAGGTCGCGGAATCGTGGATCCCCACGGAGGCTATCGAGGTCCGGGTCCACGCGAAGAAAAGTGATGTACCACGAGCGTCCTTCGTACGTCTTTTCCAGCCACGAGAATGCCTGGTCATGATCGCCGAGCGCGGCATAAACCGTCGCGACGTTGTACGGCGAGACGTAAGTATGCTTCGAGCGCTCGAGGAGCTGATCAAGTGCCTTGAGCGCCTCGGCCCTGTTTCCAGACACTGCGTACGCGATGCCCAATGCCGACAACGGCTCCGCGATCGTGTCTTCGATCGAGCGCGCCTTCTGCACGGCCGCGAGCGCCTGGGAAAAGAGACCCTTGCGCACGTAGGCGTGTCCCAGCCACGAATGACCGAGCCAGAACGCCGGATTGAGTTCAATCGTTCTCTGGAGCTCGCCAATCGCCTCATCGTATCGGCGAGCCATGTGGAGAAACAATCCAAGCAGCGAACTGGCCTCAAACGAGAGAGGATCGACCTGTTCGGCTCGCTTGAGCTCGGCAATCCCTTCCTCGATCCGACCCATCGGAATCAAACACCATCCGTATATTTCGTGAGCGTATGCATAGTTCGGATTCAGCGCAATCGCTCGCTTCAGCTCGCGCTCAGCGGTGGGCCAGTCCCAGCTATAAAAGACGTGGAAGGCTCCCACGTCAGCATGAGCTTCCGCCAGCGTGTCATCTAGCTGCAACGCCTTTTCGGCGGCTGCCTTGGCCAGGGGCATCACTTCCCGGGGCGGAAAGAGCCAATCGTCGAGAATGGCGTAGTAATAGGCCAACCCATCATAGGCAAGTGCGTAGTTCGGATCGACGGCGATCGCCTGCCGTAAGTACTCCAGGCCTTTGTCGGTTTCATCCTTGGTGAACTTCGCGGCGTGATAGCGACCCTTGAGATAGAGCTGATACGCCTCAGGGCTTTGCGTGTACCGCTTGGCCGATCGCTGTTTGTCCTCCCCGCTCAATTGGAGCCGCAGCTTCTCAGCGATCCGGTTGCCAATCTCCTCCTGCACCGAGAGGACCTCTGAAAGTTTCTGGCTGTAATGCTCGCCCCAGAGCTGGTGGTTGTCTTTCGGATCCACCAGTTCCGTGCTGATCGAGAGATCGTCGCCGCGCAGCACGACCCGGCCGGTCAGCACCGCTCGAACCCCGAGCTCACGCCCGGCCGCCTGCACATCGGATTCGCGCCCCTTGAAACGAAATGCCGCGCTGCGCGACATCACTTTCAATTTCGGCATCCGCGATAGGCTGTTGATGAGGCTCTCGGTGATGCCGTCGCTCAAATATTCTGCGTCGGGATTGTCGCTCGCGTTCGAGAACGGCAGGACCGCGAGCGAGTCGATCGATTCCGCAGGCCACGAGCGCGACCAGAGCACGAGCGCCGCCGCAACCAAGGTGACGATGGCGATCAGCGCGACCGTCACGGAAGCGACAGCCGGCCGCCGCTTGCGCCACCACGATGTAGGCCGGGCGGCAGCCGGCTCACCTGCAAATACCGGACGCGACGAATCCGTGTCGCGCTTCAGACGCTGCAAATCCTGTAGGGTGCGGAAACTCGATCTGGTTCACGCCACACGGCGATATTCGTGAATGAGCCCGCCCAAACGGTCGCGTCGTTTCACGTCCCTCGGTTGCGCGGAGGACCAGCGTTCGATCGCT
>Ga0070699_100006706_pt1 | contig 10013 bp, 8 predicted proteins | sample KBSK1503metaG_FD_65473 | JGI IMG/M metagenome (GOLD analysis project Ga0070699, IMG submission 65473) | Corn, switchgrass and miscanthus rhizosphere microbial communities from Kellogg Biological Station, Michigan, USA - KBS K1-50-3 metaG | ecosystem: Host-associated > Plants > Roots >... | reverse complement strand
CGGCCGGCGCGGCGGCGCCGACCGAGGGGCGGAGCGCCACCGGTCGAACCCCCCGACCGCCTTCCGGCGATCGCCGATCCCCTGCGGGCCGCCGCGGACCGGTTCGGGACTCCCGTCTACCTGACGGACGAGGCGGCGGTCACGGCCGCCGCCGAGGAGCTGCGGGCGGCGTTCCCGGATCCGTGGATCCGGCAGTACTCGCTGAAGGCCAACGACGTCGCCGCCGTGGTCGCCCTCGCCACCGGACCGGGCCACGGTCTCGGCGCGAACGTCGTCTCGCGGGGCGAGTGGGCGATCGCCCGGCGCGCCGGCGTGGCGAACCGGCGGATCACGTTCGAGGGCGTGGGCAAGACCGATGCGGACCTGGCGGCGGCGGTCCGGTCGGCCGGCGGGGGCGATCCGATCGGGTGGCTGGCCATCGAGTCGAGCGACGAGGCCGCGGTGCTCGTCGCACGGGCGCGCCGCGCCGGGCTGGGGCGCGGGCCGGGCCGGCGGCGGACGCTCGACGTCCTGTTCCGGTTGAACCCGGATGTCGCCCCGGAAACGCACGCCGGTTTGGCGGTCGGGCGGGGCGGGGCGAAGTTCGGCATGACCGAGACCGAGCTGAGCGCGACCGTCGAGATGGTCGTCGCCGCGAGCGCGGGGCTGCGACCTCGGGGGGTCCAGGTCCACGTCGGATCGCAGCTCGGCGCGGTCGACGCCTGGCGGGACGCGATCCGTCGCGGGCTGGCCGTCCTCGGCCTGATCCGCGGCGGGGTGCCGGCGTTCGACACGCTCGACGTCGGCGGCGGCTTCGCCGTGCCGCCGATCGGCGAGACCGGGCCGCGGCCGGCCAGGTTCGCCCGCGAGATTCCGAAGCTCCTCGAGGCGATCCCGGTGGATCGACGGCCCCAGCGGTTCGCGATCGAGCCGGGCCGGTTCGTCGTCGCCCGAGCGGGTTGGCTCGTGGGCCGCGTCCTCCACGTCCGCGATCGCGGCGGGCGCCAGGTCGTGCTCGACACCGGGATGACCGAGCTGATCCGGCCGGCCCTCTACGGCGGTCGCCACCCGATCGTCGCCCTGACCTCGCTGGGGCGGCCGGTCGGAGTTGAAGCGTCCGAGGCCTCGTCCCAGGAGGCCGATATCTCGGCCGTCCACGGCCCGATCTGCGAGTCGACCGACGAGCTCGACGAGCACCGCCTGCCGCCGCTGCAGCGCGGCGACCTCGTCGCGATCCGCGACGCCGGGGCGTACGCGGCGAGCCTGTCCTCGACCTATAACGGCCGGCCGCGGCCGCCGCAGGTGATCCTGATGTCGTCGGGCGAGCTCGTCCTCGCCAGACGGCGGGGCACGACGGCGGGGCTTGGCTGATCGAGGAGCTCGGAGATCTTTGCGGACCGCGCGGCGGGCGGGAGGCCGTGCAGGCGACCGAAGAAGTCGAGGTTCTCCTCGGCGCTGAGCCGCTCGTACAGGGATGGGGGTTTCGGTCAGCAGGCCGATGCGGCGGCGGATCTCCTGTGGATCGGCCAGGACGTCGATCCCGTCGAGCCAGGCGTTGCCGGCCGACGGGCCGATCATCGCCGTCAGCAGGCTAACGGTTGTCGTCTTGCCGGCACCGTTCGGGCCGAGCAGGGCGAAGACCTCACCGGGAGCGAGCTCGAGGTCGAGGTCGCGGATCGCCCAGACGTCGCCGAATCGGCGACCGAGCCCGACCGCTCGGACCATCGATCCGGCGGCGGGCGCGACGGCGCCCGCCGCGGATATAGCGAGTGCGGTCATCCGACGGTGCCTGAGCTCCTGTCTGCGATCGAGGACGAGCATGCACGATCTGCAGCAAAGCGTGGCGTGCCAGCGCGCCCGCGAATCGTGTCGGACGGCCGGTCCAAGGTCGGTCGTTCGTCGCGTACCCTGCGGGTCGTGGCCCCGTCATCCACGTCCGTCACGCGCCACAACAAGCGTCCGAGGCACCCCGCACGACCCGTGCCGGTGCTCCTGGGCGTCGTCGGCGGGCTCTGCCTTGTCGCCGCCTTCGCGACCGGCACCGCAGCTGGAGGCCCGCCGTTTCCCGACCCGACGGCGGGCGTCCACGTCTACGACACCGCCGGGATCTTCTCGCCTCCGGCGATCTCGCTCGCCGAGACCCAGATCAGGACGATCGAGGCGCGCAGCCGCGCCCAGATCGTCGTCTACTCCCAGCTCGTCGAGGACGGCCGTTCGACCGACGAGGCCGCCAGAGATGCGGAGGCGCTCGGGACGCAGTGGGGCGTCGGCCGGAAGGGCTTCGACGACGGGTTGGTGATCCTGTTCGACATGTATCCGAGCGGAGCGCACGGCCAGGTGATCCTCGACGCCGGGTCGGGCTTCCGAGCGTCGATCATGGACAACGCCGAGAAACAGCGCGTCTTCGACCAGGACATGCTGCCCAGGCTCAGGACGCAGGACTTCGACGGCGCGCTCCTCGCCGCGATCGATCGGGTCGACGCGGCAGCCACGCCGGAGCGCGCCGCCGCGCTCGAGCGCGGCCGCCAGATCGACGCCGTCGCCGGACTCCTGATCGCGCCGCTCATCTTGGTGATGTTGATCGCCTGGTCCGGCTTGTCCTGGATCCGCTTCGGCCGCGACCCGGTTTATCTCGACGACCCGTCCGTCCACATGGCCGGGCCGCCCGAGGGCCTGACCCCGGCCGCCGCCGCCTTCGTGCTGGCGGGTGGACCCAACCGCCTGGCGCTGACGGCCGCGCTCCTGGACCTTGCCGCCCGCGGCCAGCTCGCATTCGAGGAGGAGCATCTCGGACCTCTCGGCCGGACGAAGCGGGTCGGGATCAACCTGAATCCTCCAGCGCCGGATGCCGTGACCAACGCGCAGCGACGCCGCAACCGGGCTCGGCCGCTCGGAAGGGCGGAGGCTATCGCGTTCAGCGGCCTCGAGAAGATCGCCCGGACGGAAGGCGGTGGCGACCACATCGGGCCCGCCGAGCTACTCGGATTCTCGATGACCGTCGGGACCTTCGACAAGGCGCTCGAGGATTCGATCGTGCAGCAGGGCTGGTTCGCCGTCCGGCCGTCGGCCGTGCGCCGGCGCTGGCTCATCCGGGCGATCGGTATCGGCCTCGCCGGCGGCGCGGCCATCTTCGGCGGGATCCAGATCCCGTTCAACGGGCTCCTCTTCATCGGGATCGCGCTCGTGGCCTCCGCGATCGCGGTCGGCCTGATCGGGCGCGTGATGCCGGCGGTGACCCTGCCCGGAGCGATGATCCGGGCGATGCTCGCCGCATACCGCCGAACGTTGAAGAAGACGATGGAGCTTGCGCGCTCGATGGACGCAGTCATCAGCGAGGCCGGCCTGGCCTGGCTCGATACGCCTGACCAGGCCGTGGTCTGGGGCACCGCGCTCGGCCTCCAGCACGAGATCGACGGGGTCCTCGAGCGGACGTTCGACGATCAGCGGCAAGGCCGGATCGCACCGGGGGTCGTCTGGTTGCCGGTGTGGTACACGGGCCCAAGTGGGGATGCGGGCGGACATGGCTTCGCCGGCTCGAGTTCAGGTGGAGGCAGCGTCTTCTCGAGCTCCGCCGTGCCGAACCTCGGCGGGATGTTCGCCGCGCTCGGGACAATCGGCAACGCACCCTCTTCGTCGGGCGGCGGCGGATTCGGGGGCGGCGGCGGATTCGGCGGCGGCGCGTCTGGCGGCGGGTTCTGACCTGAGCGTCAGGCGGGCGACGCCAGCTCGCCGATCGCCGCGGCGAGGCCGTCGACGTCGTCCGGGCCGTTGTGGAGAGCGCTCGAGGTCCGGATGAGACGACGGGGAGGGTCCGGCGACTCCGCCGCTGGCACCGGGAACGGATAGATCGGGACCTCGATCCGGAAGTCGTCCAGGAGGCGCTGCTGGAGCGGGTCGGTGTCGAGCGGCGAAGAGCCCGAGCCGGTGACCGCCAGCGGGCCGCTCGGCGGCATCGGCAGCGCGACCATCGCGCCGATCATCGAGTCGGGCGCGGGAAGCGACGAAGACAGCCCGAGAGCGGGAGCCAGGACCTCCCGTCCTCGGAGCGCCAGGGCGTGGTTGCGCTCCATCACTGCCGGCCACCCGCCGTCGAGCGTCCCGCCGATGAACGCGAGGGCATCGGGCACCGCCAGCCACGCGGTCGGATCGAGGGTGCCCTGCCAGTCGAACTCGGCCCGGAACCGCGTCGTCGGGGCGCCCGCCTCGCCGAGGATCGCGTTCGCGCCGTGCGAGATCGTGTTGGGACGGATCCCGGCCTGGCGGTCGCGCCGGGCGTGGAGGAAGGCCGAGCCTTTCGGGGCGCAGACCCACTTGTGGAGGTTGCCGGCGTACCAGGCGGCGCCGAGCCGGTCGAGGTCGAGCGGCAGCATGCCCGGGGCGTGCGCCCCGTCGACGAGCGTTTCGACGCCTCGGTCGGCGAGCTCGGCCACCAGGCGGTCGACGGGAAAGACGAGCGCCGTCGGGCTGGTCACGTGGCTGATCACGGCCAGCCGAGTCCGGTCGGTGACCGCGCCCAGGATCGCGTCGACCACCTCGTCATCGCCGGTGACCGGGAACGGGACCCTGGCGACGACGACCCGCGCGCCGTCGCGCTCGGCGGCGTGGCGGAGGACGTTGATGACTGCGTTGTACTCGTGGTTGGTGGTCAGGAGCTCATCGCCCGGCTCGAAGCGGATCGAGCGGACGGCGGCATTGACCGCACCCGTCGCGTTCGTGACGAAGGCGAGGTCGTCTGGATCCGCGCCGACGAAGGCGCCGAGCGCCGCGCGCGCCTCGGCCAGCAGGCCGGGGAGGTCCCGGGCGAGGAACTGGATCGGCTGCGCCTCGAGCCGATCGCGCCAGCGGCGCTGGGCGTCCAGCACGGGCCGCGGGCAGGACCCGAACGAGCCGTGGTTCAGGAACGTGATCGCGGGGTCGAGCGGGAAGACGCCGGCGAGCTCGGACGGCACCCCCCGATCATGACGGGTACACTCGGGCCGTGGGTGCCGTCGACACGATGGAGACGTTCTTCGAGCTATTGAACGCGGGGGACCGCGAGGCGGCGGTCGGGCTCATGGCCGAGAACGCCGAGATGCGAGTGCACGTCGGGGACAGCGCCCAGACCCTCCGCGGCGTGGACCGTATCGGCGGTTGGTTCCTGCGAGGCGACGCCGGCCTTCGGATGATCCCGGGCGAGGTCCGCGACACCGGTAACACCTACGAGGCGGACGTCCTCGTCGTCCGGCCCGGAGCCCCATCGCTCCATCTCGACGCGACCTTCCGCGTCGAGGCCGGCAAGATCACCTCGATCAACCTGGCGCCGCGCTAGGCGGCGGTTGCGCCGGGCTCGGCGGCGGATGCGCCGCGCTCGGCGTGGCGCTGCGGCGGGCGATTCCGGCGCGGGTCCTCAGGGGGCGCTCGACGCTGAGCCGGACCCACCAACCTGCGCCGGCGGCGCCTCGCTCGGCGTCGGGATCACGATCTGCTGGCCCTCGGTCACCTTGTTCGGGTTCTTGATGTCCGGGTTCGCCGCCAGGAGCTCCTGCAGGGTCAGCCCGTGCGATGTGGCGATCTTCGAGAGCGTGTCGCCCTTCTTGATCGTGTAGACGATCGGCGTCGGAGCCGGCGGCACGGTCGGCTGGAGCGACCGCGCCGCCTGGCTGGGCCCCGGAGAGCCGCTTCCGGTGGGTCCTCCCACGCCGCCGCCGAGGTTGAGCAGCGCGGGCAGGAAGAACAGGGCGATGGCCAGCACCGCGACGGCTCCCGCCATCAGGGCGATCCGTGGCACCGGCGGCATTGCGACCCGTGAGCGGATCTGCGGGTAGGCCTCGGACCGGCGTGGGCGCTCCCAGTCTGGACCATCGGTGCCGCCGAGATGCTGGTCGTAGGCCCGCGGCCGACGCGTCGGACGGCGCGGCTCTGCCGCGTCCCCCTCCCAGTCCTCGACGTCTCCTTGGGACCGCGGGCCGGAGCCCCGAGCCGCGCGCTCGCCGGCGCTCGCCTGTCCGGCGCCGGCTGCGGCTGCGGCGGCGGCCTCGCCGTCGGACCACCCATGGTCCTCGTCGCTCCGCCGCGGCGGCGGCGATCCGCCGGCGAGTCGGTCGGCGGCGCTCCCCGCCAGCCCCTGGCCCGGATCGGCGGCCCGTCGGCCGAGGAACGGCGGCGGATCCGCATCGTCGCCGCCGCGTCCTGACCCCTCGGCCGAGGCCAGCCACGGCGGCGGTGCCGCCCAGTCACGCGGCGGGTTGCGCCGGACGGTGTCCGGTTCGTCGTCGCCGCCGGCCCGGGCGCTCGCCGCGAGACCTGCGCCGGCCGTAGCGGCGGCGAGACCGGCGCCAGCGGCCCCACCCCCATCGTCGTCGCCGGCGTCGGCGTCGGGCGGTCGGTCCGCGTCCGCGTCCGCGTCCGCATCGTCCGCGGCGGAGGCGGCGGAGGCGGCGGACGCAGCGGCTGCGCCCTGCGCGGAGGCGCCATGCGTCCGGGCCGCCTCGCGTCGCGCCCAGTCCTGGAAGGTCGGGCAGACCGGGAACGCCGTGGAGAGGCAGTACGCCTCCTGATGGGCGAAGGCTCGGGGCGCCGGCGGCGTCTCGGCGTAGCAACGGTGGCGGTGATCGGGGGCCGAGGCTCGCTCGTCCCGGTCGTCCTCGAACGCGACGAAGGGACAGGCCGAGGCGCCGTCCGCGAGGGCCAGGCCGCGTTCAGTCACCGCCCGATGATACCGGCCCGATCAGCCCTCGACGGCCGGAGGACTCGTTGCCCGGCGTCGTCCGGTCCCAGCGCCGGAGGCCCGTGGCGGAGACGGCGGAGGTGGCGGCGATCCGGCCGGGCGGCCATCGGGACCGCCGATCCCGAGCATCACGGTGTTGCCCGACGAGCCGCCGACCTGCTGCAGTACTCGCAGCTGGAGGAGGCCCGGGTTGTCCTCGATCATCCGGCCCGCATTGGCGAGCGACCGCAGCGCGGCGGTCTCGCCCCGTGCCCGCTCGAGTGCGGCCTCGCCCTCACGCCGAGCCGCCACGATGCCGGCGAACGCCCGCTTCAGCTCGCTCGGGACCATGACGTCGCGGACGTCCACGCCGAGGAGCTCGATCCCGATCCTCGCCAGCTCGCTGGCGACCGCCGAGCCGACGGCCGGGCCCAGCTCGCCACGGGCGGCGAGGATGTCGTCCGCCGAACGGCCGGCCACGACCTCTCGGAGCCCGGCATGGAGGGCCGCGTAGAGCGCCGACATGTAGTTCTGGTCGTTGGTCACGGCGGCGATCGGATCGGCCACGACGTACCGCGCCGCGAGGCTGATCCGGAGCGCGACGCCGTCGGCGGTCAGGATCTCCTGGCCGGGCACGGTGAGCGACGTCGGCCGGCCGTCGAGCAGCTGGATCTCCGTGAACGGCCGCAGCGCGACGTGGGTTCCCGCGGACAGCAGTCCGATGAGGTGGCCTTGCCGGTAGCGAAGGCCGCGCTGGTAGTCGTGGATCGTGACCACCGTCAAGACGGGCCGGATCAGCACGACCGCGATCAGCGCGAGCAGCAGCAGCGCAATGACGACTTCCACCCGATCCTCCGCTCCGATCCCTCGATCGATCGTTCGGCCGCCGGCGTCGCGAACGCGAAACCGGTTCCCCGGTGGGCGGCGATTGCACCCGTCGCGGCGGGTCCCGGTCCGGCGGCGGAGGCCCGAAGCCTGCAGGGCCACCGAAGCGGTCGCCTCGAGAGCCAGACCCGAGCGCGACGGGTTGTGCAGGAGTCGAACCTGCGAGCCAAGCGGTCCTCGCCCAGAACGGACTCCGGCGATGCCGGCCGTCCCCTGTCGGACGCCGCGTCGTGGCGATGCTAGACGACGTCGCTTAGCCCGGCAATGCGACGATCGACCTACGCCCGATCCGAGCCGCCGAAACCGGGAGCGTTTGACAGGCGGCGGGCCCGCTCCGAGACTCCATTCACCGCACCGGACCGCACGATCGCCGCGGCCGCACCGCGAACCTTCAGCCCGCGAAGGAGACGCATGTTCCGCTTCAGCGACATCCTTGCCCCGAGGACGACCGCCCACGCCCACTGCGACCTGCCGTGCGGCGTCTATGACCCCGAGCAGGCCCGGATCGAGGCCGAGTCCGTCTACAAGATCATCGAAAAGATGGGCGCCAACTCGGATCCGACCTTCACCGCTCGCGCGATCGACATCAAGGAGCAGCGCGCCGACCTGGCCAAGCACCACCTCGACGTGCTCTGGCACGACTACTTCAAGCCGGAGCACCTCGACAAGGTCCCGAACCTGCACGAGCTGTTCTGGAACGCCGCCAAGCAGGTCAGCAAGGTCAAGGCGTCGACCGACATCGCCGACGCGAAGAAGCTCCTCGACATGATCGACGAGATCGACGCCGCCTGGAAGGCAACCGGCGGCCCCGACAAGACCCGCGTCGTTCGCCAGACGGCCTGACGCTCTCCAGGTGGTCGACACGAAGCCCCGCCGCGTGGCGGGGCTTCATCGTGGGCGATCCCGCCGGCGGACCGCATCGTGGCGAGCCCGCCTGCGCGGACCCTGGCGCGTCGCCGTGAGCGAGCGGTCGATGTCGCCGTGGATCCTTCCCGGCGACTGGCTCCTCGTCGACCCGACCGTCGCCCGCTGGCCGCGGCCAGGCTCGATCGTCGTCTTCCGAGAGCCGGACAGCGACGTCCTGGCGATCAAGCGTGTGGCCGGGCGCCCGGGCGATCGCGTCGAACTCGACGCCGGGCACCTCATCCTCGGCGACGACGAGGCCTGGTTGTTGTCCGACGCGCCGCTCGCGGAGCTCGTTGCCGAGGGCGCCGGCGCCCCGATCGACTCGCGACGGTACGGTCCGGTGCCGATTGATTGTCTCGTCGGCCGGGCCTGGTTCCGGTATGGTCCGCTCGGACGCGTCGGTCGCCTGGGGGGACGCGGCCGCGACTGAGCCCGGGCTCGAGTGAGGTGGCCCATGCCTCGCCGCTCCGCCGACGTTCGGCAGCTCGCCCACGTCCTGGGCGCCATCGTGATCACGGCCCTGCTCGTCGCGTGCGGCTCGCCGGCGCCCGCGTCGGTCGCGCCGTCGGTCGCTCCCGCCACGAACCCGCCGCCGAGCTCGGCCCCGGCGAGCGCATCCGTGGCGCCGTCGGCGGTCGCGACGGCGTCGACGTCCACCGCCGGGCTCCCGCGGACCGGCCGGATCGCGGTCGCCTCGGCGGGCTTTGCCGTGACCCTGCCCTCGAACTGGTTCCGGATCGAGTTCTCGAAGGAGGACATCAACGCCTTCGCGAAGGCCGGCTCCGGCAGCCTCGGGCCGGGCGTCTCCGACCAGCTGGCGGCGCAGGTCGCCTCGTTGGCCGCCTCGAACATCTCGCTCTACGCCTTCCGGTTCGCCGACGCCGACGCCGCGATCGGCACGAACCTCAACATCATCGTCCTGCCGTCGCTCGGGCTCGACCTCGCCACCCTGGAGACGCTGAACGTCCAGCAGCTCCAGCAGATGGTCGGCAAGGACGTGAAAATCACCCACACGCGCGTGACCCTTCCGGCCGGTGAGGCGCTGCGGCTGAGCTACTCGCTCGCAGCGGGCGGCCAGCCGGTGCAGCTGATCCAGCACCTCGTGCTCGGCGGCGACAAGCAGCTGATCATGACCTGCACCGCGCCGGGCTCGATCAGCAAGATCGCCGACGAGTGCGACGGGATGGCCAAGAGCCTCGAGTTCCTGAAGTAGGAGCCAGCGCCAAGAAGGAACGAGTGCCGCCCGGATGGCGGAACCACGCCGTGCGACCGGCGCGGCGCCGTATCCTCGGAGGGTGACCACGTTCGATCCGCGCGCTCCGCTCGACCCGGCGCCCAATCCGTGGGCGGAGATGCCGCAGCCGTCGACGCGGTCCGGGCCGCCGTTCCACATGACCGACATGATCGCGGCTGAGCCGTTCGTCGCCGAACGGATCGTCGAGCGCCTCGCCGACCCGCAGGGACCGGCCGGGCGGCTGGCCGGGGCCGTCGGTCAGGCGGCGAGCAGCGGCGCTCCGATCGTCATCACGGGCTGCGGCACGAGCGAGCACGCCGCCCT
>Ga0070699_100006704_pt1 | contig 10015 bp, 9 predicted proteins | sample KBSK1503metaG_FD_65473 | JGI IMG/M metagenome (GOLD analysis project Ga0070699, IMG submission 65473) | Corn, switchgrass and miscanthus rhizosphere microbial communities from Kellogg Biological Station, Michigan, USA - KBS K1-50-3 metaG | ecosystem: Host-associated > Plants > Roots >... | reverse complement strand
TGCACTAGGAAAGCAGCAGAACACACTGTGCTGTGTGGGCTTTCACTTCTCCAGCACGTAAGTACCCGGTGCCGGGGTGATCGGCCGGTATGCCTGGCTGCCGATCGATGGGGGGACGACCGACTCACCTGAGCGCGGCTTTAACCATTCGACCCAATCCGTCCACCAACCACCCTCATGGAACTCAGCTCCCTCAAGCCAGGCATCAGCACTCTTCATAGGCTTATCGTTTGTCCAATACCCCTTAGACTTGTTAGGAGGAGAAGCTACGCCAGCAATATGACCGCTCCTGCCCAGGACGAAGTGCGCTGAACCACCTACTAGCTGCGTAATACGCCATGCCCCTTTCCAGGGAACAATATGATCCTGCTGCGTACCAACTGCGTACACGTCCTGGCGCAAATTGCGGAGGTCAATAGGGACGCCCTTCACGACAAGCTTGCCATGCTTGGTGAGGCCGTTCTTCAAACAGATATCGCGCAGGAAGAACATATGTGCCTCTCTGGTCATGCGCGTCCCATCATTATTCCAGTAGAGCAAGTCGAAGGCCGGTGGCTCTTTACCAAGTAAGTAATTGTTTACGACGTTGCTCCAGACCAGGTCATTGGCACGCATGAATCTGAACATCGTCGACATCGATTGACTATCCAGATAACCGCGCGCCTTCATCTGTCGCTCTACAAACCGCAACTCTTGCTCTCCAAGGAACACTGTAAGATCATTCACCTCCGCTTCCATGTCGGGTAGGGTGACAACGAAGGTGACCGAATTGACCGTCTCATCGCCTTTGGCAGCAAGATAGGGGGGCACCAACGCGAGCATCGTACCAGCGATGCAGTAACCCACAGTATTGACCTTGGGCGAACCAGTAATCTCTTTGATGACATCTAGCGCGGCCAACGGCCCCAGGCTCACATAATCATCGAAGTTGATATGCTCCATCGAGGCATCGGGATTCTTCCAACTAATCAGAAAGACGGTGAAGCCACGCTCCAACAAGAACCTCACGAAGCTATTCTGTGGCTGCAGATCCAGAATGTAGTATTTGTTAACCCATGGCGGGACAAGAAGCAAGGGGATCTTGTACACCTGCTCGGTCACCGGTGCATACTGGATCAATTCGATCAACTCGTTCTGGTAGACGACCTGGCCAGGGGTGATCGCCAGATTTTTTCCAACTTCGAAGGCGCTGGTGTCGGTGATCTTAATCTCCCCGGCGCTGATGTCGCGTAAGAGATGCTGCATCCCTTTCACCAGGTTTTGACCACCACTCGCAATGGTCTCGTGGATCACCTGCGGATTGGTGAAGGCAAAGTTGGTGGGGCTGATCGCATCCAGGAATTGGCGCAGGTAAAAGGTCAGCTGGTTGCGCTGTTTTGTATCCAGACTCTCGATCCCAGAAACCGTCCTGAGCAGGGTAGTGGCGACAAGTAGATAGCTCTGTTTAAGTGCATCGAAGACAGGATTCTGCTGCCAGTCTGGGGCGCTGAAGCGCTTATCGTCCTGTCCTGGCTCGATGACCGGTTTACTACTCTGACCAGGTCCCCACAACTGGAGAGCTTCTGCCGCCATCAGCTGCGTATACTTTTGCACGAATTCGCTATAGAGAATCAAGAGACGAGCTGGATTTGTGAGGGCATCCAGCCAAATTTTCTGGAAGATACTAAGAATCTCACCAAGATCAATGGGCAACAAATTGCTGTACGGATTGGCCTCCCAGAGCCGGTCAATCAAGGCGAGCCAGGGATCTTCCCTGCCATCCTGTGCTACACTGGCGACGGCTTGCCTGACCGGATTTCCATTCATCGTCTTTTCGATAAGCTCGCTCCAAGACTGCAAAGGACTCGGTCCTTTAGCCTGTACTTCTTTCATTTTGGTAACTCCTTTAACAAAACATAACCAATTACTCTTTGTGAGAATAGAGTAGAACACTGTCCTCACGATTCCATCACGTGGTGTCACTGTACCTACACAAATCCATCACAAAGGCAGACAGCGTTTCGCGTGGTAGTGCAAGAACAGGAAATGTTCAGCAAAGGACGTTTAGCGCTCTTCTTTGTGTTCTCTTTGTGATCTTCCTTACTTGTTCAGAGAGGGAGTTGTGATACCACTATGGTACGCTCTGGCAAGAATGAAGTTAGTCATAAGGGCAACCTTGTGCATATCTGGCTACATTATGGTCTCTTGGGGCAACGGGAGGAACTTTCCCAACATGTACATAATGCGAGGCTGGGTTCGCGCCTTGTCCTTGCAAGCATCATTCATCCTCCTTTTCGGTCCCGAAAATGGATGAATTAATCTAAACACCAATTCAGGAAAGGAGCATTCACATGGCCGTGTCCCACCTGTCAGAGGACGAACAGACACTGATTGAAGTACTTCGTGAGATCGCCCTGGAGAAAGTCGCCCCACGCGCAGCCGAGATCGACCATAGCGCGGAATTTCCCTGGGATATGAAAGAACTGCTAGCACAGCAAGATATTCTGGCCATGCCGTTTCCCACCGAATATGGCGGTATTGGAGCGAGCGAGCTGGCAATCTTGATGGCCATTGAAGAATTGTCGCGCCACTGTGCGACGACTGCCCTCATCCTCTGTGTGCAGCAACTTGGGTCAATTCCCATCTTGTTGGCCGGTACCGAAGAGCAAAAGCGCAAATATTTGCCACCTTTGGCCGGTGGTGAGTGGTTGGCAGCCTACGGGCTCACTGAATCAGCTTCTGGCTCGGATGCAGCAGCTATGCAGACGGTAGCTGTCCGCATAGGAGATACGTACATTCTCAATGGCTCCAAACGCTTCATTACCAATGGAGGTCTCGCGCAGGTCAACTCCGTCTTTGCCATGACTGATCGGGAGAAAGGGACGCATGGTATCAGCGCGTTTATCGTCGAGAAGGATTTTCCCGGCTTCTCGGTGGGTCGTGTCGAAGATAAGATGGGTATCAAAGGCTCACAGACCGCTGAACTGATCTTCACGGACTGCGAAGTACCGGCAGAGAACCTGCTGGGGCGCGAAGGCGATGGCTTTAAAATTGCGATGATGACGCTGGATCGTACCCGCCCTGGCATTGCTGCGCAGGCACTCGGCATTGCCCAGGGTGCTCTCGACCTGGCGGTCTCCTACAGCAAGCAGCGCATCCAGTTCGGTCGGCCGATTGCCGACAACGAGGGCATTCAGTTTATGCTGGCCGATATGGTCACGAAGATCGAGGCGGCACGTCTGCTGGTGTACAACGTGGCTGAGCTGATCGATCGCGGTGAGAAAAATTTCAGCAAATACTCAGCGATGGCCAAAACATTCGCTTCGGATGTTGCGATGGAAGTCACCAATGATACGATCCAGATCATGGGCGGTTATGGGTACATGAAGGAGTATCCGGCTGAGCGCATGCTGCGTGACGCGAAGATCACACAGATCTATGAGGGGACGAACCAGATCCAGCGACTCGTAGTCGCACGTGATTTGCTGAAATAGCCAGTCAGACCCTCGCGTTGTGCTGTGAGCATCTCGCGCACGGCTAAGCTGCCTGCACTCCTACGTCCTGAACACAGAAGGATGAGGCAATACACCAATGAAGATATATGTCTGTATCAAACAGATTCCGGATCCTAACACCGTCGTGAGCCAGCTCGATCCCAACACGAAACGGCTCGTGCGCAGCGGTGTCTCGCTGGTGCTCGATCCCGGTGACGAAGTCACCATCGCAGCAGCGATCAATCTGCGGGATACCATGGGCAACAGTGAAGTGACCGCGGTGAGCATGGGACCGGCAAGCGCCCAGGAGGCCATGCGTCGCGCCCTGGCCATGGGGGTAGACCGTGCCATCCTCGTCACCGATCCAGCCTTGGCTGGGTCCGATACACTGGGTACCGCTCGTGTCCTTGCCGCGGTCCTGAAACGGGAAAACGCTGATCTCATCTTGTGCTCCACCGAGAGCACCGATGGCTACACTGGCATGGTGCCCGGCGGCATCGCAGAGTTTCTGGGGCTACCCCAACTGACCTTTGCGCGCGAGGTGAAGATCGAGGGTCAAAAAGCTGTCGTCAAGCGTGTCACGCCAACCGGCTATCTGATCGTCGAAAGCCCCGTACCGGCTGTGGTGTCCATCGCCAGCGGCTCGTTTGAAGCGATCTACCCCACCATGAAAGGTATTATGGGGGCCAAGAAGAAACCCTTTACCCAGTTGAGCCTGGCCGACCTGGGGATTGATCCCTCACAGGTGGGTGAAGCAGGCGCACGCGAACGCGTCCTGACCATTGGCAAAGTTGCAGCCCGTGCAGCGGGACAAGTGCTGAAAGATGAGGGTGACGCAGCCCAGGCAATCGCGGACTTTTTGCAGCGCTACCAGTTGCTCTAGAAGGAGGGAGATGATGGCAAACACGATTTGGGTCCTGGTTGAATTGGAACAAGGTCAGCCTGCGCGTTCCTCTTTGGAGGTACTGGGGAAAGCTGCCCAGCTGGGTCGGGCCGAAGCGATCGTACTGGGTTCTGCCGCAGCAACCGTCGCTCCCACGCTCGGCGAATATGGAGCAGATAAGGTTTATGTGCATGCGGATGCCATCTACGACCAGTATTTAACGCTTCCTGCCGTAGACACGATCAGTGAACTGCTCAAGCAGCACCAACCCAGGCTGTTGATGCTTGCCTACACTTATGAGCTGCGCGACCTTGCGGCTCGTCTCAATGTACGCCACAACATGGGCCTGATTACGGATGCCGCTGACCTGCACTTTGAGGGCGAGACCTTGCAGGTAACCGTGCCCTGGGGCGGCCAGAACGTGGTGACCGTAACCCTGCCCAGTGCAGGAACAGGCATTGTGCTGACGCTGCCGAAAGCGTTTGCGGTGGAGCATCACGCGGGCAAGGCCGCGGAAATTGAGACACTCAACATCACGTTGCGTGCCGAAGCGCAGAAAATGAAGATCGTTGATCGCATCGAGTTGCCAATTGAAGGTCCATCCCTGGAGGATGCCAGCGTCATCGTCGTATTCGCCTTCTTGAGCTATTTACCACGCTCGAAGCACCTGCATTTAATGGCAACGCCTTTTAATGTCTTCTTCGAAAACTACGCTCCTAAAGGGGCGCTACCGCTGATGGAGAACCTTGAAGAACGCGAAGACTATGGCGTCTCGAAGCCGGAACAGTTCACATGGAAGCAGTTGCTTGATGGGTATGCCTGCACAGAATGCGGACGCTGCAACATCGTGTGCCCTGCGTCCAATACGGGCAAGCCGCTCTTCCCCAAGGAAATCATCCTGGGGGTCAAGGAAGCGCTCTTTGTGCAAAGCAGAGAGATCCTCGGCGAGAATACACTGTGGAGCAAGATTGGTGTAGCTGGGCTTCCTGCTGACGAAACCGCTGAAGAGAAAAAAGCCCATCACGAGCCAATGGTCGGTGGCATCATCTCTACCGATGCCTTGTGGGCTTGCACCACCTGTCAAGCCTGCATGGAGATATGTCCCGTCGCCATCGAGCATGTGCCAAAGATTGTGGATATGCGCCGCCACCTCGTGATGGAAGAGAGCGATTTTCCCCAGGAGGTGACCTCGCTCTTCAACAATATCGAGCGTAACTTCAATCCCTGGGAGATCAATAACGATACGCGCGCTGCATGGGCCTCCGGGCTTGGCGTACCGCTCATGTCTGAGAATCCAGATGCTGAAGTGCTCTACTGGGTTGGCTGCATGGGTTCCTTCGATCAGCGCAACAAGCAAGTGGCTACCGCCGTGGCGAAGATTCTGAAGGCAGCAGAGGTGAACTTTGCTATTCTCGGTCCCGAAGAGTGGTGTACGGGTGATCCCGCACGGCGTATCGGCAACGAATACCTGTGGCAGATGATGGCACAGCAGAACATCGAGACGCTCAACAGCTACGGCTTCAATACCACCGTTGACCACAGCAATGGACATGCTTCCGCTAGTGCCGTAGCGGGTGTAGCAATGAAGCCCCGTACAATTATTACTGCCTGCCCGCACTGCTTCAACACGATCAAGAACGAGTATCCTCAGCTTGGCGGTACCTATGAAGTGGTTCATCATACGGTCTTCATAGAATGGCGTCACGGAGATGAGGCGCAATCGCAACAAGAGCTTCTGTTGTGGCGGCGGCGGTGGTCGTGCCTGGATGGAGGAAAAGATTGGCAAACGTGTCAATCAAGCTCGTATAAGCGAGGCCCTGGATACGGGAGCTGAAGTCCTCGCTGCCGCCTGTCCGTTCTGCATCACGATGTTTGACGATGGCATCAAGGGTGTAGAGGCTGAAGACAAGATGCAGATCGAGGATATCGCTGAAATCGTGGCACAAGCGATTGAAGTGCAGAAAGCACACGTTCAGAAGAGCTAACAGGACCCCCAGAGGTGGGTTGTGTTGCAAAAGAATCTGTTTACGCAACGTTATTGAGAAAGGGTAAGAAACCATGACGACACTCACGATGAGCAAAGCAGGCGTTGTGGGCTGCGGTCTGATGGGTAGTGGCATAGCACAAACCTGCGCCGAATCGGGTTACGAAACGATTGTGTCTGAGGTCAACCAGGAATTGCTGGATAAGGGCCTTGCACGCATCTATAGCGCCTGGGACACCTTGGTTAGCAAGGGCAAGATTCCACAGGAACAGGCAGACGAGAACCGCGCACGCCTGCGCGGAACACTCAATCTGGAAGAGTTTGCCGGCTGTGACCTGGTTATAGAGGCCGCGAGCGAACAGATGCAAGAGAAGCTTCGTCTCTTCCCCGCCCTCGACCGCATGCTTAAGCCGGAAGCATTGATTCTGAGCAACACCTCCTCGCTCAATATCACACAGATGGGAGCCGTGACCAGGCGGCCCGATAAGGTCTGTGGATTACACTTCTTCAATCCCGCCCCAGTGATGAAGCTGGTTGAGATCGTAAAAACTATCTCGACCTCCGAGGAGACCATTGGGACGGTCAGACAATTTGCCGTCTCACTCGGCAAGACTCCCGTCATAGCCAAAGATACGGCAGGCTTCATTGTCAACTTCCTGCTGGTCCCCTATTTGCTCGCGGCGATACGCATGCTGGAGAACGGCATGGCGACACGTGATGACATCGATACCGCTATGAAGCTCGGCTGCGGTTATCCTATGGGACCATTCACCTTACTCGACTATATCGGTCTCGATACCACCATGTGGATTGCCGAGGCATTCTACGATGAGTATAAGGAACCACTCTACGCACCTCCTCCGCTGCTGCGCCGGATGGTGAATTCAGGCATGCTCGGCAGGAAGAGTGGCAGAGGTTTCTATAACTACTGAGAAAGCGATGCATCAGTACACTACTTGCCGCAAGCGCATTTGGCTTTCTTGTCAGGCACCTGCTAGTCCTGAACACGCCGAAGTTTGATAGGCTTGGTTTTCTTGTCGGCATCATGTCCATCCTGATAGGAGGGATCCTCACAGGATTTGCCTACAGGCTTCTTTTTGGTGCCGATCTGCCGAGTATGCTGCTCCTTGGCGGTGTCTTAGGGGTAGTTGGCGGCCTCGCACTCGGCATCGTCATCAGCATCACTCCTCAGCTCGAGCGGGGAGGATACAACCCGAAGCAAATGGGCTTTATCGGGGCAATTCTGCTCTTCCTTGGCTTTTTCCTCCAAGCGGTCCCCTATTTGGCAAAACTCTTTGTGTTGTAACACGAATGTGATAAGAAGCTTGATGACTGTTAAGAGTTTGTGAGGCCTGGCTGCTATGATAACTTGGGAGAGAAGCCAGATCAGAAGGAAGCATACTTGCGGAGAGTTCTTCTCTGATCCATCGCTTCTCAGCAAGCGGTAGCAGCTATATAGTCATTGAAAGGCAGGTACATTCTCATGTCTAATGACCAAAAGGCCTGGGAGACCCGGCAAGAAGCAAAGCATGCTACCCATCATCATATGGAAAGCCCATTTGGAGGAGGGGTAGCTGCAAGTAGAAAAGAGATGGAAGCACATAGGATCTCGGATAGCCTTAGTGAGAAAGCGCGCAGGGATTTGGTACAAGCTAAGATGGCCGCTCTGGCTAAGTCTATTATAGACACGGAGAGGGAGTACTTTATTAATACTCTGTGGCAACTCAATCTTACTCAAGAGGAAAGAGCAGACTTGTTGAAGCTGTTGCGTGAGCAAGGTATCGTGCACCTACTACCAGCAGGATGGGAAAACGTTGAAAGCAGAAAAGAGAGAGCTACGTACATGGCGATCCGACGGTACCAGATCATCCCAGGGACAGGCGAGGAATTCCTGCAGCGCGTGCAAGCGGGCTTTGTGCCTATCATCAGCCGGATGCCTGGTTTCATTGCTTACGATGCCCTGCAGATCGGAAACGACCAAATAGTCAGCATCAGCGTCTTTGACACACCAGTTGGCGTAATAGAATCAACCCCGCGTGCGCTCCGGTGGGTACAAGAGAATATCGCCGAGCTCATCGAGGGGATTCCCGAGGTGATGGCAGGCCAGGTAGGAGCTTCAAGTGAGCCAGGTCGGGTTTACGGAAAAACCAGAAGGAAACTTTTCCGTACACCTCAGCGAACCTCCTTGTGACTTTACCCTTATCGCCGTTCCCGTTTCCAGATGGAGGTAATGATAAGGTGGCCTGTTAACGTGTCTTTGAAGTAGTAAGTACCCGGCTCATAGCCTGGGTACTGGTACGAGTCCTGGCGGTGCATCTGCACCAGTATCAGTCGATCCCGCTAAAACGGACCTGCGAGATCCTGGCTGATGGGTGCAGGTATGCGGTATCAGAAAGGGCAGCGGCCTGCTGGGTGCAGCAGGCCGCGACCACGTATTTACTATGGTAGTATTTGCTTTTAATGAAAGAAGAGGATATATTAGAGCTACTGCACAAGTTCATCGTGTTGTTGACCGAGTGGAAGATTTAGGAAACATTTCGTTTGGCTTCAACACATCGAAAAACAATTCGCCTCTGTAAGCTCTCCATATAGTGTCGCACAGGAGCGCAACTCGCTAGTTCTCGAGAGAAGGGTGATATCATGCAGGAAACACCGATGGTAAACCAGGGTTTCCTGCGTACTACTGCTTGATAACAGGAAACAGCGCTGAGGGGCGTGATTGAATGCACCCCAGATGTATTTACGAGGAAAGGGGTAACCTATGTATGTAACAGTACGACGCAGCAAGCATTTTGGCGGGACTGATGAGATAGTACGACGTGCCAAGGAGAGCTTGCTGCCCACACTTACCATACAGCCAGGCTTTGTGTCCTACCATATCTTCAGCTTGGAGGATAACGTGGTGATGGGCATTACAATATTTGACAGCCAGGCAGCAATGGAAAAAGCCAACAAGTCATTTGTTGTATGGGCGCGAGAGGAAGACCTGCGATCGCTTATTACGGGGCCGCACGAAGTTTTGTCGGGCGAGGTACTCGTTCATGTAATAGAGCCTGGTGCGGCCTTCCCTGAACCAGGAGGTTATGGCGCGTGAGGTACTCGTTCATGTAAGGGGGTAGTTTCAGTTGGCCTGTCCTTCTGCAATTTGTGAGGGCACAGTGATAAAAGATCGAGCTTTTGTGACAGTGCAGTGATGCACATACTCTATACTCTAAAGTGTGAGAGGGAAACCTCTCGGAGAGAAACAAGGGGAGGCTTCTAAGAGAAGCAGACGCATGTAGGCGAGGGGCGTAACACAAGGACAACATGCTCTACGTGAACGGAGCCGTTCAGAGAGCTACGCGCACCAGCGAAATGAATCGTCTTTGTATCGCCAGAATAGCCAACGTGTGAAAACGTCTGAAACACAATCGATAACGTGGGAAGGAGAACTCCCTTGGACAGGTAATGAGGCTGGTGCCCTAACGGACACCAGCCTTCTTCTTATCAATCTCTCTTTTTGAATCCCTTAGTATGTAGACGCGGTAAGGGTGCTTGACTCGACCTCTTTGTTATCTCCTTCTGCTACCAATGCCTGATGATCAAGTGTCCTTGCGCGACAGCTTGGACAATGTCTGCTCGGCAGACAATACCCACCAACTTGCCATGCTGCATGACCGGGACACGCTTAATTTT
>Ga0070699_100006702_pt1 | contig 10015 bp, 8 predicted proteins | sample KBSK1503metaG_FD_65473 | JGI IMG/M metagenome (GOLD analysis project Ga0070699, IMG submission 65473) | Corn, switchgrass and miscanthus rhizosphere microbial communities from Kellogg Biological Station, Michigan, USA - KBS K1-50-3 metaG | ecosystem: Host-associated > Plants > Roots >... | reverse complement strand
TCGACGCGGCCGATGTTGCGATAGACAACTCCGAGTTCGTACATGGTCAGCGTCCTTTGGCCTTCAGCGCAACATCGAGGCGCGGATAGACGCGCCGCGCGTTCAGTTCGTAGATCCTGTGCCGCTGTTCCGCATCGATTTGCGCCGCCTCGATGTAGCGCCTGGTGTCGTCGAAATAGTGTCCGGTTTCGGGATCTAGCCCTCGTACCGCGCCGATCATCTCGCTCGCGAACAGGATGTTGTCGATCGGGATCACGCGGGCGAGAAGGTCGATGCCGGGCTGGTGGTAGACGCAGGTATCGAAGAAGACGTTGTTGAGAAGATGGTCGGACAGCTTGGGCTTCTTCATCTCCTGCGCCAGTCCGCGGAAGCGGCCCCAGTGATACGGAACCGCGCCGCCGCCGTGCGGAATGACCAGGCGCAGCGTCGGAAAGTCCTTGAACAAATCCGACGTCAGGCATTGCATGAAGGCGGTCGTGTCGGCATTCAGATAGTGCGCGCCGGTGGTGTGGAAGGAGGGATTACAGCTCGTGCTGACGTGGATCATCGCCGGAATGTCGTACTCGACCATCTTCTCGTAGATCGGGTACCAGTGGCGATCGGACAGCGGCGGCGAGTTCCAGTGTCCGCCGGAGGGGTCGGGATTCAGATTGATCGCCACGTTGCCGTACTGCTCGACACACTTGGCGAGCTCGGGGACGCAGGTCGCCGTATCGACGCCGGGACTCTGGGGCAGCATCGCGGCCGGGACGAAGTGATCCGGGAACAGCCGGCTCACGCGGTAACAGAGCTCATTGCAGATCGCGGCCCAGGCACTGGAGACCTGGAAATCGCCGATGTGATGCGCCATGAAGCTCGCGCGCGGGCTGAAAATCGTGACGTCGAGACCGCGCTCGCGCATCAGCCGCAGCTGATTGCTCTCGATCGATTCACGCAACTCGTCGTCGCTGATCGCGAGCTCGGACGCTTTCGGCATCTGCGCAGGACGGGTGATGCCGGCGATCTGGCGATTGCGCCAGGCCTCCAGCGCCTTCGGCGCCGTCGTGTAGTGGCCATGGATGTCGATGATCATCGAGTCGCTCCGATGCGAACGCCTTTTTTACTTGTTGGGCGCGAACCCGGAGGCCGTGCCCGCGGGCCCTGGGCTTTGTCGCCGTTCAGCGCTTGCCTGGGCTGCCGGCCGGCGGGTCCCACGCCAGGTTGCCGGCGCCTTTGCCCGCCACCGAGTACAGCGCGCCGGGCGCATTGCGGGTGCGCTGGAAGGCTTCGAGCGTTTCGCCGCGCATCGCCGCATAAATGTGGAGATTCGACACGCCGCTGACGGCGCCGAGCTTCTCGAGCATGAAAAAGATGACGCCGTAGTGGATCAGGCCGCGCCAGTCGCGCCGACGGATCAGGTCCCGCTCTTCTTCGCTCAATCCGGCAGACTCGAAGCTTGCTTCCGGATCGCGAAGGAATGCCTGCCGGTGATCGGGCTCGACCATCCGGTGCAGATAATCGTTGATGCGAAACGACTTGACGCTGCGCTCGAGCGTGAACGGGTACGTGCCTTCGAGCCGCTCGACGCCGGCCAGCTCGGCCGCCACGTGGCGGCGCTGGCGCTCGACGGCGGCCGGGTTGGGCACGTCGTCCGCGCCCTCGTAGATCGCCGTTGCGATGCCGGCCATCGATGGCAGGTAGTAGCTGCGGTACTTGCATTCGACATTCGCCGGAAGCGCCCCCCGCATCGTGAGCCACATGACGACTTCGGCGCCCTCGAAACCGCCGAGCTCCGCGTATTCGGCCGTAGTCATTTCCGCCAGCTGTTCCGGATCGTGCTCGAACAGATCGAGGAAGCGCTGATCCCAAGCAGGATTGTTGAAACCCGCGCGCTCGCCGTGCACCTGGTGCGACAGACCACCGGTGGCGACGACGACGACGCGCAGATCGTCAGGATAGCTCTCGATCGCGCGGCGAAGCGCCTTGCCGAGCCGGTAGAAGCGACGCGCGCTCGGGATCGGGAGCTGCAGAATGCCCATCTGCAGCGGAACCAGACGCACCGGCCACTCAGGTTCGTGCGGACAAAGCACCGACAGCGGCGAGAAGCAGCCGTGGTCCAGTGCCCGGTTCTGGAAAAAGGACATGTCGAATTCGTCGGCCATCAGCGAATGGCCGATGTGCGAAGCGAGCTGCGGGTGCCCCTTGATCGCCGGGAGATCGCGCGGGCCGCCGCCTTCGTCCGCCACCGGCCACTCGGGTCCCACCCCGAGCACGAATGCCGAGTAGTGGTCGAAAAAGAACGACGTGACATGATCGTTGTAGATCCACAGCAGGACGTCGGGATGCTTGTCGGCGAGCCAGGCGGACAGCGGCGCGAAGTTCTCGAAGATCGGCGCCCATACGGGGTCGTCGCGCTTGTTCCGGTCGTAGGCAAACCCGATGGTCGGCGTGTGCGAGGCAGCGATGCCGCCGATGATGCGTGCCATGCCTGCACTCCTACTTAATTCGAGCCAAAGACAACGGCGTCACCGGCGGCGAAGGCGATTGTCCAATTCACTGCGTTCGGCCGCCCCGCGACCGTTCAGGGGTTGAGTTGAGCGGCAGGCGTCGAACGGGAGATCTTGAGTTCCTCCTCGTTCATGTCCACCGGCACATTGGCAAACAGCGGCGTGCTGAGATAACGCTCGCCGGTATCGGGCAACATGCAGAGTACGGTGGCGCCTTTCTGCGCCTCCTTGCAGATCCGCAGCGCACCAGCGAAGCTCGCGCCCGAAGTGATGCCGACGAAGATGCCTTCCTTGCTGGCCAGGTCGCGCGAGCATTGCATCGCCTCGTCATTGGATATCTGCAGGATGCGCGTTATCAGATGCATGTCGACCGCGTCCCCGGTCAGTTTGGGGATGAAATCCGGTGTCCAGCCCTGCATCGGATGCGGCTTGAACGCCGGATGCGCGGCCGCCGCCGAACCGTCCGCGTTGCGCTGTTGCGCCTCGCCGCTGCTGAGCAGTGGCGCGTCCTGGGGCTCGCACACGATGATGGCCGTCTCAGGTCGCTCTTTCGCCAGTACCCGCGCCACACCTTTGAGCGTCCCTCCGGTGCCGTATCCGGTGACCCAGTAGTCGAGCGGCTCACCGGCGAAGTCTTCGAGGATTTCCCTGGCCGTCGTCCGCGAGTGCATGTCGGGGTTGGATTCATTCTCGAACTGACGCGTCAGGAACCAGCCGTGGGTTTTGGCCAGCTCCATCGCTTTGGCCACCATACCCATACCACGCTGCGCGGCCGGCGTCAGCACGACCTTGGCGCCGAGAAAACGCATCAGCTTGCGCCGTTCGACGCTGAAGGTCTCGACCATCGTCAGCACCAGCGGATAGCCTTTCTGGGCACACACCATCGCAAGGCCGATGCCGGTATTGCCGCTGGTCGCTTCGACGACTGTCTGCCCGGGCTTGAGTTGCCCGGACCGCTCGGCATCCTCGATGATCCCGAGAGCAAGCCGATCCTTCACCGAACCGAGCGGATTGAACGACTCGAGCTTGACGAACAGATTGATGCCCGCCGGGCCCAGCCGGTTGATCCTGACTACCGGCGTGTTGCCGACCGTCTCGAGGATGCTGTTGAACCTGCGTCCCATGACGTTGCCTCCTTGGCTGACAGCTAGAGCAAACTGCGCGCGACGCTACATCCAGTCGCTGTATTCGACCTACGCTGCGTTCCGGTCAGCGTCGCCCGACCAGCCAGCTTTTTTTAGCCCTTCGGTCAGGATCGCGGTGTGCGCCGGATCACGGAACGGATAGGTCGCGTCGACATAAGCCGGTCCGAAGTCCGGCTGCAGCTCGAACACTTTGGCAAGCGCCGCTTCCGCTTCCTTCACCCGCCCCAGGTGCCCCAGGGCGGCCGCGAGCCGCTGCCAGGCGCGCACGTGCTCGCGGCGCTCGGCGATCGATTGCTCGCAAAGCCGCACCGCCTCGTCGAACTCCCCGAGCAACAGGTGCGCGAGTCCGATGTCGGCCAGCGTAACCGCGAGAAACTGGAAGCGGGGATCGAGCTGCAGCACGGCGCGCAACCTGCGGATCGCCTCGGCGGGCCTGCTGTCGAACGTCAGCACGCAGCCGAAGAAATGATAGGCGATCGCGGCGCTCGGGTTAAGCGCAATCGCTGTTTCCTCTTCGCTCGTCGCTTTGGCGTAATCGCGCATTTTCCATAGCGTGGCGATGCCCAGAAGAGCGTGCGCCAGCCAATCGGCGTCGTCGAGGGCGACGGCCGTCTCGGCCGCGTCGTACGTCGATGCGAGCATACGCGCCGGATCGTTGCTCCACCCCACCAGTGCAACCTGAAACCGCGTCAGCGCCAGCAGCGACTGCGCGTAGCTCGAGCTTGGACTCATCGCGACTGCGCGGACGAGCAGATCATTGGCGGCGGCCAGCGCCCGCGGCGTTCCCTTCCGGATCAGCGCGAGCGCCTGCAGGCTCAGATCCCAGCTGTCCAGATTCTCCGGCCGCTTCCGCATCGCCCGCTGCTGCTCGGCGCGGGTCAGCTGCGGCTCGATTGCGCCGACGATCGCCCGCGTGATCTCGTCCTGCAGGTCGAACACATCGCCGAGTCGTCGGTCATAGCTCTGCGCCCAGAGGTGGACCGCGCTGCTCGCGTCGATGAGCTGTGCGCCGATGCGCACGCGATCGCCCGCCCGCTGGACGCTGCCTTCGACCACATAGCGCGCGCCCAGCGCCTTGCCGATCTGCGTTACGTCCGCGGAGCGAGCCTTGAAGGCGAAGGTCGAGTTGCGCGCGATCACCGGAAACCAGCGCCACGCCGACAACGCCGTGATCAGATCCTCGGTGATTCCATCGGCGAAATACTCCTGCGTCGAATCGCCCGACATGTTGCGGAACGGGAGGATCGCCACCGCGGGCCGGACCAGTACCTGTTCCGATGCCGTGGCGCCGGGAGCCGTTTCGTCGAGGCAGACATTGTAGATGGCGACCGGCTCATCGATATTCTTCAGTTGCCGCTCGCCCAGCGCCACGAAGCCGTGCGCAACCTTGTTGCGGGCATGACTTACCACCGCGTTCGACACGACGATGCCGCCCGGCTGCGCGAGCTCCTGCAGCCGTGCGGCGACGTTGACGCCATCGCCGAAGATATCCTCGCCGTCCAGGATGATGTCGCCGACGTTGATGCCGATGCGCAGCTCGATCCGCCGCGCGGACGGCACGTCTGCGTTGCGTTGCGCCATCCCGCGCTGCACGTCGGCGGCGCAGCGCACCGCGTCGACGACGCTGGAGAATTCCAGCAGCAGGCCGTCGCCGGTCGTCTTGACGATCCGGCCGCCGTATTCGGCGATCGTCGGGTCGATCAGCTCCCGGCGGTGGGCCTTCAGGCACGCCAGCGTAGCGCTGTCGTCGCGGCCCATCAGCAGGGAATAGCCGACGACATCGGCCGAGACGATCGCCGCCAGTCGTCTTTGGTCTCGCGCCACCGCGCCTCCTCTTGCCCGCGTAGCAGCGTTCATCATAGGGAACAACGGCGGGCCGCACAATCGGAAGACCCCCTGGATGTCCGACCGCGCCGCAGTCCCGGCGATGAGGGCCAAGACGCCTGAATGGATCCCGAGAAAGCCGCTGTTGCGGCGAGCGCGATTGCGCCAGACAGCATATGGCGCTACGCTGACAACGATCGAAAATCAAACCTGAGCATGTTCGGGCGCAGCGGCAAGCCGGTGCGATTGCCCGCGCGGCGGATCAAAGAGATCGCATGAATGACGGGGTCCAGGCATGACTGCACGCTCAGTCGAGCACGAGGCTGCTGACGCGCTGCTTGATGACCAGCGGCAGGGGACCGAACGGATCGGCGGCGCGTCGCTGGCGCACGAGGCGCTCGAGTCCAGACGCAGCGACGATACACTGCGCAAGAGCGAAGACGTCCTGCGCATGGTGATCGACACCATTCCCGCGATGGCCTGGAGCGTTCTTCCCGACGGAACCGTGGATTTCTTGAACCAGCGCTGGATGGACTACGCGGGCCTTTCGCTGCAGGAGTACGTCAAGGATCCGATGCAGGTAATTCATCCCGAGGACATCCCCAGGGTCATGGAGAAGTGGCTGATCGACATGCCGGCCGGGCGGCCGTACGAGGACGAAATGCGCTTGCGCCGCGCCGATGGCGAATACCGCTGGTTCCTGATCCGGACGGTGCCGCTGCGCGACCGGCAGAAAAACATCGTCAAGTGGTACGGGACGAGCACCGATATCGAGGACCGAAAACGCGCCGAGGATGCGCTGCGCGAAAGCGAGGATCGCCTTCGCCTGGTCGTCGACACGATTCCGGCACTCGTCTGGAGCGCGCTGCCCGATGGCTCGGTCGATTTCGTCAACGATCGTTGGCTGCAGCATACGGGCCTGTCCAGGGAAGCGTTGCTCGGTTGGGGCTGGACGGCTGCGATCCATCCGGACGATGTCGCCAGAACGATCAGCTCTTGGCGTGAGGCCCTGCTGTCCGGCGAGCCGGCGGAAAGCGAAGAACGCTTGCGGCGCAGCGACGGCGGATTTCGCTGGTTTCTGTGCCGGTACATCCCGGTGTGCGACGATTCCGGCAAGATAGTCAAATGGTATGGAACACGCACCGACATCGAGGACCGCAAGCAGGCCGAGGATACGCTGCGGCGCAACCAGGCTTTCTTTGCGGCTGAGGCGAAACGTATCGGCCGGCTGCTCGAGACCGCGGCGCCTGATCATCGCAGCGAGCCCGCAGATGCCGAACACGTGACTGCGGCTCGGCCACATGAGGCGCGAAAGTCGGTGCCGGGTGATCGAGGCGTTCCCGAGAGCCGAAGGTTTATCGCCGAACACCAGGCGATCGAATCGCTGACCGTCAACGAGCGCTTGATCATACGTCTGGTCAGCGAAGGAAAGTCCAACGCGGAGGTCGCGGAGCATCTGCATTTCTCGCCAAGGACGGTCGAGACCTATCGCGCCAGACTGATGCAGAAGCTGCAGCTCGAAGACCTGGTTGCGCTGGTCAAATTCGCGATCCGCAACGGGATGAGCTCGGTCGACTAGCGCGTCGCTTTCGACCCGGGCATCGTGCAGCCCCGACGTACTGTCACGATAGGCGTGCCGCATCCGGAAGTTTAGGATCGGCCGGATGTTCGATAGCTTCTCGCCGAGAATCTCCGTGCAACGCGCCAAGACCGTGCTGTGCGCCGGCGTCGCCTTGACGTCGGTCGTCGGGCAGGCGCAGGTGGCCGGCCCGGCCGCTCTGGGTGTCGGTGCGACGGAGCTGCGTGAGGTGGTGACGCTCGGCTGGAGTGCAAAGCGCCAGGTGCTGGGTGAGCCGGTCTACAACGAAAAGAGCGAGAGGATCGGCACCGTCGACGATGTTGTCATTGCCGTTGACATGGCAAGATCGTACGCGGTCATCGGCGTCGGAGCTTATCTGGGCACCGGCAAACGCGATATCGTCGTTCGGCTGAGCCAGCTGATCCGGCAGGTCGACGGCAGCTTCGTCCTGGTCGGCGCCACCAAGGAAGTCCTGAAGTCGCTCCCGACGTTCGAATACGAGCGCTGACGCCGGGAAGCTGGCACCGATACGCCCGTCAGGGATGTCCGCGTGCTTTGCGCTCGCCGCGGCCGAGAACCTCTATCCTCACGCGCGCGACGCCCGTGCTGAACCCGAGCGCGGCCGCGGCCCTCGAGGAGAGATCGACGATTCTGCCGCGGACATGCGGACCTCGATCGTTGACGCGTACCCGCACCGACTTGCCATTGTCGAGGTTGGTAACCCTGATCTGCGTGCCCAGCGGCAACGTGCGGTGCGCGGCGGTCAGAGCGCGGCTGTCGTAGCGTTCGCCGCTGGCCGTCCTCTTGCCGTCGAAGTCCTTGCTGTAGACCGACGCCATGCCCTCCTGCTGCGGCGGCGGCGATGCGGCGTTCGCGGCCGTCGCGATCATCCCGACACCGGCGGCTGCCAGAGAGGCCGATAGAACCAGTGCCGCCCGGAGGTTTTGGCCAAACATGGCCGACGTTCTCACCATCGGCGCGGCGCCGCAAGACCGGATCTCGACCGGCCGGATCGTTAGTTAGCGGCCGGCCCGGGATCCCGGCTTGCGCGCGATGGACGCGCCGCTGGATACGACGGCGGATGAGCCGTAGCTCATGTCGAAGCAGCCGCCATCGGCAGGCCCCACCTGTCTCGTCACCGCAGCGGGATCCTTCGGGCGCGCCTGCCGCTGCGCGACCAACGTCGCTCCGCACAGCGCATCCGCATCGTCCGGATTGATCGCCAGGGCCTTGCCGAAGGCGACGGCGGCCTCGGGCAGGCGATCGACGGTCAGGTTTATCTGACCGAGATTGCGCCAGGGGATCGCATCTTGTGGCGCCAGCTGCACGGCCCGGGTCGCGGCATCGAGCGCGTCATTGAATTGCTGCAGGTTGGCGTATCCGACACTGAGCTCACGCCACGCCGCCGCGCTGTTCGGCTCCTTGCGCGTCCACTCGTTCGCATAGAGAACGAGCACGTTCCAGTTGCCGGCGATCTTGAGTTCCCGCACCGTCGCTGCCAGCGCCTCCGCACCGCCGTCATTGAGGCTGCGGCCGCTCGACGCCGGCGCTTGCGGGCTCTTGACGAGGACCGGCGTCGCGGGCCTGTTGGCGGCGGACGCGGCGGCCGTGACCGGAGGCGCGATCTCGTTGTGCCGCAGTGAAACGACCAGGTACACGATGGCAGCAGCGGCGACCAGCGCAACGGCGCCGCCGGCCGAGTAAACGATCTTCGGACTGATAACGCGGGAACTGCCAACGGCAAGGTCGGTCGATTCGATTTCTTCCGGCGGTTCCGTCTCGATCTTTCGAACGTTTGCGTCCCGGTTCGAGCCGGCTCCGCGCAACTTGATTTCCGGATTTTCCGCGGGCTTATGCCGCGCCTGCAGTGCTGTCGCGCGGGCGCGCAGATAAGCGGCGATGACCAGCGACACGTCCCGGCCGTGCTCGTCCGCGGCCTGCCGCCAGAGCACCCGGTCGATGGTTCCTGCTTCGTACTCTTTGGCGGCGGCGGCAAGGAATTCGTCCGCCGTCGTCATGCGCAAGTCGCGCTGAGGATCGGTCTTGGCCGCGGACTCGCTGGCGGCGGGACGAGTCTCGCCGACCTCGGGCGTCGAAGCCTCGACAGGCTCGAGCGAAAGTGCTTTGCTGGGGGATGTATGGATTCCCATTCCCCGGACGACGCAAGGGTCGTGCCAGCCGGTTTGACACAAGCGAGCCGTCGTCTACAGTCGATCCCGGGATTGCCAAAACGCTCCTCGATGGCACCGCTGCACGCAGCGCAGTGGCAGGCAGTGGCCCGATGCGTGACCAGTTCCGGTTCGAAGGGCTACAAGATGTAACGTACGACGTGCACGAGGTGGTGGTGAAAACGTTGAGCATTCGCCGACCACCAGACGGCAGGTGCAGTCGGTCAAATGCGCAGCGGCAGGGAGATGCGCCGGAATAGAACTGTCCGATCAGCGCACTACGCTTACTTGCTCCTCTGATGCCGGCCGCGGGGCTAGCCGAGGTGATGCGCGAGAATCTTCAGGCAAAGGCGTTCGAAGCGCCGGCGCTCGCCGGCATCGAGCGATTCCAGCAACAGCTGTTGCACCGCCCTGACGGCAGGGAGCGCACGAGCGAGCGCCCTGCGGCCCGATGGGGTGATGCGCACGAGCCGAACGCGCCGGTCCGCGCGCGAGGCCGACCGCGCGAGCCAGCCCCGCGATTCGAGCCGGCCGATGACGCCGCCGATCGTCGCGCGATCGTAGCCGATCAGCGCGCTCAAGCGTGCCTGGTCGATACGCGGCTGGTGCGCCACCGCGGCGAGGGCCGCGAACTGCACCGGCGTCATGTCGAGGCCGACGCGGGCGAAGAAGAGCTTGACGGCAACCTGCTGCAGGCGGCGGATGAAATGGCCGGGCATGTGATGGATGACGAGATCGCTCGCCCGCGGGTCCGCGTAGCTTACGTTCCGGCTGTCGTTGGCGGAGCGCTGCGGCGACTTCAGGCCAGGCATT
>Ga0070699_100006701_pt1 | contig 10016 bp, 9 predicted proteins | sample KBSK1503metaG_FD_65473 | JGI IMG/M metagenome (GOLD analysis project Ga0070699, IMG submission 65473) | Corn, switchgrass and miscanthus rhizosphere microbial communities from Kellogg Biological Station, Michigan, USA - KBS K1-50-3 metaG | ecosystem: Host-associated > Plants > Roots >... | reverse complement strand
GACGAACCGCCGCCCGCCGAGCTTGATGCTCTGCAGCTTGCCGCTCCGAGCCCAGCCGCCGATCGTCTCGGGCCGGAACTTGATGTTTGCTGCGGCGAGGATCTCGGCCGCCTCGGCGAGGGTGATCCAGTCGCTCGGAACGGCCGGCATCGGCGTCAGTCCGCCGCGCCGGCGGACGGCTTGGTGTCGGACGATTTCGACGTGTCCGGCTTCGCCGAATCCGTGGTGGTCGTAGCGCCGGAGCTGGATCCCGTCGTCGACTCCCCGGACGAGCCGCCCTCGTCCCGCTTCTTCGCGCTTGCCCTGGCCGTTGAGCCACGGTCCTTCTTCGCCCAGCCCGATCCCTTGAAGTGGATCGCCGGCGTCACGAACGCCTTCGTCATCGTCCCCTCGGCGCCGCACTCCGGGCAGAACCGCGGGCCGTGGTCGTTGATGCCGTGGATGAACTCCGTCGTCCGATGACAGGCGGAACAGGTGTAGTCGTAGATCGGCATCGGCGGTCGCGTCCCGGGTTCGTCAGCCGCGGAGGAGGCGCATCCCGCACTTCGGGCAGTAGAACGCCCGCTCGTGCGCCGACGCGAAGCCGCAGTGGGCACAGACCAGCCCGCCGCGTCCGGCCGCGGGGACCGGCCGCTCGATCGCGGTCAGCCCGAGGGCGTACTGGTTGGCGAGGACGTTCGTGAGGATCCCGGACAGCAGCCTCGATCCGATTCGGTCCGTGTCGCCCCGGACGCCCTTGCCGCCCCAGCCGACGACCGCCCGGACGATCATGTCGCCGGTCGACTCGTCCCAGTGCGACGCGACGCCACCGAGGACCGCGCTGTACTCCGGGTAGCCCGACGTGTCGACTTCGCCGTCGAGCAGCGCGCACACGAACGTGTCGAAGGCGAGGTCGATCGCGTCGATCGACTCGAGGACGACGAGCGCGTGCCGGGTCACCGGGGAGTGGACGTGGTGGGCGTTCAGCCACTGCATCGCCTCTGACGGCCGGCTGATGACCGGCGTCGCCTGGCTGAACTCGATCGGCAGCGGCTCGACGACCTCGATCTCGCTGCGGGCGAGGCCGTGGAGCATCGACGGGAGTTCCGACATCGCATTCGGGCCCGTCTTCATCCGGACGCCCTCGCTGCTCTTGCCGGCGTAGTAGAGCTTGAGCTGGTACTCCTGCGCGATGACCTCTTCGGGCAGCGTGATCGACGCCCCTCTGGAGGGCGACGCGGGCGTCGGAGCCGCGGTGGCGTCGGGCGTGTTCTTGCGCTTCAGGAACTCGAGCGGCACGAGGGCCTCCGGTTCGGGTGTGGGATCGTCGGCCTATCGTACCAGCGCGGGATCGGCCCGCCAGACCGTCGGCAGTACTACGGATTCCGGCTGCCGGAGAAGCGGCCCGTCGTCGGCCAGCGGTAGGCGACGTCGTAGTCCTCCTGGACGCCGCGCGGCCAGTCCAGCCGGCTCCGGTACGCGAGGAAGCCATCGGCGAAGTTGAACGTGATCCGGCTGGCGACGGCGCGCATCGCGATCGAAGCGAGGGTGACCAAGACCACGACCATCGCCCAGTCCTTGTTGACGACGAGGAGGGCGATCAGCCCGGCGACAACCGGCGGCAGGACGACGGCGCGGATCGCTTCGACCACGTCGATCTGCGGGCCGTCAGCGACGGACTCGTGGGGACGGGGCGCGGGTGGGAGCCGCCGGTCGAGGATGGGGGTCGACATGTGGCGGACGATCGGCTCGACGGGAATCGGAGCCGGCGGTCCGTCGTCGGCTCGGTCGTAATCGTCGAAATCGAACGGTTCAGGCATCCGAGCACCCGAATCCTACCAGCGCCGGCGAGGGCGGCCACCGACCCGCGACGGTCAACTGGGTTCGAGCAGCACGCCCTCGAGTCCGCGCAAGGTCAGGTGGGTCCCGTCGGTCGGACCCGACGGGCTCGGATCCGTCCCCGCAAACGGCCGCCACTGCCGGTCCGCGCCGGGTGACGGCAGCGTGACGCGCCGGTCATCGGTTGCGAAGTTGACGGCGACGAGCGCCAGGTCGTTCCCGAGCCGGCGGATCCATGCGACGACGTCCGAGTCGCCGGCGTCGACCGTCTCCAGCGTCCCGACGCGCAGGACCGGCCGCGCCCGGCGGGCGGCGAGCAGCCGCCGGTAGGCCGCGAGGACGGATCCCGGATCGGCCGACTCGTCGGCGACGTTCCGGCCCGCCCGCACGTCGCCGATCCGGATCCATGGACGACCGGTCGTGAAGCCGGCGCCGGGCTCGCCGGTCCAGGCCATCGGCGTGCGGCACTGATCGCGATTCCACCACGGGAAGTCCGGGCCGGCTCGCCGCGCCGGCGGGTCGACGATCTCGTCGGCCGGGATCGCGACGTCGATCATCCCGATCTCCTCGCCATAGTAGAGGAACGGCGTCCCGCGCAGCCCGAGCAACAGGGTCGCGGCGGCCTTGGCAACGCCATCGACATCGTCGATCCCGGCCGATGCGGCGAGTCGCGACGCCTGTCTGGGTTGGTCGTGATTCGACAGGACGAGCGTCGGCCAGCGGTCCGGCCCGAAGGTCCGCTCGCGTCGCTCGACGATCGCCTCGAACGCCCGCGCCGACCACGGCGCGCCGATTAGCTCCCAGTCGAAGACGAGGTGCCGGTCCGTCGTGAGTGCGGCGGCGCGGTCCGGTCCGCCGTCGAACAACTCACCGACCGTGAATCGGTCGGGATACGAATCGACGAGGGCCCGGAACCGGGTGAGCAGGTCGGCGAAGTCCGGCTGGTCGCGGTCGTGGCGATGGACCTGGCGGGTCCATGCCGTCTGCCCGACCCGGCGGGGGTTCGACGGCATGTCCGGATGCTTGAGGAAGACGTTGAACACGTCGAGCCGAAAGCCGTCGACGCCCCGCTCGAGCCAGCCGCGGACCATCCCGAACTGGGCCGCCTCGACGCCCGGGTTGCGCCAGTTCAGGTCCGGCTGCTCGGCGAGGAACGTGTGGAGGTAGAACTGCTCCCGGCGCGGCTCCCACGCCCACGCGGGGCCGCCGAAGAACGACACCCAGTTGTTGGGTGGGCGCGGCCGCCCCTGGCGATCGACCCCCGACGGATCGCGCCAGAGATACCAGTCGGCGTATGGCCCGTCACGCGACGAGCGGCTGGCCTCGAACCATCGGTGCCGGTCGCTCGTGTGGTTCATCACGAGGTCGAGCACGATCCGGAGGCCTCGCTGGTGGGCTTCGCTGACGAGCCGGTCGAAATCCTCCTCGGTCCCGAACAGTGGATCGACTCGCTCGTGGTCGCTGACGTCGTAGCCGACGTCGAGGCCGGGCGATGGGTAGATCGGCGAAAGCCAGATGGCGTCGACGCCGAGCCCGGCCGGTCCGAGATAGTCGAGCCTGGCGATGATTCCCGGCAGGTCCCCCACCCCGTCGCCGTTCGTGTCGGCGAAGCTCCGCGGGTAGATCTGGTAGATGACGCCGTCGCGCCACCACTCGCCGCGACGCCGCTCGATCGTCGGGCTCGTTCTGGGTTCGACGGCGTTCGACTCGATCACGCGGATCGGGTTCTCCTTCGGCCGGCCGGGTCGGGCCGGGCGGCTGTATGCCGGACGTCGCCGGGCGTCGATCTCAACCGTGCGCGCGACCGACGCACCGGTTGCGGGAGGGTTGACGCGGCCTTGCGGAAAGAGTACTAATACGCGTCACTAACGCGAGTTAGTGTCTCCCTCCGTGGTCGCTCGGTCAAGACCCTTCGCAGAGGTGCCGAGTCGATCCGGCCGCTGCCCCGGAGTGGTATGGCGATCTCACGCAGGCGACCGACGAGCGCTGACGTGGCGGCCCTGGCGGGCGTTTCGCGAACCACCGTGTCCTTCGTCCTCAACGACCGGCCGGGCGCGAACATCAGCGCGACGACGCGGGAGCGGGTGCTCGAAGCCGCTGCCGAGCTCGGCTACCATCCCCACGCCTCAGCGCGGGGGCTGGCCGGCGGCAAGAGCCACATCCTCGGGTTCGTCCTTCGCCAGTCGCCTGAGCAGGTCGCCGGCGACGCGGCCCTGACCGAGACGCTCCGCGGGCTCGCGACGGCGGCGCGGACAGCCGGCTTCCGGGTCATGGTCGAGCCGCTCGATCCACTCGACGGGTCCTACGAGGACCTTCTCCGCGCCCAGCACGCCGACGGCATCGTCGTGTCCGGTCCGCGGATCGACGACCGCGGCCTCGCGACGCTCGCGCGCGACGGCTTCCCGATCATCCTCCAGGGCTCCCTGCCCGGGATCTCCGTCCCGAGCGTCGACATCGACAACATCAGCGGCGCCCGCGACGCGGTCGAGCACCTGATCGGTCTCGGCTTCCGGCGGATCGCCTGCATCACGAACGCGCCACTCGCCTACACCGCCGCGCAGCAACGACTGCAGGGCTATCACGAGGCGTTGGGCGCGGCGCGCATCCCCCGCGACGACCGCCTCGTCGCCGAGGCAGCATTCGACGCCGCGAGCGGCCACCGGGCAATGGCCGGCCTGCTCGCCGCTGGCCCGATCGACGCGGTGTTCGTCGCGAGCGACGTCGTCGCGTTCGGCGCGTTCGCGGCGATCCGCGAGGCGGGCCTGCGAGTCCCTGACGACATCTCCCTCGTTGGGTTCGACGACATCGCCCTCGCGGCGTTTTTCGACCCTCCCCTCACGACGGTCCGACTGCCGGCGTTCGACCTGGGGCTGGCCGCCGGGACGGCCCTCCTCGATCGCATCGCCGGCCGTCCGGTCCCGGATCGGACGCTGCTCCCCACGGAGCTGGTCGTACGATCCTCGACGGCACCTTCGAAAGCGGAGGTGACCCGACCGACGAACTGAGCGCACATCCCGACAAGGGGGGGCATGGAGGAGTGGGCCACGGCCAGGAACCGCGGCCCGGGAAAGGAGTCACGGATGGAACAACGGAAGACGACGTGGCGAAAAGTCGCTGCGATCGCCGGAGCCGCGGCGCTCGTCATCGGAGCCTGCTCGAGCCCGAGTGGATCGGGCGGCGCGGGCAAGTCGGTGACGGTCATCGGCACCTGGGGAGGCGACGAGGAGAAGGCCTTCAAGGCGATGGTCGCCCCGTGGGAAAAGGAGACGGGCAACACCGTCAAGTACACGGGCACCCGCGACATCAACGCGATCCTCACGACCGGCGTCGCGTCGGGCGTGCTTCCGGACCTCGCCGGGCTTCCGGGCCCGGGCCAGATGGTCGAGTTCGCCAAGGGCGGCTCGCTCAAGCCGCTTGACGACGTCCTCGACATCGCGAAGTACAAGGAAGAGACCGCGCCGGCGCTCGTCGCCCTTGGCACGGTTGACGGCAAGATCTCCGGCGTCTTCATCAAGGCGGCGGTCAAGGGGCTGATCTGGTACAGCCCGAAGGCCCACGACTATTCGTCGGCCCCGCCCGCGACGTGGGACGACCTGGTCACCCAGGCAAAGGCCAACCAGGGCGACGCCAAGGCGATCTGGTGCGTCGGTCTCGAGTCCGGCGCAGCGACCGGCTGGCCCGGCACCGACTGGCTCGAGGACATCGTCCTTCGGACCGCCGGCCCGGACAAGTACGCTGAGTGGTGGCAGGGCAAGCTCAAGTTCAGCTCGCCCGAGATCAAGAGCGCCTTCGAGACGTTCGGAGACGTGATCAAGGACTCGAACGGCGGCGCGAACACGGTCCTCAGCACGGCCTTCCAGGAAGGCGGCGACGGGCTCTTCACGACCCCGCCCGGATGCGAGTTCCACCACCAGGCCAGCTTCATCACCGGTCTCGGCAAGTTCAAGGACGCCAAGGCCGGCACCGACTACAACTTCTTCCCATTCCCGGATATCGATCCGCAGTACAGCGGCTCGGTCGAGGGCGCCGGCGACCTGTTCGGCATGTTCCACGACACGGCCGAGGCCAAGTCGCTCATGAAGTACCTCGTGACGGCACCGGCCCAGGACATCTGGGTCAAACTCGGCGGCGCTCTGTCCGCCAACAAGAACGCCACGAGCTATCCGGATGACATCGCGAAGCGCTCCGCCGAGCTCCTCGCGGGCGCCAAGAACTTTGCATTCGACGCGTCGGACCTCATGCCGACCGCGATGCAGGCGGCGCTCCTCACCGGGATCGTCGACTACACGAAGGACCCCTCGAAGCTCGACTCGATCCTCGAGACCCTCGACAAGGCCCAGACCGACGCCTACGGCGGCGGCTGACCGATCCTCGCGATTGAAGCGGAGCGGCTTCGGCCGCTCCGCTCATCACTCCATCGATCAGTAGGAGGACCTCGATGGATCCTCGGCTCGGAACGGCGGTCGTGGTGGTCGTCGGGGTACCGGCCGTCCTCATTGGCTACATCTACGGGACGGAGCTGCTGCTCCGGCTCGCCCCCGAGCGACTGAAGGCGACCCTGCGGCCGTGGCTGTGGCTGCTGCCGGCGCTGCTGTTCCTGGGCGTGTTCCTGATCTACCCGACGATCGGCACGATCATTCGGAGCTTCCAGGACAAGATCGGGACGGCCTTCGTCGGCCTCGACAACTACGCCTGGTTCTTCGGAACGGACGAGGCCCTCGTCGCGCTCCGGAACAACGTGATCTGGCTCGTCCTGCTGCCCCTGATCACCGTCGGGTTCGGGCTGATCATCGCGGTGCTCGTCGATCGCGTTCGCTACGAATCGATCGCCAAGTCCGTGATCTTCGTCCCGCTCGCGATCAGCATGGTCGCCGCCGGCGTGATCTGGAAGTTCATGTACGCCTACAAGTCGCCGGGCGAGGCCCAGGTCGGCACCGTCAACGGGGTTCTCACCACGTTCGGCGGCAGTCCGGTGCCGTGGATCCTCAACGACACCCTGGCGCTCAACACGATCGCCTTGATCGTGGTCATGGCCTGGATGTGGACCGGATTCGCGATGGTCATTATCTCGGCCGCGCTCAAGGGGATCAGCGCAGAGCTGCTCGAAGCGGCTCGCGTCGACGGCGCCACCGAGTGGCAGGTCTTCCGGCGGATCGTGTTCCCGCTGCTGCTGCCCACGATCGCGGTCGTCTCGACGACCGTGATCATCACCGCGCTGAAAGCCTTCGACATCGTCTACGTCATGACGGGCGGCCAGAACGACACGAACGTGATCGCCCATCTCATGTACCAGGAGATGTTCAGCTTCAGCGACTTCGGGCGCGCCAGCGCGCTCGCCGTGATCCTGCTGATCGCGATCATCCCGATCATGATCTTCAACATCAGCCGGTTCCGAGCCCAGGAGGCGATCCGATGACGGCCGTTACGGGTGCTCGGGCCATCACGGCCGTCGAAGGAACGAGTCGGATTCCGAAGCCGCTCCGCCGGGTCGGCATCCATGTCGCCGTCATCGGGTTGATGGCGATCTGGCTCCTGCCGACGATCGGGCTGTTCGTGAACTCGTTCCGGACGGAGGACGCCGTCGCGTCCAGCGGCTGGTGGGTCCCGTCCAGCTACAGCCTCGAGAACTACCAGTACATCCTGTCGCAGAGCAGCATCGGCGACGCGTTCATCAACAGCCTGTTCATCACGATCCCGGCGACGATCATCCCGATCCTCGTCGCGGCCTTCGCCGCGTACGCGTTCAGCTGGATGAACTTCCCGGGACGGAACTGGCTGTTCATCTTCGTGGTCGGCCTGCTGGTCGTGCCGCTCCAGATGACGCTGATCCCGATCCTGCGCCTGTTCGCATCGCTCGGCCTGAACGGGGAGTTCCTGGCCGTCTGGCTCGCGCACACGGGCTACGGCCTGCCGTTCGCGATCTATCTCCTCCGCAACTTCATGGGCTCGCTGCCGCGCGAGGTGTTCGAGTCCGCCTACATCGACGGAGCGAGCCCGGTGACCGCGTTCTTCCGGCTCGCCCTGCCGATGAGCGTCCCGGCGATCGCGGCCCTGGCGATCTTCCAGTTCCTCTTCGTCTGGAACGATCTCCTCGTCGCGATCACGTACATCGGGGCGGCCCGGCCGGAGAACCTCCCGCTGACCGGCGCGGTCAGCAACCTCGTGAGTTCTCTCGGGGATGGCTGGCAGCTCCTCGGGGCTGCGGCGTTCCTGTCGATGGCCCTGCCGCTCGCCGTCTTCTTCGCCCTGCAGCGGTACTTCGTCCGGGGAATCACGGGCGGAGCCGTCAAGGGCTGATCTGGGCTCGACGGGCGGGTGTCTCCTCCACCCGTCCGTCGGCGCCTCCCCTCCCCGCGCCGGCCCCCGCTTGACCGCGCCCGGCGCCGCACAGCACGCTGTGCACGTGACCGGCTACACGCGCGCCGAGCTCGCCCAGCGGGCCGGTGTCGATCCCGATTCGCTCGACCGCTTCGTCGAGCTCGGCGTCCTCGCGCCGGGCGAGGGAGACCGGTTCCGGGCGAGCGACGTCCGGCGCGTCAACATCGTCCGCGCCCTCGAGGACGGCGGGCTCCCGATGCCGGCGCTCGGCGAGGCGCTCCGGCGCGGCGATCTGTCGCTCGACTTCGTCGAGCAGCCGAGCTACGACCGCTTCGCGTCGCTCGCGACCGGCACGTTCCGCGAGCTGAGCGCCGAAACCTCGATCCCCATCGAGCTCCTGCTCGTCATCCGCGAGGCGATGGGCTTCGCCCACCCGGAACCGGATGACCGGGTCCGCGAGACCGAGCTTGAGGTCGTACCGTTCATCGAGATCCTGCTCCGGGCGGGGATCCGGCACGACCTGATCACCCGGTCCCTGCGCGTGTACGGCGACGCGGCCCGGCGGATCGCCGAGACGGAAGCGGCATGGTGGCGAACCGAGATCCTCCTGCCGCTGTTCCAGGCCGGGAAGCGCGGGCGCGAGATCGGCGAGCTGACGGCGACGTTCGCCACCGAGTTCGCGGGAATCAACGACGTGGCGATCCTTGCGCTCTACCACGGCCAGCAGTCGAACGCCTGGATGCGAAACATCCTCGAGGGCTTCGAGACCGTGCTGTCGGAGACCGGCCTTCACGACCGGCTGGACCGCGACCCCGCGATCAGCTTCCTCGACCTCACCGGCTACACGAGGCTGACCGAGGAGCGTGGCGACGACGCGGCGGCCGACCTCGCGGGCCGGCTGGCGACGCTCGTCCAGCGGTCGGCGACGCAGCACACGGGCAAGGCGGTGAAATGGCTCGGGGATGGCGTGATGTTCCACTTCCGCGATGCCGGCGAGGCGGTCGAGGCGTCGCTGGAGATGGTCGACGCGGCGAAGCTGGCCGGACTGCCGCCGGCCCACGTCGGCGTCCACGCCGGCCCGGTCCTCTTCCAGGAGGGCGACTACTTCGGTCGAACCGTGAACGCGGCCGCGCGGATCTCCGACTACGCGCGTCAGGGCGAGGTGCTGGTCAGCCAGGAAGTCGTCGACGCGGCCGACGGGAACGGGGCGGTCGCTTTCACCGAGATCGGACCGGTCGAGCTGAAAGGCCTCGCCGGCGCGCTCCGGCTGCACGTCGCCAGGCGCAGGACCTGATCGCGGGTCAGCGTCCGAGGCGGTCCCGCAACCGAACGACCTGATCCGCCAGCTCCGCCTCGCGCGCCCGGGCCCCGCCGACGACCGCCGGCGGCGCCTTCGATGTGAACGCCTCGTTCGCGAGGCGCGCCTGGGCCGCGGCGAGGAATCCCTCGGCCTCCGCCAGCTCCCGCTCCAGCCTCGCCCGGTCGGCATCGACGGATTCGTCGCCGCCCCCGGATTCGAGCGTCACGAGCGCCTCGATGTCCCCCGAGATCACGGCCAGCGTCGGCGCCGTCCCCATGATCCCGTGAAGCGCCTCACGGCTGAGATGGCGCTCGAGCGGCCGGGCGCGGGCGAGGCGCTCGATCGCCGGACGGAGCGCCTCGAACGTCAGGCCCAGCTCGTGCGGCACCGCGACGCCGGTCTCGAGCCAGCGCGCCGGCTCGACCTTCGCCTCGGCCCGGGCGTTCCGGATCGCTCGCACGAGGTCGATCACCGCGCCGACCTGACGCTCTGTCGCGAGGTCGCGCTCCCGGCCGCCCGGCCAGCGGGCGACGATGAGCATGTCCGGGTCCGAGGCGCGGTGGGGCAGCGCCGACCAGAG
>Ga0070699_100006699_pt1 | contig 10020 bp, 1 predicted proteins | sample KBSK1503metaG_FD_65473 | JGI IMG/M metagenome (GOLD analysis project Ga0070699, IMG submission 65473) | Corn, switchgrass and miscanthus rhizosphere microbial communities from Kellogg Biological Station, Michigan, USA - KBS K1-50-3 metaG | ecosystem: Host-associated > Plants > Roots >... | reverse complement strand
GATCGAATAGCTGGCGATGGGGGTGCCACTGTTCCCAATGTAGACACTCACCTCGGCCGTCTGACTGGGATCGGGATTGGCGATCAGCAGCCAGGTCTTGACATTGGCGTTGTAGGCATAACGGGTGAACCAATACTTCGTGGTCAACTGGTCATCCGGGTAGCCCAACGTCTCGGAGAAGCTGGTCTGGTAGTTGCGATGCTCGCTCGTCAGAATATTCTCGCCATTGGTGCTCTCCACCAGTACCGGTCCATCCGCCACCCCATTGTAAAAGGGTATGACGCTCTCTCCAGCAGCCAGCGTATAGTTCCCCATCGGCGACTCTCCAATTTGTACACTCACATCTGGGCAGTCTACACATGCTTCCGCTGCATAGTTTTGAGAAGTTTGGTTGCTCTGTAGATTCGTGTATGTCCTGCTGACTGGTGTGAATGTATATCCAGTCTTATAAGGTATCACAATTCCGCTCCAATCCGCAGGCACTGTGATCGAATAGTTTCCACTCCCATCCGCTGCCATTGTTTTGACTGTCCCATTTACATAACTCAGGGTCGCTCCCCCAATACCCGCATTGCCTGCAATCGAAAAACTAGGTTCCGCATATTGGATTCTATATATTTTCCCTGCGTTGTAATCAGCCAAATATAATTCCCCATTCTCATCTTCACCAAATGTGGAAATGAAATATGGAGTATCGGAAAGCTGAACGGGTGCACTCCAACCTGACGGCAAGTTATTGTATATGCTGAAAATGCGGCCGCTACAATAATCCCCATAAAAGTAATATCCCGAAAGCGAGGGATAACTTGGCCCGCGATAAACATGACCACCTGTAACCGAACAGCCTAGCGAATGGGTATATTCAGCAACAGGCAGAATTTTATTATTTTGATCACAAGTGGAGGCATTGTAACAGGTAGAGCCTTCCATGATGTTCCAGCCATAATTTTCGCCACCTGAACTATTGGCTGGTTGGTAATCAATTTCTTCACGGTTACTCTGTCCTACATCGCCAACGTATAAATCATGAGTGAGTTGATCAAAGGATATGCGCCATGGATTTCTCAAGCCATATGCCCAGATTTCCTTTTTAACAGAGGGGTCTGCATCATTGTAAAAGGGATTGCTGGTTGGAACAGAGTAGGGAGAACCAGAATTCACATCGATACGCAGGATTTTTCCGAGATGTGATGACAGGTTTTGTCCATTATTATTGGGATCACCTCCACCACCTCCATCTCCGGTTGACCAATATAAATAGCCATCATCTCCAAAAACAAGAGTTCCACCATTGTGGTTGGACTGTGAGGGATGGTCAATCGTCAAGATCGTGATTCCACTATTCGGGTTGGCCAGGTCAGAGTTTCCCGCTGATACAGTATATTGTCTCAAGGTAAGGATTGAGCCGTTTGTGTCGCCATTCCGCGGAGCAGTATAAGCCACATAGAACTTGCCGTTGCTTTCATAGTTGGGGTGGAATGCAAGCGCCAACAGTCCTTGTTCACTATTCGTGGACTTAACCGAAGATTGGATATCAAGAAACGGTGTTGTGAACACTACTCCATTTTTCTGGATGCGGATGCGTCCTGGCCGTTCCACAACAAATAGCCGCCCAGAGCCATCTCCAGCATTGGTAATCAGGACTGGCTTGTTTAATCCGCTGGCAACTTCATGAAACGAAAGTTTGTCCGGGTCTAATAAAGCTGGAGCAATTTGTGGTGTACTTTTCGCCAACGAATACGTATCTATTACTGCTCCTGTCCGGGAAGTGAATTGGAATTGAATCTCCTCCGAGGTTGCATCTACCAGCAGAGCTCCATAGTCTGAGCTATATCGGAATTGGCTGCCACTCACTGGTATTCCAAATGTATAGGGTGACATGCCACCCAACCCATTGACCAGGTATAAAACCCCGCCATAATATATGCGTTCATAAACATGGTCATGCCCGCTCAGGACTACATCTGCGCCCCATATAGCAAAGGGCCATTGCAATTCAGGTGTTGATCCATGTTGGCTGGATGAGTAGGGAGAAACATGCATATATACGACATTCCATGAGGAAGTGGAAGCTGCCAGTTTGTTTTTCAACCACAAAGCCTGCGTGGATGTGCTGGTTATGCCATCAGGTTCGCGGCTGTCGCTATCAATCACAAAGAAATGGACAGGACCCTGCACATAATCGTAATAGCGTTCATTGCCGGGTAATGTAAAGTAATTCAAAAAGGGTTGAGCGTTCATCGTATCCCAATCGTGATTTCCAAGCGATGGGAAAAACTGGTTCACAGTTGCTCCCGTACCATATGCTCCCGCATACGGGTAGATAAACTCGTGGTAATACTGACCAATATTCGGGTCGATGGTAGCGGCGCTGCCAGATGGATAATTATTATCGCCCAAGGTGATCACAAAGTCAGGCGTCCAGCTTTTGATCAAATTGGCAACATCCAATTCAGGTTGACCAGCAAATCCATAATCCCCGATTACGGCAAAACGAACTGATGCCAAGTTGGAGATATAGTTTTTAACAAAGTTCCCATATAGAGTAAGGCTGCCATCAGATTTGAGCAAAGCAGGAGTCCAGTCATGATGATACATCCATGCCAGGTTACTGAGATTGTGGGTATCCATCCATTTTGTGAATGGATCTCCATAGGAGGCCTGGGAACCGGGCCAGGTTGGGTTTGCTCCCGCATCTGTATCTTCATATCCCCACTCGCTAACGATCACAGGTTTTATTCCTATTAACCCACCAGTGTCTTTATCCCATTCCCCCGGCGTGTTTAATTCATTGACAGAATATTTATGATATGCATAAATTACATCAGGATCTGTAAGCGGATCATCCTTGATACCCACCAGCCAGCTTGCCCAACGATTGCCGGTGGCAATGATGATATTTTGACCATCATTATCTCGCACGGTTTGGATCAGGCTTTCGTAATATCCCTTCAGGTCTGGCCATAATGGATTGGGATCAGAGCCATATAACGTGAAATCATCAGGATGTACCGGTTCATTCCAAAGATCAAAGATGATGCGGGTGTCTGAGCCATAGGTCTGCGTCACAGCAGCCCAGAAAGAGGTGGCTACGCTCATGCTGGAGTCATAGGTATCCGCTGGGTTACCAGAATAGGCTGGTTGATAGTATCCATCTGGCCAGCCAATGACATGATACGAAATAATTACATACATATTATTGTCAAATGCCGCGTTGATCTGCTCTCCCAAACCATCAAGCAAAACACTGTGATCCATATTTTTCCACTGGGTAGGGAATACACTGATCCTCACTACATTGGCACGCCAGTCTTCAGATAACGTGCCGTAATCAGCAAGCGAATACTCAGGATACCAGTCTGGATTGCGGGCCCAGAATGGGTCACCCATATTAACACCATGCAATCGAACCGGCTGGCCATTCGCTACAATTTCGATGCCAGAGACGGAGAGTCCTGGTAAAGTTGAGAGCGTGGCAGCATAGGTGGAAAGCGTAGTTGACAAGGAAAAAATTAACAATGCCCCCAGAATAAAATTTATCAAGCGGTTCAGTCTGATTCGAATGGCCATATATGTCATTATAATTTTTAGTTTCGCTGCCATACTCCCCCGAAAGTTCTGTAGCTGATAAAAAGCTATAAAGAAAGATTGAGTATTTGTATTGGACTGGATGTTCAGGCCATGTGCAAAAATAAATCGTTAGGTTGAATGGATCTGTGGGTTTATTTCTCCTAACAACGTAGGTTTTAAACAAACATCGGCCTGCTGTGCAGCAGGCCGATGGGTCGATGTACTAGCAATACTTAATCTATTGGGGATTGGCGATGAGGACCCAGGTTTTGACGTTGGCATTGTAGGCATAACGGGTGAACCAGTACTTCGTCGTCAACTGATCCTCCGGATAGCCCAGGGTCTCGGAGAAACTGGTCTGGTAGTTGCGATGCTCACTGGCCAGGATGTCCACCCCATTCGTGCTCACCACCCGCACCGGGCCATTCGCCACCCCATCATAGAACGGCGTCACCGCTTGCCCCGCCGCGATCGAGTAACTGGCGATCGGGGTGGGACTGCTGCCGACATACACGCTCACTTCGGCGGTCGAGCCCGAGGGGTTGGCGATCAACACCCAGGTCTTGACATTGGCGTTGTAGGCATAGCGGGTGAACCAGTATTCCGTCGTCAACTGGTTGGCCGGGTATCCCAACGTCTCCGAGAAACTGGTCTGGTAGTTGCGATGCTCACTCGCCAGGATGTTCACCCCATTGGTGCTTTCCACCACTACCGGTCCACCAGCCACCCCGTTGTAGAACTTGGAAACTGATGCCCCTGCCCCCAGGTTGAAACTTTCGATGGGCGTGGTGAGATTACCAATATAGATACTAACGTTAGCGGTCGAGCCAGAAGGGTTCGTCACCAGAAGCCAGGTCTTGACATTGGCGTTGTAAGCGTAACGCGTGAACCAATACTTCGTGGTCAACTGGTTATCCGGATAGCCCAGGGTCTCGGAGAAACTGGTCTGGTAGTTGCGATGCTCGCTGGCCAGGATGTTCACCCCATTGGTGCTCTCCACAAGTACTGGCCCATTCGCCACGCCGTTGTAAAACTTGGAGACGGAAGCACCTGCCGCTAGGTTGAAACTCTCGATTGGGGTGTCAAGATTCCCAATATACACACTGACATTGGCCGTCGAGCCGGAAGGGTTGGCCACCAAGATCCAGGTCTTGACATTGGCATTGTAGGCATAACGAGTGAACCAATACTTCGTGGTCAACTGGTCATCCGGGTAGCCCAGCGTCTCTGAAAAGCTGGTCTGGTAGTTGCGATGCTCACTGGTCAGAATATTCTCGTCATTCGTGCTGGTAACTTGCACAGGGCCTCCCGCCACGCCATCGTAAAATGGGATGATGCTTTCTCCAGCGGCCAGCGTGTAGTTCCCCATCGGCGCCCCACCTATCTGCACATTCACATCCGCACACCCAACACAGGTCTGTGCGGTGTAATTCTGTCCCATTTTGTCGCTTTGCAGGTTTGCATATGTTCGGTTGGCTGGTGTGAAGGTGTAGCCTGTCTTATACGGTGTCACTATCCCACTCCAACCCACCGGCACCGTGATTGAGTAATTCCCACTCCCTCCGGCTGTCACCGTCTTCAGGCTTCCATCTACGTAACTCAGGCTCGCTCCCCCAACACCCGCATTACCCGAGATTGTGATGTAGGAAGCACAGTTGTAAACGCGGACGTCATCCACCCACCACCCAAAACTGGATCCAAAAAAATCAAAGTCACCCAAACCCATCCGCCAGCGGAATGTGACAGATTGACCAGCCAGGAAACTTAGATTCAAGCGCGTACTTATATATCCATGACTCGCACCTACAAAACCAGAACGGCCCATAAGTGGATTGCCAAAATCAGTGAAGATCGTGCCTCCATAACCGTTGTAATCGATCAAGGAGCCTGCATCCACCCAACTGGAGCCATTATTGATACTGTATTCGAGCACGCCTCCATCAAAATCATATCCAGATCCGAGAGAATTAAAACCATATGCATGTGCAAAGTGTAGATAACCATTTGCAGGAATCACGATAGGTGCTAATCGGGCAGTGGCATCCGTGGCAACCCCAGGCTGACCATCTGCATAAAGAGAATGAAGACCAGAACGAGCATATGTTCCATAAGGCGAATCGTATTGCCAGCGGGTATACGCTCCATTATTAAATGTCCAATTCGATATCCCACTTTCCAGGTTGTCGTAAAAGACTGTATTTACCGAACCTCCTGAATCACAAAGTGGCGCATCGGTATTGAAGTTGGGTTCTGGCTGTCCATTCATCTCTACTGCATCAGCCGCATTCTTGACCTGAGTGCAATCGTCAGACGTAATGCCATGTTGGCCAAGCAGATTTGTACAAGCCTGCTGGAGAGCAAAATACAGATCGGAATAATCGGCACCCGATGTGAGCAAATTGGTGTTGACCTCATAATAAAGGGCCGCCACCTTGTCCCAACCAAGTGCGGTCACAGTTTTTCCGTTGAAGGTGCCTCCGTCCACCATCAGGAATACAGCTTTGTTGTTGAGGCCACTGTTGTAATGTACACCACCATTATCTGCATCATCCTTGTAATAAAGCGGACTCGACATTTTGTCTGGATTATCAAAAGCGGGTGGATCGATCATGCTGCGGATCGCGCCCAGGTCTGAAATATCTTCCCCCACCAGCCATTTGACTCCGGCGGTGTCACCGGCGGTGGCATTGCCAACCTGGTCGTAGTATTCCCCAAACACATCCGAGAACGACTCGTTGATGGCCCCTGATTGGTAATAATAGAATAAGTTGGACTCATACTGGGTTACGCCGTGGGTCAGTTCGTGCGCCACCACATCATCTGCCAACGCAAATCCATACGCATCTCCATACACCATTTGAGTCCCGCTCCAGAACGCGTTGGCATAGGGGCATCCAAAGAACGGATCTTCTGAATCGCAATAATGCACTGTGGATACCAGAGTCATTCCGCTGTTATCAATACTGTCGCGGTTAAATTGCGCGGCATATAAATTATAGGTACCAATCGCATATTGATGGGCAGCCCTGGCATGGAAGTCACCCAGTGCACAATTTGGATCCGTTTGATTGCAGAGAAACGACCCTGGAAGTGAGGAGGTATTACCAGCTGTATAAGTGCTGACCAAAGGAGCAAACAGGAGGGCCATGTTCAGATTATTTGTCAACTCAGGTGCGTAGCTGCTGATTTTGTCCAAGGCTGATGCAATCTTTTCAGAGCTTTGATCCATCATGGGTCTGGCATACTTATAAGTTTCCCATTCCGCATCGATCTGATTAAAGTGCAGGCTGACATAGCCCCTCTGTGCGTTCACCAGCACTAACTCACGAATTGGTAGTTGGTTATCTTTCGCGGTCACTTCGATGCGCCAGACAAGTTCAGCAGGTTGCGTACTTGGCCGCAAAAGACTCTCATCATAAATCCATAATTCCGGCGCGGAGGCAACAAAATCTGTGGGAGTCTTTTGATACCATTTTGCCAGCGCCTGAAGGGCTGTAGCCTGCGCTTGTTCAGAGGCAACTTTCGGCTGGGTGAGCAGCGAGAGATTCTGGGAGATTTCACCATTCATCGAATACAAATCTCCGTTTATGTTTGTATGGATGATCAACTCTCCGCCTATTACTGGAATATCCTGATACTTCTGTTGATAACGGACTGTCACGTATCCATCATTTGATTCATTTTTCTTTATCTCAGTCAGATCGTGTTCAGGATTTTCGATTCCAAATTCCGGAGCGAAGCGCTTTGCTAATGCCATACCTGAATCCTGCGGAGGAAGGAATGTCCCCAATGTTTGGGTTGCAGATAACGCGCGGCCCGTTTCAGGACCGATGAAACTGATCCTGCCGCTCTGAGCATTTAATTCTCGTTTTAATCCATCTCCATTTTGGGCCTGTACCACAGACAGATTAAGACCTGAAAATGTCATCGTCAGTATGGCGATAACCGAAATGAGAAACTGAACGGATTTTCGCTTCTTGGACATGGATGCATCCTCTAACTTGCTTGAGAAATTCTGTATTCCTTATCTTTCAAACCCCGTTTTTATTATATGTTTTTTATTTTGAAAGTCAACAAAGCCAGCAGAAACTATCATACCCCAAATGTACTGAAACTACGTTTTATTACAGTGCAGGCTTGTGTATCATGGCTTTTCCGACCCATGTTCATTAAGAAGGGAAATAGCATCGGCCTGCTGGGCAGCAGGCCGATGAGTATTGATGTAGTCTAACTCCACTATTATGGATTTGTTATGAGCAACCAGGTCTTGACATTGGCATTGTAGGCATAGCGCGTGAACCAGTATGCCGTGGTCAACTGGTCCTCTGGATAACCCAACGTTTCCGAAAAACTGGTCTGGTAGTTGCGATGCTCGCTGGCCAGGATGTTCACCCCATTCGTGCTCACCACCCGCACCGGTCCAGCAGCTACGCCATCGTAGAATGGTGTCACCGTGGCACCCGCAGGGATGGAATAGCTGGCAATCGGATCGGGACTCGTTCCAATGTACACACTCACCTCCGCCGTCTGACTCGGATCGGGGTTGGCGATGAGGAGCCAGGTCTTGACATTGGCATTGTAGGCATAGCGCGTGAACCAATACTCCGTGGTCAACTGATCGGCCGGATACCCCAACGTCTCGGAGAAACTGGTCTGGTAGTTGCGATGCTCGCTGGCCAGGATGTTCACCCCATTCGTGCTTTTGACCAGTACCGGACCATCCGCCAAGCCATTGTAAAACTTGCTGACCGCAGTGCCCTGGGTCAGACTGAAACTGTCGACCGGGATGCTCAGGTCTCCGATATAGATCTCTACATCCGCATCCGAGTTCGTCGGATTGGTGACCAGCAGCCAGGTTTTCACATTCGAATTGTAGGCATAGCGCGTGAACCAGTATGCTGTGGTCAACTGGTCTGCCGGATACCCCAATGTCTCGGAGAAACTCGTCTGGTAGTTGCGATGTTCGCTCGCCAGGATGTTCACGCCATTCGTGCTTTTGACCAGCACCAGTCCAGCCGCCAGCCCATCGTAATACTTGGAGAGGGTTGCGCCAGCGGCGAGACTGAAACTATCGTAGGGCGTAATGAGATCCCCGATATAGATTTCCACATCGGCGTCTGTATTAGAGGGGTTGGTGACCAGCAGCCAGGTCTTGACATTGGCGTTGTAGGCATAGCGGGTGAACCAGTACTTCGTGGTCAACTGGTCATCCGGATAGCCCAACGTTTCCGAGAAACTGGTCTGGTAGTTGCGATGTTCGCTGGCCAAAATATTCTCGCCATTCATGCTCTCCACCAACACCGGGCCTCCTGCCACGCCATCATAGAATGGTGTGACGCTCGCACCCAGCGTATATGCCCCCATTAGTGTTCCTCCGATCGTGACACTTACATCCGCACAACCAACACAAACTTGAGCCGTGAAGTTCTGTCCCGTTTGGTTGCTTTGTAAATTGCTATAGGATCGGTTGACGGGCGTGAAGGTATAACCAGTCTTGTACGGAGTAACCGTGCCGCTCCAACCTTGTGGCACAGTGATCGTGTAATTCCCACTCCCATCTGCCGTGACGGTTTTGGCTGTGCCATCCGTGTAATGCAAGGTCACACCACTTATCCCAGCATTACCAGTAAGGGTAGGTGGGAATATATATTCATAGGCCCCAATATCACAATGACTTCCCTGCGGACGCTCCACTCCACGTTGGTCCGTATCCGGACAGTTCGCATCATCTCCAGTATCAATCGCAGGAGAACCAGGCAATAATGCCATTGTTGATGTGGAGCCGCCATTATTGGTTAGCAAGCCAAGACCAGGATCGTTATTGAGCAACGGAGTTCCGCAGTCATGAGGTGCGGCGGCGTTTGTTTCGACAAGATTGTTGATGTTGAGATTGACCGTTCCACTGAAGCCATCGTTGTTGTAGCAATCGCTTCCTGTCACTGAATTTGCAAGAATTGAGTTCATGTAATTCAGTATGCCTCGATTATAAATACCACCACCATATACAGCTGAATTACCTGAAATAGTGCTATTTTTCATCGTTACAGTATCTTCGGCGCTATTGTAAATTCCTCCCCCAACCGTCGCAGAATTGTCAACGATTGTGCTGTTGGTAATATTAAGTAGGTTTTCATTTGTAATTCCGCCACCCCAGCCTGTGGAAGAATTTCCATTAAAGGTACTAGCTATCACCGTTAGTGTGCCCAAAGGTTGATTATAAATCGCGCCTCCATCACCACCATTTGCTGAATTGCCAGAGAAGGTACTATCCGTAACTGTCATAGTTCCAGCATTAGAAACACCGCCTCCATAAGCAAAATCAGTAGAATTACCGGAAACAGTGGTTTTCAACATCATCAGTGAGCCTGTATTATGAATACCACCTCCATAATCAGCTATATTGTTTGAGAGTACACTGTTCGTAATTGTCAGAGGGCCTAGTTCAGATGA
>Ga0070699_100006697_pt1 | contig 10021 bp, 9 predicted proteins | sample KBSK1503metaG_FD_65473 | JGI IMG/M metagenome (GOLD analysis project Ga0070699, IMG submission 65473) | Corn, switchgrass and miscanthus rhizosphere microbial communities from Kellogg Biological Station, Michigan, USA - KBS K1-50-3 metaG | ecosystem: Host-associated > Plants > Roots >... | reverse complement strand
CGGTCGCGGGGCAGTCGCACGGGGCCTCCTCCGTCGCGGAGTGTACTCGACTATACGGGAAGCGCCAGGGGGGGCAAGGGGCGGCCGGGGTCGCTGCCCACCCCCGACGGCACCTCCGGAGCCCGGGTGCAGCGCGGCCTGTGAAGCCGTGGGCGCCGAGCCGCGGGCCTGCCCGCTCAAGCGCGCGACAACACTCGCGGGCGGGTCCATGTGCTCCGTGGCACGGGCACTGCTTGATCGCCCGTCATGCGCGCGCGGCTCCGGTGGCTCCGGCTCTTCCCGGTTGCGATGGTGACGGCACTTGGTGCGGCCGCTCCCTCGGCGGCCGGGGCGGCCAGCATCCGCCACGTCGACCCGTCGGATGCCACGTGTGGCGGCCGGGCCCCGTGCTACGGCAGCATCCAGGCCGCGGTGAACGCGGCGCAGCCTGGCGACACCGTGCAGGTGCGGGCCGGCACTTACGTCGAGCAGGTGAACGTCACCGGCAAGAACGCGAGCGCGCTGTCCGAGGCGAGCCGCATCGTCATCCAGGCCGACCCGGCGGGGCCGCCGGGGAGCGTCGTGCTGCACGGCGCGGTCGCTCAGTGCGCGCTGGGGCACGCGATCCGGCTCCAGCAGTCTCGCTTCGTGACGATCCGCGGGCTGACCATCACCGGGGCCGGCGGCGCGGGGATCGCGCTGCTGGGCGGGAACGGTCAGAACGCGGCGATTCGCCTGGAGCGCAATCGCGTCGTGGGCAACGGGGTTCCCGGATGCGAGGGCGGCAGCGGTATCACCATCGGCGGCGGGAACGCGGGCACGCTGATCCTCAACAACATCATCGTCGGTAACGGACGCAACGGCATCGCGACGCTCGACGCGGAAGGCGGCCCGCACACCCTCGTACAGAACACGATTCACGGCAACGGGTGGAACGGGCTCGCCGCCACGCGCGCGCACGTCCTGTTGCTGGTGAACAACGCGATCACCGGCAACGGCACGCAGAGTGGATCGACCGGAGGCCGCGTTGGCGTGCGACGCGACAGCGGCCCCGGGCTCCCCGCGGCGACGCTCGTGCTGCGCAACAATCTCGTGTGTGGCAACCGGCTCGGTGAGCTGGCCGGGCCCGTGCTGGACGTGGTGGACGGCGCGAACCTGACGCCGACCGGTGGCGAGGGGCCGGGCGTGACGGCCAGCCCCGGCTGCGATGTCCCGGCGGTCGTCTACCGCGATGTGGCCGGCGCGGATCATGCCCCCGGCAGCCTGGACGACGACCCGACGCCCGCGCCCGGCTCACCGCTGATCGATCGCGGCCTCGACGCGCGAACCCTGCTGACGCCGGACCTGAATTCGCGGCTCGAGGCCGACTATTTCGACGAGGCGGTCCGGCCCGTGGCGGGCACGGCGGGCGCTGCGGCCCGGTTCGACATCGGCGCGGTCGAGGCTCGGCGCGATACGGCCCCTCCCTCGGTGGCTTTCCTCGCGCCGCCGGTGAACGCCCATCTGCGCGGCGTCGTATCGGTGCGGGCCCAGGCCTCGGACTCGGCGGGAAAGGTCACCGCCGTCACGCTGCGCGCGGGCAGCCAGGCCCTCGCTGCCAGCCTGGACCCCGTGCCCCCAGCGCCGACCATCTCCGCGACCGCGAGCTGGAACACGGGCGGCAGCGCGGACGGCGTCCAGACACTCACCGCCGCGGCGACGGACCAGGGCCAGAACGTGGCGTCGGCCACCCGAACGGTCATCGTCGACAACACGCCGCCCGAGACCGCGATCACCGGAGGGCCGGACGGTCCCGTCGCGGAGACCAGCGTGACCTTCTCGTTCGGTGGCACCGACAACCTCAGCCCGGCGACGGGCCTCGCCTTCGCGTGGCGCGTCGACGGCGGCGCCTTCACGCCGTTCGGGGCGGCGGCGACCGCGCGCGTGGCCGGCCTGGCTCCGGGGCCGCACACCTTCGAGGTGAAGGCGCGGGACCTGGCCGGCAACGAGGATCCGACGCCGGCGCGTCGTGCGTTCTCCGTGCAGACCGCGGCGCCCACGATCGCCATCACCGAGCCCGCGGCAGGCGCCACCGTTCCTTCGGGGCTCGTGCTGGTCCGTGGTACGGTCGCAGGTGGTGGCGAGGTCGGAGTCGCCGTCAATGGAGTGACCGCGGCCGTGCAGGGCAGCGTCTTCGCGGCCATGGTGCCGGCCTCCGCCCCGTCGCTCGCCCTCACCGCGGTGGCCACCGGCCAGGCCGGGGGATCGGCCACCACCAGTGTCACGGTTGCGGTGACCGATCCGGCCGAGACCGCGCTCGCGCTGCGCCCGAGCCCGCGGATGGGCGGCGCGCCGCTCGTCGCCTCGTTCTCGCTCGTGGGCGGCTCCGCGCCGGCGCGCGTTGAGCTCGACATCGACGGAGACGGCCGCGTCGACTTCGATGGCCCGACGATCGAAGGCCGGACGTTCACCTATTCGGCACCGGGTCTCTACTTCCCCGTGGTGAAGGTGACCGACGCGCAGGGCATTGCATCGACCGCCCGGGCGGTGGTGCAGGTGCTGGACCAGGCCGGCCTCGACGCGCTCCTGCAGCCGAAATGGGCCGCGCTCCGCGATGCGCTGAGCCGCGGGGACGTGCCCGCCGCCGTCGCGCTCTTCGCCGGCCCCTCCCGCGATGCCTATCAAGACCAGCTCGCGGCGCTGGCCGGGGCCGGCGCCTTGCCGCAGGTTGCGGCGGATCTCGGCGCGATCAGGCCGGTACGCGTTCACGAGCGGGCCGCGGAGTACGAGCTACGCGCCGTGCAGCAGGGTACGACGTATTCGTTCTACGTGCTCTTCGTCGTCGACACGGATGGAGTATGGCGGCTGCGCGTGTTCTGAGGCGCTTCGTCCGGCTCGTCCGGTCCTGGCCTGCGGTGCTGGCAGCCTTGCTGCTCGCGCTGGGTTGGCCGATCCCGACGGCGGCGCAGGACGAGGACATGCCGATGAAGGCGCCGGCGGGCTCCGAGCTGCTCCGGTTCGGGCTGCAGAGCCTGGGCGCGCGACCTCCCCAACCCGTCGACCCGCGAGCTGGCCGATGACGCCATGGGTACGCACCTTCGCTGTGTGCACGTGGGTGCTGGTCGCCTACACGGCGGTCTCGGCGCTGACGCCTGAGGGCTGGAGCATCTATCTAGGTCAGCCTCGTGGCCCGTACCGCGGACGGGTAATAGATGCCGACACCAAGTCGCCGATTGCGGGCGCGGTCGTCGCAGCCTACTGGGTTCGCGAACGCATTTATCCACTGCACTCATCACGAGAACGGTATGCGGTGAGAGAAGTCACAACCGATGACGTGGGACAGTTCGTTCTGGACGCCAGCGACATTGAAGAAAACGCTCCGAAACGAGTACTCCACCCTGAGTTCAGAATCTTTGTCCCTGGCTATGGGGCTTTCCCGGGGTTCAACCGGAGCCCTCGAGGATTCATCGGGGGCATCTTCTGGGGCCAAGGTACGACGGTAGAGCTCAACCGGCCCGATGCACGAGACATTCGAGTTCGCAGCATGCGTAGTGTGGATCCATACAACTGGTCGGAGCGGCCGTTTCTTGAGTTGCCACATCTGGTGGAAGCGTTCAACCGAGAGAGAGTGTTCCTCGGGCTAGAACCCATAGTGGATCTGGAGAAACGGAAATGAGTACTAGGCTTTTGAGGATGAACGCGGTCGCACTCGCCGGGATGCTCTTCCTGTTGGTCGGACTTAGTGAGTCAGCGGCGTATGAAGAGGTTACACACGAGGCGCTGGCGGAGCGCGGCGCAACGCAGTCGTCCATGAGCAGCGTGCTCGTCGGGGATCTCGGCCTGGATGCTGGGATCGATACGGTCGTGCGGGGCCAGACGCTGAACAAGTGGCTACGGCGAGGTGCGTCAGCTGAGGACGATCAAGTTCGATCCCTGAATCATTTCCACAATCCGCTTGCCGACTGGGGGAACGCTGGTCTCCTCGGTAATGTGGGCCAATCAGCAATCCTTTGGGCTCAGAACCCCGCCCAAGGGTCGCCCAGTTGGTCTTGGCGGGACGTTCGGCTGTTGTTGTTCTCTGCCTTGACTAAGACTTCTAGCGCGGAACGAGAGAATGCGATGGGCGCTCTGTTCGAAGGTCTTGGGCGGCAAGTTCATCTTGTTCAGGACTCAGCCTCGCCTGGACACGCACGAAACGATCCACACGTGCTGTACAATTACGAGACATTTGTTAAGGGAGTTCAAGTCAGCGACGCGGATCACTTTTCTAGTTGGCTCAGCATCGGGCCGGCAGGGGTCCCTGACCTCAACTGGAGGATGTTTGAGAGCCGTCCACTCGCGCCCGTCGCGATTTCCGGGTTGATCGATCTCGAGCGATATACAGGAACGAACCCGGAAGCGACGGCCCAGGCACTGATCGGTCTTGCGGAGTACACCAACGCCAACTTCTTCAGTGAGGATCGGATCTTCACCGAGAACGACGCTAACCCGCAGACGCGCTTTCCCTTCCCCAGGCGCTCGAGCGTGGTCGAGCAGGACGTCGACGTGCAGGTCGGCGGCACCACCGTGAAGCGGCGCTATCTCGTCAAGAATGCCGACGGGGCCACCGGGTATCGGCTGGCCGCGGTCGGGTTCTTGCGCGACTACCATCGACGGTTCGGCCTGAGCCTGGCCGGGTTCCGGGAGAGTCCGGCCCTGGACGAGACCGTCTACCGCGACTACGCCGAGCGGCTCGTGCCCCGGGCCGTGACATACTCGACCGCGCTGATCGACTACTTCTTCCGCGGCCGGATGTTCGTCTCCGGCAACGACCGGACGATGGCGATCCGGAATGTCGGCGACGAGGTGATGGATGGGACGTTCACCCTCTACTACGACGACACCGCGGATACGAGACGGCCGGTGCCCGGCGCATCGTGGACTCGGTCGGTGGCGCCCGGAGGCTCGGCGACGGATCTCCAGGTTATTACCCCCGCCAGTCCCGCGCCGAAGGAGCCGGGCAAGTACACGCTCGTGTTTCGCGGCGCGCTGGGCAGCGAGGCGGATGCGGTGGTCGGCAAGCAAGTGGTCATCGAGTCGGTGATGTTCGCGCGGCTGCTCAAGCGCAAGGACGGCACGCCCATTCGCGGCTCCTCGATCCAGGCGATCGATAGGGTGACGGGGCAGATCCTCGCGGCCGGGACGACGGATCAGGCCGGAGAGGCCAGGCTGACGTGGCGGCCGGGCCGGACCGTGCTCTTCATCCCGGACGTCAACGTGTTCCCCATGTACTGGGGTGGCGGGGCGCTCTTCGCCAGCAAGGTCGAAGGAGCGCGGGTGGTACAAGCTTCCGATCTCGACGCCGCGGGCAAGGTCACGATCGCGATACCCGTCGTGGACGCGCAGTGGCCGGAGCGTACAGAAGAGTGCAGCGGCCAGCCCCAGTTCGCGCATTCGCCCCAGGGATTCTTCCGCGAAGGCACGTTGCGGCCGGATGGGACCGTCGATCTGGTGACCGTGACCTACGGAGTGAATCTGATCACCTTCATGCGCGACGACGACGGTCGCGAGACGATCCTGTGCGGGGCCGACTCGGTCCAGTGCAAGACGCCGGCAGCGGGGTTCGTGGCGGAGGACGTCAATCGCGTCGGGCAGGTGGTCGGGCAGCTGGTGCGGGACCTCACGTCGGGACACCTGCGGCAGATCACGAATACCGACGGCGCGCCCCTCGGCCCGCCCGTCTGTTTCAACAACTACGCCGAGACGGACGTCGTGCCGGTGACGGTGTTCGAGCCATAGCCCGGATGCCCTGTTGACTAGCCTCGTGGGGCAGCCCAGGAGAGGAAGTCGCCGCCGCCCCCGCCGTACTCGGGGGGGAACTCGCATGCGCATCCGTGTTGACCGCCCCGCCCCACATCGTGGTCGCCGCGGTCGCGCTCGTGAGTCTCGCGGTCGTGAGCACACGCCGTCGGGCGCCCGCGGCAACTTCGACCGCGACTACGCCGACGCGGTGGTCAAGTCCGACCCCACCAAGTTCCGCCTGGTCCCGCCGAGCCAGTACCGCGCGACGGACTGAGCGCCGCGGCTGGTTGACGGGCCAGGCCGCGGGCAGTACCGTCTCGCCAGGAGGGGTCAATGAAGATCAAGCCCTTGCTACTCGCGACGATGGCCATCCTGGCTATGACAGGCCTACACCCCACGCCTCCGGCGGGGGCACTGCCCGCGACGTCCAGCGTCGATTCGCGGCTTCGGCTCGACTGGGAGGTCGGGACCCGGCACGGGGGCCGGCCGGTCATCCAAGGCTATATCTACAACGACTACCTGCGCGCGGCCGCCGAGGTGCACCTCCTGGTGGAGGCGCTCGACGCCTCCGGCGCGGTGGTCTCCCGCAACGTCGGCTTCGTGCGAGGGGTCGTCCTCTTCAAGGACCGCGCGTACTTCGAGGTGCCGATCAAGACCGCCGGGGTCTCGTACCGGGTCAGCATCACCGCGTTCGACTGGAAGGACTGCGGCGGGGGCAGCGGCGGGGGCATGTGACCATCATCGAGATGGCGCCCGGCCGCGCGCAACCTAGTGAACGGGGGCGTTGATCCTTCGCGGTACTTCCGCGCGGCGGTCATCCGACATCGCAGGTGGGCCACTCAGCCACCCAGATGTCGTAGCACTCCCGATGAAGCCGGATCGTGCCCCCGGTCGGTAGGTCGCATTCGACCTCGACGTCGTCGGCCGCGATCGGCCGTTCACATGCCACGCATACCCCGAGGGTGCCGGGGCCGTACCATGTCATGCGGCAGTTCTCCTTCGGCAGGTGACCGGCGAGGATCTTCTGGCGAATCCCGTGCACCCTATCGGCGGGTTCGCTCATCACCCGACGGGGCTACCCAGAGCCGACCACCGGTCCTACTTGTTTCGAGCAGGACTCAACCCGAGCAGCTTCTGAGCTGCTTTGTCGAGCGCCGCTGCTTCCCGACGGACGACATCGCCGATCACGGGCAACAGCGTGCGGGTGATCATCTGCTTGCTCACGAAAGCATCCGCGCCGCTATCAGACGCCATGAGCCGGTAGGCGTCTTCGATGTCAGCACTCATGAGGATGATCTTCGTTTTGGGCAGTTCGAGTCGGATGCGCCGGGCCAGCTCGATGCCGTCGAGACCGGGCATCACCAGGTCCGTGATCACCATGTCGGGCCGCTCGCGCCGCACGAGCGCGAGGCCCTCCGCGCCGCTCGCCGCGTCACCCACGAAGGTTGTCACGTCATGTACCGATCGGAGGAGCCCGCGGACGATCAGGCGGTATTCCTCGCTGTCGTCGATGACGACGACGGTCACGTGCGCGTGCATGGTCGCGGCTCCGGGCCGGGTCGCGAAGGGGTCAGCCACTAGGGGGCGGCTCATCTCCTTCCCGGGCGCGGCCGTTCGGCCCCGCAGACGTCCCAGATGGCGGGGACCAACCCCGAGGCGATGTCGTGCTTGTCGAGGAAGGCATCTGCGCCCTTCTCGAACGCCTCGCGCCGGGTGGCGTCGCCGGTCAGGTGGGTGAGGACCAGCACCTTCGTGTCAGGCCACTCGTGCTTGATCCGGCGGATCGCTTCGAGCCCGCCGAGGCGGGGCATCATGATGTCCATGACGACGACGTCAGGCCGTTCCTGGCGGACGACCGAGACCGCCATTTCGCCATCGGTCGCTTCACCGGCCAGCGCCAGGTTGGGGTCTTGGCGCAGGACGAACGCCGCCAACCAACAGCTATCCAACTCGTCATCGACGATGAGAACCCTTGGTGCTGTCATGGCGCGCCCCCCGGAGAAGTGAGTCTGACGTGCCCCATAGGCACGAGCTATGCCGGGACTCAAGTGGCTTGAATTGCGCGCGTTCCATAACCGTCCCTTGCGCTAGTCGGCAAAGATGACCGGGCAGGAAGTTCCCGTCACGGTTGGGACTTCTACGTGCCCCCCTGCGTGGCTCTGGCAGCCTTACCGGCCACGCCGGCCGTTCCTTCCCGGTATAACTTACCGTGTATTTTTGTCTCACGATACGGTCCCGACCTTACCTGCAGATCGAAACCTCATGAATTTCTTGTCCTTTCTCCTGGCATGTAGCCTGCCTACACCCTTCGCTCCGCGCGGAGCGCATCAACCTCGCTTACCTTTCGCTCAGCAAAGGAGGTACGGCCATGGCGGCCGCAGACTCGAACCCCGAGGTCGACACTGCCGAACTGCTCAATGCCCTTCAGGCCCTCCGGAGGGGCGACTTTTCGGCGCGGCTCCCCGTGGACTGGCCCGGCATGGGGGGGCGCATTGCCGACACGTTCAACGAGATCGTGACGCTGACCCAGCACCTGGGCTCCGAGCTCGCCCGACTCAATCGGGCGGTCGGCAAGCAAGGAAAGATCAACCAACGGGCCACTCTGGGCGGCCTCTCAGGTGGCTGGCTGGAGTGCGGGGCGGCGGTGAATGCACTGATCGATGACCTGGTGTCGCCCACCCACGAGATGGCCCGAGTCATCGGGGCGGTCGCCCAGGGTGATCTCTCGCAATCGGTACTTCTTGAACGGGATGGCGTGCGCCTCGAAGGCGAATTCCGACGGACTGCCATGACCGTGAACAGCATGGTGGCCCAGCTCGCATCGTTCGCTTCCGAGGTGACCCGCGTCGTGCGCGAGGTGGGGACCGAAGGCAAGCTGGGTGGCCGGGCCAATGTGCGCCGGGTGGCGGGGACGTGGAAAGACCTGACCGACAGCGTGAACTCGATGGCGGGCAACCTGACCGGCCAAGTCCGGAACATCGCCGACGTCACGACCGCCGTCGCCAACGGTGACCTCTCGAAGAAGATCACAGTGGACGTGAAGGGTGAGTTCTTCGAGCTGAAGAACACCATCAACACGATGGTGGACCAATTGCGCTCCTTCGGGTCCGAGGTAACACGCGTGGCGCGCGAGGTGGGGACCGATGGCCGGCTCGGCGGTCAGGCCAAGGTCGAGGGTGTCTCGGGGACCTGGAAGGACCTGACCGACAGTGTCAACTTCATGGCGAGCAACCTGACAAGCCAAGTGCGCAACATCGCGGACGTCACGAAGGCAGTGGCGGCCGGCGATCTCTCCAAGAAAATCACCGTCGCGGTGAAGGGCGAGATCCTGGAGCTGAAGAATACCGTCAACACGATGGTGGACCAGTTGCGGTCCTTCGCGGCGGAGGTGACGCGGGTCGCGCGCGAGGTCGGCACCGACGGCAAATTGGGTGGCCAGGCCGATGTCCGGGACGTGGCGGGCACCTGGAAGGACCTGACCGACAGCGTCAACTTCATGGCCAGTAACCTGACCAGCCAGGTGCGGAACATCGCAGACGTGACGAAGGCGGTGGCCGCGGGCGATCTCTCCAAGAAGATCACGGTCGACGTCAAGGGTGAGATCCTCGAGCTGAAAAATACGGTCAACACGATGGTGGACCAGCTCAGCTCGTTTGCCGCGGAGGTGACCCGCGTGGCCCGCGAGGTCGGCACCGAGGGGCGTCTTGGGGGCCAGGCCGATGTCCGGGACGTGGCGGGCACCTGGAAGGACCTGACCGACAGCGTCAACTTCATGGCCAGCAACCTCACGAGTCAGGTGCGGAACATCGCGGACGTCACGAAAGCAGTGGCGGCCGGCGATCTCTCGAAGAAGATCACCGTGGAGGTGAAGGGCGAGATCCTGGAGCTGAAGAACACAATCAATACGATGGTGGATCAGTTGAGCTCGTTCGCGGCGGAGGTGACGCGCGTCGCGCGTGAGGTCGGCACCGAGGGCAAGCTTGGCGGCCAAGCGCACGTCCGGGACGTCGCGGGAACGTGGAAGGGCCTGACCGACAACGTGAACTTGATGGCGAGCAATCTGACCGTCCAGCTGCGGGACGTGTCGAAGGTCGCCACCGCGATCGCCTCCGGCGACTTGACCCAGACTATCACCGTGGACGTGCGCGGCGAGATCCTCCAGATCAAGGACGTGATCAATACGATGGTGCGACAGCTGAGCTCGTTCGCCTCCGAGGTCACGCGGGTGGCCCGCGAGGTGGGCACCGAGGGGCGGCTGGGCGGCCAGGCGGACGTGAAGGGC
>Ga0070699_100006696_pt1 | contig 10023 bp, 12 predicted proteins | sample KBSK1503metaG_FD_65473 | JGI IMG/M metagenome (GOLD analysis project Ga0070699, IMG submission 65473) | Corn, switchgrass and miscanthus rhizosphere microbial communities from Kellogg Biological Station, Michigan, USA - KBS K1-50-3 metaG | ecosystem: Host-associated > Plants > Roots >... | reverse complement strand
GCGGCGGCGGCGATTCCTCTCTTTCCGCGCGGCGCCCCGCGATGTTGTCGGCGAGAGGGATTCGTGTCGGGATGCTGGGTTACACCGACGACTACCGTCCCGCGTGGCCCCGGGAGGTCGCGCCAAGGTAGCCAACGACCCTTCCTACAAAGAGTTCTGGCAGTTCGAGGCTCGCAAGTGGCAGTTGGGAGACCAAGGAAGAGACAATGGTCGTGGACGCAGGTTCGGGCACGGTCCAGTTCTTCTGGGGCGTTTGCACTTGGCCGGTACTTGCCCGGGGCGGGTGCCGGATGGTGCCGTTCGGTGCCGAGTAGCCCAGAAACCCGTCCTCCCGCCGCCACCATCTTCGGGGCGGGCCCGGACGGTTGAGGCGGCTACGGCTTGCGGTTGAGCGAGCGTTCCCGCTCTTCCCACTGCTGCTGGATGCGGCGCTGTTGCCGGCGCTCCGAGACGGTGTGGACGACGCCCAGCAGGATGCTGAACACTACGGCCGCGACTCCGAAGAGGGCAAGCGTCATGGGCGGGAGCGTCGGGTCGCGGTGATCATGATTCGATCCTACCGCAGGGGGTAAATCATCGCCAAATAAGCCCGGAGGCGGTTGAAGTCGCCCCGGCCGTCCGCTAGACTACCTGCTCGTGACCTTCCCGCCCGCCGGCCGACCCCTCGCGCGGTTCTCGGTCCTCGACCTGACCACCGTCCGATCCGGGCCGACCTGCACCAAAATCCTGGCCGACTTCGGGGCCGACGTGGTCCAGGTGGAGCGCCCAGGCGGGGAGGGGCGCGAGCGGGTCTTCTTCGACGCCGCCGACCTGCACCGCAACAAGCGCAGCATCGCGGTCAACCTGCAGGAGCCGCGGGGGGTGGCGGTCGTCAAGCGCCTGGCCGCGCGGTCGGACGTGGTGGTCGAGAACTACCGGCCCGACGTCAAGCACCGCGCCCGCCGGCCGGCCGCGGAGTGGGTGGAGAGCCTCAACGCGGCCGGCGTGGCCTGCGGCCCCATCAACACGGTGGATCGTGTCTTTGCCGACCCGCAGATCCGACAGGCCGACCTGGTGGCCGACGTGGCCAACGCGACCTGGGGGCCGCACAAGGTGCTGGCTCTGCCGGTGCACCTCTCGCGCACGCCCGCGCGTGTCGAGCACGCGGCCCCCATGCCCGGGGAGCACACCCGCGAGATCCTCACCACCCTGGGCTACGAGGCGGCCCTCGACGCCCTGGTGGCCGACGGCGTGATCGAGCAATACAAGGGAGAGACGACATGAGCGACCACATCCTGGTCGAGCAGGACGGTTCGATCGCGACCGTCGTGTTCAACCGGCCCAAGATGCGCAATGCCATCAGCCTCGCGATGTGGTCGGAGATCGCGATGGTGACCGAGCGCCTGTCGAAGGACGACGCGGTGCGCGCGATCGTCTACCGCGGGGCGGGCACCGACGCCTTCGCGTCCGGCGCGGACATCTCCGAGTTCCAGGAAAACCGCAAGGACACCGCCACCGCGCTCAGCTACAACAAGCAGACCGAGGCCGCCTACTCCTCGATCCGGCTCTGCCCGAAGCCGACGGTCGCGATGGTGTTCGGCTACTGCATGGGCGGCGCCATGGCGCTCGCGATGGCGGCCGACTTCCGCTTCGCGGCGGCCGGCTCCAAGTTCGGCATCCCCGCCGCGCGGCTCAGCATCATCTACGGCCTCGACCCGGTGCACCAGCTCGTGGACCTGGTCGGGCCCGCCTACGCCAAGGACATCCTCTACTCGGCGCGGACGGTGGACGCGGAGGAGGCCCTGCGCATCGGCTTCATCCAGCGGCTGGTCCCGGCGGCGGAGCTCGAGACGTACACCTACGACTACCTGAAGAAGGTCGCGGCCAACGCGCCGCTCTCGGTCCGCGGCACGAAAGCCCAGGTCCGGGCGATCTTCGAGGGCATCAGCGACGCGCACCGGGAGCACCTGCGCGAGCTGGGCATCGCCACCTTCGGCAGCGAGGACTACCGGGAGGGCACGCGGGCCTTCCTCGAGAAGAGGGCGCCCCGGTTCCAGGGGCGATAGTCTCTGCGGATCACCGTTCTCTCCTCGACTCCCCTCAATCCACTGGAGGGGAGCGGCACCTTCGTCGGCATCGCGGGGCTGGCCCAGGGGCTGACCCAGCTCGGCCATCAGGTGACGGTGCGCCCGCTTGGCCGGCGGACCGGGTTCCACACCCTCGACCGCTGGCTCTACAACGCGGGCGTGATGCTGCGCCCGCCCCGGGACACCGACCTGGTGCTCGGGGTCGACCTCGACGGCTTCCTGTGGGCGCGGCGGCGCGCGCTGCCGTTCGTGGCGAGCCTCAAGGGCATCATCGCCGACGAGCTCAAGAACGAGCGCGGCCGAGTGCGCGCCCTCCTCGCGGTGCAGGCGCGCTGGGAGCGGCGCAACGTCACGCGTGCCGACCTCGTGATGGTGACGAGCCGCTACTCCGCGGAGGTGGCCCAGCGGGAGTACGGGGTGGCGCCGGAGCGGCTCGCGGTGGTGCCGGAGCCCATCGATCTCGACGTGTGGGACGATCAGTTCTGGCGCGCCCCGCGGCAGTCGCGCGGGGTCCCGGTGGTGCTCTGCGTGGCCCGCATGTACCCGCGCAAGCGGATCCAGGACCTGATGCGGGCCGCCGGGATCCTCCGCGCGCGCATCCCGGGCGTCCAGGTCCGGGTGGTGGGGCGCGGGCCGGAGTCGCCGATGCTCTCGCGCTTGCACGCCGAGCTGGGCCTCGGGGACTCGGTGACCCTGCTGGGTGATCTCACCCGCGAGCGCCTCGCCGAGGAGTACGTCAACGCCACCGTGTTCTGCCTGCCGTCGGTGCAGGAGGGATTCGGCATCGTGTTCCTGGAGGCGATGGCCGCCGAGCTGCCGGTGGTGGCCTGCCGCATCGCCGCGGTCCCGGAGGTGGTGCTCGCCGGGGTCACCGGCCTGCTGAGCGATCCGCGGGATCCCGGCGCGCTCGCCGGCCTCATCGAGCGGCTCATCGCGGACCCGGCGCTGGCCCGCCGCCTGGGCCGGGAAGGCCGGCGCCGCGCGCTCGGGTTCAGCCCGCGGCACGTCGCGGAGCGCTTCCTCCACGCGGTACACTCGTCGCAGGATCGTTTGGGACAGCAGGCGCGAGGAGGCTGAGCCGCATGGTGTACGCGACCCGGAAGTTCACGTTCTCGGCGGGGCACCGCTACTGGCGCCCGGAGTGGAGCGCGGAGGAGAACGCGCGCACCTTCGGCTCGCTCATGGTGGCCCACGGCCACAACTACGTGCTCGAGGTGACGATCCGCGGGGCGGTCGATCCGCGCACCGGCATGGTAATGGACCTGGGCGAGCTGAAGCGCGTGGTGGGCGACGCGGTGATCGGCCGCTTCGACCACGCCGATCTCAACCAGGACCCGCTCTTCCCGCCCGGCACGATTCCCACCACCGAGAACCTGGTGCGGGTGATCTGGGATCTTCTCGGCCCCAAGCTCGGCGTCGATCGGCTGCACCGGCTGCGGCTCTGGGAGGACCCCACCTTCTACGTCGAGTATCTCGGCGAATGAGCGCCTACGCGGTCACCCGCGCTTACCACTTCAGCGCCGCGCACCGCCTCGCCAACGACGTCTTCTCCGACGAGGAGAACGCGGAGCTGTACGGGCAGTGCTTCCGCCAGCACGGCCACAACTACCTGCTCGAGGTCACGGTGTCCGGCGCCCTCGATCCCGTCACCGGTATGTCGGCCGACATCGGAGTGGTCGACCGGGCGGTGAAGGCCGCGGTGCTGGACCGGGTCGATCACTACGATCTGTCCGCCACCGTGCCCGCGCTGGCGGGGGTGATCACCACCGGGGAGAACCTGGCCCGCACCTTCTGGGAGTGGCTCGAGGGCGCGCTGCCGCCGGGGAGTCTCCGGCGCGTGACGCTCGTGGAGACGGCCAACAACGTGTTCGAGTACTGCGGCGAGTCCACCCCCGGCGAGGTGACGGGTCATGGGAGGTGAGAGCACAGCGATGGAGCGGCTCATCCGGGACTTTTTGAAGGAGGTGGGCGAGGACCCCACCCGGGAGGGGCTCGAGAAGACCCCGATCCGCGTGGCCAAGGCGTGGGAGTACTTGACGTCGGGCTACCGGCAGAACGTGCACGAGGTGCTCAACGAGGCGCTCTTCACCGAAGAGTACGACGAGATGGTGGTGGTGAAGGACATCGACTTCTACTCTCTCTGCGAGCATCACCTGCTCCCCTTCTTCGGCAAGTGCCACATCGCCTACATGCCCTCGCGCAAGATCGTGGGGCTGTCCAAGCTGCCGCGGCTGGTCGAGATGTTCGCGCGGCGCCTCCAGGTGCAGGAGCGGCTCACCACCCAGATCGCCCACACCCTCGAGGAGGTGCTCCAGCCGCGGGGGGTGGCGGTGGTGGTCGAGGCCCTGCACATGTGCATGCTGATGCGCGGGGTCGAGAAGCAGAACTCCAAGGCGGTCACGTCCGCGATGCTCGGGGCCTTCCGCGAGAACGCGGGGACGCGCGCCGAGTTCATGGAGCTGATCCGGGCCCGCGGCGGGCTCGTCATTTGAAGCTCGCGGGCCAGGTCGCGGTCGTCACCGGCGCGGGGCGGGGCATCGGTCGAGCGATCGCGGGCGCGCTCGGCCGGGCGGGTGCCGCGGTGGTGCTCGCCGCCCGCTCCGCCTCCGAGCTGGCCGGCGTGGTGCGCGAGATCGAGCAGGCGGGCGGCCGGGCCCTGGCCGTGACGACCGACGTGCGGCAGGAGGCCTCGGTCGAGGCGCTGGTCCGCCGGGCGCTCGCCGAGTGGCGACAGGTCGACGTCCTGGTCAACGCGGCCGGGGTCGCCACCTTCGCCTCGGTGACCGACTCCAAGCTCGACGACTGGGACCAGATGCTGGCCGTGAACCTCCGCGGAGCGGTCCTCTGCTGCCGCGCAGTCCTCCCGGCGATGGTGGGCCGTCATCGGGGTACGATCATCAACGTGGGCTCGGTGGTCACGAGCCGGGCGCTGGCCGGCAGCGCGGCCTATACCGCCTCCAAGTACGGGTTGCTGGGCTTCTCCCGGGTGCTCGCCGAGGAGATGCGGCCCCACGGGCTCCGGGTGGGCGTGCTCTCGGCCGGGGCCACCGACACCCCGCTCTGGGACGCCATGCCCACGGCCCCGGCCCGGGACCGCATGCTCCGGGCCGACCAGGTGGCCGAGGCGGCGCTGCTGATGGCGGGACTGGGCCCGAACGCGAGCCTCGAGGAAGTCACGCTGCTGCCCGCCGGCGGCATCTTGTAGGCGGCCAGCCGGGGAGGGCGCCCGGCAAGCCCTCGGTCCTTCTGCTATAATGAGCCCGACTCGACAGTTCGGCACTCCACCCAAGGAGGCATTGATGATCACGTTGACTGAGACAGCCGCCAAGAAGATCTCGGACCTGCGGCTCGAAGAGGGCAAGCCCGAGTGGGGGCTGCGGATCCGTATCGTCGGGGGCGGATGCTCCGGCATGTCCTACGAGCTCGGCTGGGACGACACCGCGACCGACGGCGACAACGTCGTCGAGACCAACGGCGTGAAGGTCTTCGTGGACTCGAACAGCGCCCCGTATCTGCAGGGTAGCGAGATCGACTACGTCGACAACAACATGCTCGGCGCCGGGTTCGCGATCAAGAACCCGAACGTGAAGTCGTCCTGCGGCTGCGGCTCGTCCCACCAGTTCTAAGCCGCGGCTGCCTGGATCGAGGCTCGCTCGATGAAGGTGCAGGTCCGGCTCTTCGCCCGCTATCGCGAGGCGGCGGGCCGCGACTCGCTGGATCTCGAGCTTCCCGACGGCGGCACCGTCGAGCGGGCCTGGGAAGCGGTGACCCGCCAGCTTCCCGCCCTCACCCCCTACCGGCCGTTCACCCTCTTCGCGCTCCGCAACGACTACGTCGACGCCGACCGGCTCCTCGCAGATGGCGATGAGCTCTGTCTCTTCCCTCCGGTGAGCGGCGGCTCCGCGCCGGCGGACGCGGACTGGATCGAGGTCACCACCGAGCCCCTCTCCGAGCGCGCGCTCGCCCAGGCGGTGGAGCACCCGGGCGCGGGTGCGCTCGCGCTGTTCTCGGGAGTGGTGCGCGACCAGACCGGCGGCCGGCGGGTCAAGTTCCTCGAGTACGAAGCCCACGGCCCGATGGCGCTCGCCAAGATGCGTGAGATCGCGGCGGCCCTCCGCGGCCGCTGGCCCATCATCAATCGCATCGCCCTCGTCCATCGCATCGGCCGCCTCGAGATCGGGGAGTCGAGCGTGATGATCGCGGTCTCCTCGCCCCACCGCGGCGAGGCCTTCGAGGCCTGCCGCTTCGCCATCGATACCCTGAAGGAGACGGTGCCGATCTGGAAGAAGGAGTACTTCGAGGACGGCGAGGTGTGGGTGGGCCTGCAGTCCGAGTGTGACCATCGCCACTAGCCTCGTCGCGCGCGTCCAGGACACCATTCGCCGTCACGGAATGCTCCGTGGCGGCGAAGCCGTCTTGGTGGCCGTCTCGGGCGGGCCCGACTCGGTCGCGCTCCTCGACGTGCTCTGCGCGCTCCGGGGCCCGCTCGCGCTCGCGCTCTCGGTGGCCCACGTGCACCACGGCCTCCGGCCGGAGGCCGACGCGGAAGCGGAGGCGGTGGCACGGCTCTGCGAGCGGCTCGGAGTGGCCTGCCGCGTCGAGAGCGTCACGGTCCGGCAGGCCCCGCCGTGGGACGGGCTCGAGGCGGAGAGCCGGCGGGCGCGCCACGCCGCGCTGGCTCGTGCCGCGCACGCCGCGGGCGCCGCGCGCATCGCGACCGGCCACACCGCGGACGACCAGGCCGAGACGGTGCTGATGCGGCTCCTCCAGGGCGCGGGCCCGCGCGGCCTCGGCGGAATCGCCCCGGTGCGCGGGCGCCTCGTGAGCCCCCTGATCGAGACCCGGCGGGGCGAGATCGTGGCGCACCTCGCCGCGCGCGGCCTCACCGCGGCCGAGGACGCGAGCAACCGCGACCCGCGCTTCCTGCGCTCGCGCATCCGCCACGACCTGCTGCCGTTCATGGCGGAGCTCACCGACGGCTCGGTGGTCGAGGCGCTCGGTCGCTCGGCCGCGGCGGCGCGCGCGGTGGTGGTCGACCTCGAGGCGCGGGCTCGCGTCGATCTCGAGCGGATGGCCACGCGAGGCCCGGCCGGATTCATCCTCGACGTGTCGCCGCTCGAGGCCCAGCCGCTCGAGCTGGCCGCGGAGACGATCCGGCAGGCCGCGGCTCTGCTCGGCGAGACGCGCCCCCTCCGCGGGCCCGCCCAGCGCGCGCTCCGCCGGCTGCTGGGCGAGACGCCCCGGCGCCGGGCGGTGCGGCTCGGCGGCCTCGTGGTCGAGCGGAGCGGCCGCCGGCTCCGGGTCGGTCCGCCCGCCCTCTGCGCGGTCACCACGCGCGGGTGGCCGGGGGCGGGGGTGCTCGACATGCCCGAGATCGGCCAGCGACTCACCGCGCGCGTGCTCGCACGGAACGCCGACTACGTGGTCCCGCGGGAGGCCGCCCGCGCCGCCTTCGACGCGGACCTGCTGCCCGGCGCGCTCACGGTTCGCGCGCGCCGCCGCGGCGACGTCTTCGCCCCCTTCGGCGCGTCGGGCCTGCGGCGCCTGAAGTCGTTCCTGATCGACGCGGGCGTTCCGCGCTGGCAGCGGCCGCGCACGCCGCTGGTCGAGGTGGGCGGAGACATCGTGTGGGTGGCGGGAGTGCGGCGGGGTCGCCGCGCCCCCGTCACCGCCGCGACCACGCGCGTGCTCGAGCTGGCGCTGGAGCCGGCTGGCGGGGCCCCGGACCCGGCGGTAAGATGACTCGCGGAGGCTTTCGCATGACGACGATCCGGCGCGGTGTGCTCGCAGTCGTGCTCCTGCTCGCGATGGCCTCGCTCCCGCTCGCGCCGACCGCGCGCGCCCAGTCTCGCCCCGCCGAGCGCCCGGCCGCGCCGGTCCCCGCGCCCGACTCCAAGGCGCTGCTGCGCGCGCTGGAGGACGCCTTCGTCTCGGTGGCGGATCGCGCCACCCCGTCGGTGGTCAACGTGAGCGTGAAGCTCAAGCCGGAGGCCGCGCAGGAGGAGGGGCCCTCGCCGGAGATGGAGGAGCGGTTCCGCGAGTTCTTCGGGCCGGAGCTGTTCGAGCGCTTCTTCCGCCGCCGCGCGCCACGCGAGGACGGCCGCGCCGCCGGCTCGGGGGTCATCGTCGACGCGCGCGGCTACATCCTGACCAACAACCACGTGGTCGAGAACGCGTCCGCGATCGAGGTACGGCTGTCCGACGACCGGAAGTTCAAGGCCACCCTGGTCGGCCGCGACGCCCGCACCGACCTCGCCGTGCTCAAGGTCGAGAGCTCGGACCCGCTGCCGGTCGCCGAGCTGGGCGACTCCGATCGGCTGCGCGTGGGGCAGTGGGCGATCGCGATCGGCAACCCGTTCGGCCTCGACCGCACCGTGACCGCGGGCATCATCTCGGCCACCGGCCGCACCCACGTGGGCGTCGCGACCTACGAGGCCTTCATCCAGACCGACGCCTCGATCAACCCGGGTAACTCGGGCGGTCCCCTCCTGAACCTGGACGGGCGGGTGATCGGCATCAACACCGCCATCGTCTCGAGCGGGCAGGGCATCGGCTTCGCGATCCCGATCACGATGGCGCGCGACATCATGACCCAGCTGATCGCGCGGGGCCGCGTGGTGCGCGGCTGGCTCGGAGTGGTGATCCAGGACCTCACGCCGGAGCTGGCCGCGAGCTTCGGGGTGAAGGAGGACGCGGGGGTGCTGGTGGCCGAGGTGATGAAGGACGGCCCCGCGGCCGCCGCCGGGCTCAAGCCGGGCGACGTGATCACCGGCTTCGGGGGAAGCCCGATCAAGGACGTGACCGATCTCCAGAAGCGCGTGGCCGCGGTGGAGCCCGGGCGTCCCGCGCCGATCACGGTGACGCGCGACCACAAGCCGCTCGGGCTCAGCGTGAAGCTGGGCGAGCAGCCCACCGACGAGGCGCTGGCCGCGGCCGAGAGCGGCGAGGACGTGCTGGGCCTCGTGGTGGAGCCGCTCACGCCGGAGACCGCCCGGCAGAATCGCCTCTCCGCCCGCCGCGGGCTCCTGGTCACCGAGGTGGCGCCGGGGAGCCCGGGGGCGGAGGCCGGCATCAAGCCGGGCGACGCCATCGTGGAGGTGAACCGCCGGCCGGTGGCCGACGCGGCCGCGTTCAAGCAGATCGCGGCGGCGCTCAAGCCGGGCGAGTCGGTCCCGGTGTATCTCCAGCGTGGCGGGGGGCGCAACGAGTACGTGATGCTGACCGTCCCGCGCCCCTGACCCGCGGCGCGACGCAGTAAGCGCAGAAATCCGCTTGACAGCGGCGGCGCCGCTGCCTAACGTGCCGCTCACTTCGTGACGACCAAGGGCACGCGAGTGACATCCGAGCAGCGCGCACGGAAGGATACGGTCGGGGCGGGCGACGGGGCGGCGGTGTACCGGCCGCGCCCGGTGGTGCTCGCCATCGACGACGAGCCCGGGGTCCGCGAGTCGCTGCGGCTGATCCTCGGCGACGAGTTCGAGGTGCTGGAGGCCGCCGACGGCGCCGCCGCGCTGGCGATCCTGGGCGCCCGGCGGGTCGACGTGGCCCTGCTCGACGTGCGGATGCCGGGGGAGCCTGGATCCCGCGTGCTGCCGCAGATCCTGGCCATCGACGAGGCGATCCCGGTCATCCTGATCACCGCGGATCCTCACCTCCGCATGGCGGTGGACGCCATGAAGGCGGGCGCTTACGACTACCTCGCCAAGCCGTTCGACGTGGACGAGATCCAGGGCCTGGTCCGCCAGGCGGCCCAGCAGCGCGGCATGGAGCGCGAGCTGCACTACCTGCGGGCCGAGCTCGACCGGGCCCACGGGTTCGACCAGCTCGTGGGACGGCACCCGCGGATGGTCCGGCTCTACGAGGTGATCGCCCAGGTGTCGCAGACGCACGCGACGGTGCTGATCACCGCGGAGAGCGGCACCGGCAAGGAGCTCGTCGCCCGCGCCATCCACAACCA
>Ga0070699_100006694_pt1 | contig 10024 bp, 9 predicted proteins | sample KBSK1503metaG_FD_65473 | JGI IMG/M metagenome (GOLD analysis project Ga0070699, IMG submission 65473) | Corn, switchgrass and miscanthus rhizosphere microbial communities from Kellogg Biological Station, Michigan, USA - KBS K1-50-3 metaG | ecosystem: Host-associated > Plants > Roots >... | reverse complement strand
ACTCACGTACAGGCCTATGTGTCCGGCAGCTTGGGACGCTGCGTGGCAAACGGTCGCCGCCCTGGAGTGGGAAGAGCGGCGGACCCTCTAGCCGACCGCTGCTGGTTTCTGGGGAACGCCGGCGGCGGGGCCGTCGTCCCCTATGGGATCGCCTCGTCTTGTCGCCCGAACGCCGCAAGCAACGTGCCAACGATTCCTGAGGAAGCGTCGTGGAGGCGCCAAAGTCGATCATTCACCCCAGGCGTCGGGTCAGCTGGATTCTCAAATGCAACCTTAGTGCGCAACCGCCCTCCAAACGTGCCCTTGGTTGGGGGACCATCGAAGGTCGTTGTTATCGCGTCGTCTCCATCCTTGAGAAGCCCACTGGCGAGCGTGATCTTGTACGGGCGGTCGGCATCCTTGACAGTTAGTTCGCTCCCGTCTTGAACCAACTGGAACCTCCAGAAGTGGAGCAGTCGATGCTTGTCCTGGTTCCAGAGGAGGTGCAGCGCCCACATCGCGCTTAGGTGCGGGTCATTCGGCGGCGTGTACGGTTGAAGGCGCCTGACGTACTCGACGACGCCCTTGCCTACGCCACGCATTTGGTACATGGCGCTGTGCATTGCGAACCTCTGAGGGTTATCTGGAGTCTTCGGTCCGCCGCGCTGTTGCCAATTTCCAGGGTTGTCAGAGATTGGGAAACCTGTGCCCTCCAACTCTTTGCCCGTGTAGTCAAGGGTGAGTTGAAAGATGGTGTGGTCTAGAGCCGACCGCAGGTCGTGAACGATCTCACCGAGAACAACACTCCATACAAGCGGCAACGGGCGCTGAAGCTTCAACGGGATGACCCACTTGGTGCGATCCGCATTCGGCCTGGGGTCCCCCAGCGGGTAGGGCATATTGTCCGTAAAGGCACCCATGTCGAATGTGAGGCTGTCAAGTTGACTCTGTGCCCGCAGGAGTTTCTGCCGAATGCCCGCTAGGGCGGCTTCCTGCGCGTCAGGCACATCCTGAACGCTGACTGGTTTCGGTCTGCTCACAACCTCGACCCGGCAAGGATCTGACGATGGATCTCTTCAAGGGGCATGCGCGTCCCATCAGGTTTCAGCGTTTCGATGATTTTTGGCGCGAACAGCGCCCGGATCTCGTGTTCATGTGCGCCGATTTCGCCGATGTAGTTGTCGAAGGCCTCGACCGCGACGAACTGCTCAAATTGCCGCAACCGGATCGCCTGCTCGTTCCGGGCGATGAATGCCTGTCGCGCCGCCTGGTGGTTCGCGTCGAACCACCAGTGCTGGGCACCAGCCCCCTTGAGTTGTCTGACCTGGGGAAGCAGCCCGAGGGGGAAACCGAACTCCAACGCGACATCTTGCGGGCCATCGGCCACTACCTGCACGAACGCCGCGGCCCGTCCGGATGTCACCAGGGACCACCAAACCTGATCGATTGGTCGAGTCGATAGATTCACCCGGTCGTGGTTGATGTGCACCCAGTCTTGATCAGCAAGCCATCTGCAATAGCACGATTTGCCGCTAGCCGGAACGCCGCTGATGACGAGAAGTTGACCCACGTTTCTGGTGGTCCTCCTGGGCACGGTGAATGACAGGAGGCGGGCACCCGGAATCTACCCGCCAGGGGACGATACGAAACCAGTGAACGCGAGCTCGGACGCTTCTGTCTGCAGGCTCTGGAAACCTGGCAACCCGGTTTCGAAGGCGACGGGGTTTGCATTCAGAAGTTGGTGGGGGCTCGGGATTTGAAAACGGGGCCTCACGGTCTGTGTCCGACAGACTCCTGCGGCGTCTGCGCGAATACGAAATCGACCAGCTTGGTGTCCTTTGGGTGACCCCCCAGAGCCGTCTCGCGAATCCCTGAGAAGCCGACAAGGAGCCGCGAGCATTCCAGCCGGATCACTGCCGTGTCACGCATTCGCGGCATCGGCTTGGGCGTACAGTCGTGCGACGCTCATGGTCGCGGTAGCCAACCAGCCGGTGAATCAGTACGAACGGGCTTGTCGTGCATGGCCGATCCTGGCCGCGCGGGCTGCCGCGGGCAAGACGATCACCTATGGCGACCTAGCGAAGCAGCTCGGCATGCATCCTCGCCCGATCCGCTTCGTTCTCGGAAAGATCCAAGAAAGATGTCTCGACGACAAGAAGCCACCGCTGACCATCCTCGTCGTTAACCAAAGCGGCAGGCCGGGCACAGGGTTCATCGCGTGGGATGTCGAAAACCTTCCTGAGGGATTCAAGAAAGTCTTTGCTTATCCGTGGGCCGACGAGCCGAACCCATTTGCCTTCGCCGGCGACGGTTCTACGCCCGAGGCGCTAGCCGCTCACATTGTCCGAAAACCGCAGGAGGCATCTGCGGTCTACGGCCGGATCCAGAACCGCGGTGTTGCACAAATCGTCTTCCGGCTCGCCCTGCTGACCGCATATGGTCAACGCTGCGCGTTTTGCGGCCTGTCGATTGAAAGCGCGCTCGAGGCAGCGCACATCATCCCGTGGAGCCAAGCATCGCATGCCGATCGTGTTCTGCCTTCCAACGGACTGCTCCTCTGCGCAACTCACCATGCCCTGTTCGACTCGGGCATCCTCACGATTAGGCGTGACCACAAGATCGAGTGTCGTAAACAGGCCTTGCCTGGACACCGCTGGAACCAAGCTGACCGCCAGGCCGTGGCAGCACTGCATGGCCAGACGATGAGTCTGCCGACGGATCAGCGTCATCGGCCCTCGGATGCTGCTATTGCGCATCGCGCCAAGCATCTCCGTGGGGCGGTCTTATGCGCATGAGTCCGTTCGCCAACATTAGCCCCGTTCGAAGCGTCACTCTGCTTGCAACGCTCCTGATCCTCCTATGTGGCTGCGGCTCTCCCGCGCCGATCGCCGGCCCAGCCGACAATCTTCTTGTTGGGGACGCCGACCTTAGCGGGATCGGGACGGTCGATCCACCTAGCGAGCTCAACTCAATGTTCGGGGCAGCAAACGCAGCGGAAGTCGTCGTCCATCCAGGTGCCGACGCTGACGTGTATGTGAGTGTCTTCGTCTACAGCACAACGTCAGATGCACAAAGCGGGTATGAGCAACTGAAATCGGTGGATACAGGGCTTGGGTTTGCTGAAGCCGGCTCAACTCAAAGCCAACCCGCCCTAGGCGACGAATCCTTCACCGGCTTTAGCCCTGACAACCGGATCGCTATGTTGTGGCGTACCGCAAATGTCGTGGTAACTGTCGGAGGCGTGTACCAGCATGTTGATGAGGTGTTTGTTATTGCGTCTGAGCAGAGCGACAAAATCAACAAGGCTAAGACTTAGGGGCCCCGCGCTGCGAGGCGCGCGAGCGCGAATACTACAAGTCGCACGCGCCTGCAACTCAGAGGTCTCGGATCCTGAGCGGCCTATGCGGTTTGGAGAACCGTTGGGATCGCGCGTCAGGCGTCCGCGGATTGTCCGACGCGAGAGTTAAGCGACGACCTGACCTGGATCTGGAGGGCCGGCGCCAACTTGTCGAGCCAATCACCATCGCCGCAGCTGATACCTTCCGAAGCTTCCGTCAATGGTCCCTCGCGCGTTCGGAATCGCCTCTGGCCCTGGTCAATCAGGTCTTGGATCAAGCACCGGCCTCGAACGGGTGCGATAGGCTGTGGCGCGTGGCTGTACATGCTGCCCCGCCAGCTCGTTTGAACCTCTATATACCGCATCCGGAGTCGACCCTTTGCACCGAGTTGGCTCCCGGTTCCGGCATCGTCGGACTTCCGCTGGCAAATGGTGCGATCCGCATCTATTACGAGGGCAACACCATTGGGGCTCACAACCTGGGTCACTACCGCGAGAAATGCGTCCAGGCGGCAGTCCGCATGCTCCATGACTACCCGCGCGGATATCCGACTCGGGCGCGGGCAGATGTCGACGCCCGCGAGGTCATCGAAATAGGGACGATTGAGTCGCGCAACGGCCACCTTCACATCACGGCCCGGCCAAACGATCTGACCTGGTGGATTGAACCCGCCGATCTCGCGGACCTAAACGTTCGCGGTTGACATCGGCGCCGTCGAACAATAACGGCTCGTTTCCACCGAGGCTATGCCGTTCGTATGCGCCTCGATGTACTCGTACATGGACGCCTGACTTACTGGATCCCTAGACATGGTTGAGCTTGCGGATGAAGTCGAGGAGCCGATTCCTAGTGGCGTCGTGATTCATTGCTACCAGCGGCCGCTGACCTATCGACCTCTGCGCTTATCGGGCGGGTCGCGTCGATGCGTGCGCTACGGCGGCGGTGCCGGTCTTCCCAAGTAGGTGGGTGAGGCCATCCTCAAACTCGGCATCAATATCTGGTGCAGCCGTAAAGGCGTGGCCGACCTCATGCAGGAGTGTGCCAAGGAAGCGTTCTCTGCTCCGAAGCTGGTCACGCTTGACAATGATCCTGCGAGTGGCGGGGTCCCAGAGGCCCAATGCCTCGCCTTGACCGTTCGCGGACAGCCGCATTGTGTTTGAGACCACAACTTCCTTTGCGTTCTTCGCTTCGCCCTTTACCAATCCAAACGCCTGGCTCGCGAGCGCGAGCACTGCACGCTCCTTAGTACTAAGAGCATCCGGCGCCACGAAGTCGAATGTGAAGCTATCGTTCCAGTCCTCCACGAACCGGCCCAAGTCACGTATCGGGTTGCCTGCGAGATCTTTCATCTTGGGCAGTTTCTTGGCAATCGTCTCGTGCACAACGACGATCCGGTAGCCATCGTCGACTGCATGGTCGATATGACCAGCGTGCCGGCGCTGATCGTCGGGCGTCACGAAGACTACCTTTTGACGTGCGTTTAGCACCTTGCACGCGTGGAGGCTCACGTCGAGCCAGTTGTTCTCATCGTGCATGCGACCTCTCTCGAAGAGAGCCAGGTCGTCGGCGAGCCGGCCAGCAACCTTCTCCGATTCGCACTCCTTGAGGATGTCCTTGACACGATCGGAGTAGGCCTGACGGCCGACGTTGCTCCTCTCCCGGTTCAGCGCGTCGCGAAGGCCCTTGGTTAGCGACATGATGTTGTAGCCAAAGAGGAAATTCGGTTCCAGCGCCACGCGAAGCCCGTTGACGTAGATCCGTGCTGGCCCAGCCTCTCTCATCAACACGGTGCCGTACTTCGTCTCTTCTAATACTTCCTCACCGGTGAAGGTGAGGAAAAGGGCTTTGGCCGCGGGCATCTGCTCACCCCTGATACCTTCCAAAACGACTTCCGTTCCTTCCATGTCCGGTTGGCTCGCCGTCTTGACAACAGCGTGCAACGTCTTGATGTGCTCAAAGCCATACTTCGGGAGTCGCTCAACAGCAATGTCCGCGTGGCGGCTCCGAAAACTCACCACGACGTCCCGCCTGTCCAGGGCCGCGATCGCGTCCTTCAGCCCAATGCCGAATTTCCCGATGACAAGGTTGGGGTTGGCAAGCTTCTCCGGGTCTTCTCTTTGCGTGAAGTGCTCGTGTCTCAGCCCGCGGCCCCAGTCCCGGATACGCCATCTGCCTGGTGCGATCTCACGGATTTCCGGCTGTCGGGTTCTCGTCAGGGCCTGCTCATCGAGAGCGTTTGCGATCAGCTCGCGCAGGGCCTCCGGTACGTCCCAGTGCTCCAAGACTTCCTCGATGTTGAGGTCAAACGGACGCCCAGCAGTAGTGACGGTCATCCGACCACCGTCACGACAGTTCGGGTGCCCTCCTTGCTGAGCTCGAACCGTGCCGGAAACAGAGACTGGTCATGGAAGCTCTCCATGTGGCTCACGACGATCACTCTTTCGTAGAAATCGCTCATCGCGCGGATCTCGTCGAGCATCTCTGTGCGGCCTTGTGTATCCAGGCTGCCGAAGCCTTCATCCACGATCAGCGATGGCATGGTGCCATCCGAGCCGGCGCGCTGACCGATTCCCGCTGCGAGCGCGACTGCGCAACGGAAGCGCTGCCCCCCAGAAAGGAACTGGACGTCGAGTGGCTGTTCGGCGCTGGCCGCGTCAAGGCAACGGAACAAAATCTCCTCGCCTCTCGACGTCTGGTCAAAGGTGACTTCGAGTTGGAGCTGGCCGCCGGAGATCCGGCTCAGCATCACGTTCGACCTCTCCTGGATATCCTCCAGCGCCGAGCGCATCAAGGCCGTCTGGATCCCGCCCCGCCCGAGCAGCTGACCAACCTTCTCCCAAACTGCCCGCTCAACAGCGAGCTGTTGGCCCTCAGCCTGCAATCTCAACCGCTGCTCACGAGTGCTCCTCAGCTCGTCCGCCTTGCGCCGGATCGTCCTTGCATCCTGCTTGGCCGCTTGAGCGCGCGCTTGCGCGGAAGTGAGCGCTTTCTTGGCTTCATCAGTACGAATGCGGTGCGCTTCCAAGGTAACGTCGATGTGCGCCTGAAGTTCCTTGATCTGGCCACGCAGCCCCTCCAACTCACTCTCGGCTTTGCGCAGAAGCCGCAGTCTGTCGATCGCTCCGTCCAGCTGGGCGAGCCGCTTCTCTAGCCCGTCGATCATGTCCTGGGTCACAGGCAAGAACTGCTCTGCGACGCCGGTGAGCGCCCCGCGCGCCTCCTGTCGAAACCCCTCCGCCCGCTCATCCAGTAGTCGCGAGTGTTGCTCCAGCTCGCGCTTCCGGTCACGCAGGACAGTCTGGCTCTCGCGGGCAGACTGAGCGGCGGCCGCTGCCTGCTCTTCCGCACTCCTGGCTTCAGTCTCTTGCGCCTGGTGCGTCTTCCACTCGCCCAGGAGTGATGCCTCTCGTCGTCTCGCCTCTGCGAGGCGCTCGCGACTTGACGCGACGAGGATGTCACCGACATTCCTCTTCCACCCGTTTACCAGCTCGGATTTCGCAGAGGCAGTGGATTCGGCCGCACCAAGCCGTGTCAACTGATCCTCAAGCGCACGCAGCTCAGCCTGTTTTGGCATCAGGCCCGCCATGCGCGCTTGCAGGTCAGCGAGAGGCGCCCTCAGCACGGCGGCTACGTCCACCGGCAGCTCAGCAAAGCCATCGCTTTCCTCCAGCTCCTCGATCTCCCGCCGCGCCCGCTGAGCAATAGCCACGTATTCGGCCGCATGCGACTCGGCCAGCACAGCCTTGGCCACCTCCGCATCGCACGACTCGCGGCACCGTTTGGACTCGGCAGATGCCAGTTGTGCTTTCGATACAGCCTCGCTCGCGGCCCTGACCGCCGCACGTGCCGTCGTGATCTCCTTCTTAATGTGGGCGGGCGAAACCGCTTGTCCACAGTGTGAGCACGTGCCTTCCGCGCCTGCCTCCTCCCGCCCGCGCAGAGTTGACTGCGCCACACTCAGCTCGGCGTCGGCCTGAGCAAGAACAGCTAGCGATTTCGACTCGGTGCGCGCGGCATCGTTGGCTGCAATCTCCAGATCTGTCCGTTGAGCCCGCCGACGCTGAACCTCAGCCTCAGGATCACCATCCTCGGCAGCAGATTGGGCACCGGCCAGGGCCTCCCGTGCCTTTCGATAGCTACCAATCAGACCTCTGGACGCCTCAAGCGTGCGGAGGCGTGCGACTTTCGAGCGCACTTCCGCGATCCCTGCGAACGTCGCCTGCAACTTCGCGACTTCGTCCGATGTCGCCTTGATCTGGGCATCGAGCCGCTCCAGCTCCTTAGCTGTGTTGATCTCAGGCGCAAGTCGGTCCATCTCAGACCTGGTGTCTGCGATCTTTTTCACCAGCTGCTGGTGCTTGAGTCTGGCTGCGGCGTGCACCTGGTCGGCTTTGGTGACCGCCCTCTCTCCTGCGACGACGTCTACCTTCGCGGCCGCCTCACGTGCAGCTGCCGCCTCGGTCTGCGCCTGACCAGCGTTTGCCTGGGCCTGCAGTGCCTTCCCAAGGCGGGGCATGGTCGACTCGAGGAGCTCGACCTCCTTTGCTCCGGCGGTAATGGTCGGCGCTTCCTGTATCGCCTCCGCCATTGCCTTCTCGCCTGAACGGAGGTCGCGGAGTCGCTCCACGCGAGTCCAATACTCGCCGACAGCTGCGAACGTCCTTTCAGCCGCATTCTCCTCGGCACCTTTCGCTTCGGCTGCCTTCTCGGCCTCGACTGCGGCAAGTTCAGCCGCATCCACAACCGCCTTGTCCGGTGGTGGCGCCTCTTCCAGCGTACGGGCGACCGACTGGTACCGGGCGCGGGCTTCCTTCGCCCGATCCCGCGCCCGCTCAGCCAACCTTTCGTATCGGCTTAGGTCGAGGATTCCGGAGAGGATGTCAAACCTCTCTTTTCCACCAGCATCGATCAGCCGGTCGCTCTTGCCCTGAAGAAGCAGCACCGACGCGGTGAGCGTGTCGCACCCGTAGCCAAGGATCTTTCGAACCGCGTCTTCCAAGCCTCTCGCGCTTGACGTCTCGGGTACCTCGACCCACTCGCCGTCCGACCGAAGCCACTCCAAACGGCATTCACGCTGGATGGTTGGTGTGCCTTTGCGCGGCCGCACCCCCAGCCTGATGGTGCGGGTCACCCGGTATTCCCGGCCTGCATGCTCGAACTCGATACTGGCCAGCATCTCTGTTGCGCCGCGGTGGACCAACTCGTCATCGCGGGAACTCCCTCCACGGTGCTGCCCGAAGAGGCAATAGGTAATGGCGTCGAAGATCGCCGACTTCCCAGAGCCATTGTCTCCGCAGATGCTCCACAGCCGGTGGTCTCGAAAGTTGAAGACGTAGGGCTCAGCGCCCGGCTGTGCGCCATAGCAGAGGAAGTTGCGGACGGAAATGGAGAGAGTATTCACGCGCGCGCTTCTTCCGCGATGAGCTGTTCGATTGCGCTCAAGATGTGGGGTCGCAATGGGTCGTCTTCGGCGACTTGCGTAGCCACGAATTGACGGACAGCCTCCTGCCAGTCGAGCCGTTCCAGGGCTGCTGCGCCCTCGGCGCGAGCACCGCCAGTGCCGAGCCATTCAATCGCAGGAGGGAAAAGCAGCCTGGGACCTATCAGCCTTCGTGCCTGCGACTGAACCTGGTGGGCGGTCATTCCCCGCTCGAGGTAGATCGTCAGCTTAGCTATCGCGCCTTCGGGCACGACCCGGCATTTTTCCTCGATGTTGTCGCCCGGACGCCACTCGATAGCGACCAACTGGGTCGGGTTGACGGGTATGACCGCCGGCTCGGCTTCCAGGTCCGTCTTGCCAATCTCGACCATGACTACGCTCTTGTCCTCGCCAGCCTCGCCAAAATCGATTCGCTCTACAGAACCTGAGTAGCGCCAGTGCGGTCTGCCGCCGATGGCTTGAGCTTGGTGCACATGGCCCAGGGCAACGTAGGGATAGTTGGGCAGCGCGACCTGGGGGACTGGCACATCTTCCGCCTCGGTCAGCTCATGGTGCTTGACCTCAACGCCGGTCACCAGCATGTGGGCCGCAAGGATTGTGGGTACTTTCTCTCCCGCCTTTGCGTCCGCGCTAAGACGCTCAACTGTCTCCTGGACAGCCACGGCGATCCGCCTTCGTCGCTCGGCTGCGGTGGCGCCCTCGACAGACTCAAGGCTGTAGTTCCACGGCCAGGGGTACGGGAGCAGCATCAGCCGCAGCCTTTCCCCGCGCGCCGAGCGCACCAGTCGAAGTTCGGGTCTGGACGCGAACTGGAGGCGCGCAGACTCTCCGGCGCCCGCAAACAACTCGCCGACACCCTGTAGCAACGGAAAGATCCAGGCCCGATCGTGGTTTCCCGCAAGAAAGACTGTCGTCAGCCCGCGCTCGAGCCTCGGCCTGAGCAGCGCACCGAGCTGGTTGACCAGACGCGGCATCTTTGTAGGCGAGGTCTCATCCACCACGTCGCCGGCGACCAAGAGGAGGTCGACCTCCCGCTCATCGCAGATCGTCAGCACCTCATCTACGCGGCGCAGCTGATCATCAATGCGCTGGACCTGCTTAAGCGTCTGGGCGAGGTGCCAGTCGGACGTGTGGAGCACCCTCATCAGAACGGCGTCTCATCGGAGCGCGCGACTACCCTAGGACCGTGCCGCACGGGCTGCGCCCCGGATCCAGCTAGCGTGTCCGGCGGCGTCGAGGTGGCCTCTTGGCGCCGCATTGCCCACGG
>Ga0070699_100006693_pt1 | contig 10025 bp, 11 predicted proteins | sample KBSK1503metaG_FD_65473 | JGI IMG/M metagenome (GOLD analysis project Ga0070699, IMG submission 65473) | Corn, switchgrass and miscanthus rhizosphere microbial communities from Kellogg Biological Station, Michigan, USA - KBS K1-50-3 metaG | ecosystem: Host-associated > Plants > Roots >... | reverse complement strand
CCCGTGTGACGCCGGAGTCACCATCGGTCCCTAGCAACTCAGCATCCGTATTGACGGGCGGAGACTGGCAGCGCCTGGCTCCGTGACGTGACGGAGACACGGCGTTTGGTCCGTCATCCGTTCGCCATCGGTTCGTGCGACCCTGAGCGCAAGCCAGAGGACGACCGGGCTCGCTTGGTGAGCCGGCAGGAGACGCATCATGGCGAGCCGCCAGGAGATCGCGCCATGACCCAGACCACCAAGACTGACGCCGACTGGCGCCGCGAGCTGACCGCGGAGCAATACCGCGTCCTCCGCGAGAAAGGCACCGAGCGCGCGTTCACCGGGGCGCTCTGGGACGAACATCGCTCCGGGACCTACCGATGCGCCGGCTGTGGCAGCGAGGTGTTCCGGTCAGAAACGAAGTTCGATTCGGGCACGGGCTGGCCCAGCTTCTACGCTCCGGCGGAGGCCGGCGCGGTGGCGACCGAAAGCGACCGCTCCCTGTTCATGGTCCGGACCGAGGCGCTGTGTGCGACCTGCGGGGGCCACCTCGGCCACGTGTTCGATGACGGTCCGGCCCCCACCGGGCTGCGCTACTGCATCAACTCCGCTGCGCTGACTCTCGATCCGGACGGCGCCGACGGCGCGCGGTGATCTCCGACACCACGGTCCTGCTAGACGGGTTCGGGATGGGGGAGTCGCCCCGCTGGCACGAGGACCGCCTGTGGTTCTCGAGCTGGGGGACGAACGAGATCGTGGCGGTCGACCTCGACGGGCACAGCGAGGTCGTCGGTCAGGGCGGTGGGGGCAGCGGCTGGGCCGTCAACTGGCTGCCGGATGGACGCATGCTAGTCACCGGCGGGGAGCTGCTCCGCGCCGAGCCTGACGCGTCGCGCGTCCGGCATGCCGACCTGCGCGGCGTCTCGTCGTACGGCTGGAGCGAGATCACGGTCGACGGACGCGGGAACGCATATCTCAACACGATCAACTTCGACTTCGCCGACTTCATGCAGGTAATGGCCAGCGGCGCGGCGCCGGGCAAGATCGCGCTCGTTACGGCCGATGGCGTGGCCCGCGAAGTCGCGGATGGCCTGGCGTTTCCGAACGGGATGATCGTGACGCCCGACAACGCAACGCTCATCGTCGCCGAGTCATTCGCCCGTCGGCTGACCGCCTTCGACATCGCCGCCGACGGAAGCCTGTCGAACCGACGCGTCTGGGCTCCCGTCACCGGCGACGGGATCTGCCTCGACGCCGAGGGCGCCATCTGGTGCAGTGCCGTCGGTGCGGACAGAGACAACGTCGTACTGCGGGTGCGCGAGGGCGGCGAGGTCCTCGACCGGATCGACGTCGATCGAGGGTGCTACGCGTGCATGCTCGGCGGCGAGGACGGCCGGACCCTGTTCATGGTCGTCCAGAAGTGGTTCGGTCCCGACCGGATGGACGAGCTCATCGAGGCGAAGACCGGCCAGATTCTCACGGCCCGCGTCGCGGTCCCGCACGCCGGCTGGCCGTAGGGCGCCGACCCGCCGCTCCCGTCTGAGCTTCTCCGTTCCGCTCAGGTGCTGCGTGGCGGCATGAACTGGACATACGCGAATCCCAGGGTCAAGAGCAGGTAGATCGCCACGGTCGACCAACCAACGGCATTGGCAATCCCCGCAAGCTGACCGATCAAGATCACCACGAAACCAATGGCAGCGCCCACCAGGTTTCCGTAAACGACTGCTTGGCGCGCCTCGGGTTCGGTCACATTGCGGGCAAGCCAGTTCAGGACCGCGAAGCCGATCAGCAGCGCTCCGAAGAGCTGCGCGACGAGCGTTCCCGCCTTGTCCAGGGTGATGCCGTAGATGGACAGCAGGGGTCCGCTGGCGACCACGAACGCCACACCGAAGACCACGCCAATGACTGCGTCGACGACGAGAAGACTGCTGAGCTTCATGAGATCCCTCCTCGGCACTCGGCCAACACCGATTCTGGCCGTCAGGTCAAGTCGGGCAGACCGTTGACGGTCGACTCGGCCGGGCATCATTGGTTCTCGCATGGACGTGCTGACCGCGCTCATCGTCGACCTGGTCGTCATCGCGCTCCTGTTCGAGGTCGCTCGCCGAGCCGCCCTCCCGTACCCGGCGCTGTTCGTGGTCGGCGGCCTGGTGCTCGGCTTCATTCCCGGGCTGCCGAGAATCCAGCTCGAGCCCAACCTCGTGCTGCTCGTCTTCCTGCCGCCGCTGCTGTTCTCGGCGGGCTTCGAGACGCCGCTCCGCGACCTGCGCCGGAACGTCTGGCCGATCGCCCGCCTGTCGGTCGGGCTCGTCCTCGTGACCATGGTCAGTGTCGCGGCGGTCGCCCAGGCCATCGTGCCGGCCCTGGGCTGGCCGGCCGCGTTCGCCCTCGGCGCCATCGTTGCCCCGACGGATGCCCTCGCTGCGACGAGCGTGTTCCGGCGCGTCGGCGTTCCGCGGATCGTCGTGACGCTCGTCGAAGGCGAGGCGCTCTTCAACGACGCGACGGCGCTGATCGCCTATCGCGCTGCCGTCGCCGCGGCAGTCACTGGACTGTTCGTCTTCACGGACGCGGTCGGTGCCCTTCTCGTCGCCGCCGTCGGCGGGATCGCGATCGGCTACCTGGTTGGGCGGATCCTCGGGGAGGTGGTGCGCTGGCTCGACGACCCGCCGGTCGAGGTCCTCCTCTCGCTGCTGATTCCGTTCGTCGCCTACCTGCCGGCCGAGGAGCTCCATCTGTCGAGCGTGCTGGCCGTGGTCACGGCGGGGCTCGTCATCGGCCGCCGCCTCGGCACGATCCTGTCGCCGAGCAGCCGAGTCCTGTGGCTCACGAGCTGGAAGATGGTCGGCTTCCTCCTCAACGGCCTCGCCTTCATCCTCATCGGGTCCGCGCTACCCGGTGTCCTGGCCGGGTTGGGCGACTTCGACCCGGCCCGAACGCTCGGGCTGGCCGTCCTCGTCAGCGGCGTCGTGGTCGCGGTTCGCCTCGTCTGGGTCTTCCTGACGAGCCTCCTGCCGAACTCCCCGCGACGGGCGATCGCGCTCAGGGATCCGGCGCTGTCCTGGCGGCTGACGGCGCTCGTCGGCTGGGCCGGACTCCGCGGCGCCGTGTCGCTCGCCGCGGCCCTCGCGCTGCCGGCGGATTTCCCGGCACGGAACCTGATCCTGCTCCTGACGTTCGCGGTGATCCTCGTCACGCTCATCGGCCAGGGCCTGACGCTGCCGCTCGTCGTCCGCTGGGTCCGCTGGGATGGCGTCGAACCGGACGGCGACGAGGCGCTCCTGGCGAGGACGTTCATGTACCAGGCCGGACTCGGCGCCGTCCGGCTCGCAAGGCCGCGCTGGCCGACCCATCAACCGCTTCTCGATCGACTCGAATCCAGCCTCCAGGACCGCGAGCGCCACCTCGCGACCGACGACCCGGCTGAAACCGACGAGAGACTGCAGGAGCGGCTCGAACACGAAGAGATCCAGTCGAGCGTGATCAACGCGCAGCGAGCCGCGGTGATCGCTCTGCGGGACGCCGGTGAGATCAACGACGCGACGCTGCGGACCCTGGAGCGGGAGCTCGACCTGGAAGAGCTGCGAATGGAGGCTTGAAGGACGTGACCGAAACCGGCAGACTCGAGACCTTTGCCGACGGCGTCTTCGCGATCGCGATCACGCTACTGGTGCTCGCGATCCGGCTGCCGGCCCCGAACGAGGACCTCGGGGCGGCGCTCCTCCGCCAGTGGCCGGAGTTCGTCGGCTATCTGGTCAGCTTCCTCACGATCGGGATCATGTGGGTCCAGCACCACCGTCTCTTCACCCTGATCCGCCGGTCGAACAGCACGTTCGCAATGATCAACGTCCTCTTCCTGATGTTCATCGCGTTCGTCCCGTTTCCGACGGCCGTGCTCGCCCAGCGACTTGGAAGTGGGGTGGACACGGTCGGGGCCACGATCCTGTACGGGGCGACCATGACCGCCATCGCGGTCATGTTCAACGCCATCTGGCGCTACGGCTCCGGGCGTGGCGGTCATCTCCTCGTGGCCGAGATCTCGGCCTCGAGGCGGGCTGAGGCACGGGGCTATCGGTACGCCGTGCCGATCTATGCCTTGATCTCCCTCCTGGCGTTCATCAATCCCTACCTCAGCGTCGCCGGATTCGGCTTGTTCGCGGCCTACTGGGCGCTGCCGATCAGCGGCCCGACGAGCCGCGACTGATCGACGGAAGGGCTTCGCCGCCGAGCGTTGCGATCAGTGCCAGATCGCGATGACCTCGGCGAGGATGACGAACCCGATCAGGTGGTACGCGGTCGTGATCACGAACCAGACGAGCGGCTTCGGCTTGTTCGGATCGAACGTCGCCTCGATGCCGACCATCGGCAGGGCGAACCCGAGCCCGGTCAGGAGCCCCAGGACAACGTCGTCGGCCAGGGTGGTCACGCCGATCGACCTCGCGAGGATCGCCATCGCGATGGCCACGACGAGGTACAGCAGCGCCGGCACGACATAGGTCACCGGGTTCATCGGCGGCGGCGTTCGCGACTCGTCCCAGCCGATCGCCGCTTGCCACGGCCGGGCGAACAGGACGGGCGAGTACCAAACGTTCTCGCTGCTCCGAACACACGCCCGGCTGTCGCGTATGCGTCCTGATCGTGCCGACGTCATAATGATGTCAAGACAGCCTCACAACTCGGGGCCGTGGTCAGGACGACGAGGGAGGCGCGGTGGCGAACACGACCCGATGGGCCGAGCCCAACATCGACCCGGACAGCGGGTACGCCCTATACCGGCAGGTGAAGCAGGACCTGGTTCGCCGCATCGAGGGGGGCGAGCTCGCGCCGGGCGAGGCACTGCCGCCCGAACGCGAGCTGTGCGAGCACTACGGTGTGAGTCGTCCGACGCTCCGCCAGGCCACTCAGGATCTCGTTCGCGAGGGCCTGCTCGTCGTCCGCCGCGGCGTCGGAACCTTCGTAGCGGAGCCGAGAGTGCGCCAGCAGCTCGGCAGCGTCCTCGGCTTCACCGAGAAGATGACCAGGGAGGGTCGGCGCGCCGCGACCCGCGTGCTCGAGCGCAGTGTCCATCGGTCGAGCGAGCTCGGCGCCTCGGTCGGGACCGAGCTCCAGCTACCGCCGGACGCTGCGGTCCTCCGTGTGGTCCGCCTCCGCCTCGCGGACGAGATCCCGGTGATGGTCGAGACGATGCACATCTCGCCACTCCGCTTCGCCGGGATCGAGGACCTCGACCTGGAGAAGACGTCCCTGTACCTGGCGCTTCGCGAACGGTTCGGCGTCGAGATCACTCAGCTCCGGGAAACGCTCGAGCCCGTCCTCCTCAGCCCGGCCGACGCGAAACTCCTCCGCGCCCGAGGCCGCTCCCCGTCCATCCAGGCGACGATCACCTCGTTCGACCAGGCCAGCCGCCCCGTGGAGCACACCATCTCCCGGGTCCGCGGCGACTCGAGCCAGTACTACATCGAGGTCGGGGACGGAAAGTCGGCCAGCCGGGTCCAGCTCCGTCAGCCGCAGCTCGAGGTCTCACTCGACTGACTCGCCGGCGACCGACTACTTGATCCCGGTCAGGGCGATGCCGCGGACGAACTGGCGCTGTCCGACAAAGAACAGGAGGACCAGCGGCAGGCTCATGAGGGTCGCCGCGGCCATGAGCGCACCCCACTCGACCCCGTGCTCGGAGAAGAAGCTGTAGAGCCCGATCGACAGGGTGTACTGCTCGGGATCGTTGATGTAGATCAGGGGCAGCAGGAAGTCGGTCCACGCCCACATGAAGGCGAAGATCGAGAGTGCGACGAGCGCCGGTCGCGACAGTGGCAGAACGACGCTCCGGTAGATCCGGAAGTCGGACGCGCCCTCGACACGTGCCGCGTCGATCAGCTCCTCGGGGATGCCGCGGAAGAACTGGCGGAGCATGAAGATGAAGAACGGCAGGCCGAAAAACTGCGGGATGAGCAGCGGCAGGTACGTCCCCGTCAGCCCGAGCTTCGACCAGGCGATGTAGACCGGGATCATCGTCACCTGCGGCGGCAGCATCATCGTCGCCACGATCAGGAGCAGCAGCGCATCGCGGCCGCGCCAGCGGATCTTTGCCAATGAGAAGGCGACGATCGAGCTCGACAGAAGCTGCCCGACCACGGTGATGCTGGAGATCAGCGCCGTGTTGAACAGGTATCGCCCGAACGGCATGGCGTCGAGCGCCGCGCGGTAGTTGTCGAGCGTCCAGCGATCGGAGCCCAAGCTCGGCGGCAGCTTGAAGATCTCGTCCGCGGGCTTGAGTGACGTCGTCAGGACGACGATGAACGGGAACAGGTACAGAGCCGAGACGACGGCAAGGACGACGTAGCGCCACGCGGATCCCGCGACACGCCCCCTGCTCAGGCGGCTCGTCGCCGGAAAGACGCCGTTCGGAGCCCGCGCCGGCGCCGGCGCAGCCTCAGTCGCCTGCATAGAACACCCGGTCGCGAGAGACGCGGAGGAGGAGGAACGTTCCGGCGAGAGCCACGAACAGGAGCACCCACGCCATCGCCGAGGCGTAACCCATGTTCAGGTTGACGAACGCCTGCTGGAACAGGTACAGGCCGTAGACGAGGAGGGAGTTCTCGGGGCCGCCCGAGGCGGCGTTCAAGCGGGTCTGGCCGAGCAAGAACGCCTGGGTGAAGTACTGCAGGGTGAAGATCCCGGCGATGATGGTCTCGAACAGGATCACCGGCGAGATGAGCGGCAGCGTCACGTGCCGGAACTTGGCCCAGGGGCCTGCGCCGTCGATGACCGCCGCCTCGTAGTACGTCTCGGGCACGTCCTGGAGCGCGGCGAGGAAGACGACCATGGCTGAGCCCGTGACCCACAGGCTCATCAGGATCAGCGCGGGCTTGGTCCAGAACGGGTCATCCAGCCAGAGCGGCTGGCCGAGGCCGACCGCGCCGAGGGCGCCGTTGACGTAGCCGTACTGGGCGTTGAGCAGCCAGCGCCAGATGTAGGTCGCCGCCACGACCGGCACGACCGTCGGCAGGAAGACGAACAGTCGGAACAGCGATTGGCCGCGGACCCGCATGTTCAAGGCGAGCGAGGCCGCGAGAGCCGCGGTCAGGGAGACCGGGACGCCGATGACCGTGAGGTACAGGGTGTTCAGGAGGCTCTTCCAGAACAACGCGTCGGAGGCCAGGCGCTGGTAGTTCCGCAAACCGACGAACTGCGGGTCCTGGAAGAGGTTGAAGTTCGTCAGGCTGAAGTAGGCCGACGCGATGATCGGCACCAGCTGGAAGATCGCGAAGCCGACGATCCAGGGTGACGCGAAGAGGAGGCCCCGGAGCACCGAGCGGTGCGTCATCCGAGGCCTCCTTGTCGCTGCCGACCGGGGAGGAGTACCGGTCGCGTTGGGTCAGTCAGATGGCCGTTTCGTGTGACAGGTGATGCCTACTGACTGTAGCCCGAGGCGTTCGCCTTCACCTTGGCCATGCCAGCCTCGGGCGTGTCCGTCAGGTTGGCAATCAGCTGGAACTCGTCGGACAGGTCCTTCTGGTACTGCGCCGTGGATGGGAGGCTGGCGAAGATCCGGAGGTTGGGGCTCTTGAGCGAGTCCAGCCACACGTTGAACTGGGGTAGGTCGCTGTAGACCGGATCGCCGAGGAGCGATGTCCGCGCCGGAAGGTTGCCGAGCGCGCGACTGAATTCCTTCATCGCATCGGCGCCGGTGAGGTACTTGAGGAAGGTCCATGCCGCCTGCTTGTTCGGCGCGTTCTTCGGGATGAAGAACATGCTCGAGGTGAGCTGGGTAGCGCCGGCCAGGGTCTGCTGGCCAGCCGGGTACGGGATGGCGACGACACCCCAGTCGAGGCTCGGGGCGTACTGCTTGATGAAGACCGGTTGCCACTCGCCGTCGAGCGTCATCGCGACCTTGCCCGTGTAGAACGGGTTCTGGGCGGAGGCGTACTCGCCGTAGCCCGACTCGAACTTCTTGATGGCGTCGGCGCCGTACTTCTTGACGACGTTGTCGACCCAGAAATGGAGCGCCGCGAGGTTGCCCGGATCGTCGGGCGTGGCCGCGCCCTTGTCGTCGTACCACTTGCCCCCGAAGGCGTAGGCCAGGGTGATGTAGTCGGGCGAGCGCATCCCGAACTGGGTGATGTTGCCGGAGGCGTCGACCTTGGTCAGCTTGACGATGTCGGCCTGGAGGTCGGTCATCGTCGTCGGCGGACCCGAGATCCCGGCGTCCGAGAACATCTTCTTGTTGTACATGAGCAGGAGCGTGTGGACCGCGATCGGCAACGCGTAGGTCTTGCCCTGGTACTGGTTGCTCTGGAGCGCGGTCGGCACGAAGTCGCTCATGTCGGTGCCGTCGGCCTTGGCGTAGTCGTCGAGGGGTTCGAGGATGCCCTTCGACGCCCACGAACCGACCGTCGAGCCGAAGTTGTCGGAGATGTCGAAGCCGTTCGAGCCCGACATCGACGCGAGCTGCTTCTGGAAGTCGGGCGATGAGACGCCCTTGACGGTGATCGCGGCCTGGCTCGAGTTGAAGGTCGCGATGACCTTCTCGAGCGCGGCTCCCTCGGGGCCGGACCACAGGTACGGGAAGTTGACGGTGACCTTCTCAGCGGGTGCTGCCGACGGCTGCGTCGACGCGGCCACCGGCGCCGAGCCGGCGGCGCTCGAGGCCGCGGGGCTCGAGCTGTTCGAACATGCGGCCACGGCGACGGCGACCGCCGCGATGACCGCCCATGGCCGTGCCACCTTGGCGGTACGCAATCCAAGTCCTCCTCTGTCGCAGGACGTCTTGTGGTAATGACATCCTGATGCCTATACTAGGCGCCGCCTTGCCGATGTCAAGGTGGGAAGCGGGCCACAGCGAGGCGCGGCGTGGAAGATGGACGGGTGGTAGACGGTCAGGCGCTCAGCCCGGGCGAATCGGGACTGCTCTCGACGGATGCCGCCGCTGCCGCAGCCCGGCGCTGGGCTGACGCTCACCTGCCCGATCCGATCCCGCGGCTGGCCGGCGGTTTGATCGTGTCTTGCCAGGCAAGTCCGCAGGATCCCCTGTACGGGCCCACCTTCATGGCGGCGCTCGCTCGGGCCGCGGAACGTGGTGGGGCCGTCGCCATCCGGGCCAACGGGCCGGACGACATCGCCTCGATCCGGGCAGCCGTGGACCTGCCGATCATCGGGATCTGGAAGGTCGCCCTGCCGGGAGTCGGAGTCAGGATCACCCCGGCTCTGGACCACGCCCACGCCGTGGCCGCGGCCGGCGCCTCGATCATCGCGCTCGACGCCACCGACCGAGACCGCTCCGATGGGGTCGCCGTCTCGGACCTGATCGCCCGCGTCCGGCAGGAGACCGGGCTGCCGGTCATGGCCGACGTGTCGTCCGTTGCTGAAGGACTCGTCGCCGACGAGGCAGGGGCGGATCTCATCGCGACGACCCTCGCTGGCTACACCGACCTCGGGCCTCCGAGCGCGGGTCCGGACCTCGGACTGATCGCCGAGCTCGCGCCGCAGCTCCGCGTCCCGCTCGTTGCCGAAGGTCGGATCTCGACGCCCGAGGAGGCGGCAATGGCGATCGAGATGGGGGCCTTCGCGGTGGTGGTCGGCCACGCGATCACGCGGCCCGAATGGATCACGTCCCGGTTCGTGGCGGCTCTGGGCCCCCGTTGACGACGCTGGCACTGCTTCCGCTCGACGATCGACCGGTCAACTACGACCAGCCGTGGTGGCTCGGGCGAGCGGCGGGGATCGAGGTCCGCCGGCCACCGCGCGACTGGCTGGGCAACCCGTTCCGCCGGGCGCAGCGCGAACACCTCGCCGACTGGCTGATCGACGAGGGTCGCACGGCCGACGGCCTCGTGGTCGCGATCGACACCCTCGCCTACGGCGGGCTGATCCCGTCCCGGCAGAGCGTCGCCCCACTCGCCGAGATCGTAGGGTCCCTCGAGCCGCTGAGAGCCCTCCGAGCGAGCCGCCCTCAGCTGCCCATCCTCGCCTGCAGCATCCTGATGCGGGTCAGCCGCTCGAACTCGTCGGAGGAGGAGAAGCCCTACTGGGCATCCCACGGCGCT
>Ga0070699_100006692_pt1 | contig 10025 bp, 9 predicted proteins | sample KBSK1503metaG_FD_65473 | JGI IMG/M metagenome (GOLD analysis project Ga0070699, IMG submission 65473) | Corn, switchgrass and miscanthus rhizosphere microbial communities from Kellogg Biological Station, Michigan, USA - KBS K1-50-3 metaG | ecosystem: Host-associated > Plants > Roots >... | reverse complement strand
TTCGGCGACATCCCGGCCGTGTGCGTCATGGACGCCGGGAACAACGGCGTGATCATCCTCGCCGACAAGATGCTGCCACCGCGCAAGCACGGGGTGCTCATCCCCGGCCCGCAGGCGCACGCGATGAAGCTCGCGTTCGAGAAGTACTTCCTCTGGAAGAGCCGCCACGGCTACGTCGGGCTCCCCTGAGAAAGGCGCCGGGCTTAGGACCAAGGTGGGCGGAAGGCGTTCAAATGGGGAGTTGAGATGAACGAAGACATCGCCGCCAGCGCCGCAGCGTGCGCGCAGTGCGTCAAGAGTGAGCGCGACTGGGACCACCGGGACTGCGCGTGCGGGTGTCACGAGCGACCCGGCCGGCGCGAGCGCATCGACTTCCACGTCCACGAGTTCGAGCACGGGTGCTACGGGCGGCAGTGCAGGGAGGCGTACCGGCTGTACGCGGCCTGGCAGGCCGCGATCGCTTCCGCGGCATCCGCGCCGGGCATAGCCAGGAGACCGCGCCGCCGGTGAGATGACCTACTCCCAGGGGAACGCGGAGCCGTAAGACCCGGTTGCGGGGGACCTTGGCCGGCTGCGAACGCGGCGCGCTGCGGCGCACCATCGGAGGTGGAAGCTGATCACCGGGGTTCCGGCCCGGGATGCCGCGGGCCGTCGACCCCATGGCAGTGGAGGGTGACATGCCAGGCTATCCGACCGATCACGCCGGGCTCGAGATGCTGCCGTTCGACGAGTGCCTGCGGCTGCTGGCCTCGGTTCCCGTGGGGCGGGTCGGGTTCTGCGCGGACGGCGAGGTGGTTGTCCTGCCGGTGAACCATGTCGTCGACGGGCAGGACGTGGTCTTCCGCACCGCCAGGGGAGCCAAGCTGTCGGCGGCTCAGGCGCAGAATCCGGTGGCGTTCGAGGCCGACGGCTACGACCCGGAGGCCAGGTCCGGGTGGAGCGTCCTGGTCAATGGCCGCGCGGAGGCGGTTTACGACGACGCCGAGATCCGGCGGCTCGGCCGTCTCGGGCTGCATCCGTGGGCCACTGCCGTGGACCGTCCGTTCTGGGTCCGTATCCGCCCGGCCTCGGTAACCGGCCGGCAGACGTGCGCGCGCTCGTGACCGGGGTCATTCCGGGCTCGGATGCGGCCCGGCGGGCGCGCCGCGTGAGAAGAGGACGTCGGCCGGGGGGCGCCGCACGCTGGTTTCGATCTGGATGACCGTGCCGAGCCTGAGCACGAGCTGCGGGTAGCCGCCGTCGCTGAGCCGGGTGCGGATGAACTCGCGCAGCCCGCGGAGTTCGAGCGGCTGGCTGTGCAGCGCGGCCGCCACCCCGCACGTGCCGGCGGTGAGCAGGATCCGCTGCAGGGCCTGCCCGGCGTTCACCCAGTCCGCCGCGCGGTCGCCGGGCGTCGTGAGCAGCGCGGCCACCCCGGCGGTCCGGAACAACGGCGTCGTGCTGAGCCGCGGGAGGCCCCATCCCCGGCCGTGGGCGAAGTCCCGGCCAGGGAAGTCCGGGTCGGTGTGCTCGGGCCGCGCCGGGTAGGAGGTCGCCGGCACGCCGTCCCGCCGCGGGCTGCCCGGCGGGGGCGACCACGCGACCAGTTCCTGAACGCGTTCGCTGTCCAGGCGCAGCGCGCGCTCGGCGGTCTCGACGGCCGCGGCGAGCGCAGCCCGCCGCCCGCCGTCGGCGACGATGCGCAGCGTCGCCCCGTCGCGCGCGGCGCTCTCGCGCAGCACGGTCAGCAGCGCGGGGGAGAGCGACACCGGGTCGAACCCGCCGCGGTGCGTCCGGCGCCGTCGCACCTGGCCGGACAGGCGATGTTCGTACTCGGTGACCGCCGCCCGCCGGGGCCAGCTCAGCTGCGCCACCAGGGTCGGATCGGCGGGATCGGGCAGCACCCGGGTCTCCGGGACGTAGCCCAGCGAGCGGAGTGCGAGACGCGCGGTGAACAGCGCGGCGCCGCAGCTGATCATCATCTCGCGTCCGTCGGGATCGGCCGCGGTCAGCTGCCGGCCGACATCGGCGTACAGGCGGAGCCGCGGCCCGTCGGCGGCGAAGCACCAGGGCTGGGTGTTGTGCACCGAGGGCGCCCAGACCGCCTCCGCGACGACAGACCTGATGATCTCCTCTGTTGTCGGCGGGTCCGGGCGGGCTCGTTCGTCGGCAGGGGCCGGCCTGGCGTCCGCGGCTCCTCCCGGGTCGCGGCGCATGGTGATCACCGCGGGTCGTGCGGCGCCGGGAGGCCGTGCTCGACGTACTCGGCCAGCTGGCGCCCGAGCATGATCGATACCGTGTACTCGCCGTGCGTGACCGCCAGTCCGTGCAGGTCTGCCGTGGGGGTGACGGCCCAGCCGTGCAGGTCGACGTCCCTGATCGCCACCGCCCGTATCCGGCGGGCCCGGTCACTGGCGGTGTGATACATGCTGTCGACGTCGTTCAGCTCGACGGCCAGCGTGAACTGCAGGTCCTTGTTGTCTCGCAGCCAGGCGAGGTTGCGCTCGATGTTGACCAGGACGGGGGACAGCCCGAGATCGGCGACGGAGTGCGGGCGTGGATGGGACATCGAAACCACCGTGCTTCCTGCGTGGAGATGCCTGACCTCTCGATCGTGCTCCGCGCGGAAGCCAGCCAGAAGGGCCAATGGCCCCGTACCTGGGGTCAAAGGTCCTGCCTGGAGCGGCCGACAACGCGGCCGTCGTCCAGGCGGACGACCTGGTCCACGTCCGCCGGGTGCACCGGGCGGTGGGTGATCAGCAGCACGGTGCGCCCGGCGGTGGCCGACAGCAGGTCGCGGGTGAGCGCGTCGGCGGTCTGCTCGTCGAGGTGCTCGGCCGGCTCGTCGAGGATGACCACGGGGAAGTCGGCGAGCAGCACGCGCGCCAGCGCGAGCCGCTGCCGCTGCCCGCCGGACAGCCGGGCTCCGTGCTCGCCGACGGGGGTGTCCAGGCCGTCGGGAAGGCCGTCGGCCCACTCCAGCAGCCGCGCCCGGCGCAGCGCCTCGCGCAGGTCGGAGTCGCTGGCCCCGGGCCGCGCCAGGCGCAGGTTCTCGGCCAGCGTGGAGTCGAAGATGTGCGCGTCCTGCGCGCAGAGCCCGACGATCGCCCGCACGGTCTCGCCGGCCAGCGCGGTGATGTCGCTCCCGCCGAGGGTCACGACCCCGGCGATCGGGTCGAGGAACCGGAGCAGGACCATGGCGAGCGAGGTCTTGCCGGCCCCGGTCTGGCCCGTCACGGCGACCCGCTGGCCAGCCGGTATAGCCAGGTCGACCGCCCGCAGCACGTCCGGGCCCGCTGGCTCCCAGCGGGCCGACAGCCCGCGTATCTCGATGTCATACGGCGGGCCAGGGGCAGGCGCGGGGACCGTCGGCTCAGCCACGGGGTCGGGCCGCGCCAGGACCGCCGACACCCGCTCGGCGGCGGACCGCAGCCGCGGAAGCTGCTGCGCGGCCGGCGTCAGGCCGCCGAACACCTCGTGCGCGGCCAGCGGCGTCAGCACCACCACGGCGAGGGTCACCGCAGCGAGCGCGCCGGAGCCGACCGCGGGCACGCCGAGTACCACGGCTCCCCACACGGCCGCCCCCGCGGCCAGGGCCGTCGCAGCGGCTCCGCTTCCCCTGCCATAGGCGCAGCGGATCTCGGCGCGGGCCAGCGCGCGGTCGGCGTCCTCCACCTGCCGGAGTGCGCGATCGACCCCGCCGTAGACCGCAAGCTCCCTGGCGCCCCGCAGCAGGTCGAGGCTGGCCGCCGCCAGGTCGCCGCGCCGCGGCGCGATCTCGCGCGCCTCCCGCCTGGAGATCCCCATGGCGATCGCCGGGGCCGCGACCGCCGCGGCCAGCAGGCTGACCGCCAGGAGCAGGCCGGCGCCGGGCAGCAGGACGGCCGATACCGCCACCGCACCGGCGCCGGCCGCCAGGGCCGCGGCGTACGGGAGCCGGACCCGCAGCCACCGGTCGGCGAGCGAGTCGATATCGGCGATCAGTCGGCTGATCAGGTCTCCGGACCGGAACGCGGCCAGCCCGGCCGGCGCCAGGCGTTCCAGCCTGCCATAGCAGGCCACCCGGGTCCTGGCCAGGATGCGCAGCGCGGCGTCGTGGCCGGCCAGCCGCTCCGCGTACCGGAACACGGCCCGGCCGAGCCCGAACGCCTGCACCGCCGCGGCCGCCACCATGAGGTAGAGCACGGGCGGGTGCTGCGCGGCGCGGGAGATCAGCCACGCCGAGGTGGCCAGCAGTCCGACCGACGACAACGCGGCGAGCGTCCCCGCCAGCCCGGCCAGGGTGAGCCCCCCGCCCGCACGGCCCGCGGCGGGAGCGCGCCGCTCCCCTCGCCGCCGGGGCCGCAAGCAAACCGCATCGATGCTCCACCGATGCGGCTGTATCCGCATCGGTGGAGCATCGATGCGGTCGAGCTGGGGGCGACCCCGGGTCGCGGTCATGCCGGTGCCCCCGCCTCGGCGCCGGCCATGACCGGCGGGCAGGCCATGCCGGCACTGAGACCGGCTGGGTGGCCGATGCGGACTACGCGGTCGGCCGCGGCGAGCACGGCGGGCCGGTGGCTGGCGACGAGGATGAGCCGCCCGGCCGCGGCCTGGACGCGGAGGGTCGCGATCACGCGGGCCTCGGTGGCGGAGTCCAGCCCGGCCGTGGGCTCGTCGAGCAGCAGCAGCGGCCGGCGGCCGGGACCGGATAGCAGTGCCCGGGCCAGGGCCACGCGGCGGCGCTGCCCGGACGACAGGCCGCGGCCGCCCTCGCGAACCCGCTTGTCCAGGGGGATCTCGCCGAGGGCGGCGGCACGCCTGGCCGCCTCGACCGCCTCGGCCGGGGCGCCCGGCCAGCCGAGCCGGATGTTCGACTCGACGGTCCCGGCGAACAGGACGGGATCCTGCGCCACCCAGGCGATGGCCGATCGCCAGCCCTCGGGGTCGATCTCGGCCAGATCGGCGGCCCCGTCCGGTCCTTCGACCAGGACCCGGCCCGCGGATGGCCGGGCGAAGCCCAGGAGCACATCGATGAGCGTGGTCTTGCCGGAGCCGCTCGGCCCGGCCAGGGCGGTGATCTCGCCGCGCGCCAGGGTCAGCGACGCATCGTCGGGCGCAGCCCCGGGGCGGCCCTCGTGCCGAACCTGGACGCCTTCGACCCGGACCGCGTCCAGCGCCGGCGCGCTCATCCCGCCCGCGGCGGGCGCGGGGGTCTCGATCACCGCGAACGCGTCCCCGGCCGCGGCCAGGCCGTCCGCGCTGGCGTGGAAGCGGGTTCCCGCCTGGCGCAGCGGCAGGTAGGCCTCGGGCGCCAGGATCAGGGCCAGCAGCCCGGTGCGCAGGTCCAGATGCCCGTAGACGAGCCGCAGGCCGATCTCGGTCGCGACCAGCGCGACCGACATCGTCGCGATCAGCTCCAGCACCATGGAGGACAGGAACGCGAGCCGCAGGGTGCCGAGCGTGGCGCGCCGGTACTCGCCGGTGACCGCGGCGACCGAGTCCCGCTGGTCCCGCGCCCGGCCGAACATCTTGAGCGTGGGCAGCCCGGCCACCACGTCGGCGAAGTGGTGCGCGAGGCGCGCCAGGGCCAGCCAGCGCCGCCGGGCGCGGTCGCCGGCGGCCCGGCCGATGAGCGCGCCGAACAGCGGGATCAGCGGGAGGGTCAGGGCGATCACCGCCGCAGACAGGGGATCGGCCAGCCCGATCCTGGTGAGGACGGCCACGGGCACTATCACCGCGAGCGCGAGCTGCGGCAGGTAGCCGGCGAAGTAGCCGTCGAGCGCGTCGATTCCCCCGGTGGCCAGCTCGGCCAGCTCGGCGGTGCCACGGCCGGGGCGCTCTCCCTGGTCGGCCGCGCGGACCGCTCCGGGCGGCTGACCTCCTTGGACGGCATCTCCGGCCAGCCAGCGCGGCCCGAGCTGCAGGGCGCGGGACAGCAGCTGCCGTCGCAGCTGCGACTTCACCGACGCGCTGGCGTGGTAGGACGCGGCCTCGGTGGCCCAGGCGACCAGGGCGCGGCCGGCGATGACGGCCCCGAGAGCGATCACCGCGCCGCGCAGCGCGGCCAGGCTGGCCCGGCCCGTGAACGCAGCGGCGATCGTGCCCGCGAGCAGCTGCGCCTGCGCGATCACCAGGCCCGCGGCCGCTGCGCCGAGCGCGACGAGCACGGCGATGCTCACCGCCGTCCGCCGCGTGTGCCGCAGCAGGCGTGGGTCAAAGGGCTTCACGACCCGACCTCCGGCGCGACGTCCGGCGCGGCGGGACGCGACGGCACGGCCGCGGCCCCGGGAGACGCGACGGCCGGCCAGGCGCCGATCCGCCTGCGGAACACCCAGTACGTCCAGCCCTGGTAGAGCAGCACGAACGGCAGGAAGATCGCGGCGACCACGGTCATCACCGCGAGCGTCTTCGCGGTGGAGGACGCGTTGGCGGTGGTCAGGGTGCCGGCCGCGGTAAGGGTGGACGGCAGGACCCGCGGATACAGCGCGGTGAACAGCGCGCCGGTCGCGGCGGCGATCGCTGCCGCGTTGCCCGCGAACGCGGCGCCCTCCCGGCCCGCCCGGCTGGCGAGCACCGCGATGATCAGGGCGACCGCCGCGGCGGCCGCGAGCGCCACCGAGGCGGCGCCCGTGGCCCCTGTGTGACCCGGGGCGCGGTAGCTGGCCTCGGTCCAGGCCAGGAACCCGCCGCCGGCCGCGACCGCCGCGGCGCCGAGCTTCCAGCTCAGCGCGTTCGCCCGGCGGCGCAGGTCGCCGGTGGTCTTCAGGGCCAGGAACACCGCTCCGTGCAGCGTGAACAGCGCCAGCGTGGTCAGGCCGCCGAGCAGCGCGTAGGGGTTCAGCAGGGTGAGGAAGTTGCCGGCGTAGTTGTGAGCCGCGTTCAGGGGAATGCCCCGCAGCACGTTGCCGAATGCCACCCCCCACACGATGGCCGGTATCAGCGAGCCGGCGAACAGCGCGCCGTCCCAGCCGAGCCGCCAGCGCGCGCCCTCGCGCTTGCCGCGGTACTCGAACGCGACCCCCCGCAGGATCAGCGCGATCAGCACGATCAGCAGCGGCAGGTAGTACGCGCTGAACATGGCGGCGTACCAGCCGGGGAAGGCGGCGAACGTGGCGCCGCCCGCGGTGAGCAGCCAGACCTCGTTGCCGTCCCAGACCGGCCCGATCGTGTTGATCATTACCCGGCGCTCGCGGTCGTCGCGGCCGAGCACGGGCAGCAGGATCCCGACCCCGAAGTCGAATCCCTCGAGCACGAAGTAGCCGGCCCACAGCACGGCGATGGCGATGAACCAGAGGTCCGACAGATGCACGGCCGGCTCCTTCCTGACAGGCGCTGCGGTCAGTAGACGAGAGCGGGCGACGTCTGTTCGCCGCCTGCCCCGGTGCCGGGGGGAACGGGGTACGGGGCCAACCCGGCCCTGGCGTACTTGATCATGAGGCTGGCCTCGATCACCGCGAGCGTGCCGTAGAGCAGGGTGAGCACGATCATCGAGGCGAGCACCTCGCCGGCGGAGTTGGCCGACACCCCCGCGGTGGTCTTCATCTGCCCGTAGACGATCCAGGGCTGTCGGCCCATCTCGGTGAGGATCCAGCCCAGCGAGTTCGCGGCCAGCGGCAGCAGCGGCAGCGCGATTACCGACCACAGCAGCAGCCGGGACCGGGGCGCCCGGCCGCGGCGGACTGCCCACAGCGCCAGGAGCGTGACCAGCGCGGCCAGCAGGCCGATGCCGATCATCAGCCGGAAGCTCCAGTACGTCACCGGGATGATCGGCGTGTACGAGCCGGGACCATAGACCTGGCGGTAGAACGCCTGCAGGTTGTCGATGCCCTGGACCCTGCCGCTCCAGTTACCGGTGCCCAGGAACGATAGCAGCCGGGGCAGCGTGATCTGGAACACCGGCTTGGAGCCGTTCAGGTTGCCGATCGTCAGCAGCGACAGCGGCGCCGGCTTGGCCGTGTGGTAGAGCGCCTCGGCGGCGGCCATCTTCATCGGCTGGTACCGGGTGGTGAACAGCTTGCCCTGGATGTCGCCGGTCGCGATCGTGACGACCGCGGCGGCGATCGCCGTGATGGCCCCGGCCCTGAGCGCCGACCGGAACGCGGGTCCGTCGGTCCCGGGCCGCCGGATCAGGTGCCACATCGCGACCCCGGCGACCAGCGCGCCCGCGGTCAGGAAGCAGGCGGCGATCACGTGCGGGAACGCGGCGAGCTGCGCCGGGTTGGTCATCAGCGCCAGGAAGCTCGACAGTTCCTCGCGGTGCGTGCGCGGATCGTAGTGGTAGCCGACCGGATGCTGCATCCAGGAGTTGGCGGCCAGGATGAAGTACGCCGACAGCGTGGTTCCCACCGCGACGGCCCACATGCACGCCGCGTGGACCCGGCGCGGCAGCCGGTCCCAGCCGAAGATCCACAGGCCGAGGAACGTGGATTCCATGAAGAACGCGAGCAGGGCCTCGATCGCCAGCGGCGCGCCGAAGATGTCGCCCACGAACCGCGAGTAGGCCGACCAGTTCATGCCGAACTGGAACTCCTGCACGATCCCGGTGACCACGCCCAGCGCGAAGTTGATCAGGAACAGCTTCCCGTAGAACCTGGTGAGCCGCAGCCAGTGCTCGCGACCGCTGCGCAGCCACGCGGTCTCGAACCCGGCGACCAGGAACGCGAGCCCGATCGTGACCGGCACGAACAGGAAGTGGTACACGGTTGTGATCGCGAACTGCCACCGCGAGAGATCAAGCACGCTCACTCAGGCCTCCTGTACGACATAATGTAGTACTACAGAACGTAGTCTGATGCCTGCGGCCGTCAGACAGCGCCCGCGCCCGGGATGAGCGCTACCGGGCACTGCGCGTGGCGCAGCATGGCGTAGCCGAGCTGGCCGAGACCGGGAACCGACGCCAGCCCGTTCCGGCAGCCGCGGACCACGAGCAGGTCGGCGGCCCGGGAGGCCAGGGCCAGCGCGCGTCCCGGGTGACCGTGCATCGTGCTCTCGGTGACGACCACGTCCGGATACTTGTCCCGCCACGGAGCGACCTGCCCGGCCAGCAGCGCCGCCGCGCCCTGGTTCACCGGACCGACCGACAGCACCCAGTCGTGGTAGGCATCGAGCCGTCCTGCCTGCGGCTGGGCCCATACGTGCAGCGCCGTCAGCCGGGCACCCCGAACGTCCGCCTCACCGAAGCCGAATCCCAGCGCCGCCGCGGCTTCGTCGCAGTCGTCAATGCCTACCACGATCTCGCCGACGACGGGGCCGGTGCCCACGGGAGCGAAGACGACCGGGCATCTCGCGCCGCAGGCCAGGCGGAGGGCGACCGGGCCGAGCCGCAGCCCAGGGAACCCGCTGGCGCCGCGGGTTCCGATCGCGAGGAGCGGCGCCCTGGCCGTGAGGTCGGTCAGCACCTGGTCGGCGCGGCCAAAGACGGCCGCGGTGCGCAGGTCAACGCCCGGTGCCGCCTCCACCGCGCGGCGGGAGGCCCGGGCCAGCGCCGACCTGGCGTGGTGCGGCAGGTCATGCCGGAGCCGGCCCGCCCGGTCGTGCCGTGGCGGCTGAGCATGGGCGGCGGGAAAGTGGTGGGGTTCTACCACGTGCACGATGGACAGCGGCACCCGCCGTCGCGCCGCCTCCGTGGCCGCCCACCCCACGGCGGCGAGTGATTCCTCGGAGCCGTCGGTTCCGGCGACGATCGGCCTGGTCATGATCCGGCCTCCCGGTCCGCCCAGGCGTCGATCAGGCGGGCGCGGGTGGCCTGCAGCCTGCGCACCACGACGGCAGAGAATCGCCGGCTGAGCTCGTACCCGAGGACCGGGTCGGTGTCGCAGGCTTTGCGCACGGCACGGGCGTCGAAGGCGAACGCCTGGGTCGGCTGCGTGGCGACCGCCCCGAGCCGCCACTGGTAGGGCGGCTGCATCCAGGACAGGCCGACCACGTCGCTGCGGCCGAGCGTCTCGATGACGACCCGGCCCCGGCCGGACACGCTCGCGTCGAGCGTGACCCGGCCGGCGTCGATGATCCAGAACCGGTCGGCCGCGGCACCCTCCTCGAACAGCCGCCGCCCGGCGGGCACC
>Ga0070699_100006690_pt1 | contig 10026 bp, 7 predicted proteins | sample KBSK1503metaG_FD_65473 | JGI IMG/M metagenome (GOLD analysis project Ga0070699, IMG submission 65473) | Corn, switchgrass and miscanthus rhizosphere microbial communities from Kellogg Biological Station, Michigan, USA - KBS K1-50-3 metaG | ecosystem: Host-associated > Plants > Roots >... | reverse complement strand
TTCTACAGCGTGGCGAAGGATCTCGTGGGGAACGAGGAAACCGCTCCGACGGAGCCGGATGCCACGATCACCGTGCGATCCGCGGTGGCGATGGGCTTCGACTTCACGCCGGGGACGCTTAATCTCCGATCCATGGGCCACTGGGTAACGGGCTACCTCGAGCCCGTGGCTCCCTTTACTCCGGCCGACATCGATACGCCGTCGGTCCGGATCAACGGGACGGTGCCGGTGGATCTTACGGCGCCGATTCAGATCGGCGACCACGACAACGATGGGATCCCGGAGCTGATAGTGAAGTTCAATCGGGCGGCCGTCGACCTGACGCTCGAGGCGGGTGACAACGTCGCGGTGAACGTGACGGGCACCGTTGCGGGTCGTTCCTTCAGCGGCACCGACCACGTTCGCGTCATTCGAGCGGTCGTGAGCGCTCCCGCCGCGGGGGCATCGCTGACTCCGGGCGCCGCGACGACGGTGGCCTGGACGATGCCGTCCGGAATCCACGTCGAGTCGGTGGCACTCTTGTCGTCCCGGGATGGCGGCAGCTCGTGGAACCTGGAAGCCAACGGACTCGCCAACACCGGAAGCTACCAGTGGCACGTTCCGAATGAAGTGGCGGCGCACGGTCGCGTGGCGGTGGTCCTCGTGGAGAGCAGCGACGAGACCGGCTTCATCGTCGACGGCGTGGTGGGCGTGAGCGGCGAGTTCTCGATCGGGAACGCAACGGGCGTGGGCGAAGAGGATGCGGTTCCCGTGTTCGCGCTCCGACGCGCGATGCCGAACCCCGCATTCGACGTGCTTCGCATGAACTTCAGCCTTCCGGATGGACGGCCGGCGAGAATGGAAGTGTTCAGCATCGCTGGGCGGCTGGTGGATGCACAGGAGGTGGGGGGCATGGGACCCGGATCGCACACGGTGACCCTGGGGACGCGGTCCAAGCTCGCGTCAGGCGTGTACATCATCCGACTGACTCAGGGAGCGAAGAGGCTCACGGCCCGGGTCGTGCTGGTTCGCTAGGGCGCTGGCGTGGCCGGGGCCTCGTGTCCCGGCCACGCCATGAATGCAACCCCCAGCACGATCATGAACGCCGGGAGCAAGTAGTTGTTCACCTCGGCGATCGGGGCCACGACGCTCGTCACGTTGCGGAACATGCCGATGAGGCCGAGAACGGCGGTGGCGAGACCGGCCCAGCCGATCCACTTGCGTCGCCCGGGCGCCTGCAACCACACGATCGACGTGAGCAGGAAGAACACGCTGAACGAGAGCTCGCCCAGGAACTCGCCGATGTAGTTGCCGAGGTACGTGTTCAGCCCATCGAACACGGCAGCGAGAACCTCACGCTCCGGCGCGGCCGCATGTTCGAACGTCGTCGCGAGCCGCCAGTGAATGCTCGGCCAGCGCATGAGCCCGAGCATCAGGGCGAGCGCCGCGACCACCGCGAAGAGCATCGCCAGACGCATCGCCCCGCGCCGCACCGGAGCCAGGGCTTCGTAGGCCGCGACGCCCGCGGGAAGCCAGATCAAAGGCAGGAGGGCGTACACGGCCCAAACGAAGCGGCCCTCCGGCCCGGTCGCCAACAAGTTCGGCAAGACCTTCGCGGCCGGACCATCCAACACGTCCGGATAGTTGAAGCGCGCCGCCAGGTAGCTGAAAACGGCGAGAAACGCAACGGCACCACCGGCTAGACAGAAACCGCCAAACCGGATGGTGCCGCGCGAACTCACGGGAAGGCCCTGCTACTTTCCGGCTGGAGCGGTGCGCGTGCGCGGATCGTCCTCGGAGTTGACGTAGGTGAGCGCGAACGGTCCCATTCCGTGGACCTGGACGACGACGGGCGTCTTCGCCATCGCGTAGTGCCGCATCTCGGCGGGAAGCAGCACGAAGCCGCCGGCCGGGAGCGACTTCATCGTCGCGGCATCGAACTTCTCGCCCATGCCGATCATGAACGTGCCGGAGATCACGGTCACGTTCTCGTCCGAGGGGTGAAAGTGCGGCGCGATCTTGAAGCGAGCCGGCATCTTCAGCCGCACGACAAACGGGCCCGCCTGGCTCGGGTCCCCGGAGATCACGGTAAACGAAGCACCCTTCTCGAAGGCGGGAGGCGCGTCGCCCCACTTGATCCCCGCCGGCGTGGCAATCACGTGCTCTTTGGCCGGAGCGGCGGCTGGCGGAGCGGCCGCGTCCTGCGCGATCACGACCCCGGCGAATGCCAACACGAGTAGCGCGCCAACAGCCAAAACGATCCGTCGCATCATTGCCTCCATGTTTGGTGGTGCGTTCCTGTTTGGTGGTGCGTTCCTGTTTGGTGGTGCGTTCCTCTACCGGTGCGTCACTTCGTCACGATTCCTCGAACCGCCCACGCCCGCGCGACCAGCGGGAGCGACCCGTCGCTTCGGGTCGGGACGCGCGCTCGAATGGTTTCCCGGACCCGCACCCTCGCGCTCTCACTGAGGGACATGAGGTAGGCGGGCCCCGGGCCCTGGCCCCCCAGGAACGGTTGCCAGTAGTCCTCGAAGCTCGCGAACGGCGTGTCGATGTCGATCGCGGTCGCCTCGGCGGATTCTAGCCCGGCGCCCGTGAAGAGGTCCACGAGCGCGTCTGGGCGGCAGAGTGGAAAGCGAAGGCCCTCGGCCAGCTGCGCGGCGGCCGGGTCGAGTTCGACCGCGGCGTCCCAGAAGAGGCGCATGGCCTCCATCTTCCCCGAGTAATCCCAGACGTAGGCCCCGACGGTGCCCCCGGGGGCGAGCACGCGCGCCATCTCGGCGAGCGCGGCGGATGGATCCGGGACGAAATTCAGGACCAGCGCGGAGACCACCGCGTCGACGGACGCATCGGGAAGCGGGATCTCGGTCGCGCTCCCGCGACGGACTTCCGCTCGCCCGGCGAGATTAGCGCTCGCGGTTCGGGCAAAGCCCTCCGAGGGCTCGACCCCGACAACGGAGGCCGGCGTGCAGTGATCCAGGATCGCGCCGGCAAGAGATCCCGTGCCGCACCCGACGTCGACCCACCGGCGCCCGGTGGGCAGGGCGAGCCACGCGAGGAAGGGCGGCGCCACGCGGCGGCTCCACCGGCCGATGTAGCGTTCGTATCGGTCGCCGTGCTCCCAGGTGTCGGAAATCGCGCGCATGAGGGGGAGAGTTTACACCTCGTGGGGCGGAGGCCGCGCCCCTACTTCCCCTTGTGTGCGGCGAGCCAATCGAGGACGACGGTCGTGGCCCCGACGCGACCCTCCCCCACTGGCGCGACCGTAAGGAAGCGCTGGCCGTCGGGCGTGGGAAGGTAGAGGTTGCGCGCGGTGGGCTTTATCACGACCCGCGCTCTGAAGAGTTCCTTCGGGGCCGAGAAGCGCACGGGCGGGCCGAGTTCCACGGTCACAGACATCAGCGCACGGGCCGGAGTGAGATAGAAAAGTTCCCGGCCGTCCTTCCGCCAGAAGGGTTGACGGCCGCCGCCCCCTGATGAAATTTGCCGGCGGCCACCTTGGCCCGGAAAGGGCTGAACGTAGATCTCATTCTGGCCCGACTCGATCGAAGTGTACGCGAGCCACTTCGAGTCGGGTGAGATGGCGGGGTGGAGGTCTTGTGACGGCCCAGCGACGATCGGAACCGGGCGAGAGGGATCGTTGAGCGCGAGCGCGTAAAGGTCGAAGCCTCGCTCGGCCCCCTGGGGGCGCATCGCGAATGTGATCCAGCGGTCATCCGCCGACCAGGAGTAGGGCGCCTTGCGCTCAGGCGACGTGTAGAGGATTGACGCAGGTTCACCGGTGTCGACCGGTTTGATCACGAGGTCGACCCCGCGATCACCGGCCCTGGTGTAGAGAAGCCGAGTGCCGTCCGGAGACCATACGGGGTCGGACGGCTGCTGGTCCTCGAATGTCAGTCTCGTGCCGTGTTCGCGCGCGAGATCCCAGATCCAAATGTTTGCGTCCCGCTCGACCGCGAGCCGCGTGCCGTCGGGTGAAAGCGCGAGCGCCTCGAAGTCGCCCGGCGGGCCGACGGTGCCGATTGGCTCGCCGCGGCGGTTCAGCCACGTCATGTGGCCGTCCGTGCCGGCGCCGCCGGAGCGATAGACAAGCGTTCCGTTGGATGCCGCCGAGAAGCGCGCGGCCCCCACCTGGTCGGTTTCAACGCCTTCAGCGACCGCGAACGGTTCGCCCGTGAGTTTCAGCGCTCGTGCGTCGAACGGCTGTGCGAGAAGCGTGCCTGCGCGAACGTAGAGCAAGTGGCCCGAGGCGTATTCCGCCCTTGATGCTGCCGGCCCCAGTGTCTTCGTGTCCTTGGAGTCGATGGAACCGACCTTCAGCGTGCGCTGATCGCCCTGCCGGCCATATGCGATATAGAGGAAGTGCTTCCCGTCCGGCAGGAACTGAGGCCATGCATGGAAGGACTCGTTGTTCGCGCGGTCGACTCGCGAGGCCGCGGTAGGAACGCCTCCGATGGCCGGGACCATACGAATGCTATCGCCGATCGACCCGTCGAAAAGAATGCTGCCGCGTGGGCCCCAACTCCCGTCGGCGCCACTCGCGGCGTCGCAGAGGGCGAGCGGTGGGCCACCGGCAATGTCGATTTTGTAGAGCTTCCCGAGCATGAAAAAGGCCAGGTGTCGGTTATCCGGAGACCAGAATGGCCGACTGGCGCGCTCCGTACCTGGAAGGCGCCATATCTGGAGGGAATTCATGCGGCGCACCCAGATGCTCGGGACGCCGGTCGAGTCCAACGCGTTGAAGGCGGTGAGCGTCCCGTCGGGCGAGAGGCGTGGAAGTTCGGCGAACGTCGCCCACGGCGGCGGCGTCAACTCGAGGACGACCGCGTTGCGGGGTGGGGCGGGCTGGAGCCGGCTCACCCCGAGCCATACGGCTGCGATCGTTGCGACCGCGGCCAGCGTCCATGCGATCCGCTCCCGGTTACGGCGGCGCGCCGCGATCGGTGCCGCTAGCCCCGCGCGAGAGCCGCCCTCCGCGATCCACTGCAATTGCAGCTTCACGTCGTGCGCTGTCTGGACGCGCTCGTCGGGATCCTTCGCCAGGCAGGCTTTGACGAGGCGCTCCAGGGCCGGTGGCGAGAGGGGGGAAAGTTGCGACATCGGCGTCGGCTCTTGCGACATGATGTTCGAGACGAGCGACGCCTGGCTCCGTCCCGAGAATGCCCGCTTGGCGGTGGCCATTTCGTAGAGCACGCAGCCAAGCGCCCAGACGTCGGTGCGGGCGTCGGTGGGGCCCGCCTCGAGCTGCTCCGGCGCCATGTACTGGAAGGTGCCGACGATCGTCCCTTCCTTCGTGATGGGCCGGCTCATCGTGGGTGAATCGGTGCCGCCCTCGGACGCGGGCGCGGCGGGCTCGCCGGCGCCGGCCGCGCTGGCGAGGCCGAAGTCGAGGAGCTTGGCCCCCGTCTTCGCGAGCATGACGTTCTGCGGCTTCAGGTCGCGATGGATGATGCCGACCCGATGCGCCTTCTCGAGGGCGTCGGCGATCTGGGACCCAATCCGGACGATGTCCTCGATCGGAAGCGGGCCGCGCCCGATCCGGTCGGCCAGGGACTCGCCGGGGACAAGCTCCAGCACCAGATAGTGGATGTCCCCCTCGTGCCCGACGTCGTGGAGGGTGCAGATGTTCGGATGATTGAGGGAGGAGATCGCCCGGGCTTCCCGGTCAAACCGCGCGCGCGCTTCGGGCGTGGCGGCGAGGCCCGGCGGCAGGACCTTGATCGCGACCTCACGCTGCAGGCGCGTGTCGCGCGCCCGATAGACGTCGCCCATCCCGCCCGCTCCGAGCAGGCCGAGGATTTCGTAGACGCCGAGGCGGGTGCCGGGGGCGAGCGGCATTGGGGCAGTATAGGGGTGGCGGGAGGATGTTTCGACTGGCAGGTGCGGGGGGCGTGGCGGGAAATCTCGGGGGGGTCACCTTCGCTGCGGCCGGGTAGATACACTCTAAGGCCACAAAATTACGAATTCGGTGACTTTGTGGTGTCCAATTGTATCTGCCTGCCTCGGGAGCCACGTTCCGCGCGACCGGCCCCGCCGACTCGAGCGGAATCCCGCCGCCCCAAGCGGGACCCCGCCATTTGCGATAGGATAGCCACCCATGACCCTCGCGCTTGGCACCAAACTGGGCCCCTACGAAATCCTCGCGCCCCTGGGCGCGGGCGGGATGGGCGAGGTGTATCGCGCACGGGATCCGCGCCTCGGCCGCGACGTCGCCGTAAAAGTACTGCCGCGGGCGGTGGCGGGCGATCCGGAGCGCCAGCTCCGCTTCGAAACCGAAGCGCGGGCGGCGGGTGCGCTCAACCACCCGAACATCGTCACCCTCCACGACGTGGGCGTCCAAGGCGGCGTCCCCTATCTCGTCACCGAGGTGCTCGAGGGCGAGAACCTGCGCGGGCTGATCGCGCGCGGGTCACTCCCCGCACACAAAGCCATCCACATCATCGCCCAGATCGCGAACGGCCTCTCGGCCGCGCACGCGAAGGGCATCGTCCACCGGGACCTGAAGCCGGAGAACCTCTTCGTTCTCCCCGACGGGCGCGTGAAGATCCTCGACTTCGGGATTGCCAAGCTCACGGCCGCCGGCAACGCCGCCACCACGGCGACCGCCGAGACCACGCCCGTGTTCGCGTCCATGACGGCGGCCGGCACCATCATGGGCACGGTCTCCTACATGGCGCCCGAACAACTGCGCGATCAGTCCGTGGACCACCGCGCCGACCTCTTCGCGCTGGGCGCGATCCTCCACGAACTCTTGACCGGGACACAGCCCTTCCAGGGCGATACGGCCGCGGATCGCGTGAGCGCGATCCTCATGGCGGACCCGCCGGCGCTCCCGCCCGCGATCGAGAGCCAGGTCCCGGGGATCGGCGCCGTCATCGCGCGGTTGCTCGCGAAGCGGCCGGAGGGGCGGCTCGATTCGGCGAGCGACCTCGCGTTCATGCTCGAGGTGTTCGCCCGGCGCCCGGCGCGGCCACCCGGAGCCGCCGGCGACCCCGGCGCCGACGCCGACGCCGGCGCCGACACTGCGACCGGGCCCGGCACGACCACCGCCACCAGCGTGCGCTTCCGCCCCCTCACCTTCCGGGACGGCGAGATCTTCTGCGCGCTCTTCGCGCCCGACGGCCAGACCTTCGTCTATCAAGCGACCGTTGCGGGCAACCCGAGCGAGATCTTCCTGGCTCGCGTGGAGTCCCCCGACGCGCGCCCCGTGGCGGGCCTTCAAAACGCCGACCTCCAGTCGGTCTCCTCGACGGCCGAACTTGCCGTGACCCTCCAACCGAGGGACATCGGCGGGTTCATCCGCCTCGGGACGCTGGCCCGGGTGCCGCTCGTGGGTGGGAGACCCCGGGAATTGGCGCACGACGTATTTCATTCGGACTGGTTCCCCGATGGCAAGTCTCTCGCGGTCATTCGGAAGGCGGGCGCCGGGTACCAAATCGAGGCGCCGCTCGGGACGGTGATCCACAAGACCATCGGCTGGATGAGCAACATTCGCGTTTCGCCAGACGGGAAACAGATCGCCTTCCTCGATCATCCGATGTCCGGGGACAACGGCGGCTACGCCTGTGTGATCCGGCCCGGCGAACGCTATCGGCGGCTCAGCGGGAGAATGCCCACGATCTCGAACGTCGTGTGGGGGCCCGACGGCAAGGAGATCTGGTTCGCGGCACAGGGCGAGGACAGTCCGGACGGCATCTACGCCGTCACGCTGGAAGGCAAGGTACGGCACGTCTATTCCGCCCCCGGGTACGGCGCGCTGGAGGATTTCGCCGACAACGGCGACGGCCTCTATCACATGCTCAGCCCCCGCATGCTAATGGAAACGTCCACGCGCTCGGGCGGCCGCGCCGAAGCGCTCGACCTTTCCTGGCTCGATTGGTCCGTGGTTCGAGACGTGAGCCTCGACGGGTCGACGGTGATGTTCGACGAGACCGGAATTGCCTCGGGTGGTGTCGCGGGCGTCTACGCCCGGTCGATCGATGGAGAGCCGGCTGTTCGTCTTGGTGACGGGATTGGCTTCGCGATTTCCGAGGACGGGCACTTTGTTGTGGGGACGGATCTCAACGGGCCGAATTCCTTAAACATTATCCCGATCGGCGCCGGTGAGATTCGGCGCGTGTCAACCGGCGATCTTTCCCCCCGCTACGGAGGCTGGCTGCCCGGCAATCGCGAGGTCGTCGTCATCGGCGTCCGGCCGGAAGGCGCGCACCTCTATCGGGTCGAAATCGAGTCCGGTGCGGTTCGGCGGATTCACGACAAACCCGTCACGCAGAGCTCGATGGTCCTATCTCCAGACGGCACCCAGGTGTTGGTCAAGGGAGAGGACGGCCTTCTGACGCTCTTCCCCGTGGACGGCGGCACGCCGCGAATCTTCCCCGAGCTGGACGCGACCTGGCGCCAGGCGAGATGGATGGGCGACTCCAAGTCCTTCTTCGTGTTCCGGACCGGCCGCATCCCTGCGCCCGTCTTCCGCGTGGACGCGGCTACCGGCGCGAAGGAGCCCTGGACGGAGATCGAGCCGCTCGAGCGAAGCGGCATCAGCGGGGTGAATTCGTTGCTCATGGCGCGGGACGGCGAGCGCTACGTGTGCTCCTACTCGAAGCTCGCTTCGTCGCTGTTCCACGCGCGGGGGCTACGCTAGCGCTCCGCCCCCTCAGCTCAGCAGCTTGAACGCGTGGGACCAGTCCTGGCGCAGGAAGCCCGGGATACACCAGAGCATGCAGAGCGGCTCGATGGCGCGCGCGGCCTCGACCTTGCCCATGTCCGACACTTCCCACCCGAACTGATCCAGGATGCCCGCGACGGTCTTCTTGGCCGCCTCGTCGTTGCCGCAGATGAACATGGTCGGCTTTCCGCCCTTGAACTTGGGGTTGACCATGGCGGCGTTGCCCACCGAGTTGAACGCCTTGACGAAGCTGGCCTCGGGAAATTCGCGCTGGAGCCGCTCCATCAGGGACTCGTCGAGGCTCGTGAAGTAGCGCAGCACCCCGTTCACGGGCGGCGAGTCCGCGATGGGATTGGTCGTATCGATGATGGTCTTGCCCGCGAGGTCCGTGATGCCGGCCGCGCGCAGCGCGTCCGCGGCGGCGTCCCCCTTGACCGCGAGCACGAGCGCCTCCCCGTACTGCGCGGCATCGGCGAAGGAGCCGACGAGCCCGCCGCGATTCTTCCAGTCCCAGTCCTCGAGCTTGGCCGGGTGGCGCGTCCCGAGCATGACGACGTGACCGTGCTCCATGAAGCCAGCGGCCAGCGCCTTCGCCACGGCGCCTGATCCAAGAATTCCGACTTTCATTCCATCCTCCATGAGCGCAGGCTAGGTCGGGGCTCGAGATTCACACGATCGGGCAAGTCTATCCGATTCGGCCGTGCGCTTCGACCTCCCCCGGCGTTGTTCCAGGTAGAAGGGAGAATGCCATGAACCCCGAAGTCAAAGTGGTGGACGACGTCACGGTCGTTACGCCGATCGGGAAGCTCCTCGGAGCGGTCGAAACCGAGGATTTCGAGCAGAAGGTCATCGAGCTGAACGAGAGCGGCAATCGGAAGCTGCTCATCGACCTGACCAAGACCACGTTCATGGCCAGCATTGCGCTCGCGGTCCTCTTCCTCGCGTACGTCAAGTACACGAATCGCGGCGCACGGGTGAAGCTCTGCGGGATGAACAAGCAGATCCGGCAGGTGTTCGTGATCGTGAAGCTGTCGCTCATCTATGGCCCGAACATCCACGAGACCGAGGAAGAGGCGCTCGCGAGTTTTCGGACGATGCCGGCAACCTTGGACGGGTAGCTGGGGCGGCCGCCGAGGCGGCCCGCCGGGGGAGCGGCCCGCAGCCCGGAGGCGCAGCCCGGCCGTTTGCAGTAAGATGGGCGCCCGATGACCCTCTCGCTCGGCACCAAACTCGGTCCGTACGAAATCCTCGTGCCCCTCGGGGCCGGCGGCATGGGCGAGGTGTACCGTGCGCGCGACCCGCGCCTGGGGCGGGACGTCGCGGTCAAGGTGTTGCCGCGCGCGGTGTCCGGAGACCCGGAGCGCCAGCAGCGCTTCGAGGGC
>Ga0070699_100006689_pt1 | contig 10028 bp, 6 predicted proteins | sample KBSK1503metaG_FD_65473 | JGI IMG/M metagenome (GOLD analysis project Ga0070699, IMG submission 65473) | Corn, switchgrass and miscanthus rhizosphere microbial communities from Kellogg Biological Station, Michigan, USA - KBS K1-50-3 metaG | ecosystem: Host-associated > Plants > Roots >... | reverse complement strand
CCGTTGACCCGAAAAATTGCTCGATTAATCAGAGTTGTCAGAAATGGCGTCATGCGATGATCGCGAAAGTCCTCCGCCTTTTTCGAGACGATATTTTTCAGATCATTATTTACAACATACACGGCATCATCGTCTCCGACTCGCAAGTAACACTTGCCGCGTACCGCCGTGTCTTGGCCAAATTGAAATTCGCCGGGCATTCTTTTGCCGTCCAGACGAAGTCGCAATCTCGGCTTGCTCAAACCGAAGTCCTTCAACAGCCCTCTCTTTTTCTCGCCCTTACCGAGGCCCGCAATCGTATCATCAGACTGCAGCGACTCTAGCGCGTCCAGAAGCTGGTCGACAACGCTGATATCGGCGTCGTCTTTCCACGGAGCGACCATTTTCCAATCATCGCCATCCGCCCTCAAGCGAACAGTTTCTTCCCCATTTTGAATGGTAAACCCCCGAATATCCTTTTGATTGGCTTGCCCGATGTGAGCTGCTCGTTCCTGGCGCTCCCGAGTGCTTTGCGAACAACGGTCTAGTCCGAAAATAAATCCGCCAAGTGCAATGGCGACGGCGAGAAGAGCCAGAGTGGTCCGCAGCTTCATCTGCTTCTAGCGGCGTCGCACGATCCAGACCAGGCACCCCAACAATGCCATAAGCAGCGGCACTCCTGCGACCGTGAGAAGGACGATCTGGTTCATCTGCGCTTCTGAAAGATTAAGCATGAATATTCCGGGCGCCTTCGGAGCAATCCCAAGAAGCTGATCTCGATCCGCAAGCCAGTTTATGCTCAAAAGGATAAAATCCACATTAGGGGCCGATTGCCTTAGAGCTTCATCCCGAAGGAAATCGGCGTTTCCAATAATGATCATACGCGATGAAGACCGCAACTGCACTCGAGTGTCTCTGATCGAACCCTTTTCGAGAGCGATACCGAAATAGAGCGGAGGAGGCAAATCAACGCCCTGCTCGTATGCCGGCATGTTCTGCGAGTTGAGAACGTCCGCTCTATCTCCCCAATAGTTCGCAACGGCAGGCGTGAGCATTTTCGTCCCCGTCAAGCCGCTCTTGGCTGCTTTCGAGTCGTCGATAGCCAGAGACCGCGTGCCACCCGGAAAAAAACCAGTTGCCTGGCTTAGTGGGCGCAGGAACCCGGTCTCGGGAAGAAATTGCGCGTACACATCCAAGGTAACCGACTGCTCTTCGATCCCGGTCTTGAACTGGGTAACGATCAAATCCTGGTCCGCGCGAACTCCGAATTCGCTTAGAAATTGGTCGAGCTTCGGAGTATTTACCTTCGGGTCCAGAGCGATCAGCAGACGACCCTGTTCGTTCCAGTAAGTCCGCAAGAGAGCCAAATCGCGGTCGCCAAGGTCGTACTTGGGACCAACAAGAATAACGGCTGCATAATCAGTCGGGATTTTCTCCAGGTTAGCGAAAACCAGCGATTCAAGCTTAATATTTTGCCGTTGAACGAAATCGGTAAATCGGACCGGTCGCTCGCTGTTGCGTAAATCTGGTTCCCCTTGTCCGGTGACATATCCGATTCTGGTGCCGGTGTTCTCCACCAGCTGAATCAGAGCGCTCGTAATCAACTGTTCACCGCTGAAAGCTTTAACTTGGGGTCGGTCGCCAAACATGCCGGGGGGATCGTATTCCGCCATATCGGCCAGGCGCAAAATTTTGGTGCGGCCCTGATAGTCGAGAACTGCCAGGTTTTCTTCGGAACCAAAATTATATTTGACCTGAAGTTCCCGCGCCCGTGTCAGATTGCGGTACGGATCTACCATCTCGACCTGAATCTTTCTGCGACCCGCAGCTTCGTATTCTTTCAGCAAATTTTGGACGTCTCCATACAGCTCGGCGCCGGCGGTCCGTGAGCCTGGAGAGAAGAAGACGTGTATTTTCACCTCTTTCTTTAGGGATTTCAAAAATCTCTTTGTAAGTTCGGATAGCGCATATTTGTTGTAACGCGAGATATCCCAGCGAACGTATCGGTTAAATCCGATGTAGTTGATCATCAATACGATGGCCGTGACGATTGCGATCTGCGCCATAACGTTCAAACCAATGCGCAATCGCTTGATGTCAGCCGACTGGGATGCAGGGCGTTCCATTGCGCAGAGCGGAGCGTTATGCCCTCCACCGCCGGTACTGAAATACCTGGTACGTGATGACGAGCAATAGAAATGTCATACTGGGATAAAAGACAAACACTCGCGAGTCGATGACTCCTCGCGAGAATGAATCCATGTGATCGAGTTGCGCGACGTAGGATGTGATCTCCCGGAGAAGCGGCGAAGAGCTGTTAACTACATAGTTAATCAAAGTTAGGAAAAAGATACCAATCGTTAGCACAAGCGAAATCATTGCTGCCACTATCTGATTCGATGTAAAGGCAGAGGCGAGACACCCTAAAGCGACATTAAACATTCCCATCATAAGCAGCAGGATGTAGGGAGCAAGCAACTGGCCCGAAGAACCAAGGGCTGAGCGATTCCCCAGCCAGCCAAAAATCAGAAAGTAAAGCAGACTCGGAAGCCAAAGGCTCAAATAGAAGATCAGACAGGCAAGAAATTTGGATGCGACGACTTCCCAGTCCCGCACCGGAGCCGTCATCAGCGTCTCGATCGTTCCCAATTTAAATTCCTCGGAAAAGGATCGCATTGTAATCACCGGAAAAACTAATAGGTAGGCAATCCAGAAAAACGCTGAGTTAAAGAAAACCTGGACAACTGTATTTTCGGACGGTGCGCGGTTCAAAACCGCGATCGCGAACCAGAACGAGAGTCCGTTCAATACCAGAAAAAAGAAAAGTACGACGTAGGCGATCGGTGAATAGTAGAAGGCGGACAATTCTCTTTGGAGCAAAGTGATCAGCCGCCTCATAGCTCTTTTCCTGCCGGCACGTTTAATTGTCTTTGTGAGTTAGCTCCACGAATGCGTCTTCCAGAGTTGCCCGCTCCTGCGCCAGTTCACGGACGACCCACTGTCGATCGACAGCCAATCGATAAATGGCTTCGCGCGGATCGGACTTTGCCTCCACTCGAATGGAGCAGCGTCGCCAGCCGTCTTCCTCAGAAGTAATCACGCTTTTCACTCCTGGAATCTTTTCGATCCAGGATACCGGATCATCCGTTCCGGTGATTGCCTCCAGTCTGATAGTTCCGGACGTCCGTATCTGGCCAACCAGATTTTCTGGCGTATCCGAGGCTTCAATTTGTCCCCGATTGATAATGATTACTCGCGTGCAGGTCATCTCCACCTCCGAGAGGATGTGAGTCGAAAGTAGGATGGTGTGGCGCTCTCCCAACGACTTTATCAATTCGCGAACCTGGCGAATCTGGTTAGGGTCCAATCCAATGGTTGGTTCATCAAGGATCAAAAGATCCGGTTCGTGAATCAATGCCTCCGCCAGTCCGACCCGCTGCCGGTAACCTTTTGAGAGATTGGCGATGAGCCTGTTTTCGACCTCTTTCACACTGCAGAGTTCCTTGACGGTATCAACCCGGCGACGAAGTCTTTTCCCGTGGAGTCCCTTCAGCGACCCGCGATACCGGAGGTACTCGCCAACTCGCATGTCGCCGTACAAAGGTACATTTTCAGGAAGGTAACCGAGATGGGCGCGCGCTTTCAGAGATTCTTTGAAAACGTCATAGTTCGCAATAGAGGCGAACCCTGACGTGGCCGGCAAAAAGCTGGACAAGATTCGCATCGTCGTACTTTTGCCTGCCCCGTTCGGACCCAAAAAACCGACAATTTCGCCTTTTGCAACCTCGAAGCTCAGGTTGCTGATAGCAGTGACCCCAGCATATTTCTTCGTGAGCCGCTCTACTTTGATCATGAAAAATGTGATACTTTCCGCTTGGGTCGAGCCGAACATCGCTTAGATTGCCGGTCCACAGCTCGCTCCCGAGCTATATCATGAAAACTTCGTATTTGAATGATTGGAATGCCGATCTTCTAGACGAATACTATGAACGTTGGAAGCAAGATCCCGCGTCCGTCGATTCGAGTTGGTCGGCGTTCTTCGAAGGTTTCGAGCTAGGTTCATCTCCAAATCGAAACGGTAGATTGGCCGTCGTTCCCGGCGAAGAGAGGCTCTCTGCCGATGCAGAACAGCTGCAAAATCGTATTGACGGACTCGTGTACAATTATCGGATTCTTGGCCACACACAGGCTCAGATTGACCCTCTTTCTCCAAGTCGTCCCGAATCGCCAGTGCTGACCCTGGCCGCGCTGGGACTGGATAATGTGCCTTTGGAAACCGTAGTTTCTTCTCGGTTTTTTCAAAAGTCGCGACCGATGACTCTCCGCGAGATGGTCGAGACACTCAAATTGATTTATTCGGGCCCTATCGGCACCGAGTTCATGCACATCCAGAATGAGACTACCCAAGACTGGGTTCGCGAACGAATAGAGGCGCGCATCTTACTCTCCCCTCCGGATGCCGCCTCTCAGATCAACCTCCTGAGATGCCTGATGCAGGCCGAGACCTTTGAGCAGTTTGTTCATACGAAATTCATTGGTCAGAAGCGCTTTTCACTGCAGGGAGCCGAGAGTCTCATGGTCATCCTCGAAACTATTCTGGAAGGATGTTCCGGGGCCGCTGTTCGCGAGATTATTATGGGTATGGCCCATCGCGGCCGTCTCACCGTCCTCGCAAATTTTCTGCGAAAATCTTATAACATGATTTTCAAGGAATTTTCTGAAAATTACATCCCCGATCTGGTCGCGGGCGATGGTGACGTCAAATATCATCTTGGATATGAGAGCACTAGAACCACATCCGCTGGCTGGGAGGTAGCGATCCGGCTCGCAGCTAATCCGAGCCACCTTGAAATCGTCGATCCCGTCGTCGAGGGCAAGGCTCGTGCGCGCCAGCGGATTCTCCAGGACATGAAGGAGCGGAAGAAAGTGTTGCCGCTTCTGATCCATGGCGACGCGGCGTTCGCGGGGCAGGGAATTATCGCGGAGACGCTCAATCTTTCGCAGTTGCCAGGTTACGCGACCGGCGGGACGGTGCATATCATCGTTAATAACCAGATTGGGTTCACGACGCTGCCGGCAGACGCGCGTTCCACACCCTACTGTACCGATGTCGCCAAAATGATCGATGCGCCGATCTTCCATGTGAATGGCGACGATCCGATCGCAGTGGAATTCGTCTCCAAGCTGGCTTTGGAGTTTCGGCAGAGGTTTTCGCGAGACGTTGTTCTTGATATGTATTGTTATCGTCGATATGGGCACAACGAAGCCGACGAGCCGAGTTTTACGCAGCCGAAAATGTACAAAAAAATTCAAGCCCATCTGCCGGTTACGAAGATATTCAAGGATCGAATGCTTCAATCGGGTGTGCTTACTAGTCGGGAGGCAGAAACTCTAGAGAGAGAGTTCAGAAACCACCTTGAACATGCGTTGAGCGAAGTCCGGACATCGGATGTGAAGTCCAAGAAGGATTTCCATCGCGGTCTGGAAGAATCCACAGCGGTCTTTCAACCTTCCTACAGTCATTCGGAGCCGGAAACGCAGATCTCCTTGGAAGCGATGGACTTTATCGTCGATCGCATTACACGGTTCCCGGAAGGCTTTCATGTTCAGCCGCAGGTGAAGAAACTGGTTATAGACCGGCGCCGCAAACAGCACGCTGCGGGGGTCTACGATTGGGCGTTGGGCGAGGCGCTAGCGTTCGGATCTTTGCTTATTGAGGGTACGCCCGTTCGCCTTTCGGGCCAGGATAGCCGGCGGGGAACCTTCAGTCACCGGCACGCCGTTTTTTTTGATACGATCACTTGGGACCGGTTCATCCCCTTGTCTAACTTAAAGGAGAGCCAGGCCCTCTTTTGCGTTTACAACAGCATGCTTTCCGAGGCCGCGGTTTTGGGTTTCGACTACGGATATTCACTCGACTACCCGGACATGCTCTGCCTTTGGGAGGCGCAGTTCGGCGATTTTGTCAACGGCGCGCAGGTGGTGATCGATCAATTCATAATCAGTTCCGAGTCGAAATGGCAGCGACCCAGCGGCATCGTTCTCCTCCTTCCTCATGGATATGAGGGACAGGGTCCTGAACACTCGAGCGCGCGGCTCGAGCGATTTTTGCAGCTTTGCGCGGAGGACAACATCCAGGTCTGTAATCTGACAACGCCAGCCCAGTACTTTCATGTCTTGAGGCGTCAGGTTCGTCGAGATTTCAGAAAACCGCTGGTTATCATGACGCCTAAGTCACTTTTGAGAAACGAGCGTGCGATTTCGCGGGTAGAAGAGTTTACCGCCTCGCCTTTTCATCAGGTTTTGGGACCGACATTGTACGACAGCCCGGACAAAGTCGAGCGGGTGATCTTCTGCACTGGAAAGGTCTACTACGATCTGGTCGCTTACCAGGAAGAGCACCAAATCAAAAATGCAGCCCTGGTACGCGTTGAACAACTCTATCCTTTAAATCTGGAAGCCCTCAAAGATGCGGTGGCCTCGCTGCATCGCGTCTCCGCATGGGTGTGGTGCCAGGAGGAACCCAGAAATATGGGTGCGTGGACTTATATAGCGCCGTTGCTACGCCAGTTGACGGACAGCACCGTTGAATACGCAGGTCGGCCCGCTGCGGCAAGCCCGGCTGTCGGCTCTAAGGCCTGGCATGACCAACAGCAGAAGGAACTTGTCCTCCAGGCGTTCACGTTATAAACGGTCTCTGACGCTGGATTGAAGAATTCTACCCCCCCGTTTGCATGAGCATTGAAGTCAAAATCCCGGCTGTAGGCGAATCGATAACCTCAGGTGTTTTATCAACTTGGCATAAACAAAATGGGGATCTGGTCAGCGACGGAGAAGCACTATTCACGCTCGAGACTGACAAGATCTCGACCGAAGTGCCGGCTCCTGGCTTCGGTAAGCTCGAGATAAAGGTTGATGCCGGTCAGGAAGTCAAGATAGGGCAGCTTGTGGCTTTGTTAGACCAGAATGTTGCTGCCCCCGCTGCTGGCGGCACCCCTTCTTCTACCGGTCAGCCGTCCAGTCTCAAAGCATCCGCGGGCGATTTGGAACTCGGCAAGGAGCCGGCAGTACTCGGCTCCATCCCGGTCGGTTCTCATCCAGTCGCCTCCGGGAGTTTACCGCCTTCCGTTCGGCGCATTGCGGAAGAAGAGAAGGTGAATCTGGCAGATGTGACAGGTACTGGAAAGCGCGGCCAGGTAACAAAATCGGATTTAGTTCAATACCTAGAGTCAAAGAGTGCTGCACCGGATGTTCGCACGGAACCCGAGGCTCCGAAACAGAGCGTTCCGGTCGCGGTCACGCCGGCTCCAATCACTTCAATGGATCGCACCCCGCGCACCACACGGCGTAAAATGACTCCGCTTCGCAAGAAAATCGCCGGCCAGTTGGTGTTGGCTCAGCAGAATGCGGCGATGCTGACGACCTTCAACGAGTGCGATATGTCGGCGGTCATGAAACTCCGTTCGCAGTACCAGGAGACCTTTCAAAAGAGGCATGGCGTAAAGCTCGGTTTCATGTCCTTCTTCTTGAAAGCTGCGGTGGAGTCTCTCGTTGAGGTTCCTGCGATGAATGCCAGAATCGATGGCGACGATTTGGTCGAGAACCATTACTACGACATAGGCGTTGCCGTCGGAACAGAGCGCGGCTTGGTTGTCCCGGTCGTCCGGGATGCAGACAAGAAAAATTTCGCGGAACTCGAAAAAGAAGTCGCCTCATACGCCAAAAAAGCGCGCGATGGAAAATTGCAGCTGGACGATTTGACCGGGGGAGTGTTCACGATCACCAACGGAGGAATTTATGGATCACTTCTCAGCACGCCGATCCTTAATCCTCCCCAGAGCGGGATTTTGGGAATGCATAAAATCCAGAATCGTCCGGTCGTGATCGGCGACGAGATTGTCGTTCGGCCGATGATGTATCTGGCCCTGAGCTACGATCATCGCGTTGTCGATGGCAAAGAGGCGGTAACTTTTCTTGTTCGCATGAAGGAATGCGTCGAGGATCCAACGCGCTTGTTGCTCCAGGGTTGAGCCGCGAACAACGACCCGCGTCGAACTGTCACTTGTTTTGTCCTTTCGATTTCCGGCCATAGAGCAGCCTGGCTGCACTTCGACCGAGGCGACGGGGTTCCAGCATCGTGAAACGTTTTGATGCGTCGCGGACACGAGGTGGTTTTACGAGATAGCCGATCACAATTCTCAAGATAAACGTGGAAATGGCAATGGCCAGGAGCGCTGGCATGATGAGATGGCCAAACATCGCCCAATAATATGACCCTGATGGAAAGCCTCTTCCACTCTCACGGAGAATTTCTTAGCTGAGCGATAGCGTATGCTGGAAGCCATGATGACGGGAATTTTGTTCTCGTTGCTGGGGATGGCCTTTGTAGTTTCATTCTGGCTGCTGCTGCTCTTGGTGTTCATCCCGCCCCCCAGGCCAGGGCTGAGAGAACCCAAAGCCCGGCAGCAAAACCACTGATTACCGATTTTTAAACATCCTCCGTGACCGCCGTGGCCTCCGTGCGATGATTCTTCTCGGGTTTCCAACGCTACCCCGATTGAGCTGTCCAAGATGGCTTTATCTGATGAATCATGAAGGGGACAAAAGGCTCGCACGGAGGTCACGGTGGGCACGGAGTAGCTGAATACATCCTACAATGTTTGTGGACGTTACTAATTTTAACGAGATCGCAGGTACCCCGTGAATGTCGCTACCGCGCATCGCTCATAAACCGAGGAAAAAACAAATCACTTCGTTCCGTCTGATTTTAGCTTTCATTTCAGTCGAACCTCGATGGAGCGTCCGGCTTTTCCTGCATCTCAAAACAAAACCGTATTTGTTCAGGAGTCACTCTAGAGATGGACAAGGATGGAATTTCGTGCTCAGCAAAAAAGTCGACCGCGCTGGTTTCCATTGTTGCCGCCGCTTGGCCACCCTCAAGCCGGCATCGGATAAACAGCTTGTAAACGTGATAGGGGAAGGGAGGCTCGTGCGCGTGTCTTGATCTGTCGAATACCGCAAGCAGGCACTCGGCCCTGGTTTTGAAGCCTGATTCCTCGAGTATTTCGCGTTCGACCGCCTCGGACGGAGCATCGTTAACGTCCGCCCATCCTCCCGGCAAAGTCCATAACCCGTCCGCCCGTTCCCGGACCAGGAGGAGTTTCTTATCTCGAAACACTACTCCCCGGACGTCGACTTTCGGGGTTGCATAACCCGTTTGGTTTTCGAACAGCCGGCTGATAACCCCCACTGACTCGCCAGAACATTCGGAGAAAATTTCGGCCGAAAGCTCGCGTATCCTTTCGTAACGTTCCCGATCGTACTGGGATTCCGTGAAATGCAAGCCGGTTTGTGCAATGGCCTGCAGCTCGCGAGCCCAGCCGACCCACTTAGGTTCGTAGATCATTGGCAAAAGAAATCATTGTTCCATTAAATTTCATATCCGAAAACGGCGAGACAGCATCGGCCGAATGGACCGGCTGGTCGCACCCCTTAACCTCGGGTCGACTCGGTTGTGCGGGGCTTCTTCAGGTCCTCATAGGACGTCACGACAGAGTTAAAAGCAGACAACGCGCGCTGAAAAGAATCCTGATCTCGCGCGGACAGCGTGAGGAAGTGAATTGTTCCCTTAGCCTGAATATAGGCGGTAGCTTCGAAGTTTCCGAACTTGTCGCCCGAATAGTAATAAACTTTGGCCTTGCTGGCGTCCTGAGTCGTCAGTGTTTTCACGTATTTTACCGATGCGTTTGGACTCCCCGTCGCCCGCAAATTGCGAAGCGTGTCTTCGACCTGTGCCTCGATGTTTCGAACATTGGCGTCATTCGATCGTACACGCACATAAATAACTACTTTACTGGTTTGCCAGTTTGTACCCGTTGGATAGAAGACGAGATTTAGACCTTGCTGCCTTGCTGCCTCGTTATCGAGAACCCAGCCGACCGGCGCCTTAACCTCAAACGCAAATTCTTTGCCGCTGATAACGCTGTATCCTTCGAGTATTTGATCGGCAAAACAGAGTGGCGCCGATGTTGCGAGCAGGAGTTTGGTCC
>Ga0070699_100006686_pt1 | contig 10030 bp, 7 predicted proteins | sample KBSK1503metaG_FD_65473 | JGI IMG/M metagenome (GOLD analysis project Ga0070699, IMG submission 65473) | Corn, switchgrass and miscanthus rhizosphere microbial communities from Kellogg Biological Station, Michigan, USA - KBS K1-50-3 metaG | ecosystem: Host-associated > Plants > Roots >... | reverse complement strand
TATCCCGATGATTTGCTCCTCGCTGAATCTCCTCTTCATTTCGTTCTGCTCCTTTTACTTGAGCAGAACTACACTTTTCAATTGTCCACTTTTCGGGGATCAGGCCACCGGTGGTCCCTACCGGATGGATCAAGGCTTTAAGAGTGGAAGAGGGAGACGAGGTCAAACAGGGACAAGTGCTCGCTGAACTGGATGATACACAAGCGATGATTGACTTCAATACAGCCCAGCTTGCTCTCTCCACCGCGAAGGCTCAACTGCAGCGGGTCGAAGCAGGATCGGTCAATACGATGCAAGCCGAGCGTCCACAAAAAGATCAGGTGGACCTATCTGGCTTGGAAAAAGTTGTGAAGAATGCGCAAGCAAAGGTCAACATGTACCAAAAACTCCAAAAGGACGGTGCCAGCTCTCGTGTTGAACTGGTTAACGCCGAGACCGAGTTAGCGAATGCGGAGCTTAACTATGAACAGGCAAAGATCAGTGCGGGCATGTCAACGCAGGGACTTCCCCAAAGTAAGCAAATCGCTCTGAATGCTGTCAATGACGCGCAGAACCTTCTGCGACAGAAGCAGGAAACTCTTAGATATTTTAAGGTAACGGCGCCGGCGGATGGTATTATCGACCGCGTTTTGGTCCGTGATGGAGAATTCAATCAAAGTGCCGGAAACACCGGTTTCATTGTGGCTTCGGGTATGTGGTTTGAGGCTAACATGGACCAACGAGCAGTTGCGGATCTCCGGGAGGGAATGGAAGCGACGGTTAATCTCGAATCTTATCCTGGCCGTTCTCTCAGTGCGAAAGTAGAGAGGATCATTCCGATTGTGACCTTTAATGCGGGAGGACCGGAAACAAAAACTCCGGTACGCCCTTTGGGGACCGGTGCGCCTGAATGGCCGGCCACGTTTAAGATCCGGCTGCGGATGGAAGATGCTGGCGTGAAATTGGCGCCCGGGATGACCGGGTTTGCTCGGGTATTTGCTCAGCATCGGCGGGCGCTAGCGATCTCGCGTGAAGCAGTTTCTTCTTTAAGCGCAGGGAAAGGTGTTGTTCGCGTTGTGGATGACTCCGACCACCTGGTTACGACCCTGGTCGCCCTAGGCGATATCGATGATCGGTTCGTCGAAATCACCGGAGGCTTGGATGTATCCGCGTGGGTGCTTACCAAGAACGCGCGTTATCTGCGCGACGACGATAAAATCAGCATTACCAAAATCGAGGCAACGAAAGACTAGCCCGCAAATTTCGTGCGCCATATGCATCCACACGCTTATTGCGGGCTAGAAGGCTCTTAAACAGACGCTGCGCGTCTGTTTAAGAGCATGTTTTAAAATAAATGAATCGAAACAAACTGTTTTTAAACTCTCCTCTCCAAAAAGCAGCGGAATTTTGCGGCATAGCCGGAGAATTCCGCTGCCTGAGCCTGCTGAGTTATGCCCAGTCTAGTACACAGAATATCGCGCTTTATAGCATTTGCACTCTTGGCACTCGGCCTGCTGCTTCCCTGGTTTCAGGTACCGGTTGGATTAAGTGACAACCCGTCTGGGGGGGGCTATGCTTTAGTGTTCAAACAACCGATTTCGACGGTCGGGTTGAAAATTTTTGTCGTTGGCGTTCTGCTAGGTGCGTGCTGGTTTAGATTTCGGTCAGAAAGCTCGGGACCGCTAAGCTGGGCAAGATCGATGACAGTCAGCGGAAGCTTGTTGTTAGTTGCTATCGGCGTCTTGTATCCCGCATTAACGATGCAACGATGCGGAGAGTTGTCTGCACATGCGGCCTGGCTACAGACGCAGAATGATAGCCTAATTCAGCCTCGTGGGGACTTATTTACTGCTCAAGAATACGCTTATCAGCCAGGCCAACCTGAAGTCAACGTCAAAGAGGTGCTCCCGCGCGCTTTTGCAGCGATTCCATCACCGTCGATCACTTTCCTAACAGATCTCCATCTGGCTAAGCTTTCGGATATCGTGATGTGGTTGGGATATTCACCGGCATTTTGCCAATTCATTTGCCGCGGATGGTTCTGTGCCATTTTTGGTTCTTTCCTTCTAATCGTTTCATTCAATCGGTTCAGCGGCGAGGAAGGTGCGCATGGTGAGAACGTGGAAGTAGTCTATCGGCTTATTCCTTTTCTCTTTGGTGGAGCCTTCGCTGTCTGCATCGTCTGCTTATTCCCTGTCATGATGGCTGGTGGCGAGTTAGCGGAAGCTCGGACTGCCGCGACCGAAGCAAGGTTTGCCGAGTCGCTGTATCATCTCGATCGCGCAGAGGCTTGGTTGCCTATACTTGCGTACCACACGGATATCTTATACCAGCGCGGATGGCTGGAGCGAAGACTGAACGTGAAGTCTGCACACACTCAACTGTTTTCCGCGCTGCGCGAAGAGGCGGAAGGATTTTATTCTCAGGCCACTCAAAGTTACGTTGCCTTGCTCGGTGCCAGTACGGAAAAGGCTGTCTGGAACGAGGCTTTTCGCGGTGCTTTACGGCTTGCGATCAAAGATTTCAATTCGGGACTGATCGATCGCGTGACTTCCTGCCTGGCCCGACTTACAACGCTCGACTCGACCTGCATCAAGGCGAACTACGTACTGCAGATGGCCTATCTCAGAGCTTCCCGAAAGAGCGAACTGGAGGATACAGTGGCAAGATTCGAAACAGTTTACAGTTGTTTGCAAAGTCTAGAAAGGAGCCCCCTGCTGGCGTCAGCGCATCGGCGACTAGCGGATCTTGAGTTTGATTACCATGACTTCAACAGACTTGGCGACGAGATGCGAGCCGCGGTAACGCCATGATCGGTACGCAGACACAAGGGGATTTGGAAGAAGCCACCAAGCGTTTGGCGCCGGTAACTCCGAGAATGGGGGCGGTACGGCGATGTTTCACGCTTTTCAAGGTAGGCAGCTTGCGCTCCGTACTGCTGGCTTCAGCAGCATTAGCCGCTGTCGTTTATTGCATATTGCGCATTATCGCACCGCCAGAGCCGGTGCCTAAGCCGTTCTACTTTGGCTCGTCCGCGAAATGGATCACAACCAACGCGACTACCCAGGCGTGCGGATCTTTCCGCCTTGATCTCTATGTCCCGGGCAAGATCGTCAACGCATGGATTGCGTTGGCTGCAAACGGCGGATTCGAAGTCATTGCGAATGGGGACGTCTGCTCCCGGTTCTTTCTGCTTTCGCCAACACAACCGTATCAAAAAGGGTTAAGTCAGATGGGTCAGAAGTTGACTCCAGCGGAACCGGCAATATCAGTCAACTTCCCACGAGAGTACCAATGGCTGCACCATGACAACGCTCAACTTCCTACCTACATCGACTTAACCTCGGCCCTAAACACAGGGCGTAACGCGCTCTGTGTCGAGGTCGAAGACAATGACACGACGCCGGCGTTCATTCTATCTGGTGAAGTGTTGCTCGACACTGGTGAGAGAATTCCTATTGCCAGCGGACCGCAATGGAAAGCAGAGCCTGTTCCCCGAACAAAAGTACAGGATGCGTGGACTTATGTGGAGTTCCCTGTCATCGATTGGAGTAACGCACGAGTGCTTGACTGGAAGCGGTGGTTTTGGCGGCTCGTTCCTGAAGGCGTTTTCCAAGAGCCATTCCGGGGAAAGCGGATTCGTTCGGTAATGACTGATTCCGTCACGTGGATCGAGAAGGACTTCGAATCGCCCAGTGCGCCTACCGAAGGCTTCCTCCGCGTCGCGACTGATTGTCCGTTCCAGATCTGGATGAATGGCCAGCCTGTTCAGGTGACATCACGCTCGCCTAGGATCTTGCCATACGGCCCATGGTTTATCCGAAACAACGTTCGGAGCCCTGTAGACGTAACGCTCCAAGAGTTGCCTGACTGGCTCGATCCGGAAAATGTCGATACGCTTTTGCCCGGGCAGCAACGTGAAAATCCACTACGCAACGATCCTACTGTTAACAACTACACTTTTATTCAACAACAGATAGACGGAACGGCAGCCCATCCCGAAATAGGCAGCGACCCCACCAGGAATGCCGGCGTTTATAGAAACAGTATTGTAAGGCGTTCGAATCCCTATGCGGATCCTCAAAAGCCGGATCGAATCGTTTCTCCTGCTTTAGGACGCAACCGGCGGAACGTGGAGTTTCTGGCCTACGACATCACGCCGCTTCTTCGAAAAGGTAAGAACACGGTACGGGTGGGGCTGTATAAGGATCAACCCGAAACGATGGGCTTGAGCCGATTACCGTTTGCTGCTTTCGACGGCAGGGTCCGGATGAGGGACGATAATTATTTCTCTTTTGCGAGTGATGAAAGCGTGTGTTCTTACGCAGATACACTGGCAGATGGCCGATCGCGTTTAGCGCAAAGCGTTTTGGATGGACCGATTGAGCCGAGCTTGCTGCCCGCGAAGGAATTCTTTGGGTATGTCTATCCGGATCGACCATGGTTCGCTCTATGCGTGGCGCTCTTTTTTTGTTGCTCTACGGTTCTCTTGATCGGCGCTACCCGGTCGCCTCGGTTAATGAACATTCTCGGCAGCATTCAGACTCCTTGTGCGGTGCTGACCGGATGGATATGCGTGGGTTTGCTACTTCGCTCCGCGATACTAGAGCGTAGCGAATCGATATACTGGCGGTTTCCGGTGGTTTGGCTAGCCTTATTGGCTTTCGGGATCGGCGGTGCGCTGCTTACGATTGCCTTGCAACGGAGAAGGATGCGGAACGAGGCCATCAAACCATCTAAGGCATTGATTAGATTTTGCGTGCCGCCTTTCAATTGGAGTTGGCTTTGGCCTCTGGCCTTTGGAGTGCTGGTTGCCTTTTGCTTTGCGGTGCGTGCTTGGCAGATCGATTTCCAACCGCCGGATGTTGATGAATACGCTTCGCTTCAGGCCTCGTTAGCTATCGCAAAAACAGGTCTACCGGAGTTCCAAGAGGGTGTCTGGTACACGCGAAGTCCGGCCTACCATTATTTGGCGGGCGCTGTAGCGGCTATTTCGAACGGTAACATATACGGTCTTCGCCTTCTCTCCGTCCTGTTTGCATGCTTCACCGCCATACTGGTTTGGAAGATGAGCAAAGAGCTGACACGAAGTCGTCTTCTCGCCTGCTGCGCTCTCATTTTATATTCGATTCACCCTTATCTGATTTTTACGAGTCACGAAGCCCGCTTCTACCAACAACATCAGTTCTTCCATCTGCTTGGGCTCTATTTCTTTGTCCGCGGCTTCGTTACCAATACGGGCATGAGAGACAGGTATTTGGCTGTCATTACGATGTTGGTTTGCGTCTTGAGCCAAGAGATCACTGTGCTTCAGGTTTTCCCTTTGGCGATTTGCTACCTCTTGTTTGCAAAACGAAGATCCTGGTCTGATGAAGCTAGGTTATTGATAGTTGCAGGTTGTTCCATCGCCCTGATCTCACTAGATCTCGCCTTCTTTAAGATTCAGTGCCTGACCGCGCTCGACGGCGTTTCGCCGCGTATCGAAGCTAAGATTGGATGGTGCTTCCAAAATCCTATAAATCTGTTTGCGCTCCTGGTTGGCTATTCGCGGCTGCACGTTCTGTTGAGTGTCTTCCTTCTTGTCGGGTTTCTGTCTGCACTCCGCCGCAAACAAAACATTTGGACGTGTCTTTACATTTATCTCTTCGTTAGTGTGGTAGTTACTAACCTTCTCATTACAAGTAAAGCATTTCGTTACGAGTACTTTATCATTCCGCTTTGGATCGTGCTCTCGGTTTACGGAATCGGAGAGTGCGCGAGGATTTTTATCCCGGGCTTGAAGCAGCTTTCTGCGCGAACGATGCTGGCGCTTGGATTTTTCGCGCTCGCCGTCTGTTCTTGGACACCTTGGAGGATCTTTGGTTCGCATGATGTCAGCCTCGAGGCCAATCCCACGCAGGCACTGAGATTCGTGGCAGAAAATCTCCGGCCAGGGGATCAAATAGTGACCATGGAACCATACCCCGATGCGGCCCTCCTTGAAACTGGCCAGTCCGATTATGATCTTTCCATTCCGATCTTGTACGATTTTGCTTTTCGCAAAAGGGGCAAGCTCGTCGATCGAAACACGGGTGCTGAGATTATCGGTAACCTGGACGAACTGCAGCGAGCCTTCGCGCAGCACGATAGACTCTGGATTGTGTGCGATCGAGAGCAGCTGCATACGCGTGGGATCGACCTACAGTGGATGTTCCCGGCGGCGCGAGTTCGGCTCTACCTGCGCAACAACACTCGCCTGGTCTTCAGATCGTATCTCTGGAGCGTCTACCTTTGGGATCGAAACGCGGGCCACTACTCCTCATTTCGCGAAAAGCCAGGAAATTGGTTTGAGTGAGAAATGATGGTCCGAATGAACTAACGAGGAAGTAATGATGTATCGTGATGCTTATTCTCAGAGAAAGACAGTTGGGTTTGTCTGCGCCGCCGTTCTCGTCGGTCTCCTTTTGCCGGAACCTGGACTGGGATCGATAGCCGAGGATCTGCGGTTCGAAACTAGCAACTTCATGAGAGAGACTGCTTACCGAAATCCTGATCGCGTCGCGGCCAACCCCGCTCCATCCGGAGCTTTCAGTCCCGTGAACATTCGGTGGGATCAGACCCACCAAGGCCCTTGGTATATCGAAGAGCAGCGATACGGCGGAGATGCAGTCTGTGCGGGAGTAGCGGCCGGAAACACAGCCGCTATCGATCGGGGACTAAAGATCCTGCGCTGGGGCTTCGAACACCAAGCGCCAGATGGATCATCTAACTGTCCCGATGCTTTCCACAGTACTTCATTTTTTGTCGAAGCGGCGGCGCATGCCTGTCTGGTCTTGAGTGGCAGCCAATATGCAAGCCAGTACGCCACCGATGTAAACTGGATGCGGCCACGCATATTGAAAGCGGCGCAGTGGATGACGCAGCCGTCAGTGGAAGCAATTGGTAGGAGGCACAACGCACCCTATACGCATCGCCGCTATTTGGTTGCAGCAGCTCTCGGCGAAGCAGGAGTGCTATGCGAGAATCAGCCGCTTATCGAGAAATCAAAGGGTTACATCCGTGAAGGCATCAGTTTGCAAGATCCATCCGGTTTCAACCCTGAAAAAGGTGGTTACGATAGCAGCTATCACGCTGTTGGATTGTTCTACGCGGGCCGTTACTACGACCTCGCAGCTGACGAGGAGATAAAGAAGCAGCTCTTGCGCATCCTGACGAAAGGATATGCCTGGCTTCAGAGTCGTGTACAGTCCGACGGGACGATTGATTCGACTGGGAATACGCGAATTGGGCAAGGGCAGGAGTTGAGCCGAAACGGCACGGCTAAAAAGATCGACTATGGGATGATCTACCGCGGGTTTTACCGCTGGTCTCTTATAAGCGGTGATTCCATGTATGCACAGCTGGCGGAAAGGGTTGTCGCAGGAGAAGCGATTTACAAACGTTAATTGGGAAGTCATAACATTTAACCAGGGCATCCATCGTTCGATTAGAGAATCGACTTAATATGAAACCATCCAACCACCAGGCGATGCCCATGGTGGCAGTCGCTTCAAGGCCTTCGTTGGCCGCAAATCCGGTGGTGGGCCCGGCGGCTCGCGCGATCCCGCGTACGCCGGTAGTCGTGGGACTGCGCCGGCGTTTTGGCTTTCGCGATTCATCTACCTGTTGGGAAAAACGGTGCTCGTATGATCTTCCGCTGTTAGCTTTGGAGCGTTGCTCTGGGATCGCGACGCCGGTATTCTGCGTTTCGCGAGAAGCTGAGAAATTGGTTCAAGTGACAAGCCTACGCGTTAACTCAGCCGCGGCGAAGGACAGGTGCAGATTCCCCCTGGGTAACACGCATCGAGCAATCAATGGTTTGATCGGCGCCCTTATCGTGGGCTCCGCAGTCCTTGCCAAGGCCGCCTTGCCCACCGGCGCACTGGATGAGCTCCAGCTCGTCTCCCAGCTGCCTTCCGACTTTATTGCTCAGTGTCAGGCTTCCGTGACTGAGGAGGGGCTCGTCGGAAACAATCGGACAGGCGTCTTTGTGGCCGATGAACAGCGCGGGCTATGAACGGCTTGGTCGCAGGGTTGGTGCTCAAGCACGACAACTACGTGGAGCGGGAGGGTTACTCCGATCCCACGCACATCAAACGGTACCTCGCCGAGGCGCACAGCTGCTTACTTCTGGCCGTACCAATTTCGGGTTCGATGTGGAGTTTCTTTTGGTATGTCTTTCCTGCCACTCTGGTCGGCTCTTTGGTCGGCATCTTAGTGGAGAACTTGATCCCGGGCGAAAAACAATCTTGGACGTCTCGCCTCCGGGCGATCCCCATCTGGGCTATCTACATCCTAATCGGCCTGAGCATCAGCGCCGTCATGCAATATTGCCTCGGGTTGCTCCACATTCATCCGTTGGTCCTGATCGATCTACGCAAAACCACGGAATCAAAAGACGTCCTGACCGCGATTGTAGCCTACGCTGCGTTACCCTGCGTGGGCTTTCTCATATACGATTTCCTCTACTATTGGTTCCACCGGATCCTGCACAACATTACGGTATTGTGGCGTGTTCACTCGGTACACCACTCCATTGAGGAATTGAACGCCGTCAATGATTATCACCATTGGCTCGAAGATGCACTCCGAATACCACTGATTCTGGTTCCGATTAGCCTCCTGGTTCGCGTGGATGCCACGGTGCTGATCATTTGCATCATGATCTTGCGGTTTATGGGACAGATGACGCACGCCAATTCCAAGCTCTCCTATGGATTCCTTCGGTACGTGATCGCCGAGCCGCGGTTTCATCGCATCCATCACTCACTGGAAGAGCGCCACTTCGACAAAAACTTCGCCTTCATGTTTCCTATGTGGGACGTGATCTTCGGAACCGCTTACTTTCCAGCGCGGGACGAATATCCGAAAACAGGACTGGCCAACCAGAGAGAGCCGCGATCGGTTCTCAGCTACGTTATCACCCCATTCAAAAAAGCAGGCGCTGAACGCCGGCCGCCTAACTGGCGGAATCTTATCAAGCCGACAACGGACGACCTGGAGTAGAGCCGGTAGTTTTGTTAGGAGTATTGATCTTCCAATTTTTGGAGCGAGTGCCTGACCGGCAAGCGGTGGAACTGGTGAAGTATCATTTGGGCTGGAAGCTAGCGTTGACTTTGAAGTTGAGCGAAGGCGGTTATCATCCGACAGCGAACTGGCACGTGCTCACGGTTTACGTCGCAGTCGTTATCGGGCTTTGCCAAGGTAGAACTACAAAACCTCCTCATCGCTACCGCCTGCAACGTTAAAAGATAGCTGCAGATCCTAACAGAGCCCAAAATCGGCTCTACGATCCAGCTCTTGCCTTTCAGCAATGCCCTTTACCCAAGCCGACGCTTTTTCGGGCGCCTCTGAGACAAACTTCGACCCTTTTGCTGTCCCGGTCCCAAAGTTGCCTTTCTCACAGAAACTAACCGTCATTTATCCAGGTTCTTCAGCGCAATCAATCTTTTAGATCTGACCTTTGTTAGGCCCACCTGACCAGCTAACTAAAGCGTCACCTGCTGTCGCGCCCGCCAGTCGATCGAGCCTGTAGGCCGCGCGAAGTCAAACGGGAAACTCTTTGCTCGGCAGGCTGCGATGCAGAAGACTGGCCGCTATGCGATCCGGCACCACTTACATTGCCGGTTCTGAAATACGACGGAGTGAATACCTATCACTGCTATTATAGGTCCCGTAGAAACCAACCCTTTTCCGAAACTAAATGTTAACCATGGCAGGCTTGCTCGTTGGACTATCTGCGGCCCATTCTGGTACATTTGTAAAAGAGGTTAAGAAAAGAGGTTAAGGTATGTTTTCTTCGTTTGCTCCGGTTTTTGTGAAGTTGAATAATCGCCGTCGTGTTAAGATCCCGACGGCAACGTGCAGCCGGATCCGTCGTGCTGTTTCGCTACTGATTTCCATCGGCCTTTTGGGTGCTGCCTCCGAAAAGGCTATAGCGCAAAGGCAAGTGACAGGTGAGTGGGTAACGCTGCCGTATACGATGCCGATCAATCCGATTCATATGGGCTTGCTGCATACCGGGAAGGTACTG
>Ga0070699_100006684_pt1 | contig 10030 bp, 15 predicted proteins | sample KBSK1503metaG_FD_65473 | JGI IMG/M metagenome (GOLD analysis project Ga0070699, IMG submission 65473) | Corn, switchgrass and miscanthus rhizosphere microbial communities from Kellogg Biological Station, Michigan, USA - KBS K1-50-3 metaG | ecosystem: Host-associated > Plants > Roots >... | reverse complement strand
CGGTGCGGCCGCACTTCCTGGGCCAGGGCCTGGGTGAGGGTGATGACCGCGGCCTTGGAGACGGTGTAGGCGATGAAGCCGCCCTGGGGCGGCAGCACCGCGCGCGAGGCGATGTTGACGATGCGCCCGCCCCCGCCCGCGATCATGCCGGGCAGCACCGCGCGGCAGGCGATCACGGTGGAGGTGAGGTTGAGCTTCATCATCCGCTCCCACTCGGCGAGCGGCGTCCCCACCAGATCGCCGCCCGCGAAGCCGCCCACCGCGTTGACGAGGCCGTCCACCCGCCCCTGACGCTCGACCACCACCTGCACGAACTTGGTGACCGCACCCTCGTCGGTCACGTCGGCGGCGATGGGCAGCAGGCGCGACCGGAGCTCGGGGGCCAGGCGCCCCTCGAGGGCGGCGCGCTCCTCGGCGACCGCGTAGGGGATCGCCACGCGGGCGCCCGCCTCGAGGAGGGCGCCGGTGATCGCCTGGCCGAGGGCGCCGGTGCCGCCGGTGACGATGGCGACCCGGCCGGTCATGCGGACGGCCGCGCGCGCCGGCCGGCCAGGTCCTCGGCCCTGCGGGCCAGCTCGAAATCGAGGGTGGTGATGCCGCCCGCGTCGTGGGTGGTGAGATCGATCACCACGCGGTTGTAGACGTTGAACCACTCCGGATGGTGCTGCAGCGCCTCCGCCTCGCGGGCCACGTCGCCCATGAACGCGAACGCCTGGGCGAAGTCCGCGAAGGTCAGCTCGCGGTGGAGCTTGCCGCCGGTGATCGACCACCCGGGGAGCGCGGACAGGCGCGCGGTGATCTCCGCGGCGGCGAGCTTGGTCGGGCGGGCCACGGGCTCACCCGGCCGGCACGGCCATGATGGCCGAGCGCTGGATGTCCTCGTAACGCACCTTCGAGACGTCGAAGGCCTCGATGTTGTCGACGAGCTTGCGGAACGTCTGCTCGAAGCCGGGGAGCGTCTTGCGCTGCCGGGTGAGCGGAGTGGTGCGGGCGAGGACGTAGTTCTTCACGTACGGATGGTTGATCCCGCGCTTCTTGATGCGGGCCACCGCGCCGCCCAGCGCCTCGTCGGCCTCGCGCACGAGTGCGGCCCGCTCCTCGCGCTCCTTCAGGGTCTTCGGGAAGTGGCCTTTGAGGAACTTGTCGACGCGCCGGAGGATCGGCGCGAAGGCACCGCCCGCGAAGCGCTTGTTCTGCTCGTAGAGCAGGCCCAGGGTGATGAAGTGGGCCGACTCGAACTGGAAGGCGTAGCCCTCCTCGCCCGCGCTCGGGGCCTCGTCGACGAGGCCCCGGTACATGCGGATCACCTCGAGCGACTTCTCCTTGAGGTTGTGGGCTTTCTCGGTGTTGAGCGCGAGGATCTGGAAGGCCACCTCCGCCTCGGGCACCAGGATCGCGGGGATGACCTTAGCCTTGAGCTTGCCCAGAACCACCCGCCGGTGATTGCCGTTCGGGGTCCAGTACACGCCGGGCCGCGGCGACATGACCACCACCGGATCGACGAAGCGATCGATCTTCTTGACCACGTCCTGCAGCTTCTTGGCGTGGGTGGGGGAGAGATCGCGCTGGTAGGGTGTCGGCTCGACCTTGTCCATCGGGAGCAGCGCGAAGATCTGCCAGTGCTCGCCGACCGGCTCCTGATAGATCGCCAGCACCGTGCCGCCGTCGCGCTCGACCTGATCGGCCAGCGCCTGCGCCGGCCGGCTCGGCTCCTCGTCGGGGTGGACCCGCCACTTCGCCATGGCGGCGATTATCATGCCGCCCGCGCGCCGGCGCAAGGAACCGGTCGGCGCGCGGGCGGATGGTCAGCGCGGGGCCAGCGCCTCCGGCGCCACGCGGGCTCGCCGCTCCTCCGCGTCCTGGCAGGCCACGCAGGTGGTGACCTCCGGGATGGCGCGTAGACGTGCCGGCGCGATCGGCTCGCCGCAGGCCTCGCAGACGCCGTACGCGCCCGACCGCAGCCGGTCCAGCGCCTCGGCGAGGCGATTGGCCCGCTCCACGAGCAGACCCCGCACCGCAAAAGTCATCTCACGATCCTCGCTGATGCGCCCCGCGTCGCCCGCCGCTTCTCCTTGCCCCTCGTCCTCCCGGGCTCCGGGATCGTCCTCGAAGGCGATCGCCCCACCCAGCCCCTTCAGGCGATCGACCGTGTTCTTCAGTTCTTGCTCCAACGCCCTGCGGATGTCGTTCATGGCTCGGCCCTCCTCCGGCCGCATCGCGGGTTTAGATGCAGCCAGGCACCGATCGGATCCAGCGCGTGTAAACACGCGCCATCGTGGAGGGAGCGGATCGGCCTGGTCGCGTGCGCCTGCCGGATCGGCGGATCCGGGCGGTCAGGCTCCGGGGAGGGCCAGATGGAAGGTCGCGCCGTACTCGGGATTCGCGGTCGCCCAGAGCCGCCCGTCGTGCCCCTCCACGATGGAGCGGCTGATCGACAGCCCCATCCCGAGCCCGCCCGGCTTGGTGGTGTAGAACGCGTCGAACAGGCGCTCGGCGTCGGGCTCGCGGAAGCCGACGCCGCCGTCCTCCACCGTGACCACCGCCCAGGCGTGCCCGTCGATGGCCTCGCTCCCGGCGCGGACGACGAGCCGGCGGCGCTCGGGCGGGACCTCGCGCATCGCCTCCCCCGCGTTGACGAGCAGGTTGATGAGCACCTGCTGGAGCTGGATCTGATCGCCCAGGACCGGCGGCAGGTCGCGGGCCACCGACAGCTCGAGCGCGATGTGCTGCCGGCGCAGCTCGGGACGCACCAGCGGCAGCACGTCGGTGACGATCCGGGCGAGCTGGACGGGCTGCCGGGGGACGACCGCGCCGGCCAGGAGGGCGCGGATCCGGGTGAGCACCTCGGCGGCGCGATCCCCGTCGGCCACCACCGCGAGCAGCGCCTCGCGGACCTTGTCGAGCGGCGGCGGCTCCGCGCGCAGCCAGTTGAGAGAGGCGTTGGCGTCCGCGACGATGGCGGTGAGGGGCTGGTTGATCTCGTGGGCGATCGAGGCGGCCAGCTCGCCCAGGGTGGTCGCGCGGGTGACCCGGCTGAGCTCGGCCTGGGCCTGGTGCAGGGCGTCCTCGGCCCGCCGGCGCTCGGTGATGTCGTTGTTCGTCTCGAGGATCGCGGCGGGTCGGCCGGGGGAGGCGCGCCGCAGCGACCAGCGGCTCGCCACCACCACCGGGGTCCCGTCGCGCCGGGTGTGGACGAGCTCGCCTTCCCAGCGCCCGGTGCGGGCCAGCTCCGCCATGACGTCGGGGAGCGGGGAGGGGAAGACGGTCTGCATGCGCCGGTGGGCCACCGCGCCCACCGCCTCCGCCTGGGTCCATCCGTACATCTCCTCCGCCCCGCGATTCCAGTAGATGATGACGTCCTGCTCGTCGCGGACGAAGATCGTGTCGTGGGTCAGGTCGAGGAGCTCGGCCTGCTCCCGCAGCGTTTCCTCGACGCGAGCGCGCGCCGCGATCTCGGCCGCGAGCCGCTCGTTGCTCCGGGTGAGGTCCGCCGTCCTCGCCTGCACCCGAAGCTCCAGCTCGTCGCGCCCGAGACGGAGCGTCTCCTCGGTGCGGCGGCGCCACTCGCTCAGCCAGCCGACGAGGAACGCAGAGAGGGCGAAGACCGCGATGCGCAGCGCGAAGTCGAAGTCGAAGCTGACCGAGTGGAGCGGGGGGGTGATGAACAGGTCGATCACCACCGCGGAGAGGAGGGCCGCGAATACCCCAGGGCCGCGCCCGCCGAGCCACGCGCTCAGGATCGCGGCCGCGTAGAGGAGGGTGACGCCGTGGACGAAGCGCTCCGGGGCCTCGGGAAAGAGCCGCTCGCCTCCCGGCCCGGTGGTGAGCAGGGCCGCGACCGCGACGCTCAACACCGCCAGCGCCCAGCGGAGCGAGGCCGGGTGCCGGAATGGCCGCGCCGGGTTCCCCACTCACTTCTCCCGCGCCGCGACCGGGGATACCTCCAGGCGGGCCGCGATCCGGACCAGCTCGGCCAGCGACCCCGCCCGCATCTTCGCCATCACCTGCCCGCGCTGCTCCTTGACGGTGGCCTCGGTGGTCCCGAACTCGGCCCCGATCTGCTTGTTGAGCAGACCGGCCACGATGCGGGCCATGACCTCGCGCTGCCGCGGGGTGAGGGTGTCGTAGCGGCCGCGCAGGTCCGCCAGCTCCCGGCGCTCCCGGCGGCCGGCGCGATCGCGCTCGATCGCCTGGCGAATCGCCGCGAGCAGGTCCGACTCGCGGAACGGCTTGGTGAGGAACTCGGCCGCGCCCGCCTTCATGGCCCGCACCGACATGGGAATGTCGCCGTGGCCGGTGAGGAAGACGATCGGCAGGGGATCGCCGCGCCGGGCCAGCTCGCGCTGGAGCTCGAGGCCGCTCGGCCCCGGGAGCCGCACGTCGAGCACGAGGCAAGCGGGCGCGTCCGGCCGTGGCGCGTCCAGGAACGCCTGCGCGCTCGCGAACGCCTCCACCGTCATCCCCACCGAGGCGAGCAGCCGGCGGAGGGAGTCGCGCACGGACTTGTCATCGTCGACCACGAAGATGACGGAGTCCGGCGCGCTCATCAGGGATGACGATACCACGCGGCGCGAACGCGGCCGGGCGGGTCGGCTGCCGTGTTCTTGCTGAAAGGCGAGCCCGACGCCGCCGATCCATGGTCGATCCACGTCCAACATGGGGCAAGCGGCGCAGAGATACCTGGTCGCCGGCGCCCGGGGTAGGAGGAGCGTGATGAGCGACACGTCGATCAAGGTGGCGATCGTGACCGGAGCTTCGGGGGGGATCGGCCGTGAGGTGGCCCGGCGCCTGGCCCGCGACGGGTTCACGGTGGTGGCGACCTACGCGGGCAACCCGGCCCGCGCGCAGGACGTGGTGGCCGAGATCGAGGCGGCGGGGGGCCGCGCGATCGCGCGGCCCGCGGACGTGGGGAGCGCGCCCGACGTGGAGCGCCTCTTCCGCGACGCGCTCGAGGCGTTCGGCCGGGTCGACGTGGTGGTGAACAGCGCGGGCATCATGCCGCTGGGCCCGATCGCGGACGGCAAGCTGGAAGATTTCGACCGGGTCATCGCCACCAACCTGCGCGGCGCCTTCATCGTGCTGGGCCAGGCGGCCAAGCACGTCTCGAAGGGCGGCCGGATCATCGCGCTCTCGAGCAGCGTCGTCGCCAAGTCGCTGCCCGGCTACGGCGCCTACATCGCCTCGAAGGCGGGCGTGGAAGGCCTGGTGCGGGTGCTCGCCCACGAGCTGCGCGGCCACCAGGTCTCGGTCAACGCGGTGGCGCCGGGCCCGGTGGCCACCGAGCTCTTCCTCAAGGGCAAGAGCGAGGCGGAGATCGAGCGCTTCGGGCAGCTCGCCCCGCTCGAGCGCCTCGGCCGGCCGGAGGACATCGCGGAGGTGATCTCGTTCCTGGCCGGCCCGGAGGGCGGCTGGGTGAACGCGCAGGTCCTCCGCGCCAACGGCGGCTTCGCATGAGCCGGCCGCCCCTGCCGCCGTTCACGCGGGAGACCGCGGTCCAGAAGGTGCGGCTCGCGGAGGACGCCTGGAACTCGCGCGACCCGGAGCGGGTGTCCCAGGGCTACACCGTCGATTCCCGCTGGCGGAACCGCGCCGAGTTCGTGGCCGGCCGCGCGGAGATCGTCGCGTTCCTCACCCGCAAGTGGAAGCGGGAGCTGGACTACCGCCTGATCAAGGAGCTGTGGGTGTTCGCGGGCAATCGCATCGCGGTGCGCTTCGCCTACGAGTGGCACGACGACTCCGGCCACTGGTATCGATCGTTCGGCAACGAGAACTGGGAGTTCGCGGATGACGGCCTGATGCGCGTGCGGCTGGCCAGCATCAACGATCTGCCCATCGCGGAGTCGGACCGCAAGTATCACTGGCCGCTCGGACGGCGCCCGGACGGCCCTCCCGAATTGAGCGATTTCGGCTTCTAGACGAGCGCCGCCTTCCCGTCAGGCGGCGGCCCCGCCGAGGTAGACGCTCAACCGTCCGCGCAGGAAGAGGCGGGCGCGGTGCACCCGCGACTTGACGGTGGCCGGCTTGATCCGCAGCGTCTCCGCGATCTCGGGATTCGAGAGCCCGTCCACGTCGTGCAGCAGGAAGGTGGCGCGATGCTCGCCGGGGAGCTGGTCGATGGCCCCGCGCAGCACCGACTGCAGCTCGGCCTGCAGGGCGGGATCGGCGAGCCTCGGCGACCAGTCGACGCTCGGCTCGACCGGCGGGCCCGCCTCGTCGAGCGAGAGGGTGAGGCCGTCCCACGACGTCTCGCTGCGCTCGTGGCGCCGGGTCCGGCGCTTCTGGTAGGCCGCGTTGGCGGTGATCCGGTAGATCCAGGACCCGAACGCGGCGGTCCCGCGGAACGTGTCGATCTTGCGGGCCGCGGCCCAGAGAGCGTCCTGCACGACCTCCTCCGCGTCCGCCTCGTTGCCGGTGATGCGGACGGCGAGGCGATAGACCCGATTCCCGTACCGGGCGACCAGGGCCTCGGCGCCCCCGTCGTCGTGGTGACGGAGGCGCTCCACCAGCCCCGCGTCCGGATCGGCGGCTCGCGGGCGCCGGATCCCCGGCGCCTCGTCGGTCCCGCTCGCCTCGTGCGACGGCACCATCATCCGGCTAGGCGCCGGCATGGGAGCCTCCCGGTGCGGATGCCGCTCCGGCCTGGAGGCAGCGCGCGCGGTACTCGTGCGGGGTGACGCCCACCAGGCGCCGGAACACGGTGGAGAAGTGGCTCGGGGTCCGGAAGCCCACCGCGCGCGAGATCTGGGCGATGGAGGGCTCCGGCGCGGCGAGCAGGACAATGGCCTGACCGATCCGCGCACGCACCACGAAGCGATGGGGCGGCAGGCCGGTGCTGCGATGAAAGAGCCGGGCGAAGTGGTAGGGGCTCATGAAGACCACCGCCCCCAGCTCCGCGAGGTTGAGGCTGCCGTCGAGGTGCGCGTGGATGTACTCGGTGACGCGCCGGAGCCTCGACAGGGGAAGCGCGCCGATCGAGGCGCGGTTGTCGTCCGCAATGTTCTCTCCGAGCGCCGAGCTCGTGAGTGGTGCTGTTGCCATCGCCTTCTCCTCCTTCGGTCTAGCCGGCCAGGGCCCGTCGCACCGCACCCAGCAGCGCGTCGCCGTGGAACGGCTTGCCGAGAAATTCGACTGCGCCGGCCTGCGCGGTGCGCCGACGGGCCTCGTCGTCGTTGTGAGCGGTCAGGATGATCACCGGAACCGCGGAGCCGGAAGCGGCCAGGCAGGCCAGCAGGTCGAGGCCGCTCATTCCGGGCATGCGCAGATCGAGGACGAGGCAGCCGGTGCGCGCCCGCTGCTTGGACCGCAGGAAGGCCTCCGCCGAGTCGAACGTCTCGACGCGGAAGCCCACCGAGGCCAGGAAGTTCCCGACCGATCGCCGCAGCGACTCGTCGTCGTCCACGATGGAGATCACTTGTCGGTCGTCCTGGCTCATTCGCCCTCGATCCAGTCGAAAGGCTACGGCCGCGAGTGGGGACCGTCTACCCGACCTTGGTCGGGTTAGGGGTCCGGTTTGGGGATGGGGGCGGCGGGCCGGAGGGGGGTGAGGATGGACCCTGTCACGATCTTGCCAAAAGGCCCGGGGCCCGGCGGCCGTGGCCGCACCTGGTCGTCTCAAGGGTGGATGCGGAACGACTAGACGATCGAGGGGGAACGACATGAACCGGAAGGCTTGGTTGACGGTGGGGTTATCGGTGCTGCTGGGCTCGGGAATCGCAAGCGTGGCGCCGGTCGGCGCGACGCCGGTCACGGAGCACGGCGCCCGCGTGCAGATCGTCCGCTGGGGTGATCAGGGCAGCGAGCAGGGTGAGGTGGAGTCGCCGCGCTGGGGTGATCAGGGCAGCGAGCAGGGCGAGGTCGAGTCTCCGCGCTGGGGTGACCAGGGCGGCGAGCAGGGCGAGGTCGAGTCTCCGCGCGCCGGTCACCAGGGCGGCGACCAGACCGACGCGGGCGCTCCGCGCACGTAGTGAGTCGATGAAGGTGTTCTGGTGCGTGATGGCCGGGCTGCTGGTGCTGACGCTGCTGCTGGCCCTGCGGGTGACGGGACGTCCGCGGGCCGCAGCCGACTGCACCAGCAGCGTGGTCATCGTGCACGGGCCGCACGGCGAGCCGGTCGAATGCGTCTGCGTGGGCGGCGCGATCTCCACCTGCTTCGCGCCGGGGCCATGATCCGCCGCGCCGTAGGCCTCGTTCGACGCGCAGCCGGTGTCCCGATGGGGCGCGCGGAGCGGTCCCGGCTCCTCCGTTGGACGCTGGGCATGACGATGGCGGCGGCGCTCGCCGGGTGCGCGTCCCTGGGCACGAGCACGGGAGGCGGCGCGGGCGGCGGACCGGGTGACGAGGTCCCCCGCGCGCTCGATCTCGATCTGCACTACGGAGCCGGCCGGGCCCTCGACCTGCCGACCGGGTCCCCCGACCCGGCGGCGGACGCCGCGCGGGCCATCGAGGCCATCGAGTCGCGCCGGGGCGCGCCCGCGGACCGCGAGAGCCGTCCGGACCCCACCCGGCGGCCCGACCTCGATCACGACGTCACCCAGGGCATCCAGTCACGCGGCCTGGAGCGATCGATCGGGCGCTGAGCGCGAGAAGGGCCCTCGTCTGCTAGTGTGGGGCCCATGTTCGACACGAAGATCGCGATCGTCGTCCGGGACGACCTGGCGGTATGGCAGAAGCTGAATGTCACCGCGTTCCTCACCAGCGGGATCGTGGGGGCGACCGAAGGCCTTCTCGGAGAGCCCTACGAGGATGCGGCCGGGAACACGTACAACCCCCTCGCCATCCAGCCGATGATCGTGCTCGGCGCGGATGCCGAGACGGTCGCGGCGATCTACCGCCGGGCCATGGAGCGACGCGTCCGCCTGTCGCTCTACATCCAGGAGATGTTCGAGACCGGACACGACGCGGCCAACCGGGCGACCGTCAAGCGCTGCCGGCCCGAGGAGATGAAGGTAGTGGGGCTGGCCCTGCGCGATGACAAGAAGGTGGTCGACAAGATCACCAAGGGCGCCCGGATGCATTCCTAGCCTGCCGGGTCGGCGCCGCGGGGGCTTGAATGCCCCATGACACGGGGACGTCTCATACATGTGAAGGGAAAGTGAGGTGTCACCGTGGACAAGCTCAGATATTCGCGAAAGGCGACGGTTGTGGCACTCGCCGCGATGGCGATCGTGCTTGTGGTTTTCGCCCCCGGCCCGGTATGGGCGCGGGACGGCGGTCACGGGGGCAGTCACCCCGGAGGCTTCGGCGGACATCCCGGCTTCGTAGGTCATCCCGGGTTCGTGGGGCACCACGGCTTCGTGGGGCACCGCGGCTTCATCGGGCCTCGGCTTGGCTTCGGGGTCTACCCGTACCCGTACTACGGCTACTACCCGTACCAGACGCCCGGGTACTGGTACTACTGCCCGAGCTACGGCGCATACTACCCGAGCGTGGGAAGCTGCCCCGAGCCCTGGCAGCCCGTCCCGGGCTCGTGATGCGGAGTGGGCGGCCACGCGCGTCGAGGAGACGCGCGTGCGCCGCCGGGGCGCTCGTCCTCTCGTCCTGATCGCGGCCCTGTACAATGGCGGGGCATGCCCGGTCCCGCCGTCGAGCTCCTGCACGTCAGCAAGACCTACCACGAGGGCGACTCCGAGCGCGCGGTGCTGAGCGACGTCTCGGTGGCGATCGCGCCCGGCGAGATCGCGGTCCTGATCGGACGGAGCGGTTCGGGGAAGTCGACGCTGCTCAACCTGATCGCCGGCATCGATCGCCCGACCGCGGGCCGGGTCGTCGTCGACGGCACCGATCTCACCGCCCTCGACGAGGACGCGCGCACCCGGTTCCGTCGCCGCCGCATCGGCTTCGTCTTCCAGTTCTTCAACCTGATCCCGCTCCTCACCGTCGAGGAGAACCTGCTCCTGCCGCTCGAGCTGAACGGCCTCGCCGACGCGGACGGGCGGGCGCGGGCCCGGGGCCTGCTCGCCCGCGTGGGCCTCGGCGGCCGGGGCGCGAGCCTGCCCGACCGGCTTTCCGGCGGCGAGCAGCAGCGCATCGC
>Ga0070699_100006683_pt1 | contig 10030 bp, 9 predicted proteins | sample KBSK1503metaG_FD_65473 | JGI IMG/M metagenome (GOLD analysis project Ga0070699, IMG submission 65473) | Corn, switchgrass and miscanthus rhizosphere microbial communities from Kellogg Biological Station, Michigan, USA - KBS K1-50-3 metaG | ecosystem: Host-associated > Plants > Roots >... | reverse complement strand
GGTACTGGTTGTAGACGTCCCACAGGCCGTCGACGATCATCGTGTCGACGAGCTTGGCGTCGCCCATGCGCAAGCCGTCGCGCGAGCCGTTCAGCGCGTGCGGCGCCATGCTCATCGATTCCTGGCCGCCGGCGACAACGATGTCGGCGTCGCCGTTCGCGATCGCCTGCGCGCCGAGCATCGCGGCCTGCAGGCCCGAGCCGCACACCTTGTTGATCGTCATTGACGGAATGATGTAAGGCAGGCCCGCCTTGATCGCCGCCTGGCGCGCCGGGTTCTGTCCCACGCCCGCGGTGAGCACTTGGCCCATGATCACTTCCGACACCTGCTCCGCCGCCACGCCGGCGCGCTTGAGCACATCTTTGATGACGAGAGCGCCGAGGTCCGATGCGGGCATCTTCGCGAGCGCGCCGCCGAACTTGCCGATCGGGGTGCGGGCTGCGCCGACGATATAGATCTCTTCCATGCTTGCTCCTTAATGCACCTCTAGTGAACCACGCGGTGCCGCACATAGCGGCCGGGCGCCGCTTCGAGCGGCTTGTACTTTGGGTTCCCCGCGTGGGCGGGCGCCTTGCGCTTGCCGCCACCATGCGCCGCGAGCCATTTCGACCAGCGCGGCCACCAGCTGCCCTTGTGCTCGGCCGCGCGCGCGAGCCAGTCTTCCGGCTCCTGCGGATACGCCGCGCCGATCCAGTGGCTGCGGCGATTTTTCGACGCCGGGTTCACGACGCCCGCGATGTGGCCGCTCGCGCCGAGCACGAACGTCTTGTCTTCGCCGCCCACGAGATGCAGCGTGCGATACGCCGAGCGCCACGGCACGATGTGATCCTCGCGCGTCGCGAGGCCGAACATCGGCAGCTTCACCTGGCCGAGATCCACCGGCACGCCGCAATTCGTCAAGGCATTCGGCACCCGGAGCTTGTTCTGCAGGTACGTATTGCGCAGGTAATAGCAGTACATCGGTCCCGGCAGGTTGGTGCTGTCCGCGTTCCAGTAAAGCAGATCGAACGCCGCCGGCCGCTCGCCGAGCAGATAGTTGTTCACCACGTAGGGCCAGATGAGGTCGTTCGCGCGCAAGGCAGAGAATACGAACGCGAGATCCGTGCCCGGCAGGATGCCGCCCTTGCCGATGGTCGCTTCGCGCCCGGCGACGGACGCCTCGTCGACGAACAGGCCGATCGGGCCCGGCTCCGAGAAATCAAGCATCGCGGCGAGGAGGGTGACGCTCTCCACCATATCCTCGCCCTTCGCCGCCATCACGGCGAGCGCCGCACCGAGCAGCGTGCCGCCGACGCAGAAACCGAGGCTGTTCACCTTGTCGGCCTTCGTGATCTCGCGCGCCACGCGCAGTGGCGTAAACACGCCGAGCTCGAGGTAATCGTCCCAGCCGTAGTGCCCCTGCTCCGCGCCGACGTTGCGCCAGGAGACCATGAACACGGTATGGCCCTCGTCGACCGCGTAGCCGACGAAGGAATTCTCGGGCTGCAGGTCGAGGATGTAGTACTTGTTGATGCAGGGCGGGATCATCACGAGCGGCCGCTTCGCGACTTCAGCCGTGCGCGGCCGGTACTGGATGAGCTGGACGAGATCGTTCTCGAACACGACGTCGCCCGGCGTGGTCGCCACGTTGCGGCCGAGCGCAAAAGCGCTCTCGTCGGTCTGGCTGATGCGGCCCTTGTGCGCATCGGCAATCAGGTTGCCGAGGCCACGCGCCAGGCTCTCGCCTTTCGACTCGAGCGCCTCGCGCAGCGCCACCGGGTTGGTCGCGGCGAAGTTCGCCGGGCACATCGCGTCGATCCATTGCCGCGCGGCGAAGCGCGCGCGCTCCTTCGCCTGCGCGTCGAGCGGAACGTTGTCGATCATCTGCTCGACGTACTTTGCGGCGAGCAGATACGACTGGCGCAGATAGTTGAAGTACGGGTTTTCGCGCCACTCGCGCGCCGCGAAGCGGCGGTCGTCATCCTCGATCAGCGAGTCGTTGCGGCCGGCAACGAGCGCGCTCCAGAGCTTCGCCTGCTGCTCGAGATAGCTCGCCTGCAAGGCACTCGAGCGCTCGATTTCCGGCTGTGCCGAAAGGAGCCGCATCCAGCCTTGCGTGACCGCATTGCCGGACTGCGCGATCGCCGCCAGAACGGCATCGGGCGCGGGCGGGCTGTGCCTAGGAAAAGAAGCCAAGCGAACCGATTTTGCGACGCACAACCCCCGGCGTCAAATACCGGATAACCTACTGAACGGTAGTCCCTTTCACTTGGTGCGCGAGCAGCAAATGCCGTACGGCTCAGGGCAATGCCGGGACCCCTGTATCTACGTGAGCCAGATGGCGGCCACCATGCGACTTTGATTGCGGTCGCGGCGGTACGAGAAGAAGCGTTCCGCTTCGCTGTACGTGCAATAGCCGCCGCCGTAGATGCGCCGCACGCGAGCGGCCTCCAGCCTTGCGCGTGCGACGGCATAGAGGTCGAGCAGCCAATGGCCCGGTCGCGTGGCACGAAAGGCAGTGGCCGGTTCGCCGATCGCCGCGCGCACGTCTTCGCCGACTTCGTACACCTGCGGCCCGATCGCGGGCCCGAGCCAAGCGTACAGCGCATCCGGCGGCGTGCGCATCGCCTCGATCGTCGCCTGCAACACCCCTGCGGCGAGACCGCGCCATCCGGCGTGCGCTGCCCCGACGACCGTGGCCGCCTCGTCCGCGAAGAGCACCGGCATGCAGTCGGCGATCTTCACGGCGCACACCGTGCCCCGCGTGCGCGTAAACGACGCATCGGCCTGCGGCCGCATCGCGGCGCTATCCGCATGCACGGCGGCGGCGCCGTGCACCTGGTGCAGCCAGCGCGGGTCGGCCGGAAGCAGCGCGCGCAGCCGCGCGCGGCCGGCATCGCTCCCCATATCGCCGAAGGGCGCGGTGGTGACGAGCGCCCGCACGCGTGCCGGCCACTCGGGCCGGATCAGATCGCGCATGAGCGCAGATCGTCGACGAGGCGCTTGAAGTCGCGCGGCAGCGGCGCGCGCCAGGTCATCGCCGCGCCGGTCCCGGGGTGGCGCAGCGTCAGCTCCGCCGCGTGCAGCGCCTGCCGCGGAAAAGCGATGCCGTGGCGCGTGCCGCGCCGGTACACGGTGTCGCCGACCAGCGGGTGGCGGATGTGCTGGAAATGCACGCGGATCTGGTGCGTGCGACCGGTCTCGAGCCGGCATTCGACGAGCGCCGCGCGCCCGAAGCGCTCGAGCACGCGGTAGGTCGTGCGCGCGGGCTTGCCACGATGCGTGACCGCCATGCGCGTGCGCAGCTTGGCGTCGCGCCCCACGGGCGCGTCGATCGTGCCGCTCGCCGGCGGATCGCCCTGCACGAGCGCGATATAGAGCCGGCGCACAGCGCGATCGGCGAGCTGCTTCACCAGCGATGCCTGCGACTCGACCGTCTTCGCGACCACGAGCAGGCCGCTCGTGTCCTTGTCGAGGCGATGCACGATGCCGGCGCGCGGCACGGCGGCGAGCGCGGGCGCGTGCGCGAGAAGCGCGTTCATCAGCGTGCGGTCGGGCTGCCCGGCGCCCGGATGCACGACCAGCCCCGCGGGCTTGTCGATGATGATGAGCGCGGCATCCTCATGCACGATCTTGAGCGGCAGGCGCTGCGCGCGCGGCGTTGCGTCCGGCGGCTGCGGCGGCGCGAGCGAGATTTTCTCCCCGCCGGTCACCGGCATGCGCGGCGCCGCCGAGCGGCCGTCGACCTTGATGTGCCCGGCGCGCAGCCATTCCTGCAGGCGGTTGCGCGAGTATTGGTGGAAGAGCCGCGCGAGCGCCTGGTCGAGGCGCAGGCCGCCCATCTCCGCCGGCACGGTGGCGTTCATCGGCGCGACGAACGGCGCATCCCAATCGCTATAATCCTTGCGCCCCATGACGAGAAGTTTACTTGCCGCGCTGCTCCTCATGGCAGCCGCGGCCTGCAGCTCCCTCAATTCCACGGAAGACGAGACCCTCGGCTGGTCCGCGCAGCGCCTATACGGCGAGGCGAAGGACGCGATGGCTGGCCGCGACTGGCAAAAGGCCATCAAGTACCTCGAGAAGCTCGAGGCGCGCTATCCGTATGGGCGCTACGCGCAGCAGGCGCAGCTCGAGGTCGCCTACGCCAACTGGAAAAGCGACGAGCGCGCCTCGGCGATCGCCGCCGCCGACCGCTTCATCAAGCTCTATCCGAATCATCCGAACGTCGACTACGCCTGGTACCTGAAGGGGCTGATCAACTTCTACGAGATGCAGGGCGTGCTCTCGTGGCTCACCACACCGGACATGAGCGACCGCGACCCGAAGGCCGCGCGCGAGGCCTTCCTCGCGTTCAAGGAAGTCGTGACGCGCTTCCCCGACTCGCGCTACGCCGAGGATTCGCACGCGCGCATGCGCTTTCTCGTCAATTCGCTCGCTTCGAACGAGGTGCATGTCGCCCGCTACTACATGAAGCGCAGCGCTTACCTCGCGGCCGCCAACCGCGCGCAATACGCGATCGAGCATTACCCGCAGGCACCCGCCGTCGAGGAAGCGATGGCAATCCTGGTGCGCGCCTACGACGCGCTCGGCATGCCGGATTTACGCGACTCCGCCGACCGGGTGCTCGTGAAGAACTTCCCGAACAGCGCCTATCTCAAGGGCGGCGGCCCGAAGAAGAAAGTGCCCTGGTGGCGCCTCTGGGATCCCGACTGGTAGGCCGCGTCCTGGTCATCGGCGCGGCCGGCATGATCGGCCGCAAGCTCGTCACGCGCCTCGCTTCGGATGGCGGCGTCGGCGAGCTCCTGCTCCATGACGTTATCGAGAGCCGTGCGCCCAGAGCAGCGTTCCCGGTGCGCACGCTCGTTGGCGACCTCTCGGCGCCCGGCGAGGCGGAAAAGCTGGTCGCGTTGCGGCCGCAGGTTATCTTCCATCTGGCGGCGATCGTCTCCGGCGAAGCCGAAGCCGACTTCGAGAAGGGCTATCGCGTCAACCTGGATGGCACGCGGCGCCTGTTCGAAGCAATCCGCAAAGCGGGCGACGGCTACAAGCCGCGCGTGGTCTTCACTTCGTCGATCGCCGTTTTCGGCGCGCCCTTCCCCGAGGCGATCGGCGACGAGTTCTTCAGCGCACCGCTCACGAGCTACGGCACCCAGAAAGCGATCGACGAGCTGCTGCTCGCCGACTACAGCCGCCGTGGCTTCTTCGATGGCATCGGCCTGCGGCTGCCGACGATCTGCGTGCGGCCGGGAAAGCCGAATCGCGCGGCCTCGGGATTCTTCTCCGGCATCATCCGCGAGCCGCTCGCCGGCGAGGAAACCGTGCTGCCGGTGCCGAAAAGCGTGCGGCACTGGTTCGCTTCGCCGCGCGCGGCGATCGGGTTCCTCTTGCACGCGGCGCAGATCGACACCGCGGCGCTCGGCGCGCGGCGCAGCCTGTCGATGCCGGGCATCTCCGCCACGGTAGGGGAGCAGATCGAGGCGCTGCGCAAGGTCGGGGGCGAGAAAGCCGTGCGCCTCATCCGCGAGCAGCCCGACGCGACGATCATGCGCATCGTCGAGGGCTGGCCGCGCAACTTCGACGCGCGGCGCGCCGCCGGCCTCGGCTTTCGCGCGGATGCGAGCTTCGAGGAGATCGTCCGCATCCACATCGAGGACGAGCTCAGGACGTAAAAAACATCCGCACCTCCTCGAGGCTGCGCGTCGGCTTCATCGGCGGCAGGCTCGCGAGGATGCGCGCCCCGTAGGGCCGCGAGGTCAGGCGCGGATCGCAGAGCATGAGCACGCCGCGGTCGGCTTCGTCGCGGATCAGGCGGCCGGCGCCCTGCTTGAGCTGGAGCACCGCCTGCGGGAGCTGCAGCTCGTGGAACGGATTGCGGCCGGCGTTCTTCAGCGCATCGATGCGCGCGGCGAGCACCGGATCATCCGGCGGCGCGAACGGCAGCTTGTCGATCACCACGAGCGAAAGTGCCTCGCCGCGCACATCGACGCCTTCCCAGAAGGAGGCGCTGCCGAGCAGCACGGCATTTCCCAGTTGCCGAAAGCGCGCGAGGAGCTCGCTACGCGATCCCGTGCCCTGCACGAGCAGCGGAAACTCGAGCCGGTTGCGCAGCAGCTCGTGCGCGCGACGCAGTGCGCGCAACGTCGTGAAAAGGAGGAAAGCGCGCCCGCCGCTCGCTCCCAGCACCGGGAAGACGGCCTCGACCACCGCGTCGGTGAACGCGGGATCGTTCGGGTCCGGCGGCAGCCCGCTCGGCAGGTAAAGCAGTGCCTGCTCCGCGAAGCGGAACGGGCTTTCCCAGCGCGCGGTGCGCGCCTCCGGCACGCCGAGCTCGCGCGTGAAGTGCCCGAAATCCTCGCCCACCGCTAGGGTCGCGGAGGTGAAGATCCAGGCGCGCGGGTGGTCTTCCATCTGCCGGCGGAAGAGCTCGCCAGAATGCAGCGGCGTGATATGGAGCTGCACGGCCTGGCCGAACGTCTCCGCCCAGCGCACGTCCTCGCCCGCGTCCGTGTCCGTCAGCCGCGCGAGCACGGCAAAGGCGTTCGCCGCCCGGCGTGCGCACGTGCCCAGGCCCTCGGAGCGCTCCGCCTGCGCCGCGAGCGCCGCGTCCAGCATCTTCAGGCTGGACTTCAGCTTGATGAGCGTATCGGCAAAGCCGGCGACTCGCAGCGCCTGCGGCCAAGCGAGGCGCACCGGCGCATCGCCCAGCGCAAGGCGCAGGTCGCGCGCGGCGCGCTCGAAGCGATTGGCGAGCGCCTCGAGCTCGGGCGACCCCCCGCCCGCGGCGCGCAGCTCGGCGCGCGCATCGCGCGAGAGCTCGAGCAACTGGCTCGTGGAAAGGCTCTCGCCGAAGAAGAGCCGGGCCGTCTCGGGAAGCTGGTGCGCCTCATCGAAGATGAGCGTGTTGCAGGCGGGCAGCAGCTCGGCCACGCCCTCGTCGCGCAGCACGACATCGGCAAAGAAGAGATGGTGGTTGATCACCACCACGTCCGCGGCGAGCGCGTTGCGCCGCGCGCGCATCACGAAGCAGTCGGCGTAATCCGGGCAACCCTGCCCGAGGCAGTTGTCGCGCGTCGACGTGGCCTGCGCCCAGATCGGCGCGTCTTCGGGCACGTCGGCGAGGTCGGCGCGATCGCCGGTGACGGAGGTGGCGGCGAAGTGCTCGATGTATTGCAGCTGCACGGCTTCCTCGCGCGTCGCTGCGCGGCTTTCGGTTACCGCGCGCCGCAGCCGATACAGGCAGACATAGTTGGCGCGGCCCTTGAGGAGCGCGGCGCTCGCGCCACAGGTGAGCGCCGCGCGCACGGCCGGCAGATCGCGGTCGAAAAGCTGGTCCTGGAGCGTCTTCGTGCCGGTCGACACGATGACCTTGCCGCCGGCAACCAGCGCCGGGACGAGGTAAGCGAACGTCTTTCCGGTCCCGGTGCCCGCCTCGGCGACGAGCACGCTGGTCGATTCGATCGCCTCGCCGATCGCTTTCGCCATGGCGAGCTGGTCGGCACGCTCGCGATAACCTGGAATCGCCGCCGCGAGAGCGCCCGGCCGCGCGAAAATCTCCTCAAGGGACTTCATCGACCCGGATCCACACGCGCCGGGTCTCACCGAGCGTGCTGCGGCTGGCCGAAGCAATGCCGCGCTCGTCGCGCGCGCCGCCCATGGCGACGGCGCCGAGCTGGAACCATTCGCCAAGCCGCCCGCGCGCGGTGGTGGCCGCCCGCTGATACGAGTCGCCGCCGGTGCGCTGCTGCTGCGCGATCTCGACCTCCACCATGCCGCCCGCGAGGCGCGGAATAACCTCGAAGCCGCTGGTCATCTCCTGCACCACCGTGATTTCCTGCGAGACGACACCCGCCGGCGTCTGGATGAACTGGCGCTCGCGCACCGGCCGCGATTCGCCGGTATAGATCATGGCGCGTGAGCCTTCGAGCGCCTGCACGCGCTGGTCGACGCGCTCGCCGGACTGCGAGCGCGCATCCTGCGCGCGGATATCGACTTCCGAACCGCGGTTGCTGCTGATGCGGCCGCTCGCATCCAACCCCCGTCGCGAGGCGTCGGCGGCATCGTCGAAGCGCACCGAGATGAGAAGACGCCGCTGCGGCCGGTCGAGGGCGTCGAGCGCGCGGCGCAGCTCGGCGAGGTTCGCCGGGCTCGTGCGCACGAAAAGCTGCGTTCCCTGCCCGGAGAGCGTGCCGCCCGGCTCAACCAGCGGCTGGAGGCTGGGAAGCACTTGCTCCGCCGTGCGATGGCGCAGCCCGATGATTTCCAACGGGTTCTGCGCCAACGCGGCGCCGGCGAGGAGCATGAGCACGGCAAATCGGATCAAGGCGCTGCGATTCATCTTTCTTCCTGAACGCGCGAAGCTGCGCGCGGCCGACTTAGCCGTTCAATTATGGGACACAAGTTCCTGTTTACGTTCGTCCTTGCCGTGCTGCTCGCCGGCACGAGCCCGGCTGCCCGTGCGCAGACGTCGCGCGACTACCGGCTCGCCGCGGCGCTCGAGGCGCTCTTCATGGTCGGCGTGCGCTACCAGTACGGCGGCAGCTCCCCGGAGACCGGCTTCGACTGCAGCGGTCTCGTCACGCATGTCTACGAGCGGGCCTGGGGGATTGCGGTACCGCGCAACACCGGGCGGCAGCGCGCGATCGGCCACCCGGTGAAGCTCGCGGACCTGCAGCCGGGCGATCTGGTCTTCTACAACACGCGCAACCGCCCCTTCTCGCACGTCGGCATCTATCTCGGCGACGGCGATTTCGTGCACGCGCCGCGGCGGGGGCAGCGAGTGCGCGTCGAGAGCATCCGCAGTTCGTATTGGCGCGCTCGCTTCGACGGCGCGCGCCGGCTCGATCCGCCGGTCTACTGATCGGTGAGCCGGTAGACCGCCCGCACCTCGATGCCGAAGGCCTGGCCGCGCAGTCCGGCCGGCAGCGGCAGCTGCGGCGCGGCGAGCCGGAACATCTCGAGCGCCTGCGCGTCGAGCAGGTCGTGCCCCGAGCTCGATTTCACGTCGAAGGTCATCTCGCCGCTCGCGGCGACCGCCACGCGCACCAGCACGTCGCCTTCCCAGCCGCGCTCGACCGCGCGCGGCGGATAGCGCTTGTAGCGCACCGCAAGGCCGATGAGCTGCTGGCGATAGCGGGCGATCGACGTGGCATCCGAGACCGGCGGCGCCACCGAGGCGACCGGCGCGCCCGCCTGAGCAGGCTCCGCTGACGCCGATACCGGGGGCGGCGCGGCCGCTGGCGGCGCCGGAGCGGGCTCGGCCACCGGCGCCGGCGGCTCGGCTTGCACCGGTTTTGGCTTTGGCGCGGTGAGCAGCTTTCTCTTGTGCGGCTGCGGCGGCGGCTCGGGCTTGCGCTCTTCCTGCGGTTGCACAACCTCGGCCGCCGGTTCGACGATGCGCGCGATCAGCGGCTGAACGCTCGGCGGTTCGCTCGTCGTCATATGCACCCGGAGCGATAGCAGCACCGCGTGCAACAGCAGCGATGCCGCGACCGCGTAGGCGAGGCTGCGATGGTCGTCAGGCGATGCGAGCATGCAATGCGCGCCAGACCTTCGCCGGGGTGAGCGGCATGTCCATATCGAGCACGCCGAGCGCATCGAGGACCGCGTGCGCCACCGCGGGCACTGCGCCGATGGTGCCGAGCTCCCCGCAACCCTTGACACCGAGCAGGTTGGTCTTGCACGGCGTGCTTTCATCGAACGCGGCGCGCATCTGCGGCAGATCCGCCGCGCGCGGCACGCAATAGTCCATGAGCGAGCCGGTGACGAGCTGGCCGCTCTCCGGGTCGTAGACGGCCTGCTCGTAGAGCGCCTGCCCGGCGCCTTGCGCGACGCCGCCGTGCACCTGGCCCTCGACGATCATGCGATTGATGATGCGGCCGACGTCGTCGCAGCTGGCGAGGCTGACTATCCTCACCTCGCCGGTCTCGCGGTCGATCTCGACCTCGCAGGCCTGTGCGCCGTTCGGCCACGAAGGTGTGGATGGCGTCTCGGTCGCCGAGACGCGCAGGATGCGTCGCGGCTGACGCGCGGCGAGCTCGCCGAGCGCGATGGC
>Ga0070699_100006681_pt1 | contig 10033 bp, 6 predicted proteins | sample KBSK1503metaG_FD_65473 | JGI IMG/M metagenome (GOLD analysis project Ga0070699, IMG submission 65473) | Corn, switchgrass and miscanthus rhizosphere microbial communities from Kellogg Biological Station, Michigan, USA - KBS K1-50-3 metaG | ecosystem: Host-associated > Plants > Roots >... | reverse complement strand
AGACGCCCGGTCGATCCGACATTCTGTCCATCGTCGCCGGGCCGGTGCTGGTGTTGCTGATTCCGATATTCGATACGGCGCTCGTCACGCTGTCGCGCTGGGTCTCGGGCCGGCGCGCCTCGCAGGGCGGACGCGACCACTCGTCGCACAGGCTCGTCGCGATCGGCCTGTCCGAGCGGCGCGCTGTCCTGTTCCTCTGGCTGCTCGCCGCGGTCGGCGCCGTCCTCGGCGTCGGCGTCGGCAACTTCGGCCAGAAGTGGTCGGTGCTGCTGGCGGCCGCCGCCTTCCTGATCGCGATGGTGATGTTCGCGACCTACCTCGCGGGAATCCGCGTCTACGACGACGCCGACGTTCGGGCGAAGCAGGGATTGGTGACGCCGATCGTCGTCGAGTTCATGCACAAGCGGCGCGTGGCCGAAGTGCTCCTCGATTTCTGTCTCGTCGTGATGTGCTACTACGCCGCGTACCGCATGCGCTTCGAGGATCCCGAGGAGTTCATGCGTAACTTCCCGATGTTCACCAAATCGCTGCCCGTCATTGTTGCGGCGCAGATGGCGGCGTTCTTCGCGGTCGGCGTGTACCGAGGCGTCTGGCGACATTTCGGCATGATGGACACGATCGTCGTCGCGCGCGGGGTGTTCTTCGGCGCCGCGGCGGCGCTGCTGGTCATCATCGGCGGGTTTCATTTCTTTGCGTACTCGCGAACCGTATTTGCCATCTATGGCGTGCTGCTGCTGATCGCAGTGACGCTCTCGCGCGCCTCGTTCCGTCTCGTCGGCGAGTTCATGCAGCGTCAACGGCAAGCGGGGCGTCGCATCGTCGTATACGGCGCCGGCGACGGCGCCGGCCTGGCCGTTCGGGAGCTTGCGGTGAGCGGCGGCGACACCCGGATCGTCGGCTTCATCGACGATGATCCGCGGAAGTCGGGAATTCGCGTGATGGGGTACCCCGTGCTCGGCGGGTATTCCGCGCTTGCGGTCCTGATCAATTCGGCTTCGATCGAATCGGTCGTCATCAGCGCGAGGTCGATGACGCCCGAACGGCTCCACAATCTCGAAGTGCTGTGCTCCGAGCATCGCGTGGAGCTGTCGCGACTGCGTGTGCGCCTCGAGCCGCTCGTGGAAGCGGCCGAGCCGCAGAAGACGTCCCCCCTTCACCTGCGCCAGGTCAGCCCATAACGGGGGCCCGCCCGCCGACCGGTGATCCTCGATTTCGTCAAGGAACGGCTCCACCTGTCGTCACCGCTGGCGCTCGTCCTGGTGCTGGCGATCGGCGTGGCGTGGCTGTGGCGCCGTCCGGCGTCGCGCGGCGCGCGCGTGTACTTCACCGCCGTCCTCTTCGGATTCTGGCTTGCGGCAACGCCGATAGGCGCCTTCGCGCTGAATTACCCGCTGAGCCGCGGAGCGACGCGCGTCATGCACGCGCGCGACGCGAACGGAGCGGACGCCGTCGTCGTGCTCGGCGGGGGGATCCTCACGGCCGAAGTCGGAGGGCTCGTCGCCGGCACCATGAACCCGGACAGCCTGATGCGGGCGCTGGAGGCCGCGCGTGTTGCGAAGACCATCGGGGCGAGGGTGGTGATCGCATCGGGCGGCATTCCACGCCCCGATCTGCAGTTGAAGCCCGAGAGCGAGCTGCTGCGCGACGTTTTGATCAAGGCCGGCGTCGCGCCGGACGTGATCGTCGAGGACTCGCAGTCGAAAACGACCCGCGAGCAGGCCATGTTCGCAGCGCCGCTGCTGCGCGCGCGCAACGTTCAGCGGTTCGTGCTCGTGACGAATGCCGCGCACATGCGCAGGTCGCTTGCGGTGTTCCGCGCCGCCGGACTGGACCCGGTCTCGTCCGCCTGGCCGGCATCGTCCCTGGAGGTCGCACCGGCGGAGGTGCTGATGCCGAATTCCCTGTCGCTCTGGCAGTCGGACAACGCGATCTACGAATACGCCGCGACGATTTACTACTGGCTGCGAGGGTGGACGGTCTAGTGACACTAGCCGGCGTCGGCAATTCCACGCAATCCCGGACCGCCGGCGGCGACGAATCCGCGGCTCGCGCCGTTCTGCGACGCGCTGACCCAGAATGCATACAGGCGGGCGCTGCTCACGTGAAAGCGAAAGCGCACGATTTCGCCGGCTAGTGCGCCGAGATCGGCCGCGGTCGTCCAGGTGACCCGCGCCCGCGTGCTGTCCGTGCGGACAGCGTTGCACGCGTCGATCGAGTACGGCGCGATCGTGCGTCCGTCGCGATCGAGCACCTCGACTCGCACGCTTCCGGCGGGCACATCAACGTCCGCATTGATGAACAAGTAGCGTCCGGAGAGTCTCACGGGCCGGGTCGTCAGCGTCGCGGCTGCTACAGAAGGCGAAATGCGCTGAACGCGCAAATGCTGACCGTCGCTGTCCATCGACGCGAATCCGTCGCGCCTGAGCGTCGCTACGCCAGTACTGCACACGCCGGGATCGCCGGATCCCGGGACGCCGCGGCGTCCGCTGATATAGAACAGCAACCGATCGCCCACGATGAGACAGCATCCGCCGACCGACTGCACGTTCGCCCAGTTCCAGTCGCCGACGTGCTCGGAGACCGGCAGAAAGGCGCGCCGATCCGGACGATCCCAGTGAAAGCCATCGCGGCTGAATCCGACGCACACATCGTTGGGCTTCTCGCGCGTCGATTGTTCTCCGCGCCAGATCGTGAACAGTCCGAGCAGGAGACTTTCGTACGCGACGCAGTCGAGGTTGTAGAGCTCGGGGAAAATCCTGTAGTCGGGCCGTTGCGGGTCGGCCTTGTCAGCGCCCACCCACATCGTCGGCTCGGTGCGTCGCCACTGGACGTTGGAGAACAGATCGGGCGTCTCCCAATACAGCCGATAGCGGGTGCGATCGTCGACGAAGTCGGATCGAATGCTGTACACCCACACGCGCCGGAACGGATTGTAGAAGAACGTCGTGCGGTCGCCCGTGGGCCCGGTGCGGCCCATCGCGCGCCAGTGGATGCCGTCGGCTGACGCGAACAGCTCCATATAGTGGTCGTACCAATGCGCCATCTTGTATCGCCGCGAGCGGTCGCTGTCGATCGGATCGATCCACACCGTCGACGAGTCCCGAGAGCCCGCGAGCACGATGTTCGTGCCGCGAACGACGTCGAGCGTCGGCTTGGTCCACGCGATGCCGTCCGGCGACGTGGCATAACAAGTGTTCTGAGAGTACCCGCCCATGTACCACATCTTGAACAGGCGATCGTCGGCGTCGTAGAAGACGCCGTCGCTGAAGGGCATGGCTGCGGGGTTGGACCGAGTCTTGGTCCGGAGTGCGTAGTCGTCGTGCTTCTCCCACGCGGTGCTCGGCCACAGAATCGGATTACCCGCGTGGTATTCGGGTCGGTGGAACGTTCGCGCCAGCGACGTCTCCTCGACGAGAAAATCATCGACGAACAGTTGACGTCCGACGTCGATCGGCACCACGTCGGGTCGATCGATCAGATACGGTGGAGGCACCGGATCGAGCGACAGGCTCCGGCGCACCGGCGGCCACGGATGTGCGAGGCGGATGCCGTTGTACAGCGTTTCGGCGGCTGCCGCGCGCGGGGCAAACGGCAGGATTGCGGCGCCGGCGGCTGCCTTCAGAAAAACTCTACGGTCGACGCGCGGACTCGAGAAGCGGGACACCGTCGAGCATTCTATCAATGCGCTCGGTGATCGCCGCCGTCCTCGCGATCGGGTTGGCGGGATGCCGAGCCTCCGGCGATCGCATCGAGCTCGGCGAGCGCTTCGCGTCGGGCGACGGCGTCTCGATCGATGTCCATGTCGTCGTTCGCGCCGAGCATCGGCGCGACGCGCCGCGGTACCTTCGCGCCGCTGCCGCGTTCCTTGCCACGGTCTCCCGTTGGGTGCCGCTTCCGCAGACGTCGCTGACAATCGTCGACCTGCCGCAGCGCCGTGTTGCGTGGACGGATCGTTCGGCCGTGCTGCTCGACGCCAGGCCGTGGTGGTCGACGCCGACGGCCATGAGGCCCGAGCTCGCAACGGCCCGGGCGCTCGGCCGGCGGTACTGGCTCGATCTCGTCGATACTCGCGCACTGCCCGCATGGTTCGTGAATGGATTGGTCGAGTACACCGCGCGACGCGCCGTGGCCGCGACGTTTCAGGGAGAGAACAACCCGCCCGGTTACGCGATGCTCGAAGCGCGCGCATTCGGCGGGTTCGTGCCGTGGTTCATTCGCGTTCGCGTGCTGCCGGAAATGGTGAGCGAGCCGTTCACCAAACGCGCCGACGCGACAGCTCGATGCCTGCTGGTGCTCAATACGCTCGAACGGTGGCTCAGCCGCCCGGTTCTCGACGGCGCGCTGGCCGAGTTCATCCGCTCCGGCCGCAACGGCCCCGTCTCGATCGAAGACTTCGAGCGAGTCGTTTCGGCGACGAGCGGTCAGGATCTCTCGTGGCTCTTCGCGCAGGCGTTCGACCCGGCGGTGACGTTCGACTACGCGATCAAAGACCTGACGAGCAGCCGCAACGCGGGTGGGACGTACGACACGACCGTCACGGTCGCTCGGCTTGGGGACGGCCTGTTCACCGGGACGAGCCGGCCGCGCGTCGGGCCGTTCGAGAACGGACGCGGCATCACGCTCCAGGTCTCGTTCGAGGATGGCGCCGAGATCGAAGATCACTGGGATGGCCGCGAACGGCACAAAACGTTCGTCTACCGCGGTGCGGCACGCGCGCGGTCGGCGACGGTCGATCCTGCGCGGGTCGTCGTCCTCGACGTCCACCAGATGAACAACAGCCAAACGTTGTCGCCACGGAGCGGATCGGCCGCGCGACGCTGGTCGGCGCAATGGTCGCTCTGGCTCGAAAACGTTCTCTTGACCTATGCAGCGTTCGTGTAGCGCGTCGCGATGATCGGGCATGTGCGGCATCTGCGGTGAATTGAGGTTCGACGGACGGCCGGTGCGCGCCGGCGAACTGATCGCCATGCGCGAACGGCTGCTGCATCGCGGCCCCGACAGCGATGGTGTGTACACGTCGCCCAACGGTCGTACGGGATTGGGATTCCGCCGGCTGCGGATCATCGATCTGACGGCGAACGCGAGCCAGCCGATGGCGAACGAGGACGGGACGGTGCAGCTGGTGTTCAACGGCGAAATCTACAATTTCAAGGAGCTGCGCGATCGCCTCGTCGCTCGAGGTCATCGATTCCGATCGCGCAGCGACACGGAAACCATCGTTCACCTGTACGAGGACAAGGGACCGGAGTGCATCGCCGATCTCGACGGGATGTTCGCCATCGCGATCTGGGACGACAAGCTCCAGCGGCTGACGCTCGCGCGCGATCGCGCGGGCAAGAAGCCGCTGTTCTGCCACCGCTCCGATCGGATGCTCGCGTTCGCATCCGAGGTGAAATCGTTCTTCGGCCGTTCCGACGTGTCCCTGGAGATCGATCCCGAGGCGATCCCGTATTACTTCATCCACGGGTACGTGCCGAATCCGGCGACGTTCTACAAGCGGGTCTTTCAGATCGAGCCGGGATCGTACATGACGATCGACGCCGCCGGTCGCAGCACCTCCCGGCGCTACTGGCAGATCGAATTTCCGGCAGCCGACCAAGTGCCGCCGATCGATCGCCGAGCGGCGATTGCCGGCGTTCGCGACCGCGTCGCCGCCGCGGTGGAGCGTCGTCTGGTCAGCGACGTGCCGCTCGGTGCGTTCCTGAGCGGCGGCATCGATTCGACGATTGTCGTCGGGTTGATGAGCCGTGCGATGGCCGAGCCCGTCAAGACGTTCAGCATTGGATTCGAAGACGACCCCGCGTACGACGAAACCGCGTTCGCTCGTCAGGTGGCCGACCGGTTCAAGACGGACCACACGGAGTTTCGCGTCTCGCCGGCGGCGATCGATCTCATCGACACGCTCATCTGGCATCACGATGGCCCATTCGGCGATTCGTCGGCTGTGCCGACCTACATCGTGTCGAAGCTCACTCGACAGAAGGTGACGGTCGTCCTCACCGGCGACGGCGGCGACGAACTGTTTGCGGGATACTCGCGTTTCGTGGCCGCGCTGTGGGCCGAGCGCCTGCCCGCCGCGGCACGCCACGCCGGACAGGCGATGTTTTCGGCGCTCGGCTCGCCGTCTCACGAACGTCATTGGCTCGCCAAGACGCAGCGGTTCTTCCGCGGCGCGAACCTGCCGCTGTTCGAGCGGCTGACGCTGTGGAACGCGATTTTCTTCGACGACCTGGAGACGCTGCTGCATCCGGATTTCATCTCGGCGGTGAAACCCGTCGACAAGCTTCACTACATCGCGCCGGAGCGGCCGCGGATGGAAGGGCGCTCGACGCTGAGCCGTCTGCTGCACGCGAACTTCACGTCGTACCTGCCCGACGATCTCCTCGTGAAGACGGACCGGTGCACGATGGCGAACTCGCTGGAGGCGCGATCGCCGTTTCTGGATCGGGCGCTCATCGAGTTCGTGGCCGCGCTGCCCGATGCGATGAAGCTCCAGGGACGCCGGACGAAGGCGATTCTGCGCGACGCGTTCGCAGATCTGCTGCCCCCCGCAATCGAGCGGCGCGGCAAGATGGGTTTCGGCGTCCCGCTCGGCACCTGGTTTCGCGGCAGCCTGCGCGACTACATGCGCGATCTGCTGCTGTCGCCGAACGCCCGCTATCGGACGATGCTCTCGCCGACGTTCGTGCACGATCTGGTGAGCCGCCACCTGTCGGGCTCCGCGAATCTCGGCCCTCAGCTCTGGGCGCTCATCTGCTTCGAACGATGGCTTCAGTTATTGTCGGAATGGCAGAGCGGCGCAGGCGCAGCCGATCGCGCCGAGTATGACGCCGGCGAGTGGCACGATCGCCGTGGAGCGGGGCGGTAGCGCCGAAGCGACCGCGGCGTAGGTCACGACAGCGACCACCGTCATCAGCAGCCAGCATCGGCTTTGCTCCCGCCTTGGCAACGCCGTGAAGTCGCGGGCGGCAGCCCGTGCGGCGGCGACGGCACGAGAGGTTTCGAGAACCGACTCGACGCGCCGGGACGCGCCGTCGACGAGCGCGATCACGCCGCTGTTCTCGATGATCATTTCGAGTCGTCCTGCCGGCGTTCGTCGACTTCGAGCACGACCCCTTCCAGCACGTACCGGTCGGTACTCAGCCTGAACGGTGCGCCCGCCTTGAACGCCCGCCCCCGATAGACCCGCCCGTCGCGCGATTGATCGAGGCCCGCGCGAATCGTCACGTCGACATCGGTCATGCGGCGGCTTCCAACCGCGACCACCGTCGCCGCGCGTTCGTCGAGGACGTCGTCGCGATCGCCGACTCGCACCAGCGTGAGCGGCTCGGGCGCCGAGGCGAGGCGCACGCGCGCGGTCACGAACTGCGCCGGTGTGTTCGGCAGGAGCTCGTTGACGGTAAACGAGACGACCTGGCCTGAGGGCAACACGAGCTGCAGTGTCGGCGGCCGCGGCGCGTTCAACAGGACGCCGCCGACGACACATCCTTCGCCGGCCGCGTCGGGCTCGCATTGAACCCTCATTTCCGCCTCGCGGAGCCAGCGGCCGTTCGCGTCTGGACGCTGCGGTCCCACCTTGACGATCTCCAGCGACGAAGACACGCGAGTGGCAGAGATCGATCGCGCGGTTCCTTCGTCGAGCCGGGAGAACACGCCGAGCGCGAGCATTTGCGGTGAGGGCTCGGACTGAATCGTGACGGCGCGGCGCGCCCGCGCCACCTCCTGAACGCCGTCGAACAGAATCAGGTCGTGTGCGCCCGCGGGCACTTCGCCGACGAGCACGTCGGCGGAATGCGGATCCTCGAACACGAACCCTAGCGCGGGCGCGTCGTCAATCATCGCGCGCAGCATCGGCCGCAGCCCTGTGCCGCGGACCTTCAGCTTCGCGGTGAGCGTGCTCCCTCCCGCGACGCGACGCTCCTCGCGGGTGATGGGAACACGCTGGACCGATTCGATGCGGAGCGCCGGCGTGCGGAACAGGAGATAGGTTCCGTACGCGATCGGGACGAGCGCGATCGCGAACGCGACGAGCGTCGCGTCGAACAGATTGACGCGGCCGAACACGCGGCCACGTTCATCGACCAGTCGCTTCGACCGTTCCATCAGCGCATCGAGTCCCGCGGCGCTCAGCCACGCGACGAACGGAATCACGAGTCCTCTCAGGCGCAGGAGCGTGCCCACGTTGCCGTTGGTCAGCGCGAGCACGACCGCCGTCGGAGCGGCGTAGCCCATCAGCATACATGCGGCGAGTCGGCCGCGCCCAAGCGCGACCCAGGCCCCCAGCGGCAGCAGAACGACGAGCGCGTACCAGGCCAACTGTTCCGGCAAATACACGAGCTCCCTGGCCGACTGCACCTGCCATGGCAGCGGCACGAGGATGAAGCTGAGAAGTCCACGAACGACGAATCGAGCGGCTTCGTCGGCTCTGAGTTTCAGCGACGAGGCCGCAGGCGTCACCGGCTTCACGTAGAATCCGGCGTCGAGCAGCTTGTAGGCATGCCCGACGGTGAACACATGGCCCATCTGCACTTTTGCCGCCGCCTCGACGCCTGCGACGACGCGGCGCTGCAGCGGCGGCACGAGCGACAGCATGACGACCGCGCCGATCGCGGCGGTCACCGCCACGAGCGCCGTCCGTTTTGACGCGGTGACGATGAACAGGACCACGCCGGTCGCGAGCCCGCCGACGGCCAGCACCAGAGCGGCAGGCCGCATGTCGCGCATCGTCGCCAACGCCACCAGGGTCGCGGCCACGCACACCGCGCGAACGCGCCATCGCCGGTCAGCGCCGATCGTCACCGCACAGGTGACCGCGACGGCGCCGCACAAGAAGTAGAGGGGCTCCTTCAGCAGCGAGATCGACCAGGCAAAGAGCGACGGCCAGAAGAGCACCACCAGCAGTCCACCGAACGCCGTCACGCGTCGGAACGCGCGGTACGCGACTCGAAATAGCAGCAGCGCGCCGCACATGTAGAGCAATGCGTTCAACAGGCGCAGGCTGTACGGCGTCGGACCGAAGATCAGCTGCAGCGCCGTCAGGGCGGCGATGAAGCTGCTCCGTCCGTACTCATCGTACGCGATGAAATAGTCGTACTTCGCCGTTGGCCAGCCGCGCACGATATCGCGCGTCCGCAAGGCCCGCGACATGGCATACGCTTCGTCGCCGGATGCCGCGCCGACGAACTGGTCATCGTGGACCTGGATGTTTCGCAGAAATATTCCGCCGACGATGAGCACACGCGCGATGATTGCCGCGCAGACGATGATGATGAGCCATCGCCGGTCTCCGGGCGACAGGCCCGCCCAAAACAGCGGAAGCACGACTGCCGCCGCGGCGACGACGCAGACAGTGAGGGGCGTGAGCGCGTAGATCGTCGCGATCGCCGCTCCGGCGGCCACGCTCCATGCTGTCCATCGACGCGTCATAATCCAGCGCGTTCGCGATCGCCGCCCTGCGAAGTGATGAAGACGATCAAATCGGTCTCCGACAGCACGTCATCGATCACGAGGGTACGCCTCTCGGGCGTGCTCATCGCAACAGCGACTTTCACGTTGTACGCGATCGATCTCGCCCGCGCGCCGATTTACCTGCACGAAGCCGAGGTGCTCTTTGCCCTGCACGCGCACGCGATTTCGGCCACGGCGCACGATCTGTACGGCCGTTTCATGCCGCTGTATTTCCAGATGCGGCCGATCGGCGAGAACGTCTGGTTTCACCCGGTGATCGTCTATGTGTCGGCGGTCTTTTTCAAGGTCTTGCCGCTCAACGAATGGACGACCAGATTGCCATCCGCCGCCGTCGGCACGATCGACGTCGTTCTGACGTACGCGATCGCCCGACGGATGTTCGCTGCCGAGCGCGCCGCCGTCGCCGCCGCTGTTCTGCTCGCGCTGACGCCGGCACACTTCATCCACAGCCGCATCGCGATGGATTATCTGTATCCGGTTCCGTTCGTGCTCGGGTGGCTGCTGTCGCTGACCATCTATCTCGAACGCGACGACGCGAGGTTCCTCTTCGCGGCCACCACGCTGC
>Ga0070699_100006680_pt1 | contig 10034 bp, 7 predicted proteins | sample KBSK1503metaG_FD_65473 | JGI IMG/M metagenome (GOLD analysis project Ga0070699, IMG submission 65473) | Corn, switchgrass and miscanthus rhizosphere microbial communities from Kellogg Biological Station, Michigan, USA - KBS K1-50-3 metaG | ecosystem: Host-associated > Plants > Roots >... | reverse complement strand
AACGGATGTTCGGTCCTTCCCTTGTGCTTCGACAAAAGCTGCGCTATCGTCTCCCCTGTCGAAGCAAGAGGGGAACATGTCGACAGATCCGATAGATCTCCCGCAAGGCACGCTCGATCTTCTTATTCTGAAGGCCGTCGCCCTTGAGCCGCAGCACGGCTGGGCCATTTCTCAGCGTCTTCACCAGATGTCGAGTGCCACTCTCCACATTCGCCAGGGGTCGCTCTATCCGGCCTTGCACCGACTTGAGAGGCGTGGGTGGATCAAGGCGCGATGGAGCACCTCCGAGAACAACCGGCGCGCGAAGTACTACGAATTGACACGCCGCGGGCGTGCGCAATTGGAGACCCAGACCGAGGCTTGGCGGAAACTGACGATCACGATCGGTCGGGTACTCGAAGCCAACTGAGGCGAGCATGCTCAGCGACTGGATGTTGCGGTTACGCGCGCTGATCCAACGGACAGCGGTTGAGGAGGAGATCGACGACGAGTTGCGGTTTCACTTCGACCACCAAGTCGAGTCGCACATCGCCGAAGGATTGACGCGCGCGGAGGCCGTACGCCGCGCCCGGCTCGCATTCGGCCATCTCGATCACATCAAGGACGAATACCGGGACGCCTTGGGCACGCGCTTCTTGGACGATTTGAGGCAAGACGCCCGCTATGGTGTCCGCGCGCTGCTCCGGACTCCTGGATTTACGTCAATCGCTCTCCTGACGGTGAGCATTGGCATCGGCGCGAGCTCGGCGATCTTCAGCGTCGTGAATGCCGTGCTGATTCGAGATTTGCCGTACGGCAACGTGAAGCAACTGGTGTACGTCGGCCTCCGAAACCCCAAGCTGGCGGACACTTCAATCGTGTCGCAAGGTGGCATCGGCGCCATCGCGCCGAGCAACGCCGACTTCGATGAGATCCGACGCGACGCGACCTCGTTCTCGAGCCTGACGATATTCGCGCAGAACACCTTCACTCTCATCGGTCGTGACGTCACTGAACGGATCGGCGGTGCACGAGTCAGTGGCGACTTCTTTCGAACGCTCGATGTCAAGCCCGAGATCGGCCGAGTCCTCGCACCAGGCGATGACGGCATGGGACGCCCGCATGTCGCGGTCATTAGCCATCGTCTGTGGCAGACAGCGTTCGGCGGTGCTCCTGACATTTTGACGCGTCGACTGAGTCTTAGCAGTGGCGCATATGAAGTCGTCGGGGTGATGCCACCGTTGTTCTCGTATCCTCGCGCGTCTGATGTGGGACCGGATGCGGTGTCGAAAGTCACCGATGTGTGGATCTCCATGGCTCTCACGGCACAACAGCGAGCCGAACGAAATTTTTCGAACAACACTGGCGCCATTGGCCGCTTGAGGCCTCAAGTGTCTCTCAGCGACGCTCAGGCGGAATTGAGCGTGCTGATGGCACGCATCGACGAGCACCATTCCCGCGATTGGAGAGGATGGCAGGTTGTCGTCACACCGCTGACGGACTCGTCCGTGCGCGATGTTCGTCGCCCGCTCTGGTTCCTGTTCGGCGCAGTGCTGCTGGTCCTGCTGATTGCGTGCAGCAATGCCGCGCATCTCGCGCTCGCGCGTGCCGAGGGTCGCAGCCACGAGATCGCTGTTCGAGCGGTGCTTGGCGCCGGCCGTGGCCGACTCATTCGGCAACTGCTCACAGAGGCAATGCTGCTCGCGGGTGCTGGCGGTGCACTCGGCATGTGCGTCTCGTACGCGCTTGTACACCTGCTGCCATTCATCGATCCCGGCAGCATTCCAAGGCTCGACGAAACCTCTGTTGACTGGAGGGTCCTCTCGTTCGGAGCGGGCCTCTCCGTCCTCACCTGCATGACGTTCGGACTCGTCCCGGCGCTGACCGTCTCTCGCACGGACGTTGGTGACGTGATGAAGCGAGCCGGCAGTGCGCGCTCGACGGGCTCCAGTCGTATACGCGGGGCACTGGTGGTTCTCCAAGTGACTCTCGCAGTGCTATTAGTGGCAGGTGCGACCCTCCTGATCGAGAGTTACCGGAACGTCCTGATGGCCGAGCGAGGGTTCTCGTCGTCGACGCTGACACTGCGAATCTCACTGGATGCCCGGTATCGCGAGCCGGAGCGGCGGCGTGCCTTTTTTCGACAGTTGCTCAGCGACGTACGCGCCGTGCCCAACGTCGATGCGGCCGGAGGCGTCAATGCATTGCCGCTGAGCGGCTCAGAGGCCATCAGCTTCTTCACGTTGGACGGGTTCGCCAACAAAAACGATCAGATGGTAAACACGCGGTCGGTTTCGGCACAGTACTTCGACGCGATGGGAACGCGTGTTCAGGAGGGACGAGCCATCGAGGATTCGGATGTCGAGGGGCGGCCGCCCGTAGTCGTGGTGAACGAGGCATTCGCGAGCCGCTACTATCCTGGCGCCAGCGCCGTTGGGAGGCGTTTCAGAATTCGTGGACTCGACGACAGCGACCCACCTCGGCCGTGGTCGACAATCGTTGGCGTGGTCGCGGACGTTCGACATTCGAATCTCGAGGATGCGCCACCTCCTCAGGTCTACAGCTCCGTCTATCAAGGCGAGCCTGTGGGCAGCCTGTACGTGGCGGTCCGAACACGCGTGGCGCCGAACGCCATGGTGTCGACACTGCGCCAGACACTTCGGAACATCGATCCGCGGCTCGCGCTGGCTGACGTTCACGTCATGGGAGAACTGGTATCCGAAGCCGCTGCGCGGCGGCGCTTTCAGACAACGTTGCTCACGGCATTCGGCGCTATTGCGCTGGCGTTGGCCGCTGTCGGCCTCTATGGTCTGATGTCGTACACCGTGCGGCAAAGAGCAAGGGAGATTGGAGTGCGACTGGCCCTGGGAGCCCGCACCAGCGATGTTCTGTTGCTGGTGGCTGGTCATGGAGCCAAGGTCACGTTGCTAGGCGTCTCGATTGGCGTTGTGGCGGCCCTCGCGCTGGCGAGAGTATTGGCCTCGACGCTCTACGGCGTGGCACTCACTGATCCCGGCACGATCATTGTCACGGCTGCTGTCCTGACGGGGACGGCAATGTTCGCATGTCTCATGCCCGCGCGCCGTGCGATTCGCATGGACCCTGTGAACACGCTACGGGCGGACTGAGCGGAGAACCGCGCGACGCGTGGCGAGAACAGTCTTTTCCTTTCTTCGCGTGGTCGCGATAACGGCGATCTGGCGACCGATGTTTTTGGTCGGAGCCAATAGCCAAATGGCGATAGGACGCAGGCGGAGCGGGCATTGCACCCACGCGCGTAAGGGAGCATCGCACCGACGAGTGACGCGGGACCCTCCGGTCCGCGTCACTCCGTCCGTAGCGCCACGAGCGGATCGACCCGGGCCGCACGCCACGCAGGAATCAGCGCCGCGACGGCGGTGATCATCACGAGCGTCGGCACCACGAGCAGGTAGGTGCCGACGTCGATGCCCTGAGCGTTCGGTATCAGGGCGCCGAGCAGACGGCCGGCGGCAATGCTTCCGATCACGCCGAGCACCGTGCCGGATGCCGCCAGCAGCAGACCGTGTCGAAGGATCATCTGCAGGATCGATCGCGGCTGCGCGCCGATCGCCATGCGTACCGCGATCTCGCGTGTGCGGCGCCGCGCCGTGTACGAGACGAGGCCATAGAGGCCGACCATCGCCAGGACAACACCGATCACGCCGAGGCCGCCGACGATTCGCACGAACTGGGTGATCGCGGCGACGGCGGAGCCGTAATAGAACTCCTCCATCGTTCGGACCACCGACGCGGGCATGTTGCGGTCCAACTCCCGGATCGCCTGACGGATCGAGCCCGCCAGTGCCGTCGCATTGTTGCCGTTGACCGCGACCAGCAACGTGGCGCGCGGTGCCGGCGTCTGCGCCTGAGCGAGATACAGGAACGGCGTCGCCGACTCGCCGATCCAGTTGTACTTGCTGTTGGCCGCGACGCCGACGATCTGCAGCCATCGGCCTGTCCCGTCGCGCACTTGCAGGCGCTTGCCGATCGGGCTTGCGCCCGGCCAGTAGCGATCCGCCAGCGCCTGATTGATCACGGCAACCGGCGTCGTGTCCCGTCCGTCGGTGACGCCGATGTCCCGGCCCGCGACGAGCGGAATTCCAATCGTGCTGAGAAACCCTTCGTCCACGCGCGTCGAGAACACGTTGATGCTGTCGGTGCCGGGCGGCAGTTGATAGCCCTCGGGCACGACCGCCGTGCGCTCGCGGTGGTCCTGGTTGAGCGGCATGAACGAGGTCAGCCCGACAGACGCGACGCCCGGAAGGGCGCGCACCCGATCCTTCAGCAACCGGTAGAAGCCGGCTGCTTGCTCGTCGTTGTACCTCGCGAGCGCCGGCTCGAAGTTGACGAGCAGCATGCGCTCGGTGCGGAATCCGGGCCGGCTGAATTCGGCCGAGAACGTGCGATAGAGAAAGACGCCGATGGTCAGCACCGCGAGCGACAGTGCCACCTGTCCGGCGACGAGCACCTGGCGACCCCACAGTCGCGCAGGTGGCGCGTCCGACACGGAGCCGCGATTCAACGTGCCGGCGAGATTGAGTGACGTGGCGCTGCGCCAGGCGGGAAGCGTTCCGGCCAGCAGTGCGCTCAGTGCCGTGAGGATCAACGTCAGACCGAGGACGCGGCGGTCGAGTTGCACGACCAGGTTGACGCCGATGTCGCTGACGATGGTGAAGCGGCCGAACGACGAGATCGCTCCGTAGCCGATGGCAAGTCCGAGCGCGGCGCCGATGATCGCGATGAGGGCGCTCTCGGTCAGCAACTGCTGGACGAGGCGGGATCGACTGCCGCCCATCGCAAGTCGCAGTGCGATCTCCCGGGCACGAACAGGCGCGCGGCTCATGAGCAGCCCGGCTACGTTCGCGCACGCGACCACCAGCACGACGATCGCCAGCAGCATGAGCGTCCACGCGGCCGGCGTCGCCGGCCCGCGACTGGCTCGTCGCTCCTCGAGATCGGTCACGGCGTGAAACTCCACCTGACGGTTCGTGTCCGGGTAGAGGCGTTGTAACGATGCGGCCAGCCGGCGTACCTCCGCATCTGCCTGCGCCAGAGTGACGCCGGGCCTCAATCGACCACGAATCGAGAGGAACCGGAGATTTCGCCGCTCCAGCGAGTCGGCAGTCGAGCCCGCCAGCGAGGGCATCATGGCCATCGGCACATAGAACGCCGGGTGAATCACGAGGTCCATTCCCGGAAACTCCTCCGGTGCCACGCCGATCACCGTGAAGTCGACGCCGCCGACCCGCACACGTCGGCCGACGATCTCCGGATTGCCGGCGAATTGCTGGCGCCACGTGTCGTGGGCGAGCACGACGACGGCGTCGCGTCCCGGCACGCGATCCTCGTCGGGCGCGAAGGCGCGGCCCATGACCGGCGGCACGCGCAGCACATCGAAGAAGTTGCCGCTCACCGCGAGACCGAGGCGTGTCTGCGTCGGTTCATCCGCGCGATCGGCGAAGCTCGTGATCGTCACGCTGTAGGCGAGCAGCCCAGCGAAGCTCTGCGTGCGATCCCTGAGGTCAACGTAGTCGCGGTACGACGCCGCTCGCCCGACAGGGATGAACGCGTCGCCCTGCTGCGGGATCGCTGTCGTGACGGCAACGACGTCGCTGCTCTGCGGGACCTGCAGCGGCCGCAGCGCGAGCGCGTCGGCCAGGCTGAACATCGCTGCATTCAGGCCGATACCGATCGCGATCGACATGACCGCGATGATCGTGAAGCCCGGGTTCTTCAGCAACATCCGCAGGCCGTGCCGGAGGTCGTGCCATACGCGTTCGAGCATTGGCGTCACCTGTCGTGTCGATCGTGAGTAACCAGACGGGTTCGAGAACGTATTTGCTGTTGTGGGTTCGACGGCATCGCGAGATGCGTTGTTCAATCGGCTTGCCGGGCTTGGTCGTGCGAATAGCGAAGGGATTCGCACGATCGGTGCATCTGTTTGTCCGGCTGTGGGACGCACTCGTTCGCGCTCGAACAGCCGGAGCTGGATGGTGGGTGGTGGATCGTTGATGGTGGGAGGCGGTGGTTAGTGGTTCGTCGTCAGTGGTTGTGCCCACCATCCACTATCCACCATCCACCACCCAGCCGAGCGGCACGAACAGTGCACCGGGACATCCCGTATTTACACCTATCTGGCCAACTGGTTTTCTCGATGTTGCGTCCAAGTAGCAGCTTGAGGAGACACTGCAAGGACAAGTGAGGACGTCAGGTGTTTCGCGAGCGAGACACGGAGCGGCCAATCGGCAAACCAGGCGGGCCGCTTCGTGTCTCCCAGAGACGCTGTGACACGGGTGCTACAAACCCGCGAATGCACGACTAGTCGAAACTGCGCTGTAAACATCGTTCGCGGGGTTTGATAGCACGGACAGGGGCGGGACGCCGACACGCGGCAACGTGCCGGCATCCCTGATCACAACCCGCAGGAGCGGCTGCGGGCAGGACTCCCGTCAGTATAAGAGCGCGTGGCCCAACCACGGCTCGAAGTACCCCGGAGCCGGCCTGTAGCAGGAGGCCGGCCATGCTTTCGGCAGCAGCAGTCGTGGTGTGCGCGCTCGGATTGCTCGGGCGCTCGGGTCCAGGCACGGTTCCCATCAAGACGGTCGACGAGGCGCCACCGGGCGCGTCGCGATTCGTTCAGGGCTTTCTGACACGCGAGCCCGACACGATCTATCTGGTCACATCGACCAACCACTTTCGCGACGCCCAGCGCGGTGACCCCGACGCGCTGCGACAGATCGCCAGCACCATCGTCCACGAAGAATGGCATGTGCTGCACGGTCCCGACGAAAAGGGCGCCTACGAAGCGCAGCTGACGGCGCTCAACTACCTAGGCGCAAGCTCGAACCTGATCGGCGTGGTCAGGAAATCGATGCTGGTCGTCGTCGACGCGCAGAAGCGGGCGCGCGGCGTGCTGACGCTCGCACGCAAGTAAAGTGTGCGCACGTGGATTGATCCCATCGCGGTGCTGAAGGGCCGCGGCTACGGAGTGCCGCGGCCCTCCCATCCTGACGACGACGCTCTCGGCATCTGCTCCATGAACGCCTCGACAGCGTGAATCTGGCCTCCGTAGACCTTGAACGCTTCCCAGACGATGAGCGATTTGGTCTTATCGGGCAGCGAGCCGGCACCGAAATCCATGCGCAGCCACACGATGCCGAGCTCCTCGTCGACCGCCGCCACGCGCGACGCCACCTCGGGCAGCGTCGGAATCTTCTGCGTCTTGATGTCCACGCAGTCGGGGCGGAACGTGCACCCCGGTCCCGCCATCAGGCGACCGTTCTCGAACCGGTAGGCGTCCGCGGCAAAGGGCGCGCCGACGGCGACGAAGCTGCCCGCGCGCAGGCCGGCGGGGTAGAGCTGCGCGATCCGGATCGCGTCCTCGCGGGTGTTCGTCTGTCCGGCCGCTGGTATGACGTTCATCGCGGCGTTCGCTTCCGTGAACTCGTCAGGCAGGAAAACGACCCCTTCGTCACGGCTGCGCACGACCGTCGTCTCCACCTCGGCGATCCGGCGGTCCGATACCTTCAGGCGCAACTGGAGCAGGACCGGAGCGCCACTCTCCTCGACGATCGTGTGCATGCCGGCAACACCGGCGCGCACGTCGAGGATGTCCTGTCGGTACGATCGCAGCCGGGACGCCGTCTTCCAGAGCCCCTCGCCCAGCGGTTTTTCGACGGTGTCTTCCGTGAATCGCACGCCTTTGGCGACCGGCAGTCGTGCCGGCGCGTGCGCGATCATCGCGTCGAGGTACTGCGTGAGCAGGCCGCGCAGGCAGGCGCGATCGCACGACTCTTCTCCCGCCCGGCGAATCTGCCGCTTCGCCACGATCGGTGTGGCGAGCGCGACCGCGAGCAGGAGGACGAGCGCTCCCCATGAGCGACGTCCACGAGCCTGCGCGGAGCGATGTCGACGGGGGGAGGATCGCTGTCTCATGACGGAGAATTGTAATAACTTTGCGACGTGACGCCGCAAAGTTGATGCGCCGTCAACGCAAAGCTGCGGCATAATCGCAGTCGCGTAACAACGCTCCACTAGAGGAGGCCGGATGGCGAAGAAGAGCGCGAAGAGTGCCCGCGGCGCGAAGAGCGCGAAATCGGCGAAAGGGGCACGCAGCACCAAGAGCAGCCGAGGCGCGAGCAGCCGGGGTTCAGCCAAGAAGACGTCGCGCGCGAGCGGCGGCAGCCGCAAGAGTAGCGGCGGTCGCGGTCGCAGCAACGCCGCGTTCATGGCCCCGGTCACGCCCAGCGCGGAGTTGGCAGCGGTCGTCGGAGGCGACCCGAAGCCACGCACCGAGATCACCAAGAAACTCTGGGACTACATCAAGAAGAACGGCCTGCAGGATCAGAAGAACCGCCGGATGATCAAGGCCGACGCCAACCTCAAGGCCGTGTTCGGCGGCAAGTCCCAGGTCAACATGTTCGAGATGACCAGCCTGGTCAACAAGCACGTGAAGTAGCTGGTCGGTGGTTGGTAGTTGGTAGTTCGTGGTCGTTGGTAGTTGGTGGATAGTGGGGGACCGCTATCCGCCGCTACCGACCACCATTCACGAGCCATCATCCACGAACCACGAACCACGAACCACGAACTACTAACTACTAACCACCAACCACCAACCACCAACCACCAACCAGCCCCCCAGTAGACATCTCCCCACCCAGTCGGGTACAAGCTCACCCATGCATTCAGTGGTGTCCTTTGCCCGTGCCGCCCTCCTTGCGGTCGGCTGCCTGGTTCTGGCGTTCGCCGCGCGTGTCGCCGCGCAGCAGAATCCGCAGGAGCACCCCGGTCAGTACTCGCAGGCCGACGTCGAGGCGGGTTCTCGCCTCTACAGCGCGCAATGTCAGCTGTGCCACGGCCTGACCGGTGACCAGGTCACCGGCATCGATCTGCGGCGCGGCCAGTTCCGCCGCGCGAGCTCCGACGAGGACCTCGCTCGCGTAATCACGAGCGGTGTTCAGGGAACGGCCATGCCGCCGTTCGCGCTGCAGCCGCCGGAAGTCAACAGTGTGATCGCGTTCATCCGCGCCGGGTTCGACCCGGCAGGGACCGCGGTAAAGGTGGGCAATGCCGCGCGCGGACGCGAGCTGTTCAGTGGCAAGGCTGCCTGCGCGTCCTGCCATCGCGTGAACGGCCGCGGGCCACGAGTGGCGCCCGATCTCAGCGACATCGGTGCGGTCCGCTCGCCCGGATCGCTGCAGCGCTCGCTGCTCGATCCGACCTCGCAGATGATGCCGATCAATCGCCCTGTCCGCATCGTCATGAAGGACGGCAAGACGATCGCCGGCCGACGCCTCAACGAGGACACGTTCACGGTGCAGGTCATCGACGAGCAGGAGCGACTCGTATCGGTCGACAAGACCGGCATCAAGTCGATGACCGTGGAGACCAGGTCGACAATGCCGGCGTTTCAGGGCAAGTTGACCGCGGATGAGATCTCGGACGTCATTGCGTATTTGCTGACGTTGAGGGGATGACGTCGGGGGCGTCGTCTTTGGCCTTTGGTCTCTGGTCTCTCGTCCCGGCGCATCCGCCCTGGTGAGAAGAGACCGAGACGACAGACGAAAGACCAGAGACGAGAGACGGCCCAGAGACTAAAGACCCGAGACCAGAGACCAGAGACCAGAGACCAGAGACAACACCGCCATGCGAACGAAACTGCTTGCCCTTATCGCCCTCGTCATCGCTGCGTCCTACACCGTGCACGCGCAGCAGGTCACCTACGACCGCATCCTCAAAGCGGCCGAGGAGCCGCAGAACTGGCTGACCTACTCGGGCGGCTACTTCAGTCAGCGTTACAGCTCGCTGAAGCAGATCGACACGTCCAACGTCAAGAACCTCGAGATCAAGTGGATCCTTCCCAACCAGGTGTTCGGCGCGTGGCAGGCCTCGCCGCTCGTGGTGGACGGGATCATGTACCTGACGATGAGGCCGAACGACATCGTGGCGGTCGATGCCAGGACGGGGCGTGTGTTCTGGCAGTACCGCTACAACAACTCGCCCGATCAGCGCGTGTGCTGCGGATCGAACAATCG
>Ga0070699_100006679_pt1 | contig 10035 bp, 16 predicted proteins | sample KBSK1503metaG_FD_65473 | JGI IMG/M metagenome (GOLD analysis project Ga0070699, IMG submission 65473) | Corn, switchgrass and miscanthus rhizosphere microbial communities from Kellogg Biological Station, Michigan, USA - KBS K1-50-3 metaG | ecosystem: Host-associated > Plants > Roots >... | reverse complement strand
GGGGCCGGTGTGGCGGCGCGCGGGCTGGGGCGATCAGTGGCGATGGCTTGGGCAGCCGATCGGGTCAGAGCCAAAGTCGCCGGATGGCTCAGCCATGCGGAAAGCGAGCTGTGAGCCGTTGCTCAAGTCGGCAACGGCAAGCCGCTCTGCTAGCCTGACCGGCGCTCCATCACGGTCGCGGCGGCCCTCCGGTCACGGCGACCAGTCCGCTAGCTGAGCAGGCCGGGGCGGGCGCGTTGCCCACCGTCGTCCGCCCCGGTCAGCTGCCCCGGTAGAGGCGGATCATCAGCCCGCCGCGCTTCGTGCCCCAGACCCGGTAGAGAGGCGGCTCGGCGTCGAGCTGCACCCCCGCTCGGGTTAGCTCGTCGGCGGGAATGTAGAGCCAACAGCCGCGCTCTCTGCCTGTCCGCTTGGAGCGGCGACGGCGGGCGTAGTCGTATGAGCCCCCGGGCACTCAGCGCCCCCAGAGCGGCGGGAGCGTCTGTCGCAGCGAGGGCGCTTCGTGGACGGCAATCGCGCGCTCGATCAGCTGCTCGGCGCAGTCGGCGCAGTAGGGCACGCCGTCGAGCAGGCCGAGCGCGAGCTGCACGCACGCGGGCGCGCTGCACATCACGTCGTGAAGGTCGGGCGCGCCCGGATGCTCGACCACGTCAAGCGGCCAGCGGTGGCTCGGGCTCGTCGACGCCGTCGAGCGCGGCGCGGAGCATCCCCTCGCGCCAGGCCGCCTTCGTCTCTCCCGAGTGCAGGATCATCGCGTCGATGTTCGCGCGTAGGCGTGCCTCGCCGCAGTCGGCACAACGGCCCCGAGCCGACAGCGGGCCGCACTCGTCGATATGGCGCTCGCAGTTGACGCAGGTGACTCGGCGTCGGCTCACTGAGACGGATTGTATACCCACACGGGTGGGGTAGGGGGACACGTGTGGGTGTGACAAGCGAGTGAGCCGCTGCTACCTTCTGTCCCGTCATGCCAGTCCGCACCGACCCGACGACCGCCGCCCAGGACTGGGCAGCTGGACTCGGCGCCGCCACCGACAAGATCAACCGGGGGATCCAGCGCGTCAGCGTCGCCCCCGGGCAGAAGGCGGCGGCGAAGGTCGACAAGTACCGCCAGGGCGTGCTCGACTCGGTCGACAAGTGGCGGGCGAAGACCGCCGCCGTCAGTCTCGCTGACTGGCAGCAGGCGGCGACCGCCGCCGTGGGGCGCGTCGCCGAGGGCGCGCAGATGAAGCAGGGCAAGTTCGAGGGCGCGATGCAGAAGTTCTTCCCGCACCTGAACGCGGTCGTGCAGCGCGCCGACTCGATGCCCGACAACACGCTGGAGCAGCGGATCCAGAAGTCCGTTTTCGTCCAGCGTGAACTGGCCAAGTACCGGTCCGGCGGATCGTCCGGGGGTTAGTAGGTGGCGACCGTCGCCACTGACCCGGCTGAGCTGGCGGACGCGCCGAAGTGCCCGCGCTGCGGCTACGGCCTACTGTTGACGATCGCGGCCGACTCGGTCGCCAAGCTGGAGCGCTGCTTCAACTGCGACTACCAGGCGTCGAGCCTGATCGAGCCGCTCAGCGACCCCGACACGGGCGAGCCGCTCGACGCGAGCGCGACTAACCTCGCGCTCGGCGTCGGCGAGGGCAAGACGGCGATCGAGGCTGCAACTTCACCCTCCGGGGCGGCGACGATTCAGGCGCACGGCGCGATCGCGGCGCAGCGCACGAAGCCGGGCAAGACGAAGGGGGGCTCGGGCTAGTGCCGCAAGCGCTGAACGTCGTCTCCGGTCGGGTCACCAACCCGGGCGCCACGCTGACCGCGCTGACGGCGAACGCGGGCGACGCCTTCACGGTCAAGAGCTTCCCGTTCGGGTCGAAGGCCTACATTCTCAGCGCCTGGGGACAGGAAGCGACCCCCGGTGTGCTCCGCATCCGCTCGGCCCGCTTGCACGACGCCTCGCAGGCGATCCGCCTGCGCGTCGCGACGACCACGGCGAATCCGTTGCTCAGCTTCGCCGCCGAGCAGCCGCTGCAGCCCCAGGACGCGCTGACGGTCGAGCTGTCGGGTGGGGCGGCTGAAACCGACCTGGGCGCTTTCCTCGTCTACTACGACGACCTGCCCGGGATCGCCGCCCGGCTGATCAGTCAGCAGGAGTATCTGCAGCGAGTCGTGAACATCTTCGGCGCCGAGGTCGCGATCACGACCGGCGGCACCGCTGCCCAGTACGGCGGCGCGGTCGCCCTGAACGCGACCTTCGACACCTTCAAGCGCAACGTGGACTACGCCTGGCTGGGGATCATCACCGACGTCTCGATTGGGGTCGTCGGGATCACCGGCCCGGACACCGGCCAGACGCGGATCGGGATGCCCGGGATCAGCGACCCGTACAAGACCCGCGACTTTTGGGTGGAGACGGACCAAAACAACCCGTTCGCCTGCATCCCGGTGATCAACGCCGCGAACGTCGCCGCGACCTCGATCGACGTCGCCGCGACCCAGACGGCGACGGCCGTCAACGTGACGGTCATCCTCGCCGAGCTGTCCGGCGGCCCCGGCGGCGGCGTCGTCTAGGAGGCGCCCGAGTGGCGTCCCTGCTGGCGGCGATCAACGACCTGGACGTCGACGACGTCGTCGCGGCCGAGCTAGACGTCTTCAAGCTGGCCAACCCGGCGGCGGGGGCCGGGTTCACGTTCACGCCGACCCAGGCGCAGGCCTTCCGGCCGCTGCTCGTGACCTTCCTGCTGACGGCCTCGGCCGCCGTCGCGAACCGCGTCGTCACGCTGCGCTATCAGGACGCCGATGGGACGATTCTGGGGGCGTTCGCGATCCAGACGGCGATCACTGCCAACCAGGCTGCGCGCTGCACCTTCGCCGTCGACCTGGGGACGGTTGAGACGGCCTCGATTAACGCCTTCGCGACCCCGATTCCCGACCTGATCATGCCGGTCGGCTGGGGGCTAGCGGTCGTCGTCTTCGCCGAGGACGCCGCAGACCAGATTTCGGCGACCGTCGTCACCGGCGAGTCGTACTGGACGGGCAAGCCGGGCGAGCCCGGGACGGTGCCGATCGCTACTGCCACTCCGGTGGGGACGTAGCGCGATGCCAGCCCCTCAACGCACCTACGCCGCCTTCTCGACCGTCGATACCGGTCTGGTTACGACGGCTGAGACGGTCGTCGCCACCCTGGCCGGGATCAACACCCAGGACGCCGCCGCGCCGATCAATATCGCGGGCTGGGCAGCGTTCTCGACCGGGACGGGCGTTACGGCGGTGACGGCACGGCTGCGGCGCAACAGCGGCGCCGGGGCGGTCGTCGGCGAGGGGGCGACGGTGCAGGTCGGCGCCAGCCTCGCGGGGGTGATCGTGATCAACGAGCAGGACGCTCCTGGCGAGGTCGCTTCGTTCGCTTACGTGTTGACGCTGCAGCAGGTCGGCGCGACCGGCAACGGCGCCGCGAACACCGTCAACCTGCTCGCGATCGTCGGCAACTAGCCACGCCGGTCGCCCACGCTTCGCCGATCGCGCTCCCGGACGGGGCCGACCTCGATGCGGCGACCCAGGAACGGCTGCGGCGCAGCCTGCCGCCCACCGCCGCGTCGCTGACCTACTCCCCGCTGTCGGGCAACGTCGAGGTCGTCTTGTCGCTCTCTGTCCCGTGGACGACCTCGGCGACGGTGGCCACCAGAAACTTCTCGCTGACGTTCGGTCAGCGTGCGACGACCGGCGAGCCGACGATCCTACGGCAGCCGTTTATCATGCCCGGGCTGCTGGCGATCGGCGCGAATAGCTCGGCGCTTTCCAAGGCCTTCACGGCGGTCAAGGTCGGCTACATCGACGGAGCTGGCGCCGAAGTCCTGCCGCTGCCGATCATCGTCCTGGACCTGAACTGGCGGATGACGCTCGTGATCAACAACGGCGACATCGCCGATCGGATGGGGCCGGTCGAGCTGGTCGTCCTGCGGATCCCAGTCGAGGGGCGGCATGGCGCTCCTTGACCGCCTGCCGCTCGCGCTGCCCCCGGGGGCGCTGCCCGAGCAAGCGACCCAGCAGGTCGTCACGCTGGCGCCGCCGGGGGTGAACACGGACGGGATCTTCAAGGTCCCGGGGTTCGAGTGCTGGATCGTGCTCTCGATCCGGGCGGTGATCACGCCGGGCGACGCGACGGCGGTCGCACCGACGGCGCTGCTGCTCGACGCGGACGGGGTGACGATCATCGGCAGCGCCAGCTCGAATACGTTCGCCAGCCCGGCGATCGTCAACCTGCTCTGGTCGGTCGACGTCGGCACGAGCTACAACAGCACGTCCGGCGGGCAGGTGACGGCGCTGCCGCTGCTGAGCGCCTTCCCGGGCTACAGCTGGCACATCTCCTGGCTGCCCGCCGCCCACGGCGGCTCGCTCTCTAACCTCGCTGCGATCGTGATCAAGGTCCCAGTTTCGAGCGCCGGGCTGGGTCGGATCGAGGATTTCCTGGGCGCCGACCAGGTCCCGGGGCTGGGCAGCGGGGACGACGGCGAAGGCGGGGGCGAGGCGCCGCCCGAGCAGCCGCCCGAGCCGCCGCCAGCGCCACCGCCGCCGCCCGAGCCCGGCGGAGGACCGAAGCCGATCGGGCCGCCGATCAAACCGCCGCCCGGACCAGGGTCGACCAGGCTGCCGAGCGGCTAGGCGCGGCTGAGTGGCCGGCGCCCCCGGACGCTAGATTGTGTCCATGCGAAGGTCGCAGGCAGGCGGGCACTATCAGCTCTTGATCCTGCTCGTGCACTCCGGGGTCGCCGTGGTGATCGTGGTCGCGGCCACCATCCTCTCCGGGCTGGGCGCGATCGACGCCGAGGCGGTGACGACCATCTACGGCGCCGCGCTCGGGCTGGTCGGCGGCGCGGCCAGCTCGGCGACGGTCACGGGGCAGCTCGTGAACGGGCGCCAGCTGGTCGGCGAGCGGCGGCTTGGTGAGCTGGCCGAGCACGGCGGCGAGCGCTCGGTTGACCCGGCGAACGGGCAGGACGGCTAGCGTGGCCTGGGACGATCCCGGCTGCGTCTCCGTCCACCTGATCGAGCAGGACCCCGGCGAGTATCCGTGGTGGCCGGGCGGGGCGATCTTCTGCGGCACGCACGAGCTGACGGCCTACTACCGCAAGGACCCCGACTGGGTGCCGCCACCGCCGCCGCCACCGCCGCCGCCACCGCCGCCGCCGCCCGTGCCGGGCGAGGACTGCGTCCCGCTCTCGGATATCCGGCAAGACCCCGGCCTGTTTCCCTGGTACCCCGAAGGGGCGATCTTCTGCGGCGTCTTCGACCACGAGAACTACTACCGCAAGGACCCCAACTGGGTGCCGCCGCCGCCGATCCCGGCCGACGATACCGACCCCTGGGCGGGCGAGCTGGGCGACAACCCCGGCGACCAGCTGAACGACGACTGGGACGACGACTACGACCAGGAGACGACCGAGGGGCGCACCTTCGAGGCCTTCCTGGGGCACCCGAAGCCGGGGACGATCATCGGCACACCGGGCTGCGGCAGCCACAGCCCGCCCGCTGGCTGCTGGCTGCACTCGCTCAGCGTCGCGCACGGTTGCGCGGCGGGTGACGCGCCCTGTAACTGGCAAAGCTGCAACGCCAACGACGTCTGGCTCTTTCCGGGGACGGCGCTGGTCGCCCCGGGAGCGGGGCACGTTTCCGCCCAGTACGGCTACGGGCTGATGGACGGCGGTGGCGGTCGCTTCGCGGGCTACCGGCTGCACTTCCAGCTCGATCGCGGGCCGCTCTGTTTCTACACCCACTGCCGCGCGCTGCACGCGAAACCCGGCCAGCGGGTGCGCCGGGGCGGGCTGCTCGCCTGGTCGGGGATCGCGAACGGCGTCGCCCACCTGCACTTCGCCGTCGCCGTCCCGTACAAGCCGATCAACTACGTCCACGACGCCTACGACTTGGGTCAGCACCGCCGCCGTCGCCCGCCGCACTTCGACCCGGGGCCGCCGCCCGACTTCTGGCAGGAGGGCTGGGAGCAGGCCAAACAGACCTGGCTCGACACCCAGCGCGCCTACGGCCGCGACCGGCACCGGGACAACGTCGACCTGCGCGCCCTTGGCAACCGGATCGGGCGCGAGGTACGCTAGGGAGCGATGGCCGCTGACAACCGTTGGAGCGTAAACAGCCAGGTCCCGCAGACGCGGATCGACAGCGCGGGGCGGCCGACGCGGGGGATCCTGATCAGCTTCACGATCACCGCCACCCAGGACGACGGCGAGGTCTTCGTCCCGGGCGACCAGCCCGACCCCGAGCTGGCACGGCAGCGCATCCGCGAGTACGTCGACCGACACCTGGCAGTCGCCGAGCTGACCAGCTAGGGGGCGAGCCGCCGTGGTGATCGTCCTGGTCCCGCTGGTCGAGCTGGTCGGGACGGCGACCCTGGCCGCGCTCGCTGCCTGGGTGATCGTCTGGATGCGCCCCTGGAACACCAATCACTCCTGGTGGAACGTGCCTGAGCGGCTGATCGCATCCGGGGTCAACGCGCTGGAGAAGAAGCTGGTCAAGTCGGTAGAGGGCTGGCTGAACGGCCCGGCGACGCGCTTCGCCCACTGGCTGAGCGGGATCGCCGGGGTGATGGCCGGGACGGGCGAGGCGGTGCTAGAGGCGGCGCACGGGCTCGAAAAAGGGCTGGTCTACGTCGCGACCGAAAAGCTGCCGCTCTATACGAACATCGTCCGCCGCGAGCTGGGGGTGTTGATCGCCCGGGCCGAGGCCGAGGCCGAGGGCGCCCTGCACTGGGCGCAGGAGCACGTCGGCAAACTGACGACGCGCTTCGAGGCCTTCGTCGACCACGTCGCGCACGAAATCGAGCGGCCGCTGGCGCGCGTGATCAACGACGTGATCCCGGCGCTGCGGCGTGACATTCACGGTTTGACCGCCGAGGTCGAGGGCGACGTCCTGCCCCGGCTCGGCGCGCTTGGTGGCGAGGTCGCCGGGCTGGAGCACCTGCTCGGGCGCTGGTCGCACGACCTCGATGACGCGCATTTCTGGGAGTGGGTCGCATCGGCGGGCGGGCTGCTCGCGCTGGTACGGCTGATCGAGGCCGAGGCGGGGCTGGGCAAGGCCGAGTGCAGGCGCAAGGTCGGCGGCGTCTGCACGACCGACCCGAGCGCCTGGTTCGATTTCCTCGCTGGGCTGGCGGCGATCGGGTTTGCCTTCTCGATCGAGCAGGTGATCGAGGTCGGGATCGAGGCCGTGCACGAGGCCGAGCCGCTGATTGAGGCGCTGGTCGCCTCGTGAGCGAGCCCGAGAGCGAGCAGCAGCGGGTACGGATCGCCGGGCTCGGCGACCTGCTCGTGCAGGTGGTCGAGACGGCGATCGGGTACGGGGTCGGCGGCGCGGTCGCCCCCGCGATCGAGGTCGCCGCGCAGCCGATCGCCAAGCGGCTGTGGGCAGTCAACCCCTCGATGCCGACGCCTGCACAGATCGCCGCCCAGGCGGCCGCGACCGGACGCGTCGAGCGGGGTTGGGCCGAGCTGGAGGCGCGCTTCCAGGGGATCGGCAGCGCGCCGTTTGCGGCGATGTACGAACTGAGCCTGACGCCGCCTTCGAGCGGCGAGCTAATCGAGCTGCTGCGGCGCGGCGAGGTCGACCGGGGGCAGGTCCTGACCGGGCTGCAGCGGCTCGGGATCGGCCCGGAGTTTCGTAGCTCGCTGCTGGCGCTGCGGCGCGTCCATCTCAGCCCCGCCGACGCGGCGATGGCGCGCCAGCAGGGGTTCGTCGACGCGGCCGAGGCGCGTCGGATCGCGGCGATCGGCGGCGTCGAGGCGCCCGACGCCGACCTGCTGTTTGAGCTGAGCGGACTGCCCTACGGGATCGAGACGGGGCTGGAGCTGCTGCGACGCGGCGAAATCGACGAGGGGCGCTTCCGGCAGGTCGTGCGCGAGGGACACACGAAGACGAAGTACTCGGACGACCTGCTCAAGCTGCGGTTTATGCCGCTCTCGCCCGCGATCGCCGCCGAGGCGCTGATCCGCGAGCGGATCGACGAGGCGAAGGCGGTGCACATCGCCGCCGAGGGTGGGATCAACCGAGACGATTTCCTGCTCTGGTCGAACATGCTCGGCCGCCCGCCGGGGATCGCGCAGGCGCAGTCAGCGGTGAACCGCGGGCTGATGGACAGGGCCGGATTCCGCGAGGTCGTCGCCCGCTCGGACGTCCGCACCCAGTACACCGACCTGCTGTTTGCGATGCGCGAGCGCTTCCCGTCGATCTTCCAGATGCGGGGGCTGATCGCCAACGGCGCCGTCAGCGACGCGCTCGCGCGGACGATCCTGCTCGCCGAGGGCTACCGCGCTGAGCTCGTGGACGGGATCATCGCCGCCGCGCACGGGACGAAGACGCAGAAGACGAAGGACCTGTCGGAGTCGATGGTGGTCGAGCTATTCCAGGCCGGGGTCGAGGACCACGCCTGGTGCGTCGCCCGCCTGACCGAGCTGGGCTACGACGCGGGGGAGGCCGACGCGCTGCTACTCGTGAACGAGGCGCGCCGCCTGCTGACGACCCTCAACGCCGCCATCGCCCGGATCAAGGCGCGCTACGTCGCCCACGACGTCAGCAGAGAGGATTCGGTTGGGCGCCTCGACAAGCTGGGGATCGGGGCCGAGGCGCGTAACCGGCTGCTCGACCTGTGGGACATCGAGCGCGAGGCGAACGTGCGTCGCTTGAGCCCGGCGCAGGTCGGGCAGGCGCTCAAGCACGGGATCATCGACGCGGCCGAGGCGCAGCGGCGCTGGGAGCAGATGGGCTACCCGAGCGACGACGCGAAGGTACTCGTGGAGCTGACCGGGGCGGCGCCTGCGGGCGCGGCGGGCTAGGGCTCGCCTCCGCGCGCCGAGGCTGCTACGATCCCGGCGATGCCGACTCCCAGCGACCTGCTCGCCGCCTCGATCCGCCGCCAGCGCGAGGTCCAGGCAGCGATCAGCCAGGCGGCCGCCGCGCCCCCACCCCTGGGCGCTGCGCCGCCCCCCGGATCAGAGCCGGGCGCTGCGACCGGCACGGAGTCGACCGAGGGACGGCAGAACGCGTGAGCAGCGACCCCGCTCACGAGCAGCCCGCGCCGGAACCCGAGCCCGACGAGGGCAACGGCGAGGACGAGGGCGCCGAGCCCGAAGCGGCGAGCGCCGAGCAATCGGCCGCAGGCGGCGAGGGCTCGGAGCACGAAGGCGCCGAGCCCGCGCCGGTCCCCTGCCCGCTCTGCGAGGGCAAGGGCGAGCTGCTGATCGCGCCCCGCCAGTCGCCGAGCTGGAAGCGCTGCGACGATTGCGACGGCTGGGGGCAGGTCCTGACCGGCTCACACCTGCCAGAAGCGGCCATGATCGACTGCGAGCGCTGCAGCGGCAAGGGCTACGCGCCCCGGCCGATGCCCGTTCCAACCTACGTCTCGCCCGACACACCGGGCGCCGAGTACGACGCCGCCAGTGGCACCTGGGTCGTCCGCAACCCGCCGCTCGCGGCGCCCCAGTACTAGCCGCCCGCGTGGCTCGCCTCGTCGTCCTGCCACCGCTCGTGCAGCGGTCGAGCCCAAACGTCTCCGATCGAGGCGGGCGCTCAGTCGAGCTAGTCGTCGTGCACGGCACCGCCGGGGGTTACGAGGGCGCCGTCAGCTGGCTCTGCAATCGCGACTCCGAGGCCTCGGCGCACCTGGTCCTGCGCGAGGACGGCGGTGAGGCAACCCAGCTCGTGCCGCTCCACCTGAAGGCCTGGCACGCTCGCGCCTATAACGCGCGCTCGCTCGGCGTCGAGCTAGCCTGGACGAAGGGGCGCTGGCCGCTCGGGCAGCTGCGCGTCGTCGCCCGCGTCGTCGCCTGGCTGCTGCACGAGTACAACCTGCCGCCGCGCTGGGCGCGCTTCGGAATCGGCAAGGGGATCGTCCGTCACCGCGACCTCGGCCAGCTCGGGGGCGGGCACTACCGCTGCCCGACGATGACGCTCGCCCGCTGGCTCTGGCTGCTGGCGCTTGTGCGCTGGGAGCTGCGCCGGGGGCACTTTCGCTCTGAGTGGGCGCTGCGCTAAACTGGCCCGACGATG
>Ga0070699_100006674_pt1 | contig 10036 bp, 7 predicted proteins | sample KBSK1503metaG_FD_65473 | JGI IMG/M metagenome (GOLD analysis project Ga0070699, IMG submission 65473) | Corn, switchgrass and miscanthus rhizosphere microbial communities from Kellogg Biological Station, Michigan, USA - KBS K1-50-3 metaG | ecosystem: Host-associated > Plants > Roots >... | reverse complement strand
GCGGGCGATTTGGTAAACACGTCGGATGGCGCTCACTTTGTAATATGGAAACGCGCGGGGCGCCTGGAACAATATCTGCCAACCGAGGCGGCGCAATTTCTGCCCAAGGATCAAATCGATCCGGACAGCACATTCATGAGTTGGCGCGCGTCGCTCAGCGTGATTGCCTACAACTCGAACGCCACTCGCTTCACGCCGGGAGCGATCTCTTTGAGCAGCTCCAGCCATTTCGTGCCGATGCCGTATTCGTACAGCATAAAACCAGTAACGTTGCCGCCCGGCCGGGGGAGGGTTTCCACGAAACCGGCGCCGACCGGTTCGGCGACCTGCACGAAAACGATCGGCACGGCACGAGTTGTTTGCAGCAATGATCCTACGGCCGCACTGCCGGTCGCGACGATCACGTCGGGCGCGAGGGCAATCAATTCCGCCGCGTAGCTGCGAATGCGCTCAGGGTCGGCCGCGCCCCAGCGGACGTCAATGCGGACGTTGCGACCGTCGGTCCAGCCTGATTGCGCCAGCTCCTGTGCCAAGGCCAGGAGGCGAGCCTGCCCCACCGGATCGTCCGCCGGGTAAGTCATGAGTAGGCCGATGCGCCGCATGCGCTCGCGCTGCTGCGCATTGCGCCACCAACGGCCACGCCGCGCCGCCGCCGATGAGCGTGATGAACTCGCGCCGTCTGATGTCGGACATGGGCCTTCCTCCCACCCAGGAGTGACCACCAGCAACCGACGACCTATGTGCTCAGCCTATCGCAGCGTGGTCTTCAAGTCCTTGGGACAGACCTGAATTGTTCTGAATCGAAGCGTTAGCAGGCCCCTCAACTGCCTCCAACCAGACCAAGGATAGCACAGGCGAGCGGCTCGACGGCCATGTTGAGGAGGGCTGTACAGCCCCACGCACTTCTCGACTTTACGTGTTCAAGTGAGACCAGTGCGGAGCATTTTCAGCAATGCGCTGAATTTCCGCTGCTCCGCAATCGCGGCCTTGGTCCGCCGCCGCTACCGCGTGGTCAACTAGAGGACTTTGAGGCTCAGCAACGGCTCGTCACGTCTGTACGGTTCGACGTAGTCACGCCGTGGGCGGAAGAAACCAGGTTCGAATTTCGGCATTCCTCCGGGAGCCCACTTGTCCAAGAGCTAACGAGGCCGAGCGCGTCCACCTGGTCATCGTCTTGCCCGTCGGAAAGGCGAGCAGCTCTGCTTTCAGGTCCGGTAGCCATGGCGCGCGGGCGGGCACGTACAAGCCGTCCAGCTCCATGCGGCCACGGATGCTCTGCGCGCGCACCGCTTTGTGTGGCGTGTCGGAAACTGCTCGCGTTTTGTATAGGCCTGCCGTTCTCTCGCGCGCGCCGTAATGAAAGGACCTACGCCGGAGGTGCCGCCCGCGAATTCAATGGCTTCGAGTAAAATTCCCTACGCATACCAAACAGGGAAAAATTTTGGCGCAACAGGGAATCAATTTATCGAAACAAGGAATTTGAGTTGCATTGTTGCATTGCCGGGCGCTCTCGCCGCAATCTGACGATTCCGGGTGGGGAGACAAACCCTCCTCGCACTCCGTCAACGTTTGGGCGAGCCCGGCTTCGCGCGGAAGGCTTGTTCCACCTCGCTTCGAAGCCTGTCCTCCCGGTCGCGATAGCGGGCCGAGAAGTGGAAGGGGACAAATCGCGAAACGCCCGCTCGCTTTGCGATGTCACCGGCTTGACGTGCCGTAAGATGCCTCCTCTCTGCGGCAACGTCCGCATCCGCATCGAGAAACGGCGCCTCGATGAAGAACTGATCAGCACCGCTTGCCAGCGCGACGATCCTGTCGATGTTCTGGTCGTGATAAGCGGCGTCGACCACATAGGCAATCTTCTGTCCCCGCGCCGTGGCAGTGTCTCAGAAATTCAGGCTATGCTCCGACCTGATGGACCATGCCGTGGCGTGTCGTTTCGAATGACTCTGGAGCCAAAAAATGCGTATTCATGTCGAACAGCATGCTGACCATCGCGGAATGCCCATGTTCCGGGAAACTTCATCTCGGCGGGCAAGGTCGACATTCTCGAAGCGGCTCGATCAGTGGCACGGACCTGACTACCGCTACCCGGTGGTCGGCTTGCCGGTCTGCCGGAGGTGGGTCATGGAGCGACTGAGATTTACCACGCGAGTTCAAGCTTAAGGCTGTGGAGCTGATGAAGGAGCGCGGCGCTGAAGCCGACGGCAGCTTTGAATGTGCGCTCGATTTGAATGCACGCGCCCGTGGGCGGCATCCGGCCGATACGCCCAGCGCGCGAATCCACCTCGCGGACTTGCGATTTCCATATTAGAATTAAACCAAGCTATTCTTCAGGGACAGCGGGGGCGCGGCATGACCGAGGGGTCACCGCCGGATCAATCATCGCCTTTTCAAGGCGGCGATGCATGGAGGTTTGCAAATGGCTGATCTCAGCCTGAATGGAAAGACCCATCAGGTCGATGTCGACCCCAACACCCCGCTGCTGTGGGTGTTGCGCGACACGATCGGACTGACCGGCACCAAGTATGGCTGCGGCATCGCCCAGTGCGGCGCCTGCACCGTCCATGTCGATGGCATTGCGATGCGCTCGTGTTCGGTGCCGTTGAGCGCGGTCGCCGGCCGGCAGATCACCACGATCGAAGGACTGGCGCAGAACGGCGTGCTGCACAAGGTGCAAAAGGCCTGGCTCGATCACGACGTTCCGCAGTGCGGCTATTGCCAGTGCGGCATGATCATGGCGGTGGCGGCGCTGCTCAAGGACAAGCCGAAACCGAGCGATGCCGACATCGACGCCAACATCACCAATATCTGTCGGTGCGGCACCTACCAGCAAGCGCGCGCGGCGATCCACGCTGCGGCGAGCGCGTGAGGAGGGAGGCAGCCATGAATTACATACCGAAAATCGATCGCCGCAGCTTCGTCGTGAGCGCAGCCGCCATGGGCGGCGGCTTGGCGCTCGGCCTCGACCTTCCGTTCGGCGGCCCGCAGGTCATCCGCGCGCAGGACGGCTCGCCAGAGGTCAACGCCTGGGTCGTGATCCGCCCGGACGACACGGTGGTCATTCGCGTCGCCCGCTCCGAGATGGGCCAGGGCACGCTCACCGGGCTTGCCCAGCTCGTCGCCGAGGAGCTCGAATGCGACTGGTCGAGGGTCACCTATGAATTCCCCACGCCCGGCCAGAACGTTGCTCGCAAGCGCGTGTGGGGCGACTTCTTCACCGCCGGCAGCCGCGGTATTCGCGAGTCGAATGACTTCGTCCGCAAGGGCGGCGCGGTCGCCCGCGAGATGTTGATCCAGGCCGCAGCCAATGAGTGGAAAGCTCCGGCCGCCGAGTGCAGCGCGTCGAACAGCGTGATCACGCACAAGCCGTCCGGGCGCACCACGACCTACGGCAAGGTGGCGGAAGCCGCAGCCAAGCTTGAGCCGCCGGCCGAGGTCAAGCTCAAGGACCCGAAGGACTGGAAGATCATCGGCCAAGGCGTGAAGCGGCTCGACTCGCTGGACAAGGTCATCGGCAAATCGATCTACGGTATCGACGTCAAGCTGCCCGGCATGCTCTACGCCGCGATCAAGGCCTGTCCGGTCAACGGCGGCAAAGTGAAGAGCTTCGATGCCGCCAAGATCACCGGCAGCAACGGCGTGAAGAAGGTCGTGAAGGTCGAAGACTATGCCGTCGCAGTCATCGCCGACAGCTGGTGGCAGGCCAAGACCGCGATCGATACCCTTCCGATCGTCTGGGACGAAGGCGAGAACGCCAAGGTGTCAAGCGCGTCGATCGCCGCATGGCTGAAAGAAGGCCTCGATGCCGAGCAGGCGTTCGTCGGCAACAAAGGTGGCGACGTCACAGCCGCCTTGGCCAGCGCGGCCAAGAAGGTCGAGGCGGTCTACAGCTATCCCTATCAGCACCATGTCACCATGGAGCCCCAAAACGCGACCGCGCGCTACACCGCCGACAAATGTGAGGTCTGGTGCTCGACCCAGAACGGCGAAGCCGCACTGGCGACAACATCGGAGGCATGTGGGCTGCCGGTCCCCAAGTGCGAGGTCTACAAGACCTTCCTCGGCGGCGGATTCGGTCGCCGCTCGACCTCGCAAGACTACGTTCGCCAAGCGGTCCTGATCGCCATGGAGATGCCCGGCACGCCGGTCAAACTCTTGTGGTCGCGCGAAGAGGACATGACGCACGGCTGGTATCACCCAATCACCCAGTGCAAGCTCACCGCCGGGTTCGACGCCGACAAGAACCTGACGGCCTTGCATGTGCGCATTTCCGGCCAGTCGATCCTTGCGAAAGTCAGGCCTGCAGGGTTGCAGGAAGGTCGCGATCCAGCGACGTTCTCTGGCTTCTATGCGGGCGGGACGGAATCGGCGATCGGGTACTCGATCCCAAATATTCTGGTCGATCATTCGATGCGTAACCCGCACATCAATCCAGGCTTCTGGCGAGGTGTGAACATCAACCACAACGCCATCTACCTCGAATGCTTCATGGACGAGCTTGCAAAAGAGGTGGGCGTCGACCCGCTCGAGTTCCGCCGCAAGTTGATGGCGAAGCATCCAAAGCACCTCGCAGTGCTTAATGCGGTGGCGGCAAAGGTAGGCTGGGGTACGCCGGCACCGCAGGGCGTTTACCGCGGCCTCGCGCAAGCCATGGCGTTCGGCAGTTATGTGGCCGCCTGCGCCGAAGTCTCGGTCGACGGCAACAAGGTCAAGATTCACCGCATCGTCGGCGCCACTGATCCGGGATACGCAGTCAATCCGGCTCAGATCGAGCGGCAGGTTGCGGGCTCGTTCGTGTACGGCCTGACGGCGCTGTTCATGGGCGAGTGCACGGTCAAGGACGGGCGCATCGAGCAGGAGAACTTCGATAGCTACGACATGATGCGCATCGCCGAGATGCCGAAGGTCGAATCAATCATCATGCCATCCGGCGGTTTCTGGGGTGGGGTCGGAGAGCCGACGATCTGCGTCGCCGCACCCGCAGTGCTCAACGCAATCTTCGCGGCGACCGGCAAGCGCATCCGCTCGTTCCCGCTGAAGAACCACAACATCCAGATGGCGTGAGGCAATCCGCGGCGGCCGTATCGGCCGCCGCGTTCATGGCCGTCCGGTCGAGACCCGCAGGTAGAGGGCAGCACGAACCGGCGCGGTCATGGCGATCTCCAGTCAGGCGGTGGAGAGTGGCGCATCGCGACGCTCGGGCTTGGCCAATCTCAGCGGCCGAACAAATAGTCGCAGCTCCGATCGACGGGGTCATGTGCCATGATGCGATCGTAAAGGCCACCCGCCTCGCCCACCAGCGCATCGACGTCCTCGGATAGCAAAAAACCTAGAGCGACGACGGCGGCGGCGGCAGATCGCACCTTGGCCTCATACGCGGCGCGATTGGCATAGCGCGCTTGAAGCGACGGACGCGGGTCGCCGGATGCCTGCCGTTCCCGTTCGGTGCGCGGGAACGGCACGAACGAGCCATCCCACCGGCCGCTGGCCCAGGGGAAGCCGGCGGCATCGTTGCGCGTGTTGAAGCCGGTCCGGGTGCCGAGCGGCACCAGCACTTCCGGCAGCGCGATGCCGCCCTGATCGAGCCCGTCGGCGTCCGGCTTTGGCACCAGCGTCTCGAACGGTTTGCCCGTGATCGGCGGCATCGGCGATGCGGTCGGTTTCGAACCGACTGCCAAGGTCGAGGCGCGGCGGACGCAGGTTACCCTCGGGCAAACGAAAATCGGGGATCCTCGGAAAGGCCAGTGCGTGCGCAGCAATCGTGACCAGCGTGCCGTCGGCGATGCGCGGATAGGTGCTCGGCGGCGGCTCGACGCCGTTGCGAACCCATCGGTCGAACGCCAGCATCAGTGCCCGCATGACGCGGTAGTGGTTGAGCGTGTTGACGCAGTTGGCAAACATGCCGCGCTCGCGCAGGAGACCGACGTAATGCTGGGCGTCGGCGATGAGGTAAATGCGCGCCTCCGGCGCCGGCTCAAGGTCGCGCAGACCGGCGGGATCGGTCGCGATCAGCGAGGCGGCGCGGTTCCAGTACTCCGACGAGTTGTTCACGTAGAACAGTTTGGGGATTGCCCCGAGCGCGCGAGCCCGATCCAGGACGGAGCCCTCGACGCCGGTCACCGGATCGCGCGACGTGGCGGTCGCGAACGGAAAGAAATCGGTCGGATAGATGTGATCTTCGAGCATGCTGAAATGTCGCGTCGGCATGGCGAAGCGATAGTCGAAGCCACCCTTGCCGCCACCCGCGACGTGAATGAACGCGCCGTCGAAGACCGGCCTGCCGTCCTCGTCCACGTGCAGACCTCGCAGCAGCATGGTTTGGATGAGGCGGCCCGATTGCGAGATGCCGAAGATGATGCTCGCCTGCGGCGCGGGTGCTCCCACCAGCGGATTATTGCGCAGATAGGACATGAGATCGCGAATGCCCGCCATGCCGGCGGCTACCACCATCGGATCCCGTGCCGTGTAAGTGAGTTCGTAGATCCGCCCGGGCTTGAATCCGCCATCGAGTGTGATCTCGGTCGCAGCAACGCCGCCGCCCGACGCCACTAATGACCACGCGGCACGCGGGATCGGCCGGCGCTCGCCGTCCGGCCGGTCGCGCTCGCTCAGCACCGCATCAAGCGCCTCCTCGCTCGCAACGGGATATGCCGTGCCGAGATTGCCGGTGAATCGGGCAGTGGCACGCGGGGTGTCCACGATCAGCTCGTAGGCGACCTTCCCCGTGATCGGCGCGCCGTCCTTGGTAGCGATCGGCGGACGCAGCACCAGCCGATTGTCGACTGGCGTCGCGGCGACGTCGGGCGCCCATGCCGACCACACGAGCGTAAAGCCGTGTCGAAACAAAAAACCATTGCCGGCGTCCGCGGCGGTGGACGGATCATTGTTGGACGGCGCTTCGTGCAGCTGACGGAAAACGCCGATATTGCCGCGGTTGTTGACCTCGTACAAAAGCGTGCCGTTGCGTCGAGTGATATCGGCGGGACGCAACACCAGGAATTCAGCGCTGAATTCGACCAGGCCGCGATCGTTGCGCGGCGCCAGCTTGAGATCGGCAATCGGCTGATTCGCCGCGGTGTCGGGATCGAGCGCGAAGAAGGCGCGACCGCGCAGTTTTTCGTAGGCGCCGGCCTGGCCGAATTCAGTGCCGGCGGCGAAGGCGTGGCGGCTCAGGATCTCGATTCGCTCGACCCTGGCGGCGGCGGGCGACGAGAAGCAGGCTGCAGCCAAGCACAGGCCTGTGATGATGAATTGACGCATTAGTGCCTTCCCGTCGACGTAAGGCTGCAAGTCAGCGTGCCGCACATTATAGATCGACGATGCGTTGCGGGCGAGGGTTGGCGCGCGAGCGCCCCTACACGCGCGTGCGTACGCGCGACAAACCTGCAGGATGCGGCCTCCGGCACATGGGTCCGGCCGCCAGCACTGCGACTAGAAGCTCGCGCTCAGTGGGTCACTCACAGTTGTTGGCGGCGCTCGCTTCATCGGTCCACCGTTGCCCGAATATAGGCCCAGATCGATTCGATCTGCTCCGTATCGAGCACATCCCGCCACGGCGGCATCTGGCTCTTGCCGCTGAGCACCGAATTGACGAAGCGATCATGGTCGGACGCGCGCAAACGCCTGAGATCGAACGTCACGCCGCCGCTGGTGTTGCGCAACCCATCGCCGTGGCAATTGGAGCAGTAGTTCCCGTAAATCGTCGCGCCCGCTTCGATCTCGTCGGCGGCCCACGCGCATTCCGATGCGATCGAGGCGAGCGCGAACAAAAATGGCGCGAGATGCCACGCTGGCGACCGACTCATATCGCACTTATCTGTCGCGCGATCAGCCCACGAGCCCTAGTTGGCGGAAGCCGCGCGCTGCGGCCCGGAATACTCCTCGAACAGTTTGAAAGTCCAGATGCTGCCGCCGGCCGGAACGTTAGCGAGATTGGGATCGCCAGCGCGCATCACATAGGGCCCGGTGGCGCCACTGGTGATGGTGACGTACTGCTTGCCGTTGAGTTCCCAGGTGATTGGCTGTCCAACGATGCCGGCGGAGGTTTGGAATTCCCACAAAGTCTTGCCGGTATCAGCATCGACCGCCATGAATTCGCCGGTGAGGCGGCCGGTGAACACCAAGCCGCTGGCGGTCACCAGCGTGCCCGAGAAATTCGGGCTTTTGAACGGCACCGCCCACTTCGACTGGCCGGTGAGGGGGTCGATGGCCCGCAGATAGCCGCGGCCATTGGGGTCATCGAATAGATAGGTCCATGGGCGCTTCACACCATAATGCGGCTCGCCGGGCTTAAGGTTGGCGACCTCGCTCAGCGGCAGCGGTGGGTATTCCCACCCGAAGTCCATCGTATTCACGTAGATCAGCTTGCTCAGCGGACTGTACGACATCGGGTGCCAGTTCTTGCCGCCGACGAGCGATGGCCAAACCTGCACGGTCTTTCCCTCGAGGGTGGCTTTCGTCTCTGCGCTCCACACTGGGCGTCCGGTCGTCATGTCGATGCGCTCGGCCCAAGTGACCTTGACGAATTTGTTCGCCGCCAGAAGCTTGCCGGTCGCACGTTCGAGAACATACAGGAACCCGTTGCGGTTGGCCTGCATCACGACCTTGCGCGGCGTGCCATCGATGGTGAGTTCGGCCTGCATCCACTCGTTGACGCCGTCATAGTCGAATGGATCGCCCGGCGTCATCTGATAGTGCCAGACCACCTTGCCGGTCTTGGGTTGGATGGCGAGAACCGAGTTGGTGTAAAGGTTATCGCCCAGGCGATTGAGCGGATTCCATGGCGCGGGATTGCCGGTCCCCCAGAATACGAGATCAAGCTCGGGGTCGTAGGAGCCGGTGATCCAAGTCGAGCCGCCGCCGTGGGAAGCGGAGTCACCGGGCCAGGTGTCCGAGCCCGGCTCCCCCTTCGCCGGAATGGTGTAGGTCCGCCACAGCGACTTGCCGGTCTGGGGGTCGAAACCCTCAAGATAGCCGCGATGACCAAACTCGGCGCCCGCCACCCCGGCTGAGCACGCCGTTCGCCACCAGCGGCGCCGCTGTCATCGAATAACCGTCCTTGGGGTCGGCCGACTTCGTGCGCCAGACCTCCTTGCCGGTCTTGAGGTCGAGCGCGATCACATTCGCATCGAGCGTGGTGCGGTAGAGTTTGCCGTCGAACATCGCAGAGCCGCGGTTGACGATGCCGCAGCACACGACGCGCGTGGTATCGGCGGGATACTCGATCACCGATTTCCAAATCTGCTTGCCGGAAAGGGCGTCGAGCGCGACTGTCTTCTCATGATCAGTGAGATAGATGATGCCATCCTTGACCAGCGCCTGCGCCTCCTGGCCGCGATTGTCGGCCATGCTGTAGGACCAGGCGGGCACCAGCCTTTTGACGTTATCGCGATCGATATGCGTGAGCGGGCTAAACCGGTTCTGGCTATAGCCCATTCCATAGGTAAGCACGTCGCCCGGGGTCTTTTCGTCATTCTTGAGCTCGTCCGCGGTCTGGGCGAGCGCCATTATCGGGAGTGCCGCGCTCGCGAGCGCCGCTAGGAGTGTCAATCGCATCATGATGTTTCCTCCTCGTGTTCAGTTCGGCTCTGTTGTGTTCTTGTCCGCCTGACGCAAACTATAACGCGCGTTTGCGGCGATGTAGACCGAAAAGGTGGGCAGGCACCCGCCCCCGATTTTTCCGCGAGTCGTGCGGGAAGCGGTGCGCGACGTACATCGATCGTCGGCAGCCGCTTTTGGCGACGCAGCTTCAGGTACCCCCGAGCACCGGCCAGTGCAATTACTTCGAAACCGACATGATTTACCAGACTGAGCTAGACCAACTCGCAAAAGATCCACTTACAGATCGGGGGCGGGCCATACATTCGGAAGCGACAGCCCGCACAAAAATTTGCGCGGGCCTCGCGATCAACGCAAATGCGCCGTCACTTCACCGCAAAGACATAGACCGCGCCGCCCTGCGGCACCTCGGGATACTTGCCGGGGAACAGCAAATTCATGCGCGCCTGCATCTTGGCCGGGTCGACGCCCCAACCGG
>Ga0070699_100006673_pt1 | contig 10037 bp, 7 predicted proteins | sample KBSK1503metaG_FD_65473 | JGI IMG/M metagenome (GOLD analysis project Ga0070699, IMG submission 65473) | Corn, switchgrass and miscanthus rhizosphere microbial communities from Kellogg Biological Station, Michigan, USA - KBS K1-50-3 metaG | ecosystem: Host-associated > Plants > Roots >... | reverse complement strand
TGCGGCTATGCTCGAGGAATCGCCCGACGATGCTGCGGACATGGATGCGGTCGCTGACGCCCCGAATTCCCGGACGCAATGCACAGATGCCTCGAACGATGAGGTCGATTTCGACTCCCGCCTGCGAAGCCCGGTAGAGCGCCTGGATGACGTTCTTGTCCGATAACGCATTCATCTTGGCGATGATGCGCGCTTCGCGGCCCTGGCGAGCGTGCTCGGTTTCTCGATCGATCAAGGCGATGCACTTCTCCGCCAGATCGAGGGGCGCGACCAGCAGCGGCTCATAGCTGGGATTCTCCGCATACGCGGTAAGAAAACTGAAGACGTCGTGCACCGCCCGCGTAACCTGAGGATCCGCCGTGAACAAGCTGAGGTCGGTGTAAATGCGTGCGGTCGTGGCGTTGTAGTTGCCGGTCCCGATATGCGCGTAGCTGCGCGTCACGCCATCCGGATCGCGCCGCACCAGAAGCGAAAGTTTGCAGTGAGTCTTGAGGCCGACCAGTCCATGAAAGACCTGTACCCCGGCATCTTCGAGATCGCGGGCCCAGCGGATATTGGACGCCTCGTCGAAACGCGCCTTCAATTCCACCACCGCGGTAACTTCCTTCCGCGATGCAGCATCGATTAAGGACGGCACGATCAACGAATGCTCGTTGGTACGATAGAGAGTTTGCTTGATGGAGAGAACGTTATCGTCTTCCGCGGCTGACTCGATGAAGGAAATGACTGCATCGTAGGAATCGAAGGGATGATGCAGCAGGATGTCATGCCGCCGCAGTTCTTCGAAGAGATCCTTCGACTTGGCCGTCAGCCGCAACTCTCGCGGGGCAAAGCTGCGGTACTTGAGATCGGGACGCTGAACCTGGTCGTAGACGTTGAAGACGCGAGAAAGGTTCACCGGACCGGTTACCGGGAAAACCTGCCAGGGATCGAGCTCAAATACCGTGCGTAGTCGATCGATGATCTCCGGATCGGCGTCGGCTTCGATCTCGAGGCGTACGGCGTCGCCCTTGCGCCGGTTATGCAATTCCGTGCGCACCGATTCCAGCAGGCTGCGCGCCTCTTCCTCCTGCAGGTAGAGATTGCTGTTGCGGGTCACACGGAATGGCGCAGACGAGACAATGTCGTAGCCGCGATACATCCCCACCGCGTGATGTGCCACCAGGTCGGCGAGAAAAATGAAATCCGCTGTTCCATCCGACGGCAGGCGCACCAACCGCGGCAGAGCCCTGGGCACCGCGACCACGCCGGTGTAGGTCAGCGCAGAACGGCGACGGCGGCGGAGCAGGAAGCCAACGCAGAGCGCCTTGTTGATCACCCGCGGAAAAGGGTGCGCAGGGTCCACGGTGACCGGCGTGAGCAGCGGATCGAGTTCTTTCTCGCAGTATTGGTCGACGAAACGGCGCGCTTCCGGATCCAGTTCGTGCAGTCCCAACACGCGAATTCCGCTTTCGGCCAGCGCCGGACGCAGGCGGGCGTTCCAGCAATCGTACTGATCATCCACAAACTCGTGCGTCAACCGGCTGAGAAGGTCACGCTTCTCCACCAGAGTCGCGCCATCGGGGCCGGCTTCGTTATAGCCGTCCTCAATCTGCTGCACCATGGCGGCGACTCGGATCTCGAAGAACTCATCCAGATTGCTGGCTGAGATGGCAAGAAACTTGAGCCGCTCGAGCAGAGGATTGCTTTCATCGTCGGCTTCTTCCAGCACGCGGCGATTGAAAGCGAGCCAGGAAGTGTCGCGATTGAGGTAATATTCTGGATTGTCGAGCGAAATACGGACCATGATCGACGGGCGCTTAGTGCATTATTCTTAAGGTTTTTCTTTAACTGTTTCCTTCGACACTGCGGCTCGTTTGGTGATGATGAACGGCAACTCGGAACCATCAGGGCGCCGCAGATAAATATGGTGCTTGTCCAGCCGACCCTGCACGCTCTCTCCTGACCTCCACCCCTCGGGCAGTTGCTCGGCGGAGTGACGCGGAGTGTATTCGGCGACGTAGTCCGTGTTCCCGAATTCAATAGAAATCTCGAAATAGGGGACGGCGGTCGTCACCGGAGTATTCACCAGGTACATATCCACCTTGTCCCTGGTTTTCTGCTGAATGTCGAGAAGTTTTCCGGTCGAATAGGGCTTGTCGGCGGCGTGCAAGCACGGAGCCATCAGGCTCAACATTAAAGTCAGGGGCAACAGTACGGTCCGCCGGAGCATAAGCAGACCATCAGTATAGAACATTCGAAGGAAGGACCGCAGCGAGACGATCCAAGTTAAACAAGGGATTGGAAGGCCGTTTAGAAAAAAACCGGAGCCAGGACGACAGTCCAAGCTCCGGCTGCTTAACCCGAAAATCCAGACCCGAAATCCAGGTGCTGCTGATGAACAACCAACGGGCGCTTACGCCTACAAGCGGTTACTTGACTTGCTTGATTGCTTCCTTCACTTTTTCAACGACGTTCTCTGGGAGCGGTGCGTAGGTTAGAGCAGCGGTCATTTTTTGCCCGTCGGTCACCATCCAGTTCAGGAAGTCCGCCAGGATCTTGCCCTTCGCAGGATCCTTCGACTGAGCGGGAATGAGCAGCCACGTGAAGCTGGAAATGGGATAAGACTCTTTTCCAGGCGCATTGGTGATCGAGACCCGGAAATCGGCCGGCATTTTGGGCGCCGCCGCGGCCGCCGCGGTGACTCCTTCCAATGAGGCCTTCACAAAGTTTCCGGCGGCGTTGCGCACGCTGCCGTAGGAAATATTGTTCTGCACGGCATAAATCAATTCCACATAGCCGATCGAACCCTGCAGCTGCCGAATCGATCCGGCCACTCCCTCGTTGCCTTTGCCTCCCAGTCCGATCGGCCATTTCACCGAAGTGCCGCTGCCCACCTGATTCTTCCACTCAGCGCTGACCTTGGACAGATAATCGGTCCAAATGAAACTTGTGCCGCTGCCATCGGAGCGATGTACGACCAGTATGTCCTGGTTGGGAAGGTTCACGCCCGGATTGGCGCTCGCAATCGCTTTGTCATTCCACTTCGTGATCCTGCCGAGAAATATTCCGGCCAAAGCTTCGGGCGTGAATTTCACTTCTCCCGTCACTCCCGGGATGTTGTAGGCCGGGACAACGGCGCCCAGGACGGTCGGGATATTGAGGACTTTGAACTTCGCTTCCCTTAATTGATCGTCGGTCATCGGCATGTCACTGGCGCCAAAATCCACCGTGCCGGCAATTACCTGGCGAATTCCGCCGCCGCTGCCAATCGGCTGGTAGTTGATCTGAACCTCAGGGTGCAGCTTGTGGTACTCGCTGAACCACTTCGAGTACATGGGATTGGGAAATGTGGCGCCTGCTCCGTTCAGAGTGGTCTGCCCAAAAACAGCGACAGGCAGTACAACACACAACAAAAGCAGCATGATTCTGCGCATCACTAGAGAATTCCTCCTGTTGTAATATGTTCCCCTTCTATCGGCGCTGTGTTAAAGGATGGTTACAAACGAGTGAATTTCTGATGAATGGCAGGCGCACGAAAGAAGTTCAAGTGTACACGGCGACTAACGCGATGGCAGCTAATGGATCAGTTCGAGCAGTTTGAGTTTACCCCGGAGCGCCAGCTCCGAACCCTGGCGTGATTGAACAGTAAAGGGGGCAGTCACGGAATCGTTGCTGATCATTAGCGGTGGCATGGGGGCAGGCAAGTCAACCGTTCTGGCCGAAGCGTCGGACATCCTCGGACTGCGCCACATTGCCCACGCGGCTATCGACTTGGACGCGCTCGGCCTTGCCCATCTTCCGTCCGCAGCTAGGAACGATGGGGTGATGTACCGCAATCTTCAGTCTGTCTGCAAGAACTATGCTTCCCTCGGAGTGCGACGAATTTTGCTGGCGCGCGCGATGGAAGACCGCGCCGAGCTAGAACTCTGTCGTGGCATCGTTTCAGCCACAAACACCGTCGTCTGCCGTCTCACGGCTAGCATCGAAGCGATGCAGCAGCGCGTCAAGATGCGCGAATCAGGTGTATCGCAGGGGGAGTATGTTGCTCGCGTCGAGAAATTGAACGCCATCCTTGACCGTGCGCGATTAGAGGATTTCACGGTCAGTAGCGAGAGTCGTCCGTTGACCGAGATTGCGCACGAAATGCTTGTCAAAGCGGGGTGGATTTCAAACTGACTTACTCGCGGATGGCAGCTAGTGTCCGGTCTGCAGGCGTGCGATTTCGCGTCCATAGAGCGGGTTTCCGGGAAATTCAGTGCGGAGGCCGGTGAGTAATTGCAGGGCGCGCGTTCTGTCTTTCTCGCGCACGTAGGCAATGGCCAACAGGATGCGCGCAAACGGAGCCAAGTAGTGGCCGCGCTCCGCCGTCAATTGAAGATCAGCGAGCCCGGACTGCTTGTCCCCGGATACTCCTCCCAAGCGCAGCATCCAGCGGACGGGGGCAGCCATGCTGCCGATAATGTACTTACTGAACCCGGTAGCGACATGCACGTCGTAGCAGTCGCTACACACTGATAAGAGTCGCTGGGCCCAGTAAGAAGCTTCCTTGGTGTAATGCAGCGAGGCCATGTTCCGCTTCTCGATGAGCGCCGCGTAGTCTGCCTGGAGGCCCGCTGACAGCGTGAGAGCGAACAGTGCGTCGCGGTCTTTGGAGTCCTTCGCAAGCCGGTTGTGGGCCAATGTATCGACGCGGCTCAGAGCAGCCTCGAAGTGCCGTTTCACCCCAGGATCGGGGGTGACTTTGGATCTCGCTGCGAAGTTGGAGTCATTCTCATAAAACTGCGCTTCTAATACGCCTAGCCGGTTGAACTCGGAGAACAATAAGCCGGCGGCTTCGCTCACCGGACCAACGGGATCGTCAGGGTGCTGCGCCTGCCAGGTGGCGAAATCTTTTTGGGCACCGGTAAAGTCCAAGTTGTAGAGTCCCGCGAATCCATGATCGAGCGCCGAACTTGTGGCCACACTCGTCACCGAGGCTGCACTCGCCAGTGGTTGCGCTACGAGGCACAGGCACAAGACTGCTACCATGTGCAACACCCGTGCATCTGATGATTTGAATAAGCCCATCATGCGCCGGCGCCCAACCCGCCCTATTATCGTTGATTTACGTCCTAGGTCAATGCGTATTCTGGTCCAAGCCTCCTTAACTTGGATGCACTTTGCAGCGGAGGCCGGTCATAGTTTTGTAAATTCTGTTTTGTAAATTCTGTTTTGTAAACTTTGGTAAGTTCCCATTTTGTAAATTCTCGGGGGCAGGCCCAATTCGACTACCCTTACTCCAACCTGCCAAGGACAGACTTTCATGAGCGATTCGCCTACGCGCCATGCTCCCGGGGGGCCAGGCATCCCTCCCCGATGGACATCAAGCGCCAAAACCGGGGTCGGAACCGCCCTGAACCAGCACAGTAAAGTCTGGTTTACGCTGAGCCACGGCATTCTGAACGAAGTCTACTTCCCACGCGTGGATCAGGCCTGCACCCGCGACATGGGGTTCATCGTCACCGACGGGCGTGAGTTTTGCTCCGAAGAGAAGCGGCATTGCACGTTTGAAAATCGCGCCTTCGAGCCTGGGGTTCCGGCCTACGAACTAACGAACACGTGTATCGGCGGACGCTACCGCATTCACAAGGAGGTCCTCACCGACCCCTATCGCAACGTGGTGCTGCAAAGAGTCCGATTCGAGCCCCTCCAGGGCGAGTTGTCGGACTACCACCTCTACGCACTACTGGCGCCCCATCTTGCCAATTGCGGATACGGGAACACGGGCTGGGTCAGCGACTACAAAGGCTGTCCCATGTTCTTCGCCGAACACGACGGCACCACGCTCTCTCTAGCGTCCTCGACGGCGTGGAAGAAAATGTCGGTTGGCTTCGCTGGAGTTTCCGACGGCTGGCAAGACCTTTCTCAACATTTCCAGATGGAGTGGGAATATGACCGTGCCGAGAACGGAAACATTGCGTTCACCGGGGAGATTGACCTCGAAGCCTGCAACGGCGAGTTCATCTTGGCTCTCGGCTTCGGCGCGATTTGGAGTGAGGCCGGACAACAAGCTCGATCCAGCCTATCCGAGGACCATGCGGAAATTCGCGAGCATTACGTCAGGCAATGGAACAACTGGCAGACCACGCTGCTCAAGCTCGACGAGCCACCGCGACAGTGCGATCTCTATCGCCCGTCAGTGGCGGTGCTGCGCACGCACGAATCGAAAGACTTCCTAGGCGGCATCATTGCCAGTCTCTCGATCCCATGGGGCTTCAACAAAGGCGATGAAGATTTGGGCGGCTATCACCTCGTCTGGCCGCGTGATCTGGTTGAGACCGCCGGGGCTCTTTTGGCGGCCGGCGCAGTAACCGACGCGGTGAGAGTGCTTCGCTACCTGGAGGCCACGCAGGAAGCCGCTGGGAATTGGGCACAGAACATGTGGCTCGACGGGCGTCCTTACTGGAACGGAATACAGATGGACGAGACGGCGTTTCCCATTCTGCTACTCGATCTTCTGCGACGCGAGGCTCCTACGGCCTTGGGCAACTTGCAGCGTTGGTGGCCGATGGTGAAGAACGCGGCTACTTTCATTCTCCGCAATGGACCGGTTACGCAACAGGATCGCTGGGAAGAAGATGGCGGATACTCTCCATTCACGCTGGCCGCAGAAATCTCCGCACTACTGGCTGCAGCCGAGATCGCCGATCTGAGCGGCCACCGGGAGAACGCGCAGACGATGCGTGATGCCGCCGATGCCTGGAACGACAACGTCGAGCGATGGGTGTACGCGACCGGAGGCGACCTCGCACAACAACTCGGAGTGGATGGCTACTATGTTCGCATTGCCCCGCCGGATACGGACTGCGCCCCTTCACCGACGCAAGGTTTCGTTCCCATCAAGAACCGTCCACCGGGCGAAAACCTGGAACGCGCCTCTCACATCGTCAGTCCCGATTCTCTCGCCCTGGTGCGCTTTGGCTTGCGCTCGGCGGACGATCCTCGCATCCTGAACACCCTGCGAGTCATCGATGCCCTGCTGGCCGTGGAGTTGCCGCAGGGACCGTGCTGGTATCGCTACAACGGCGATGGCTACGGAGAGCACACAGATGGTTCAGCCTTCGACGGCAGTGGCATCGGGCGCCCCTGGCCTTTGCTGGCAGGCGAGCGTGCTCACTATGCCCTGGCGGGCGGCCACCGCGACGAGGCTGAAGCGCTGCTCACCGTCATGGAAAATTCCCCTGCAGCTCACAGCCGCCTGCTTCCGGAGCAAGTTTGGGATTCTGCCGATATCCCCGCACTGGAACTATTTCGCGGCAAGCCAACAGGCTCGGCGTGTCCGTTGGTTTGGGCGCACTCCGAGTACGTGAAACTCCGGCGTTCTATCCGCGACGGAAAGATATTCGATCAACCACCCCAGACGGTACAACGCTATTTGATCGAGAAGCCTGTGCGGCAAATCTTTGGGTGGAGGTTCAACAACAAGTGCCGCACCGTGCCGCGCAACAAGACGCTGCGAATCGTGCTGCTGTTACCCGCGCTGGTGCACTGGAGCACCGATGGTTGGAAGAGTTCGCGGGATACAAATACTCGGGATACCGGTCTGGGGATCTATACGCTCGACCTGCCAACCGCGTCGCTGCCTGTAGGAGGCCAGGTCATTTTTACTTTCTTCTGGCCAAAAGAAAATCGCTGGGAGGGCACAGACTACAGTGTCACCGTCGAATAGTTGCCTATCCCAGCTTTAGGAGTGGTCCGACTTAGTCGCGCCGCTACGCTCGAACTAGCTCGCGCGACGCATGGGCTTATCAGCATTCTGCCAGTCGCCCTTGGTTTCACCGGTGGAAGATATGTCCTCTGCTCCGGTTTCCTCCAATATCTCCTTGGCTTTCTTGACCCACTTGGAATCGTCACAGTGCACGGAGAGAAGGATTCCTCCCTCTTTGACTCTGCCTTCGTAGCGTTTGGCTTCATACTCGGGGATGCCCATGCCAACCAGGGCTCCAGTTATGCCGCCGACTACTCCGCCGGCGCCGGCACCAGCGAGCGCGGCCACGATCGGACCAGCGGCGATCAGCGGGCCGACTCCGGGAATCGCCAGTGCGCCGATTCCAGCCAGCCACCCCAAGCCTCCGCCGATTACCGCTCCCGAGGTTGCTCCGGCGGCGGTTCCCTCTGGCGCCTTGGTGCTTTTCTTGTGGGCGAAATCCTTGGTTCCCTCGTTCTGAGGAAACAGAACAGAGATGTCGGTGTTCCGAAAATTCTCCTGGCGCAACCTGTCGACTGCATTTTCGACGCGGACCCGGGAACGATAAATTCCAAATACTGCCGTATTTTTGCCTGCCATGCGGATCTCCTTTACGTATTGACTATTGGCTGTAGTCGTTCTTACTGGGTGAAGCCTTCTTATCGGCCCCGGAAACTTCAATCTCACTCCTGACCTTTTCGGCGCCACCTGCAACTTCAGCGGCCTTCGACTCGATTGCCCGCTTTTCCTCGTCGGAATTGACCGGGCCCTTCAAGGTCACCACGCCGTTTTGCGCAATGACTTTAACGTTGTGGCCGTAGGTGGAAAGGGACTTGTCTTTCATCAAAGCCCGCCGAATCTGACGAGCGAGTTCGCGGTCTGTTTCATTTTCTTTCTGCTGGTCCGCAGTAGGTTCTGAGGAATTTCGGTCGCGCTGATTCTTCCCGGTATTGTCCGGAGCCGCGGTTGTGCTCTTGTCGTCGGGCTGCTGGGTTGGGGTGGCATCTTGTTGAGCCAACACTATCCCCGAGGTGCCAAGCAGCAGGACTACAAGACTGAATAGCCACGACAAAGACATCGATTTACGCATAGGTTTTCTTCCTTCCGAGCTTTGAAGCTAGGGTGCTTATGCAGGAAGAGGAGTTGTCTGAATTCGCGAGGCTGCGGAAGGAGTGTTCCGCGGGCGGAAAAGGCGGGACAAGTTAAACCGGAGCGCACTCTGAAATCTTTCTCAGGCAAATACCTGAGCTGCCCGCCGACCTTATTCGGCAAACTATCAGTCGGCCGGAACGGAATACAGCAGTTCGACCACTGTGCAGTCGTCGCTCAGTGGATTTCCAGCGCAGAATTCTGACACGGCCGAAAGTATGCCCTCCCAGGTTGGGAGCTTGGTCGCGACCTCTTCTAATCGCGAATCTTCGAAGAATTCGCCCATGGCATTTTCTGCCTCGGTCACGCCATCGGTGACCAGGATGAAGCGGTCGCCGGAATTTAGTTGGCAGCGCGCGCTCTCGAAGGTGGCATCGGCCAGCAGTCCCACCGGCACATTGCCGTGCGGTGGGCGGATCACCTCGCCTCCGCACACTAGGAGCGGGGGCACGTGCCCGCAGTTGACGTACTCAAGATCGCCATCGCGGCGCAATCGCGCCAGCAGCAGGGTCGCATATTTTTCTCCTACTAGCTTGTCGGTGAAGAAGCGATTAATGGCGACTACCACATCCAGCAACGGCGCCCCTGCGGTCAAATGCGAATAGATCATGCCTTGAAGCGTGGACGCTAGCAGCGCCGCTGACACGCCTTTGCCGCTCACATCGGCGAGCACTACGGCGAGGCCTTCCTTGGTATTAACGGCGTCATAGAAATCTCCGCCAATTGCCTTGCAAGGGAGATTCTTGCCTCGGAACCTGGCAAACGGCACGTCCGGAATCTTCACCTGCATCAGCCGCTGCTGAATCGAGGCCGCGATGGTGAGTTCCTGCTGATAGCGGCGAGCCTCTTCTTCGGCCTGAACCAGCCGGGCGTTTTCGATCAATGAGGCAGCTTCAGTCGCGATCACATGGAGAATGTCCTGGCCGACGCCGGAGATATCGCGCGAGGCGAAACGAGAGTCCACATATAAAACTCCGAGCACCTCCACCGCGCCGGGAGAAGGCACCGGCGTCTGCAGGCCGCGTGTGGACTGCACTTGCATCTTGCGCAGCGGGATGCAAACCACGGTGCGCAGATCGTAGGCCACAATACTCTGGCGGCCGGACAGATCGAGCGACTGGCTCGTATCGGTCAGCAGGAATTCAGAGTTCGATCGCAACGACTCTTCGAGGATGGAGTG
>Ga0070699_100006672_pt1 | contig 10037 bp, 7 predicted proteins | sample KBSK1503metaG_FD_65473 | JGI IMG/M metagenome (GOLD analysis project Ga0070699, IMG submission 65473) | Corn, switchgrass and miscanthus rhizosphere microbial communities from Kellogg Biological Station, Michigan, USA - KBS K1-50-3 metaG | ecosystem: Host-associated > Plants > Roots >... | reverse complement strand
CGGCCTCGTCCATCGGCACCGTCGCGTCGCCGAACCGCTCGATCCCGACCCGGTCACCGAGCGCCTCGGCGATCGCCGCCCCGAGGACGAGCGCCACGTCCTCGACGGTGTGGTGGTCGTCGATCTCGAGATCGCCCCGGGCCCGGATCGTCAGGTCGAGCAGACCGTGATGGGCGAACGAGCCGAGGAGGTGGTCGTAGAACCCGACACCGGTCGAGACGTCGACCGCGCCGGTCCCGTCGAGATCGACCGTCACGGTCACATCGGTCTCGCGGGACGACCGGGTCACCGTCGCCCGCCGGCCCCCGCCCGCGCGAACGTCGATCGAGCCGAGGGCGGTCGTCACCGATCTTCTCCCTCGATCTCGCGGGCGGCGGCGATCAGCCGGTCGTTGCCGGCCCGATCGCGGATCGTCAGCCGCAGACAGTGGGCGAGCGGATGGCCCGCCGGGAACGTCCGCGGGACGAGCCCCCGGCACAGCAGGCCGGTCGCGATCGCCGCGGCTCGCTCCGCGCTCCCGACGTCGACGAGCAGGAAGTTCGTGACCGACGGTCCGACCGACCAGCCCGCGGCGCCCAGCGCATCCGCGAGCCGATCGCGCTCGGCGTCGACCCGGGCCACGTTCGCCGCCATCGCCGTCGGGTCGAGGAGCGCAGCCGTGACGACCGACACGCTGACGGTCGACACGGAGCCCGGCGGGCGGTACGGCGCGATCCGGGCGATCGTCTCAGGACGGGCCACCGCGAAGCCGACGCGAAGTCCGGCCAGCGCGTAGGCCTTGCTCGCGGTCCGGACGAGGAGGAGGTTCGGATGGGCGAGCCGGAGCGCGACCAGGGATCGGCCGACGAACTCGGCGTAGGCCTCGTCGAGCACCACCATGGCCGGGTCTCGGCCGTTCGCGGCGGCGTCGGAGCGGATGCCGTCGAGCAGCGCCTCGATCGCGCCGTCGGGCTCGGAGAGGGCCGTGGGGTTGTTCGGACTGCACAGCCAGACCAGGTCCGCGTCGGCGGCCGCGGCACGCGTCGCAGCGAGGTCGAGGCGATAGCCGGCCTCTGGACCTTCGCGCGGCACGGCGACGGCGGTCGCGCCACGCTGCTCGGTGACGACGCGGTACATCGCATAGGTCGGCGCCGGGATGACCGCGCGACCTCCGGCCGGCAGGAACACCTTCCCGGCGAGGTCGAGGATCTCGTCGGCACCGGCGCCGACCAGGAGCTCGTCGGTACCGACGCCATAGATCCGTGCGGCCGCCTCCACGAGGCGGCGGTAGTCCGTCGGCGGGTACTCGGACAGCGGCGTCTCGAACCGGCCAGCGGTCAGGATCCTGGCGACGAGCTCCGGCGGCGCAGGCGACGTGTTCAGGTCGAACCGGAGGATCTCGTCGAGCGGCAGGCCGTACCGCGCCGCGACCTCCTCGTCGGTCGCCTCCCAGCTGTAGGTCGCGGGTTGGGTCGGAAGATTCGTCGTCACGGGCGTCGGGCTCACCCTGGCGCTCCAGAAGGCGACGCGTCCGCGCCTCGGACCCCGGCGCCGAAGCGGGTCTCGACGGCGTTCCGGTGGGCGGTCAGGCCCTCGGCGGTTGCCAGACGCCCAACCGTCGAACGGATCGCCGTCAGCCCGGCTTCATCGACGCGCTGGATCTGGGTGTAGCGTCCGAATGCCTCAACGCCGAGCGGATCAATCGACCGCGCGAGACCGCCCGTCGGCAGGACGTGATTCGCGCCCGTCGCGTAGTCGCCCGCGGATTCAGGTGCCCACGGACCGACGAAGATCGAGCCTGCATGGCGGATGCGACCGGCGACGTCCTCGGGGTCGCGGACGTCGATCGACAGGTGCTCCGGCGCGTAGGCGTCGACGAAGGCGATCGCGGCCTCCAGGTCGGTGGCGAGGGCGATCCGGCCGTGGCGCGCGAGGGCGGCTTCGAGGACCTCGCGTCGTTCGAGGCGGGGGAGCAGGTCGCCGATCTCGCGCTCAACCGCGTCGGCGAGCTCGCGGCTCGTCGTGACGAGGATCGCCGGCGAGTCGGGGCCGTGTTCGGCCTGGGTGACGAGGTCGGCGGCGACGATCGCCGGATCGGCGGAGTCGTCGGCGAGGACCATCCCCTCGGATGGCCCCGCCGGAAGGTCGATGCCGACGATCCCGGCGACTTCGAGCTTCGCCGCGGTGACCCACGGGTTGCCGGGTCCGACGACTCTGTCGACCGGCTCGAATGGCGGGGCCGCGGGATCGCGGCCATCCGATGCCCAGCCGAATGCCAGCGCGCCGATCGCCTGCGCGCCTCCGGCGACGAGGATGGCGTCGACGTCGAGGACGGCCGCGGCTGCGAGCAGGACGGGATGGATGGTGCCTTCGTCGTCGGCGGGTGTCGCCACGACGACCTGGCCGACGCCCGCGACGCGCGCCGGGACGACGGTCATCACGAGTGACGACGGATACGGCGCCGAGCCGCCGGGGACGTAGCAGCCGACCCGGTCGAGGGGCAGCCAGCGCCGCTCGATCGCGATGCCGGGGACGATCGTCGTGTGGGTCGACTCGGGGCGTTGGGTCGCCGCGAAGCGGCCGACGTGGTCGATCGCCTGCGCGAGCGCCGTCCGGTCGGCCCGATCGAGCCGATCGCGCGCGGCGGCGAGATCCCGCGGCTCCAGGATCAGCCGGCCGTCGCTCGATCCGCCGCCGTACCGGTCGTTGGCGGCCCGTACAGCCTCGGCCCCGCGCGCCTGGACGTCGTCGAGAATGGCTCGCGCACCCGCGCGGATGCGCTCGTCGGGCACGGCGCCTCGCCTGTAGAGCGCCCGGCGCTCCGCGACGTCGGCCAGATCCGTCGACGCGAGATCGAGGCGTCGGATCGGCGGGAGGTCGACGGGAGCGGTTGTCTCGCCGACGCTCGTCTCGAGGCTCACGGAACGATCTTCTCGATCGGAAGGACGAGGATGCCGGAGGCACCGGCGGCCTTGAGGCGGGGGAGCAGGCTCCAGACGTCGTCGGCGCCGACGACCGCGTGGATCGCGATCATCCCGGCGTGTGCCAGCGGGATGACCGACGGGGACTCGAGGCCGGGGAGGAGGGTCTCGAGCTCGTGCAGCTGGTCGGCGGGCGCGTTCATCATCAGGTACTTGCGATCTCGGGCGGCGATGACGGCGCTGAGCATCGTGTCGACGGCCGCGAGCTCGGCGGCGCGCTGGACCTGGGCGGTCGGGTTGGCGACGAGGATCGCCTCGGACGTGAGGACGTCGGCGATCGGTCGGAGGCCGTTCATCACGAGCGTGGAGCCGGTCGACACCAGGTCGACGATGGCCTCGGCGAGGCCGAGACGCGGCGCGACCTCGACGGCGCCGGAGATCGGGATGACGTCGACGACGACTCGCTCGGTCTCGAAGAACCGGCGGGTCGTGTTGGGATGGGCGGTCGCGACGCGGAGGCCTGCGAGGTCCTCGATCGACCGATAGGCGCTGTCGGACGGCACGGCCGCGGCGAGCCGGCACTGGCCGTAGCCGAGGGAGCGGAGCCGCGGCAGCTCGGCGCCAGTCTCGGCCAGGAGATCCTCGCCCGTGATCCCGAGGTCGGCGACGCCGTCGCCGACGAACTCGATCACGTCGTTGGTCCGGACGAACAGGATGTCGAGGTCGAAATTCCGAACGCGGGCCACCAGGCTGCGCTCGTGGTCCTCGAAGACGAGACCCGCGTCCCGCAGCAGCTCGACGCTCGGCTCGACGAGGCGGCCCTTGTTGGGAACGGCCAGCCGGAGCCGCTCGCGCCCCTCGAGGGCCGTCACGATTCGCGACCGGCGGGGTAGGGGATGCCCTTCTCGCGGGCGGCAACCAGTCGATCGAGGGCCGCTCGGTATCCGCCCTCGCCGTGGTTCAGCCACGACGCGATGCGGGTGATCGTTGCCGTACTTGCGCCGGTCTCGCGAGAGATCTGGGCGTAGTGCTCGCCCTGGTCGAGCCGCCGGACGACCGCCCAGCGCTGGGCAAGGTCGTGGAGCTCGCCGAGTGTGCACAGGTCGCGCAGGAACCGAGCCGCCTCGTCCGCCGAGTCGAGTCGGAGGAGCGCGCCGATCAGCTCGTCGATGTCCGTCGTGCGCCAGTCTTCCATGTGCTCGGTGCCGAGCCTCCATCGTTGTAGCGTATTAGCGTGCTACTATGGTAGTGTGATAACAGGAGGGACGTCAAGCGCGGGCGAAGGCGACGGCGAACGAGGGGCGCGCCGCTTCGAAGTCCTGCCGGCAATCGACCTTCGGGGTGGCCGGGTCGTCCGTCTGCGACAGGGGTCGTTCGATCGAGAGCAGGCCTACTCGGACGATCCGTCGAGTGTCGCTGAGCGGTTCCGGTCGGACGGAGCGGCCTGGATCCACGTCGTCGACCTCGACGGAGCGTTGGCTGGGGAGCGCCGCCAGCCGGACGTCATCGCCGGGATCCTCGATGCCGCGACTCGGGACCACTCGCAGCATCCGGCCGCCCGAGTCGAGGTCGCCGGTGGGCTCCGCGATCGGGAGGCCATCGCGGGGGTCCTGGCGGCCGGCGCGTCACGGGCCGTGATCGGGACGATGGCCCTTCGCGACCCGGACCTCATCCGACGCCTCATCGCGGAGTTCGGGCCCGGCGCCATCGCCGTCACCCTCGACGTGAGGGACGGCCAGGCCGTCGGCGAGGGCTGGGTCCAGGGGGCCGCCGGAGTTCCGGTCGGAGCCGCCCTCGACCGGCTCGCTATCGCCGGCGTCACGACGTTCGTCGTGACCGCGATCGAGCGCGACGGACTCCTCGAGGGACCGAACCTCCCGCTCCTGCGGAGCGTCGTCGAGGCCACGCCCGCCGAGGTCATCGCGTCCGGAGGCATCAGCACGATCGCGGACCTCCTCGCGGTCCGCGACCTCGGCTGTTCGGGCGCGATCGTCGGCCGTGCCCTCTACGAAGGCATGGTCGACCTTCGCGAGGCGATCGAGGCCGTCAGCTCGACTGGTCGACGGCCTGACCTCGCCAGTGACCGCTGACATGGGCGTCGTCGCCGGTCGAGTCGAACGTCAGGTCGCCGTCGGGAAAGGTGACGTTCCAGTGCAACGCGCCGCTCGAGACCTCGAACGTTCCCGCACCGGTGAGCGGCAACCCGTCGGCGAACTCGCACTTGCTGAATTGGATGTCGTCCTGGGCCGTCGCGAATGTCAGGCTGAAGAACCCGCCGTCCCGACAACCGACCCGTAACGCCTCCTTGCCATTCCAGAAGAGCACCTCTGGATCGGCGAACAGCTCGCTCCGCGTCGCCTCCATCGCGGACAGGGCATCGGCGTAACCGGTGACGTGGCCCGGCGTCAGCGCCACGTAGCGCTGGACGACGTCGCCCGCACAGTCGATCGTGCGCTGGGGCGGCCGCCGGCCGTCCAACAGGAAGGACACGACGGGCTCGTCGACACAACGGTCGCCGCGGCCGAACGTCACGTGCGGGCCGCCGCTCGTCGTGATCAGATAACCGTCCGATAGCCGCCCGGCGATCGCGCGGGCCTGTTCCACGGGCGTGACCGGGTCGTCCGTCGCTCCGAGGACGAATACCGGGTACGGCGTGGAGCTGATCGGAGCGGGACGCTGGCCCGACGCCGGCTGGTACGGCCACCACAGGCACGGCAGCTGGCTGGAGTAGACCCTCGCGGTCCGAAGATCGTCGACTCCGGTGGCCTGCGCATAGGCCTCGACCGCCGCGAAGTCATGCGGATCGGCCGTCGGCGAGACGCGGTAGTCGGCACAGGTGATCGCGTGGTAGGCGAACTCCGACACGCCCGGCCCCTCTCCGGATCCGAGTACCTGGATCAGCCGGGCGAGTGGCACGTCGTCGCCGTGCGCGGCGGCGGCCACCGAGCGAAGGATCACCGCGCGGCCGGCCGGCTCGTACAGGAGCTGGCTGAACGCCGATTCGACCGCGACCGCATCGACCGGGTGATCGCGCACCGTTCCGTCGGAATCGGCGTAGGACACCGTATGCGGTGTCGCGAGCACGTGGAGCGCGCGCTCGAACGCCGCCCCCGGATCGTTCAAGTCGGTCCGGCAGTCATCGTCGGACAGGCAGGCGGTGAACGTGTCCTGCAGCGTCCGATCGAACCCCTTGGCGGCCGCCGCCCAGAACTCATTGGCCGACAGGGTGAGATCGACCGCGCCGTCCAGGACCAGCGCCGAGAGCCGGTCCGGGTGGCTCGCCGCGTAGAGCTGCGCCAGCTCGGTGCCGTAGCTCTCCCCGTACAACGCGAACCGGGCCAGTCCGAGGTGATCGCGGATCGATTCGAGGTCCTCGGCGGCCTGGTGCGTCGAATAGCGGGTCACGTCGCCCGGCGCGACCCCTGCCTCGCGGAGGCAGGCATCGACGAACGCCTTCGTGGACGCCTCCGTCTGCTTCGTCGTCGCGTAGGCGTACCCCGCGGCCGGGCAGTCCTTCCCATCGGACGCCCCGATCCCGCGCTGGTCCCAGAACAGGATGTCGTAGCCGGACACGAGGTCCGGATCGAGGTCTTCCAGGCGAAGGAGCGACTCGTCCAGGCCGCTCCCTCCCGGGCCACCGACGGCGATCGCCAGGGTCCCCTTCGGGACGCCAACCGCGTGATGCATGGCGAAGACGATCCAGATCGTGCCGGATGACCCGCCGTCGTGGTCGACGGGGACCAGCATCCCGTCGCACGCGAGGCTCCCCGGCGGACACGGCACGAACCACGAGTCCGGGCGACCGCTCACGGCGAGGACACCGGCGCCGAACAGCAGCAGCGGCGGCACGAGCCGCACGACTGAATGACCCGGCGCGTCGCCCAGCGGGACGAAGACGCCGAGCGCCCGGGCCGCGGCCGCCTCGCGCCAGCGGATCGCGTCGATGGTTTCGCCGATCAGGACCCAGGCGGCGAGCCAGAGCGATCCGTCGACGCCGATCACGAGGCGCCACCACCGTGACGCCTCGGCGTCCGTCGCTGCCGCGAGGGCAATCGCCGCCGCGAGGCCGACGACAGCCGCGACGATCGTGACGACGGCCGACACGACGGCCCCACGACGCCCGGGGCCGGCGCGGACGTCGGCCAAGCCGACCTGGTCCGCCGGCACTCCTGCCGAGCGCCACAGGATGGCAAGCTTCGCCAGCCCCGGGCCGGCCGGCGGACTGTCGATGACGCCGCGGGCTCGCAGCTCCTCGAACACCGGCAGGAGGCCCCGGACGAAGCGCACCGCGAGGAGGAGGCCGACCGCGACGAGGACCGCGACGAACGCCCGGACGACGTCGAACGCCGCGCCGATCGCCCGAACGTCCTCGGTCGCGACGAGATGGCGGTCGACGCTGACGAGCAGGGCGGCCTGACGGAGCGAGACAAGGCCGGCGACGATGCTCGCCAGGGCGAGCCCCCAGGTCACGAAGGTGAGGCGGCGTGCCCGGACGAGGTCGCGCTGGATCCGGATCTCGAGCTCGACCGGGATCCCCTCGCCGATCACTCCCAGGTCGTCATGCGATCAGCGACGAGCCTAGTGGTCCGTTTCCTTGCGATGGTCCTCGATGACGCGCTCGGCGAGGTGCTGCGGGACCTCCTCGTAGTGGTCGAGCGTGGCGGTGAACGTCCCGCGGCCGCGCGTCATCGACCGCAGCTCGGTCGCGTACGAGAACAGCTCTGCCTGGGGGACCTGGGCCTGGACGATCTGCGTCCCGTCGCTGCTGTCCATCCCGAGGACCCGGCCGCGACGCGTATTCAGGTCGCGGTTGACCTCCCCCATGTATTCCTCGGGGACGCGGACCTCGATGGACATGATCGGCTCGAGCAGCGCCGGCTTGGCGTCCAGGACGCCCTTCTTCAGGGCCATGGAGGCGGCGATCTTGAACGACAGCTCGTTCGAGTCGACCGTGTGGAACGAGCCGTCGTAGAGCGTCGCCTTGAAGTCGGACAGCGGGTAGCCGGCGAGGACGCCCTCGGCGGCCGTCTCCCGGATGCCCTTCTCGATGCCCGGGAAGAAGCCCTTCGGGACCGAGCCGCCGACGATCCGCTCAGCGAACTCCACGCCGCCGCCCGGGTTCGGCTCGATCTCCAGCCAGACGTGCCCGAACATGCCGTGCCCGCCGGTCTGCTTCTTGTAGCGGCCCTCGACCTGGGTCTTGCCGCGGATCGTCTCGCGGTAGGGGACCTTCGGCTGCCGGGTCACGATCGCCGCGCCGAACTTCCGCTTGAGCCGCTCGCCGATGACCGCGATGTGGGCGTCGCCCATCGCCACGAGCAGCTGCTCGCCGGTCGACGACCGCTCGACCCGCGCCGTCGGCTCCTCCTCGAGCATTCGCTGGAGGGCCGCGCCCATCTTGTCCAGGTCGGCCTTCGTCTGGGGCTCGATCGCGACCGACAGCGACGGATCGGGGAAGTCGATCGGCGGCAGGACGATCGGCTTCTCCTTCGACGACAGGGTGTCGCCGGTCTCGGTCGCGATGAGCTTCGCGACGGCACCGATCTCGCCCGCCTGGAGCTCACCGATCGGCTCCTGGTCCTTGCCGTGGAGGAGCAGCAGCTGGCCGATCCGCTCGTCCTCGTCGCGGCCCGCATTCCAGGCGTGGGCCTGGCTGCGGAGCGTCCCGCTGAGCACGCGCAGATACGTCAGCCGGCCGACGAACGGGTCGGCGGCCGTCTTGAAGACCCGGGCTACGAGCGGTCCCGCCGGATCCGGGGTGATCGCGACCGGGGCGCCCGACTTGGCGTCTTTCGCCTCGACCGCCGGCTCCTCCGCTGCGGTCGGCATGTAGCGGATGAACGCGTCGAGCAGGGCGCTCATCCCGATGCCCTTGATGGCGCTGCCGACGAGCACCGGCGCCAGGATCGAATCTCGGACGCCGCGATGGAGACAGCTATCGAGCTCCTCGTCGCTGACGTCCTCGCCGTCGAGGTACTTGGCCATGACGTCGTCGTCGGCCTCGGCGGCAGCCTCCAGGAGCTGGTCGCGGCGGGTCGCGATCTCGCCGGCGAGCTCGTCCGGGACCGGGATCTCGCTGTCCTTGCCGTTGTCGAACGCCCACGCCTTGCGATGGACGAGGTCGACGTACCCGCGGAAACCCTCGCCCTTGCCGATCGCGACGTGGAGCGGCGCGATCTTGTTGCCGAAGCTGGCCCGGAGCGCGTCGAGGGCTGCCGATGGGTCGGCGTTCTCCTTGTCGCAGCGGTTGAGGAAGAAACAGGCGGCCCGCCCCGTCGAGCGGCCCAGCCCGACGGCCGTCTCCAGCCCGGCCTCGACGCCGCCGGCCGCGTCCATCACGAAGAGTGCTCCATCGGCCGCGGCGAAGCCCGAGATCACCTCGGACACGAAGTCCGGATAGCCCGGGCTGTCGACGAGCGTGATACGGGTCCCGTCGTGCTCGAACGTCGCGACCCCGAGGCTCAGCGACTCCTTGCGCTTCTGCTCCTCGGGCTCGTAGTCGAGGTGGGCGGTTGCGTCGTCGACCTTTCCCAGGCGGGGGATCGCGCCGGCACGAAAGAGGAGCTGCTCGGCGAGCGTCGTCTTGCCGCCGCCGGCGTGGCCGGCCAGGACGACGCTCCGGAGGTGGGCGGGGTCGACGCTCTTCATCGTCATCGGCGGGCGGACCTCAGGCTGTCAGCAAGGACGCGGATCGCGCTCGAACGGGCTCGGAATCGGGGCCCGGCAGGGGCCGCGACGGGGCTCTCCGAGCGGGGTCCGGCCATTCTAGTCGGCTATACTCCGGGCCGCGATGTCCGGGCATTCCAAATGGTCGACGATCAAGCGCCAGAAGGGCGCGAACGACGCGAAACGCGGCGCCCTGTTCACGAAGGTCGCGCGGGAGATCAGCGTCGCGGCGCGCCAGGGCGGCGGCGACCCGGACGCGAACTACCGGCTTCGCCTCGCAATGGAGAAGGCCCGCTCGGTCAACATGCCGGCCGACAACATCAAGCGGACGATCGAGAAGGCGACCGGCGGCGGCGAGGGCGAGCAGTTCGAGGAGATCACTTACGAGGGCTACGGGCCCGGTGGGGTCGCGGTGCTCGTCGAGGCCACGACCGACAACCGCAACCGGACCGCCGCCGAGGTCCGCTCGAT
>Ga0070699_100006669_pt1 | contig 10039 bp, 9 predicted proteins | sample KBSK1503metaG_FD_65473 | JGI IMG/M metagenome (GOLD analysis project Ga0070699, IMG submission 65473) | Corn, switchgrass and miscanthus rhizosphere microbial communities from Kellogg Biological Station, Michigan, USA - KBS K1-50-3 metaG | ecosystem: Host-associated > Plants > Roots >... | reverse complement strand
ACCGACCGGGTGGTTCTCGTCAGCGGCGGCACGTCGGGGCTCGGTGCCGCGATCGCCCGGGCGGCGGCGCGCGAGGGCGCGCTGGTCGCGGTCACCGGACGGCGGCGCGAGCCGGGCGAGGCGCTGGCCGCTGAACTGGTGGCGGCTGGGACCAAGGCGCTGTTCGTCCAGGCCGACATCGGCGAGGTCGGGCAGGCCCGGGCCTGCGTGACGGCGGCCGTGGCCGGGTTCGGCCGGGTGGACAGCCTGGTCAACGCGGCCGGGCTGACCAGCCGGGGCACCCTGCTCGACACCACGCCCGAGCTGTTCGACGCGCACATCGCGGTCAACCTCAAGGCGCCGTTCTTCCTCATGCAGGCCGTGGTGGCCGACCTGGTGGCGCGCCAGGCGCCCGGCACGATCGTGAACGTGCTGTCCATGTCCGGGCACGGCGGGCAGCCCTACCTCGCGCCCTACGTAGCGGCCAAGGCCGGGCTGGCCGGGCTGACCCGCAACGCGGCGCACGCCCACCGCCGGGACCGGATCCGGATCAACGGCCTGAACATCGGCTGGACCGACACCGAGGGCGAGGACGAGACCCAGCGCCGGTTCCACGGCGCGGGCGACGACTGGCGGGAGAAGGCGGGCGCGTCGCTGCCCATGGGCAAGCTGGGGCAGCCCGACGAGATCGCCGACTTCGTGGTGTTCCTGCTCTCGGACCGCTCCGGCGTGGTCACCGGTTCGGTCATCGACTGGGACCAGAACGTGCTGGGCGGCTTCGACTGAGTCCCGACCGCGGACGGCCGTAGAGAATAGTTCGAGTATCAGCTTCTCAGCATTCCGGGAGGCCCCATGTCACTCGCCACGCTCATCGCCAGCACTCGCAAGGTCATCGCGGGCGATGCCGCGAAGGGCCACGTGGTGTTCGCCGCGCAGGGGACGCTGGTCGGGGTCACCGAGGTGGATATCAAGACGGGCGCGCACAACTTCAAGGTGGACGAGCCCACCGCGCTGGGCGGCGCCAACGCCGCCGCGAACCCGGTGCAGTACGCGCTCGCGTCGCTCGGGGCCTGCCAGGCGATCACGTACCGGGTCTGGGCCGCGCAGCTCGGCGTCAATCTGGACTCGATTACCGTGCGGGTCGAAGGCGACCTGGACCTCCGCGGCTTCTACGGTGTCGACGACAAGGTACGGCCTGGTCTTTCCGCGGTTCGCGTCGAGGTGACCGTGGCCGGCCCGGAGAGCGAGGAGCGCTACGCCGAGCTGGCCGCGGCGGTGGACGAGCACTGCCCGGTGCTCGACCTGTTCCAGAACCCGGTGCCGGTGTCCCGCGAGCTCGTCACCCCGGGAGCGGGGTCCTAGGGCTAACGGCCGATGTGCGGGCGAGGCAGCCGGAGTTACCGTCGCCCCATGGCAGATTTCGTGCGCGCCGTCGCCACCGCGGATATCCCGGACGGGAAGGGCCGGCTCTGGCGCCATGACGACAAGCGGATCGCGTTGTTCCGGACTCCCGCCGGCGTGTACGCAGCGGACAACCGGTGCCCTCACGAGGGGTACGCGCTGAAAGACGGCGACATCCGCGGGGACGTGCTGACCTGCGCGTGGCACAACTGGAAGTTCCGGCTGACTGACGGCGAGTGCCTGTTCGGCGGGGAGAACATCCGGACGTATCCCGTGTCGATCCGTGAGGGATGGGTGTACGTCGACGTCACCGATCCCGCCCCGGAGGAGATCGCGCCGGAGTTGTTCGCGAGCCTGCTCGCGGCCATGGGCGATGTGGATACCGGGCGCCTGGCCAGGGACACGATGCGCCTGACCGCGATCGGGACGCCGCTGACCGAGGTGGTCCGCACCGGGGTGACCTACGGCGCCAGCCGAGCCGAATACGGGTGGAATCACTCCCTGGCCACGCTGGCCGACTGCCTGACGATGGCATCGGCGTTCGAGGGGCCGCTGAGCACGCTCCCGGTCATCCAGGGCCTGGCCACGGTGAGTCGCACCGAGGTACGCCGCCCACCACGCCCCCAGCCTGACCCCGCGGATGTCGTCCGGGAGTACGGCTCGGCGGCAGGCGGCCTCGCGGCCTTCCCGGATCTCATCGATGACGAGCGCGGCGATGAGGCCGAGGCTCTGCTGCGCGGCCTGCTGGCGGGTGGCGCGTCGCCGGAGGAAATCCGGCACGCGTTCCTGGTCGCGATCACGGACCATTTCCTCGGGTACGGCCACCCGATGATCTACTGCCAGAAGGCGTTCGACCTGCTGATGCGCATCGGGTGGTCCGAGGCGGATACGGTGCTGGCGCCGCTGGTGCCCGCGATCACCTGGTCGACCCGGTACGACCGGCTCCCGTACATGCGCCGTTTCCTGCGCGCCTGGCAGGAGGCCGATCTGGCTGATCCGGTACCCGGCGGGCCGGTACCCGCGGGCCCGGACGCGCCGGTTCCCGCCCCGGTGGACCCGGGACTGCGGCGGGTGCTTCTGAACGGGATGCCGGAGGATGCCGTGGCGGGCGTCATGAGTGCCGTACGAGCGGGCGTGCCCGTTCCGCGGATCATCGACGTGATCGCCTCCGTGGCGGCGGCGCGGCTCGGGCGCTTCGACATCGATTCGGACACCGACGACACCAAAGATGCCGGCTGGCTGGACGTCACGCACACGCTTACCTACGTGAACGCCCTGCGCTGGGCGTGGTCGGCGGATCCCGGCCCGGCGGTCCTGCGCGGTGTGCTGCACGCCGCGTGGTTCGTGCAGTGGACCTCGAAGTTCGACGCCGCCGGGCGGCCGTCTCCGGTGGCACCGTACCCGGGGTCTGACGCGGGCGCGGTCCTGGCGGCGATCAGGAAACGCGACCCCGACCAGGCGGTAGCGCTCGTCAAGGGCTACGACGGAGCGGCCGCGCCACTGCGGACCGCGCTGACCCAGGCGGCCGCCGAGGACAACTCGACCGCGTCGATCATGGTGGCGCACGCCGTGAAGACGACGACCGCCGCGATCGCCGAATCCGCCGCGGGCGGGCGGGCCCCGCTCGCGGCCGCGGCCAGGTTCCTGGCCGCGCCCAAGCGCGAGCGCTTCGTCTACCAGGCGACTCTCGACGCGATCGACTTCATCCAGGGCCGCGCGAAGGGTGACACGCCGGAATAGCAACGCGTCAGCGCCGGCGGCTCGGGTCGGCCAGCAGGAGCAGACCGCGCAGGCCGGCGTCCAGGGACATGGAGCAGAAGATTGAGCGCGCACAGCCGGGCACGGTTCCCGTGCCCGGGTGCGGGCGTCCGGCTGGTCAGCGGGTGCGACAGCCCGAGCTGGTGACCGTAAGGAAATCGACGTGGCGACGCCGGGTGCCCAGATAACTCGCCATACCCCGAGCATGGCAACGGATGCCGCTCTAGTTAAGTTTTTCAACCAAAATAATAGGAATTGAGACAACCCGAGGCTGTCCGGGAATTGTCACTGAGTTGTCCGGGGATTGTCACTGAGCAGCGATGCGCAGGAACTGTTCCGTCAGCGGTGGGGTCAGGGGGCAACCGGGCAGACCTCGTGCATCCAGCGGTGGGGTCAGGGGGCAACCGGGCAGACCTCGTGCATCCAGCGGTGGGGTCAGGGGGCAACCGGGCAGACCTCGTGCATCCACTGGCCGTCGGCGCGGAGCCGCGCGTCCTGGCCAGGCTGGATGACCGCGCCGCAGCGGGCGCACACCCGGCCAGCGGCGTGCAACTCGTTGTCGCTGAAGTCGGATCCAGCCTGGTCATCGTGAGGCACCGGGTGTTCCTCGCGGGGACCGCCGAGGTCTTCCAGCAACCCCTCTTCGATTTCGTGGCCTCCGAAGTCTGGCGGTGTTGTCACGTGGGCCTCCTCCAGGCGCGATCCGGTTCCTCACCACCAGTCTGGCACCGCACGGACGAGCAGGGCCAGGATCAGCCTGGCCCGGCTCGTCACCGGGCCTGCCCGCCGTACTTGGCCAGGTACTGGCGGATCTGCTCCAGGTTGCGGACCGAGGACTCGCGGGCCCGTTCCTCCCAGGCGAAGACGCACACGGTGGCGATGCCGTCGAAGCCGACGTCGGCCAGCGTGGCGAAGAAGACGTCCCAGTCCACTTCGCCCTGCCCGATGTCCAGGTGCTGGTGGATCCGGGCGGCCGAGCCGGGCGGGTTGACGATGTAGCGCAGGCCGGAGGAGGCGCGGTGGTCGAAGGAGTCGGCGATGTGCACGTGGGTGAGCAGCGGCCCGGCGTACCGCATGATGCCCTCGATGTCGCCGCCCTGGTGGAAGGTGTGCGGCGCGCAGTACAGGAACGACACCCGGTCCTTGTCGATGCCGCGGATGAGGTCGATCGCGGCCCGGCCGTCCTCGATGAAGTCGTCCGGGTGCGGTTCGAGCACCAGCCGCACGCCCTCGCGCTCGAAGACGGGGAGCAGGTCCTCCATCGACCGCCAGAACTGGGCCTCGCTGGCCGCGGCCGCCTCGGGCCGGCCGTTGAACTCGGAGTTCATCGTGTCCGCGCCGAGGTCCGCGGCGATCTGGATGGCCCGCTTCCAGTAGCGCACCGCGGCCTGGCGCTCGTCCTCGTCCGGGCCGGACCACCGGTATAGCGGCAGCACCGAGGCGATCTTCACCCCGGCCGAGGACAGGGCCCTGGAGAACGCGGCGATCTGCGCCTTGTCCGCCCGCGGGTGCAGGAAGAAGGGCAGGAAGTCCTCACGGGGCGAGAGCTCGATGTACTCGTAGCCCAGGTCCGCGACCAGGCCCGGGAGTTCGGTCAGCGGGACCCGCCGGAACATGTAGGGATCGAGGGTGATCTTCATTTGGCGTAGAACTCCGGCCGTTCGGGCATGGACACCGCGGTGCGCTGGCCGGTACGCAACGCCTCGAGGGCGGCGTCCGTGACCGCAGCGGCGGCATAGCCGTCCCACGCGCTGGGACCGGTCGAGGTTCCCGCGGCCACGGCGTTCAGCCAGTCCTGCAGTTCGGCGTCGTAGGCGCGGATGAAACGGTCCCGCCAGTCCACCGGGACCCGCCCGCCGTGCCGGTTCCCGGACCGCACGATCACCTCGCTGACGTCGGCCAGGGCGACGGTGCCGGTCTCGCCCACGATCTCGCCGCGGACGTCGTAGCCGTAGTGCGCGTTGAGGAACAGCTCGTCGTCCACGAGCACGCCGCTGGCCGTCTCGAGCAGCAGGATCAGCGGGTCCCGCAGGCCTTCGGCGGCCTGGCGGGTGCGCCGCGGCGTCAGCACGGCGGCGGCGGTGATCTCCTCGCCGAACAGCCAGCGGACGATGTCCATCTCGTGCACGGCCGAGTCGCTGATGATCATGTCGGTGGTGAAGCCGTACGGCGGCACCGCCGGGTTGCGATGCGCGCAGTGCATCAGCAGCGGCGCGCCGATGCCGCCGTCGTCCAGCGTGGCCTTCATGGCGCGGTAGCCGGCGTCGTAGCGGCGCATGAAGCCGACCTGGACCAGCCGCCGGCCCGCGGCCATCTCGGCGTCCATGATCCGCTGGCACGCGTCGCTGGACGGCGCGAGCGGCTTCTCGCAGAACACCGGCTTGCCGGCGGCGATCGCGGCGACGACCTGCTCCTCGTGGGCCGGGCCCCAGGACGCGACGAGCACCGCGTCGACGTTGCCGTCCGCGATCAGGTCCTGGGCGGTGGCGTGAACTGACGCGCCAGGCAGGCCCGCCGCGACCTGCCCGGCGCGCGCCGCGTCGACGTCGTTGACGGCCGTGACGGACCCGCCGGTGAGCACCTGGGTGATCCGGCGGATGTGGTCCTGGCCGATCATCCCCACTCCGATGACGCCGATGCGGACTCCGGGGGGGTCTGGGGGGGTCGCCCCCCCGGGGAACGCTGCCATGGTTACTCCTCTTCCCCGATGCCGAGGCCGCGCAGGTAGGTGCAGGTGCGCTGGGCGATGGGCTTGGGCTTGTCGAAGGCGGTCGGGTACATGTCCTGCTCGACCACCACGAACAGGTCGCGGTCGAGAGCACGCAGGGCCTTGGCCACGTCCTCGACGACGGGCTCCCCGGCGGGCGGCTCGCAGCTGGCACCCATGGCCACGGCCTGGCCGAAGGCGAGGCCGTCGCGGTCGGCCTTGGCGACGATGGCCGGATCCATCTGCTTGATGTGCACGTAGCCAATGCGGTCCGGATAGCGGTTGATGAGGGCCACGTTGTCCGCGTGCCGGTAGGCCAGGTGGCCGGTGTCCAGGCAAAGGTTGACGTGACGCGGATCGGTCTGGTCCAGGAACCGCTCGGTCTGCACCTGGGTCTCCACGTGGCTGTCCGCGTGCGGGTGGAACTGCAGCCCCAGGCCGTACTCCTCCGCGACCAGCTTGCCCAGCTCATCGGTGGCCCGGATCATGGCTCGCCACTGCTCGTCGTCGAGTTCGGCGGGCTCGAGGAAGGCACCGGTGGAGTCGTCGCGGTAGCCGGGCACCGGCACGAAGATCACGTGCCGCCCGCCGACCGTGGCGGTGAGCTCGGACACCTGGCGGGTGATCCGGACGATGTCCGGCCAGTCGGCGAGCCGGTGCAGCCCGCTGAACCCGTGGACGGTACCGCCGGCGACCCGGAGCCCGTGCCGGCCGAGCTCGTCGGCCAGCCGCGCCTTATCGCTGGGCAAGTAGCCGAACGGGCCTAGTTCCAGCCACTGGTACCCCACCTCGGCGACCTCGTCGAGGAAGCGCGTCCAGGGTGTCTGCCGCGGGTCGTCGGCGAACCACACCCCCCAGGAGTCCGGGCAGGTGCCCAGCCGGAGGCGCGCGTGGCCGCGCGCCTCCGGCTCTGGATCATTCACCTGGGGCTCATTCACCGGGCATCTGACTCGGTGGCGGTGGGATGCTGCGAGATGCCGAGTTCTTCTACGTCCGCTTCCATGGAACGGCCGAGATCGGCGACGGCACCGCCCGCGCTCTCGAGCTCGTGGCTGAGCTGCTCCAGCTCGGTGCCGCCGGCCATCAGGCCGGTGAGCTCGTCCCTAGTGACCTGGTTCTTCTCGTAGTTGCCGATGGAGGCGCCGCGGTTCAGCAGCAGGAACCGGTCCCCCACCGGATAGGCGTGGTGCGGGTTGTGGGTGATGAAGATGACGCCCAGGCCGCGCTCGCGGGCCTGGACGATGTACTTCAGCACCACCCCGGACTGCTTCACGCCGAGGGCGGCGGTCGGCTCGTCCAGGATCAGCACCTTGGCGCCGAAGTGCACGGCGCGGGAGATCGCCACGCACTGCCGCTCGCCGCCGGACAGGGTGCCGATGGGCTGGTCCACGTCGCGCAGGTCGATGCCCATCGCCAGCAGCTCGTCCTTGCACATCTTCTTCATGGCCCCGATGTCTATCCGGGGACCCTTGCGGACCTCGTTGCCCAGGAAGAAGTTCCGCCAGACCGGCATCAGCGCCACCACGGCGAGGTCCTGGTAGACGGTGGCGATGCCGCGCTCGAGCGCCTCGCGGGGCGAGGAGAAATGGACCGGGGTGCCCTCCACCTCGTAGGTGCCCGTGGACGGCTCGTGCAGCCCGGCGATGATCTTGATCAGGGTGGACTTGCCGGCCCCGTTGTCACCCAGCACGCAGGTGACCTCGCCCGCGCTCACCTCCATGTTGATGTCGTGCAGCGCGATCACCGCGCCGTAGCGTTTCCCGGCGTTGACCAGGCGGACCAGCGGCACGCCGCTCCTGCCGTTGCCAACCGGGGGAGCGTGGTGCTTGCCCGCCGGGGTTTCTTGGGGGGTACTCATATCGATGCCTCCGCACGGCGACGGATGTAGGTGTTCAGCAGGATCGCGCCGAGCAGCAGCGCGCCGACGAAGAACTGGAACCAGTCCGGGTTCCAGCCTGCGTAGACGATGCCCTGGTTGACCATGCCGAAGATCAGCGCGCCGATGGCCGCGCCGACCGCCGAGCCGTAGCCGCCGGTCAGCAGGCAGCCGCCGACGACCGCCGCGATGATGTAGACGAACTCGTTGCCGATGCCCTGTCCGGACTGGATCGTGTTGAACAGGAACAGGGTGTGCATGCCGGTGAACCAGGCCATGAAGCCGACCGCCATGAACAGGCCGATCTTCATCCGGCCGACCGGCACGCCGACCGCCCGGGCCGCCGGCGCGTTGCCGCCGACGGAGAAGATCCAGTTACCGATGTAGGTACGGAGCAGGATCCAGGTCGCGATGATGACGAAGACGATCCAGTAGACGACGCTGGTCCTGATGTTCACCCCGCCGATGGTCCAGCTGGCCGAGAACACCTGGCGTGCGGAGTTGAAGCCCTGCAGGGTGGCGATGTCCGGGCTCGACACCTGGTTGGTGATGGTCTGGGTGAGCGCGATGTTCAGGCCCTGGAGCATGAAGAACGTGCCCAGCGTGACCAGGAAGCTCGGGATGCCGGTCTTGACCACGATCCAGCCGTTCAGGAACCCGATGAACAGCGCCACCGCCAGCGCGACCAGCACGCCGACCCAGGCGTTGGTGGTGAACTCGTAGCTGAACAGCGAGGCGGTCAGCGAGGCGCTGGTCACCGCGACGCCCGCCGACAGGTCGAACTCGCCGCCGATCATCAGCAGCGCCACCGGCGTCGCCATCAGGCCGTAGGTGGAGGTGACGTACAGGACGGACGAGAACGAGGACGCGTTGCGGAACGGTGGCGCGATGATGAAGAAGAAGATGTAGATGACGATGGCGCCGGCGATCGCGCCCGCCTCGGGGCGGGCGAGCATCCGCGCCAGGGGCGACTTGCGCCCGATCCGCTCGTCGGCTCTGGGGGGCGGGGCAACCGGGGCTTCGGCTGTCTGAGTCATGAAAACCTCTCTTTCTGTGTGCCGGGGTCACCCGCGACTGGCGGGTGACCCCTCGCACGGCTAACTGCTAGCGGTTGCCCGCCTCCGCGTACTTGGCGACCTGGTTCACGTTGCTGGCGTCGACGAAGGACGGGCCGGTCAGCACGACCTGGCCGCCGCCGAGGACGTTGGCGTTGGTCAGGTACAGCCACAGCGAGTCGACCGCCTCATACCCCTGCAGGAAGGGCTGCTGGTCCACGGCCCACTGCACCTGGCCCGACTTGATCTTGGCGATCTCGGCCGCGCTGGTGTCGAAGGTGTAGAGCTTGGCCGTGCTGTGCGCCTGGTTGAGCGACTGGATGGCGATGAGCGCGAACTGCGCGCCGAGGGTGATGACCGCGTCGACACTCTTGTTCCTGGTGAGCTCGGCCGACAGCGAGGACAGCACGGCCGCGCTGTCGGTGCCCTTCACGTAGAGCTTGCTCATCGTGCCCTCGGAGCCGAGGCCCTGCTTCACGCCCGCGCACCGGGCCTCGAGCTGGGCCTGGCCCTGGTCCTGCAGCACGCAGAGCACGCTCTTCTTGCCCGCGGCGGCCAGGCGCTTGCCCGCCGCGACGCCCGCGATGGCCTCGTCCTGGCCGAAGTACTCCATCCCGCCGCACGCCTGGTAGTTGGAGTAGCCCGCGTTGAACATGACCACGGGGATGCCGGCCGCCTTGGCCTTCTGGATGGTCGGGCACAGCGCGCCGGGGTTGGGGTCGGTGACCGCGATGCCGTCGACCTTGCTGTTGATCGCGTCCGTGATCAACTGGGACTGCTTGGTCGGGTCGCGGTCGTTGGAGTACTTCAGGGTGATGTTGTCCTTGGCGGCCGCCGCCGTCGCGCCGTGCCGGATGATGTCCCAGAACGTGTCGCCCGGCGCGGCGTGAGTGATCATCGCGATCGTGTAGTGCGGCGTATTGGCGTGGCCGGCCGCCACCGCCGTGCCGCCTCCCGCGGCGGCCTCGGCGGCCTTCTTGCCGCCGGTCGCGGAGCACGCGGCCAGGACGAGTGGCAGGACCATGAGCAGGGCGATGGCGATGGCCCGTCTTCTGGATCTGAACATCTTCGGTGCCTCCAGGTGAGGATGATTCTGTCTGTTCGATGCGGGGTGGACCTGGCCTGGTCGTTCCTGGTCAGGTGGCGGTCGGGAAATGCATGTGCGTACGGTGGTGCTCTTGGTACTCGTTGTCGGGCCAGCGGCTGGTGATGGCCTTGGCGCGGGTGTAGAACCGGATGCCTTCCGGGCCGTGCACGTGGGTG
>Ga0070699_100006668_pt1 | contig 10039 bp, 15 predicted proteins | sample KBSK1503metaG_FD_65473 | JGI IMG/M metagenome (GOLD analysis project Ga0070699, IMG submission 65473) | Corn, switchgrass and miscanthus rhizosphere microbial communities from Kellogg Biological Station, Michigan, USA - KBS K1-50-3 metaG | ecosystem: Host-associated > Plants > Roots >... | reverse complement strand
TGATTCTCTCCCTCGGCGTTTCGGAAGGGACGGCCATCGCGTCGCTCATCTTCGTGGTCGCCCTGAGCAAGCTGCAGTACGTCCTCACCTCGCGCATGGTCGGCGGCACTACGAACTCGCAGGCCTGGGAGATCCTCTTCGCGATCATCATCGGCGAGGCGGCCTTCGGCGTCGCCGGCGTGGTGATGGCGCCGATCGTCTACGCGTTCGTGAAACGCGAGCTGCGCGACCGCGGCCTGGTCTGACTATCTCCGCGGCTCGAGGATGATCTCGCGCGCCACGCGTTCGCCCACCACATCCCGCATCGCCGCGCGATCGCGATAACCCTGCTCGATCTTCTGATCGGTTCCGAAGAGCTTCTGGCCTAACGCGTCCTGCTTGGCCTCGTTCGCTTCCATCGTCGCGAGGTCTTTGTATTCCACCATCAGAATGACGTCCCAATCGGCGCCGGTGTGCGACTCGGTCGTGAGGACTTTGTAGGAGAGGATGAGTCCTTCCTGCTTGGCCGCCTCCTGTTCGCGCTTCCAGTCGCCGGCGAGGTAGGTCAGGTAGGCGTTCGACATCCCCGCATGCGTGTGGATCAACGTGATGTTCCAAACCGAACCGTTGCGATAAGGGCGCGCAGGAACCTGCGAATACAACGAGACCGCGAGGGCTATGAACAGGATCGAGACGAGGAGCCGGTTTCTCATGACGATTCTCCTTCTTTTGCGCGATCGATCTTGGCCGCCAGCACAAAATCGCTGCGCGTCAGTCCGTTGATGGCGTGAGTCCAGATTGTTACGCGCACTCTACCCCAGCCGAGGTAGATGTCGGGATGGTGGCCCTGTTCTTCGGCGATCGCGCCGATCTTGTTTGTAAACGCCAGCGCTTTCGCAAAGTCGGGGAAGCGGAATTCCTTCTCGAGGTGATGCTGCTCGATCACCTGCCAGCCACCGCCCAGCTCATGCTGCAGATCGGAGAGATCCTTGCCTTGTAGCGGCGGAACGCCGCCGCGGCACGGGACGCATTTTTCCCCAGCCAGGGCCAACGGCGCGAGCTGATCGGCGGTCACGCGATGACGGAACGCCTCCTTGCCGTCGATGTAGATGACGGGGACATCATTCGTGAAACGGCGCTGAAGGTCGGGATCGCGGTCGATGTCGATCTCGTTCGGCGTCAGGCCGGCCGCGCGGAGCGCATGCTTCGCTTCCTCGCACAGCGGGCAGTTGGACCGCGTGTAGAGCGTGACTTCCATCCGATAGACTCTACTGCAGTGCCGGTCAATCTCGATTTGAGCGGAAAGGTCGCGCTGGTCACGGGCGGGTCGCGCGGCATCGGCCGTGAAACCGCCGTCCGCCTGGCGCAAGCGGGCGCGCGCGTGGGCGTCAACTACAACCGCAGCAGGGACGAAGCGCTGCAGATCGTTCGCGAAATCGGCGAACAGAATGCCGTCGCGCTGCACGCCGATGTCGCCGACGGCGCCGAGACCGAAGCGATGATCGATGCGCTGCTCCAGCGGTTCGGCCGTATCGACGTCCTCGTGAACAACGCCGCGACCTTCGACATGAATCGATTCGACCGCGACGACTACGCCGCCTGGCAACGCGGGTGGCGCGCGACGTTCGATCTGAACGTCTTCGGCGCCGCCAACGCCGCATTTCTCGCGATGCGGTGGATGCGCAGGAACGGCGGCGGCAAGATCATCAACGTCGCATCGCGTGCCGCCTTTCGCGGAGAGACCGAATTTGCCGATTACGGCGCGTCAAAGGCCGCGCTCGTCAACCTGACGCGATCGATCGCCCGGGCTTGCGGGAAGGACAACATCGTCGCGAGCTGCGTCGCCCCCGGCTTCATCGAGACGGAGATGGCGCGGGCGGAGCTGGAAGCGCATCGCGAGGAAATCGAGAAGCAGATCCCCCTCGGCCGTGTCGGGAGTGTTGCGGATGTGGCCGCTGTCATCCTCTTTCTCGCCTCGCCGATGGCTGACTACCTCAACGGTGTCACGATCGATGTCAACGGCGGCTCGTGGTTCCACTGATAGTGGCAGCTCATTTGCTCTGCAGCGCCCTGCCCGGAGGCCACGTGCACAACCGAAGAATTCTCGTCGTCGATGATGACGAGTCCATCCGTTTGATGGTCTCGCGGGTCCTGGAGCGTGAAAACTATAACGTCGTCTCGGCGAGCGACGGCTTCGAAGCTATTGAAAAGATCGCTCGCGACGATTACGACGCGATCCTTCTGGATCTGATGATGCCCGGACTCGATGGCATCGGCGTGCTCGACTATCTGGAGGAGCACCGTCCCGAGCTGGGCGACTCGGTGATCATCATGTCGGCAAATCTGCCCGCGGCAACGGACGCGCGGCGCACGCGAAGAGTTGGCCGCGTTTTGCCCAAACCCTTTGATCTCCGCGATCTCATCGCGCAAATTCGCGGCTCGGATATTGCTCTTTGAACGGGCATGAGCATGTCGTCCCTGTTGGCAATTCTGATCATCGTCTCCGTGGCGATCGCCCTGGCGTTGGGGCTCGCCTATCTGCCGATGCGTCTGCTGCTGGCGCAGATGGCGAAAGCCGTCGCCGCTCCGATACAAGAGTTCATCCAGCGACAACGCGATCGTCGCGCGATGTCGCGCACCACTCCGGACCGTCGTAAAGTCTAGATTTTTTTTCCGAGGGCCCGTTCGATCACGTTGTCGACGGCGGCGGTCTCGTTGGGCATCACCGCTCCGACTTTGCGCCACGCGATGCGGCCGTCGCGTCCGATGAGAACGGACGTCGGAATCACGGTCGTTCGCAGAACATTCGCGACCCGTCCCTCAGGATCCAGCCCGATCGGGTATGTAATTTTGTTTTCCTCGATGAATTTCTTGATCTCGGCGTCGTTTCCGTCGTCGACGCTCACGCCCACGATCTTGAAGCCGCGGGAGCTGTATTTCTCATGAAGCGCCTGCAGCTCGGGCGTCTCGAACCGGCACGGCTGACACCATGTCGCCCACACGTTGAGCAGAACAACATTTCCTTTTTCGGAAGCAACGTCGAACGATTTGCCGTCCAGGAGCTTTGTGCCGTAGGACGGCATCGGATCTCCGACATCCGCGCCGGCTTCGACGGACGGCTTGACGCGCGCTTTCGCCGTCTGCGAAGGCGTGCGGACCTCGCGACTGCAGGCAGCCGCCACGACCAGCGCGATGACCGCGAGGGTCTTACTCTTCGGTCTCTTCTTCTTCGATCTTCTTGCCACGCGCGATGACCTCCGGCTCCAACGGCACCGCCTCGGCAGGCGCAGCTTCGGGCGCCGCAGGCAATTCCTCCGCGCGCATGTGCGTCACGCCGACCACGACGCGGTCGGGGTCGTCGAGAATCTTGACTCCCTCCGGCGCTTTGAGATCGGACACGCGGAAGTAGTCGTGGATCCCGAGGTTCGAGATGTCGATGTCGATCTTGTCGGGGATCGCGTTGGGAAGGCATTCGACGTGAACGCCGCGAACCTGAAAATCGAGAAGGCCGCCGTCCTTCACGCCGATCGGCGATCCGATCAGGTGCACCGGGACCGTCGTGCGGACGACTTCATCCATCATGATGCGGATGAAGTCGATGTGGGTCATCTTGCGGCTGATCGGGTCGATCTGGATTTCCTTGATCATCGCGTGGCGCTGCTGATCGCTGCCCGACATCTTGAGAATGAAGATCGAGCGCACGCCGTGCTCGCTTTTTTGAATGAGATCGGTGACCGCTTTGCGGTCGACGAGGATGGGAACAGTCTCGCGATGGCCGCCGTAAACGACCGCGGGGACCTTTCCCTGCTGGCGCAGTCTGCGCGATGGTCCCTTCCCCGCTTCCTCCCGGCGCGCGACCTCCAGTGTTAGCTCAGCCATGACACACCACTCCTTCTCTGATTGGTACCGCGGAAGTCGCTAAACCCAGCGGATTCAGCAAAATTCCCGCTACATCTCGAACAGGGAACTGACCGAGTCCTCGCTGTGGATCCGCTTGATCGCCTCGGCCATGAGCTCCCCGATCGAGAGCGTCTTCAGCTTCGGGCACTCCTGCTCCTTATCAATAGTAGGCATGCTGTTGGTGGCGACCACCCGGTCGAGCGGTGAGTTATTGATACGTTGAACAGCAGGACCGGACAGCACGGCATGCGTGCAGGAGGCCGAGATCGAGCGCGCTCCCTTCGACATCAAAGCTTCCGTCGTATGGATGAGCGTGCCTGCGGTGTCGATGATGTCGTCGACGACGAAGACATTGCGCCCTTCGACGTCGCCGATGATGTTCATAACTTCGGTCTGATTCGCGGCCACGCGGCGCTTGTCGATGATCGCGAGCGTTGCGCCGAGGCGCTTGGCATAGGCGCGCGCGCGCTCGACGCCGCCGGCATCGGGTGAAACGATCGTGAGATCCGACATCTCGAGATCGCGCAGGTAACGGACGATCACCGGCGCGGCGAAGAGGTGATCGACCGGAATGTTGAAGAAGCCCTGGATCTGCGACGCGTGCAGGTCGAGCGTCAGGACGCGGTCGGCGCCGGCGGCGCTGATCAGATCGGCGCACAGCTTCGATGTGATCGGCACGCGCGGCTTGTCTTTCCGGTCCTGGCGTGCGTAACCGTAGTACGGAATGACGGCCGTGATGCGGCGGGCCGAGGAGCGCTTGAATGCGTCGAGCATGATCAGCAGCTCCATCAGGTTGTCATTCACGGGCGGAGAAGTCGGTTGAATGATGAAGACGTCCGCGCCGCGAACGTTCTCGTCGATCTGCACGTAGTTCTCGCCATCTGAAAAGCTGTACAGCGAGACGCGGCCGGGCTCAATCTCGAGTTTGCAGCAGATTTCCTGCGCAAGCGTCGGATGTGATCTTCCAGTGAAAACTTTGAGAGGACCGTACAAGCCGACTGATTATATCGACGTCAGTTGTTGAACGGCGTTCCCGCTGCGCACATCGGACATACTGACGGCACGTAGATGGTGTTCGGCGCTCGGACCAGCGTTTCGAGCGGCAGACGATTCGCGGCGGCGAATTCGATGAATTCCATTCCCAGGACGGCCAGCGCCGCGACGACTACCGTATCGGCGCCGCACTCAATGAGGTCTGCCAGCGTGCCGCGGACTGCAGAGCCGGCGCTGATCACGTCGTTGACGATTGCGACGCGCTGGCCGCGGACTTCATCGCGCAACTTCTTCGGAACGCGGTAGCGGACAGGATACAGCGCGTCCGATCTTCCATCGTCGATTCTCTCCGCATACGCGAAACTCTTCTCCATCCGCGATGCGACCATCCATGCGACAAATGCTCCTTCGACGAGCGGGCCGCACACGACGTCAAATTCATATCGTGTCAGTCGATCCGCAAGCTGATGCGCCAGTCGCGTTACCGGTTCCGGATGAAGGCAGAGCCCTTCGAGATCGATCCACGTATCGCTGTGATGGCCGGACTCGTATCGAAAGTGTCCTTTCCGGATCGGGAGCAGATCGAGCAGGCGGAAGGCCATCACCGCGCGTAATGATTCGCGCCCTGCAGATGCAGCGACACGTACGGTTCATCGCCGACCACCCAACTGTCGTGCGGCTCCGGCGGAATGTAGAACAGCGAGCCTGGCCGCAATTCGACGATCGAGCCGTCGGCGTAGGCGGCGACAGCGCGTCCGGAAAGTACGAGGCCGAGGTGCTCGACTTCGCAGAGCGGAGTGCCGGCTGTCGGCGCGACGTCGACCGACCATTTCCACCCCGGCTGATACGTCGCTCTTCCGATGGTCGTGCCGTTCACAGTCACGATCTCGAAGCGACCTTTCGGAAACTGGCGGACCTCGTCGGGTTTGTCGAAGGATTTGATCAGGTGCTCATGCATTACTCCAGTGTACCCATCGCGCGGGCGATGGTGTTGAAGTCCGATTCCGCGATTTCGAAGAAGCCGCGGCGGAATGGGAATCCCCAGCTCTTCTTGTCGCGAATGAAATCGAGTTTCTCGATCAGCGGTTGGATGGGCACCTCGGCTGATGACAGGACGTTCATGCGTCGCCGCCAGCCCGTCTCGGCCTCATAGGGAGCCTCGTCGACGATTTCACCGATGGCCGTGAACTTTTTGTCGGCTCGCGGCGAATAGAAAACGACCCGATCGCCTTTGGCGAGCCTCTTCAACCGAGTCTCTTTGCCATGATCGGCCTGCGTAAAACCGCCCTCGATTCCTCTTTGGACATGCTCGCGTGAGACAGTATTGATGTAGTAGCGCATGGTGAATCACCTTCGCTCGGAATCGTTTTCGGCGCAAATTTTCTACACTACGTGGAGTGGTATGCGCGTCCTGGCCATTTCGGGCAGCTTGAGAACGTGGTCGTCAAATGCGACGCTGCTTCGCGCGGCGATCGAGGACCTCCGTTGAAGGCCCTGGTGTTGACGGGCGGCGGCGCGCGTGCGGCGTATCAGGTCGGCGTTCTGCGTGCAATCGCGCGTCATCTGCCCGACGCGAAGTTCGACATCATTACCGGAGTCTCGGCAGGCGCCATCAACGCCGTTTTTCTGGCGTCGCGCAGCGGGCCGCTCGGCGAGATCGTCGAGCGATTGAATTCCGTCTGGAGCGTGCTGAGCGTCGGCGAAGTCATGCGCATCGATACGACGGAGCTGGTCCGCAACGTGATTCGGTGGGGCACGAAGTTGGTCTCGGGCGGCGCGCCGGTCGCTCCGCGCGTGCACGGTCTGGTCGACACAACGCCGCTTCGAAGCCTGCTCGAGCGCCTTTTCCCGCTGAACGAGGGGGGCGAAATCGCCGGGCTCGCGGAGAACATCGCGAGACACGATCCCAACGCCGTCGCGGTGACCACACTCGACTACACAACCGGTAGAACGGTCACGTGGATCGAAGGATCCAACATTCAGATGTGGGAGCGGCCGCTGCGGCGCAGCGTGCTGTCGAAGATCACCGTCGATCACGTGATGGCGTCGGCAGCATTACCTGTCGTTTTTCCGGCGATCAAAGTCGAGCGGCACTACCACGGCGACGGCGGCATCCGCCTCTCGGCGCCGCTCGCGCCGGCACTGCATCTCGGCGCGACGCGAATGCTGGCGATCTCGACGCACTACGAGAAAACTTTTTCCGAGGCCGACGAGCCGCAGACGATCGGCTATCCGCCTCTCGCCCAGATTCTCGGTCAGCTCGCCAATTCGGTTTTCCTCGACGTGATCGACGAAGACGCGATCCGCCTGCAGCGCTCGAACGAATTCCTTCGCGAGCTTCCACCCGACCGGCGCCACGGATTCCGCCTGGTGGAGTTCGCCAACATCCGTCCGTCCGAAGATCTCGGCAAACTGGCCGCCGACTACGAGCCGCAACTTCCCCGATCCTTCCGCTTCCTCACCCGCAGCCTCGGCACACGTGAGACGTCGAACGCCGATTTCCTCAGCCTGCTGATGTTCGTGCCGGAGTACCTGCAGAAGCTGATCGAGGTTGGCGAGGCGGACGGCAATGCGCGCAAGGACGAGATCGTGAAGCTGCTCGCTACTTGACGATTTCAAACGTGCCGGCGACCGGCCACAATTGCTTCTCGTCCGACGCGAAGCCGAACATTTTCCTGGTGTCGTAGTTCATCGCGACGGTCAGCGTGAATCCGTGATCGGAGAGGTAGGAGACCAGCTCGACATTTTTCGAGACTTCGAAAATGCCGCTCTGCTTCGCGCGCGAGCCACTCCCCTGTGCAACTCCGTCCTTGACCTCGCGGAACGTCACGCCTCCGTCGTTGTCGAATGTGTGGTCGTACGCTTGTCCCGCAGTCGGACCTTCGGTCCACTTCCATCGGACGGTGTGGCCTTTGATCATGAGGGAATCTTACTCCGTCGTGCGCCCAGCGTAGTATCAGCGGCGAGGATGTCGCTCAGTCGCAGACGATTGATTCGGCTCGGCGCCGGCGCGCTGGCGAGCGGATTCCTTTTCCCCAAACGAGCACTTGCTGCGCAAAAAACTCTGAAGATCGTCCAGTGGAGTCACTTCGTGCCCGGCTACGATCGGTGGTTCGATCGCTTCGCCGGAGATTGGGGAAATCGAAACGATACGCACGTCGTGGTGGATCACATTGCGATCGGCGAGATCGCTGCACGCGCAGCGGCGGAGGTCGCGGCGCAAAAAGGGCACGACCTCTTCATGTTCCTCAGCCCTCCCGCAGCGTACGAGCAACAGGTCATCGATCACCGCGAAATCTACGAGGAGGCTCAAAGGACAAATGGCAAGGCGATCGATCTCGCCATCCGGTCCACGTTCAACCCGAAGACGAAAAAGTTTTTCGGATTCTCGGAATCGTACGTTCCCGACCCGGGAAATTATCGAAAGGACCTCTGGTCCGAGGCCGGCTTTCCGCACGGGCCGGACAGCTACGATGACCTTCTCGCGGGCGGCAGAAGCATCAAAGCGAGGTTTGGAAATCCGGTTGGGATCGGACTCTCGCAGGAGCTGGATACCAACATGGCGATGCGCGCGATTCTGTGGTCGTTCGGAGGCGCGGAGCAGGACGAGGGCGGCAGCGTGACGCTTTACTCGAGACAGACGATTGAGGCGGTCAAATTCGTTCGCGAGCTGTACCGATCGTGCCAGACGCCTGAAGTTTTTTCGTGGGACACCTCATCGAACAATCGCGGCATTCTGTCGGGAAGACTCTCGTACGTGCAGAACGCGATCTCGATCACGCGCTCGGCGGAGAAAGACAATCCGGAGATGTCGAAGCGGATTCAGCTCGCGAATGCGCTGCGCGGACCGATCGGCCGGCTGACGCCTCCGAACAACATCCAGGCTTACGTCATCTGGAAATTCGCGGAGAACAAAGAGGGTGCCAAGCATTTTCTAGGCGATCTGGTCAACAACTTCTCCAGCGCGTTCAAAGCCAGCGAGTTTTACAACTTCCCATGCTTCCCTTCGACGGTCCCCGACCTGGCGAAGCGCATCTCGGACGATCCGAAGGCTGTGCCGCGAAACAAGTACAACGTTCTCGCGAATCTGATCTCCTGCACGAAGAACGTGGGTTACCCCGGCTATGCCACGGCGGCCATCGATCAGGCGTTCAACACATTCGTGCTTCCTACGATGTTCGCAAAGGCCGCGCGCGATGCAATGACGCCTGAAGCCGCGGTTCGTTCCGCGGATTCGGAGCTCAGGCGAATCTTCGTTGCTTGGAAATGATGGCCGTGAATCTACTCTCTGCACGTACAAACAGAGAGTTGCCGCGTCTCGATGTATGTGAGGTTGTTCGTGTACGACCTGAACCCCTTCTGCTTCCCGTATAGCCGAAGCAGACATCGATCGCGCTTCTTGTCGATGAAGAATGTGTAGTCGGTGCCTGACGGCGACGACACGAAGAACGGGCGCGGGCCGCGATCGATTCTCGTGAGCACGATGAATGTCCGATGCGCGAGGTCTCGAGCAACGTCCTCTTTCTCGTTCTGCGTCGTGAGGATGGAGGATAAAGACTGTTCGAACTCGCCGGAGCAAGCTGCGTCGGAGAAATTGTCGATCTGTGCCACGTGGGCGCATCGTGTCGAAAGAACCAGCGATGCCAGGATCAGAAGGCGGCGCATCTTAATGAGAATACCGCGGCGCGCCGCCGATCCACGAAACGCGAAGAGAAATTGCGATAGGACGATCGTATCGTTCGATCCCCTCGTACCCCTCCCGCCCACACCAAAGTATGATTGCCGTTCGCGCCCGAATTGGCGCACCGTCATAGAGGCCGGCAATGCAAGCAATCGCTATTGACGACTTGAAACAGGCCGAAGCGCTCCTTGCGGGCGAGAAGCGTCTGCTGGAAATGGTCGCGACAGGCGAGCCGCTCCCCATCGTCCTCGACGCACTCTGCAGGATCGCAGAAGCCACTGGAAGCGGCGTTCACTGTTCGATCCTGCTGATTGATGCCGAGGGCCGGTTTCACTCCGGCGCCGGACCGACGCTGCCACCGGGTTACAGCGAAGCGGTGGACGGTGTACCCGTGAATTGCGACATCGGTCCATGCGGGATAGCAGCATCGCTGAAGATGCAGATCATCGTTCCCGACTTCTCCCTCGACCCGCGCTGGCACGGGTA
>Ga0070699_100006666_pt1 | contig 10040 bp, 9 predicted proteins | sample KBSK1503metaG_FD_65473 | JGI IMG/M metagenome (GOLD analysis project Ga0070699, IMG submission 65473) | Corn, switchgrass and miscanthus rhizosphere microbial communities from Kellogg Biological Station, Michigan, USA - KBS K1-50-3 metaG | ecosystem: Host-associated > Plants > Roots >... | reverse complement strand
ACTCTCACCCGGCGCGTGCGACAGATCCTCACCGGCGTCCACTGGGCGGAGGAGCCGCCGTCGCGGACCTGCCACCTCGTCACGAACGTGCAGGTCCTGCGGGCGCACCCGGAGGGATCGGCGCCCACTGAAGTCGAGGTCAAGAGCCGCTTCATCGTCTACCGGAATCGCGTCGAGACGGAGACCGATTTCCTGGTCGGCAAGCGAGAGGACCTCCTTCGGCGCGTCGCGAGCGACTGGCGAATCGCGCGGCGCAAGATCGTCCTCGACCAGAACGTCCTGCTCGCCAAGAATCTGACGGTCTTCTTCTGAGCCGGCCCCCGCGACGGGGGTATGTTGGGAGGGAGGAGGAAGCCACGATGAGCGCTCAGCATGGTCCGGGGATCCTGGTGGCCACCGACGAGGGGCTCTACTCGGAACGAGGGAAGGGCGAATAGACACGCTATTTCGGCGCACCGGTCAACCCGAGCAGGCGAACGAACAACCCCCCACCGCGACGACGATGTATCGAGCGATGGGCATGACGTACTGGGTGGGGCAGGCGGAGGCGGAGCTGGCGACGCCAACCCAAGAGCGAAAGGACGGATGATGACGACGAGCCCACGATCACAGATCATCGCGGTTAGTGACCTTGGATGGCAGGAGTATCGGCCCGGAATCAGCTTCAAGCTCCTCTGGCAGGACCCGGCAACGAAGCGACGGGCCCAAATGACGCACTTCGCGCCCGGCGCGCAGCTCCCCCTCCATCGGCACGTAGGCGACGAGCTGATCTTCGTCATCGAAGGCGCCATCTCGGACGAGTCCGGGACGGTGACCGCCGGGAATGTGGGCTATCGTCCCGACGGCTGCGTCCATACCGTCACGACCAAGAATGGCGCGACCGTGCTAGCCGTTCTTACCGGTGATATCGAGCCCGCCACCGACCGTGGGAGTGCACCACCCTCGCAGATCTTCGCGCTGAGCGAGCTGCCCTGGATCGAGGCGCGCCCAGGGGTCCGGCAGAAGCGGATCTGGGAGGACAAGGCTACCGAGCGCCGTGCGCTGCTGGCGCGCTTTGAGCCAGGGGCGACGCTCCCGCCGCATCGTCACGTTGGCGACGAACTGATCTTCCTCGTCGAGGGCGCGAATGCGGACGAATCAGGTGCCGTCGCGACCGGCCACATGAACTACCGCCCGAACGGTTGCGTGCACACCGTCACGACCCAGAACGGCGCGACAGTGCTCGCGATCGTCTGGGGCCGCACGGAACCCGTCTGAGCCCGGTATGCTCATGGCGCGGCTAACGTGCTCCTGTTCCTACATCGATCGGATCCTCCGGAGCGCGAGGCGGGCCGATCTGTCGGTCGAACAACCAAGCAAGTTCGACCTGGTCATCAACCTCAAGACCGCCAAGGCCCTCGGCCTGACGATCCCGCCGTCGCTCCTGCAGCGGGCGGATCCGGTTATCGAGTAGCTCAGGCACTAGCCAGCCGTGCGAGCCGTGGCGTGTGAGGCGATGGTTGCTCTGCTCCTAGCCGGAACGCTGTCCGGATGTTCGATATCGCCTGAACGGCAAGAGGCTCTCCGCCGGGCGTGGGCCGAGGGAGAGGCCAAACAGGCCCAAGAATGCCAGCGGCATGGCTTCCGATATACGGCCGGTGTCTGCACCGGCCCCGGAGGAGGCCCCTGATCAAAGGGGGATCAGCGTGGGGAAATGGGCGAATTCCCCGATGGGGCGATTGGGAGGGTTGCACGACGCACCGTCGCGTAAGTCGGGGAGATGCTCAACGTGAGAGGAGGGGGATCGCACATGGGTTCGCGGACACTACATTGTGAGACGACGGCCGAGGCGTATCTCGAGCTGTTGTACGACCGCGGTATCGAGGTCTTCCTGGGCAATGCCGGCACCGACTTTGCGTCGATCGTAGAGGCGTTTGCGCGGTTCGAGGCCGAGGGCCGGGCCGCGCTGCGGCCGCTGGTCGTCCCGCACGAGCTCGTCGCCGTGTCCATGGCGCACGGCTACTATGTGGCAGGCGGGCGCCCGGCGGCGGTGATGGTCCACGTCAATGTCGGCACAGCGAACGCGTCCACGGGCATGATCTCCGCGGCCCGCGCGAACGTCCCCGTGCTGATGACGGCGGGGCGGACCCCGATCACTGAGGACGGGCTGCCCGGCTCGCGCGATCTGCACATTCACTGGGCGCAGGAGAGCTTCGACCAGGCCGCGATGCTCCGCGAGTACGTCAAGTGGGACTACGAGCTCCGCAACCCCGTTCAGCTCGAAGCCGTCGTGGACCGCGCCTTCGAGCTGATGCTCTCCGAGCCCCGGGGGCCGGTGTATCTCACCCTGCCCCGCGAGGTGCTCGCGGCCGCCCCGGGGGAGATGACGATCACGTCGCCGCCGCGGCGGCAGTTCCGCAGCGTGCGGTTCCCCGACCCCGCGCGAATCGATGAGGCGGCGCGCATCCTCGCCCGTGCCGAATCCCCGGTGGTCCTGGCCTCGGCGGCGGGTCTCGATCCCGGCGCGTTCACGGGTTTGATCGAGCTGGCGGAGGCGGGCGGGATCGGGGTGATAGAGGCGGATCCGATCTATGCGAACTTTCCCCATGCCCACGACTTCCATCTGGGCTACAACCAGTCGGGCACGACGAACCCCTCGGTCGCCGAGGCCGACGCCATCCTGGTCATCGAGGCCGACGTACCCTGGTACCCGGCGCTCCAGAAGCCGGCCGCAGGCGCGCCCGTCATTCACCTCGGTGTCGACCCGTTCTTCTCGCGCTATCCGATGCGCAGCTATCCCTGCGACGTGCCGATCGCGGCCACGCCGGCGGCGGCGCTGCCGCTTCTGGCGGAAGCCGTGCGGCGCCACGCCGCTCCGCCCGCCGTCGCCCGTCGCGGCGAGCGCCTGGCCGCCGAGCACAGAAAGCGCCACGCCGCCTGGGACGAGACCGCGTTGCGGCAGGCAAGCAAGTCGAGTATCGGCTTCGCCTGGGCTTCACGCTGCCTCGGCGAGGTCTTGGACGAGAGGACCGTGGTCGTCAACGAGTACCCGCTCGACCGGCGCTTCGCCGCGTTCAACCGGCCGGGGAGCTACGTCGGCTCGCCGCACTCGAGCGGCCTCGGGTTCGGCCTGGGCGCCGCCCTTGGCGCCAAGCTGGCCCGCCCGGAGGCGACGGTGATCGCCACCGTCGGCGACGGCGCGTACTTCTTCGGCGAGCCGCTGTCCTGCCTCTTCGTTCAGCGTGCCCACGCGCTGCCCGTCCTGACCGTGATCTTCAACAACCAGCAGTGGGAAGCCGTAAAGTCTGGGGCGCTCGCCGTCCATCCGGACGGCGTCGCCAAGCAGCGCGGTCGCTTCCCGCTGAGCGAGCTCAGGCCTTCGCCGCGCTTCGAGGAGCTCGCGAAGGCGGTCGACGGCTACGGTGAGCGGGTCGACAGTCCCGGAGATCTGGCCGCCGCGCTCAAGCGCGGGCTGGCGGCGGTGCGGGAAGGCCGCCCTGCGATCCTCAACGTCCAGTGCCAGCGAAGCATCTCGTGATCCGCTGACGTCTGGGTCAGCTCGAGCAGCAGCGTGAGGGCTATGAACGCGAGACGATGATGGTGTGCGACCTTTGACCGGGGCTATCGTAGGTCGTGAGGAGGCCGGATGGTCGCTCGAGCCCAGCGCGTTCTTGTCATCGTCGCGCACCCGGACGACGCTGAGTCGTGGGTGGGCGGGACGATAGCGAAGCTCGTCCAGGATGGCGCGCAGGTCGCCTACTGCGTCGCAACCAACGGCGACAAGGGTTCAGGCGACCGGACCATGACGCCGGAGCGGCTGGCGGCGACGCGCCAAGCAGAGCAGCGGGACGCGGCGCGCGTCCTGGGCGTCGAGACCGTGGAGTTCCTCAACTTTCCGGACTGCGAGGTCGAGAACACGCGCCGAACGCGGATGGTCGTCACCGCGGCGATTCGACGGCACCGTCCGGATCTTCTTCTCACTCAGGACCCGAACCGGACCACACTCCTCGGGGCCTCTCACCGCGATCACCGCATCGTGGGCGAGATCGCACTGGATTGCGTCCATCCGCTCGCTCGCGCTCACCTGGCGTTCCCGGAGTTGCTCGACCAGGGGCTTGAGCCACACGCGACGAAAGAAGTTCATTTGATGGTCTGGGGGGCACATTCGAACCTCGTCGTCGACATCTCCGAGACCATCGAGGTCAAGATCGCCGCGTTGGCCTGCCACGTGAGCCAGATGCCCGACCGCCCGGCGCTCGACAAGAACGTCCGCGAACGGGGCGCCCGGCTCGGCAAGCCTGTGGGCTACCGGTATGCCGAGGTGTTCGCTCGGATGGTGATCGACGAGTAGGGTCGCGGATTCGATCCCACGGGGTGATTCATCTATCCCCGTTCGGAACTTGGCCGGTCACGCCCGCTTGGTCGCTTCACTGATCGGAATGACCGTTCGCTCGGCCGGTTGATCGGCTTGGTGTCTGAAGACCCTGGCGGTCTTGAGATCGAGACCCAGCTCCCATCCGGTGGGTCTTCACGTAGGCAAGAATAGGCGAACGTAGTGATTGTCCACTACCTCGCCCTTCGCCCCGACTGTGAAGTTAGATGTGATGAGCCCCGTAGCGCCCGCGAACTGGCCGCGGCCCTCGCTCACCTCCCAGATCACCGCGCCCCGCTGCAGACCGTCCACCCCGCTCGGCCCAAGCACACCATGCCCCGCCGTCTTGAACGTCACGCCGGCAGACTTTCCATAGGTGATGCGGCCGCTCTCAATGAACCTCCCCGGGCCGGTAATCTGCACCTCCGACTCGAAGGTTGCCCGCGGACCCGGTTTCGACTCCGCTTTCACCTGTATCCCCTTGGGCGTCAGCGCTGTGCGCAGGACCTGGCCGGCCGCAGTCGTCCTGGCGGCGAGTGTCCCGTCGACCCCTTCAACCGGATGAGCTTTCCCCTTGAACTGCAATGCGAACACGAGTTCCTTCATAGCGTCTCCTTCCGCCTTGGTGAGATCCTCGGTAGCCTGCTGCACTTCGTGCAGGTCAATTACAGCGCCCTCCCAGCGGATCGGGGCCGAGACCGGTCGGACAGGTGGCGTGAGCTTAAGCTGGCGGGCGAGGGGGGTCAACAGACGAGCTGCCGGTGCGCGGGGTGACCGAGGTGATCGGACCTTCCGGTCCTTTTCGGGTCAGGGCATCGTGGATCGGAGGATGGTTCAAAGCTCGGTCACCCGGGTCACCCCGCTGGCTGCGGGCTCACACGGCGGTGCACCGGCAGCGTGAACGTGAAAGTCGAGCCCACCCCCACCTGGCTCGTCACCCGGATCTGGCCCCCATGTAGCTCGATGAACTTCCGCGAGAGGGCCAGCCCAAGGCCAGTGCCCTCCGCCTTCTTGTCCGCCGTTCCCGCCTGCCGGAACTCCTCGAATACGGTCTCTTGGTCCTCGGGCGCGATCCCGATGCCGGTATCCGCGACGGAAACCTCGATCATCCCATCTGTCGACACCGCACGAACCTCGATCCGGCCGCCCTCAGGCGTGAATTTGATCGCGTTCGACAGGAGATTCAAGAGGACCTGCTTGACCTTGCGTTCGTCCGCTCGGATCTCCGCGACCCGTTGGTCGATGGCATGATGAAGCGCGATCCCGCGGCGCAGGGCCCGCTCGCGGACCAGCGTGAGCGCATTCTCGATCGCTTGGGGCAAGTCGAACTCGGCCTGCTCAAGCTCCATCCGACCCGCCTCGACCTTCGACAGGTCGAGGATGTCGTTGATGAGGGAGAGCAGGTGCCGGCCCGACTCCAGGATGTCGTGCAGGTACTCCGCCTGCTTGTCATTGACGTCACCGAACATCTTCTCGGCGAGGACTTCCGAGAACCCGATAATGGCGTTGAGTGGCGTGCGCAGCTCGTGGCTCATGTTGGCGAGGAACTCGGACTTGTGCTGGCTGGCGACTTCGAGTTGGCGGCTCTTGTCGACGGTCTCCCGAAACAGGTTCACGTTCTCGATGGCGATGACGGCTTGGTCGGCAAACGTCTGGAGCAGGGCGATCTGTCTGTCCGAGAACAGACCGATCTCAGCGCGCGTGACCGTAATCGCTCCGAGCGGGACGCCGCTCCGCAAGAGGGGGACCGAGAGCGTATTCGGGAAATTCTCGCTCAACGCGCCGTACTTCAGCTCCGGATCGTCCCGCCGGTCCCGTACGTGAACGAGCGCGCGAGTTAGAATCGCGCGGGCCGTAACGCTTCTCCGGCCCGGGGGGATTGGGAACACGCTTTGGATCGCCGCCAATCGCTCCGGACCGAGGTTGTCGTGCGCGGCGAGGTGGATAAGTTCCCCATCGAAGCGGAACACCATCGCATGGGCCGCCTCACATAACCGCCGCGCGTTGGTTGCGATCGCCTCGAAAGTAGGTTGGACATCTGTCGGAGAGCTACTGATCACTTGAAGGATCTCGCTCGTGGCCGTCTGTTGATCCAGGGATTCGGTCAGGTCGCGGTTTCGGGCCTCCAGCTCCGTGAACAGGCGCACGTTCTCGATGGCGATCACCGCCTGATCAGCGAAGGTCTGGAGCAGAGCGATCTGTTCATCCTCGAAGCTCCCCGGCTCGCTCCGCATGACGCCGATTGCACCGAGCGCCATCCCCTCCCTCATCATGGGCACCCATACCCCGCTCCGATCCCGCCGCTTGCGTATGAGCTCACGGATATCATCCGGAATCCATTCGTCGGTCTCGATGTCGGTCAAGACCACGGGGGTCCGCCGACAAATCGCCTCGCCCGGGGGTGAGAAGACAGCGAGGGGTCGCGGGAAGCTACTCCTGAGGGCCGCGTCCCCGGATGGATTAGTCGATATATAGGCCGCCAGTTGAATCTCGTCGCCGGCCACACGGTATACGGCACCGTCGAAGCCGCTGAGGAGGCGCCGTGCGCTGCTCACGATTGCTTCGAACACTGGCTGCGCATCGGTGGGGGAGTGTCCGATTATCCGCAACACTTCGGCCGTCGCCGTCTGCTGTTCGAGGGCCTCCGTCAGCTCGTAGTTGCGGGCCTGCAGTTCCGTGAACAAGCGGACGTTTTCGATCGCGATCATGGCCTGGTCGGCGAAAGTCTCGAGGAGGGCAACTTGTCGGTCCGTGAAGAGCTGTACTTCGGTGCGGCGGAGGCTGAACGAGCCTATCGCGACACCCTCTCGCATCAGGGGAACGCAGAGAATAGTGCGGAAACCGAGCTGCCGCGCGCTCTGGCTGCTCTGCGGGAAGTCGTCGCCTTCGGTTTGCACGTCGGCGACATGCACGGTCCGCCCGCTCAACATGGATTGGGCAGCGACTGTCCCGCGAACGAACGGGATGGAGAAGTCACCTATGGGGCCGAGGGGGATCGCGCCGTGGTGAGCGACCAGGACGAGCCGGTCGCCATCCGGGCGGTAGATTGCAGCGTCGGACGACTCGCACAGGCGGGCGGCAGTCTGCGCGATCACATCGAACACTGGCCGGACATCGCTCGGTGAGCTGCTGATGACCCGCAGGATCTCAGCGGTCGCGGTCTGCTGTTCCAGGGCCTCGCCAAGGGCGCGCTCCAGGTCCTCATACGATGGCCGTGTATCGGTCTCGTAGCGACCGGTGAGAGGCGTGCCACACTGCATGCAGAAGTTGGCATCGGAAGGATTGGCGCGCCGGCATCGGGGACACTGCATAGGAACCCTCCCACAGATTGGGCTGGGACCTGGTCGGACAAGTGGCGAGAGCTTATGCTGCTGAACCGGGAGGGGTCAAGGAGCCGGCTGGTCACGCCTTGCAGGGTGACCGAGGTGACCGGACTTAGAATGGTAAGGCCGTCCGCGAGTGGGTCTACTGGGATCCGGGCAATCTGCTGCGGCAGATCGGCATTCTTCCAAGCCACGCGTCAACGGGGGCGGCAGCCGCTGAGAGGCGCTCGGCTAAGACGGCGGTAAGCGAGGTCAACCGGCATCCGCGGGCGTCGAGCGACCCTCGGCGCTCGTGGAGTGTTGGGTGTCAGCTACTTGTGGCCGACGAGCCCCCAAACCACGCGGCGCAGTTCGTTCACGTCGAATGGCTTCGACACGACCGGCGCGCCGGTCTCGCGCAGAAACGGAATGAACTCCGCCGCATTGGTGAAACCGGACATGAATACGATAGCGGGGCGCGGCATCGGCAGACTCTGCACCGCGTGGTAGACGGCGATGCCGTCGACCCCAGGCATTCGCAGGTCACTCACAACCACGTCGTAGGCACGCCGCGCAAGTCGATCGAGCGCGGCCTCGCCGCCGTCCGCGCCCTCAATATCGTAGCCTTGGCCGGTCAAGAGCGTCTCGACCAGCTCACGGACGTCCGGTTCATCGTCGACCACGAGAATATGGGACATAGGAGCGATCATAGCAGACTCGCACTTAGAAACGACTGGGGCCGTCGAAGAGGCGACGCAACTTGGGATTGAGTCAGGCTCGCCTTATTCGCGCCGCCTTTAGTCGATCTAATCATCCCGTGTGATTTTTTTCTCACATCGCTGAATGCCGTTCGTTGGCAAGGAGGTGGCGCCCTAGGCGTGGCGGAAGTCGTCCGCACGCAGATCGTCCGCTCGCGGCCCGTGACCTCCGCCGCAGCCACGACCCAAGGACGAATTCCTGGGTGAAGTCTGGGTAAACAAAAGGGGGTAGCGGCTGCTGCGTCCGCTAGCCGCTCGTCGCTCACGGTTGTGGGGGGCCTGCAATCACCGCATGGGCTCCCTTTCACCGAAATCGACCCCCGCCGCCCTCTTGTTGGGGGGGACTTGCTTCTCGCCAACCGCCACGAAACATCGCAGGTGCCGCAGATTGGGGATCCGATACTTCATCGCAATTGGTCCGATAGTAAAAATGTCTTGGACGTACGAGGCGCCTCTCAGTCAAATAGGTTCACAATGTGTCAGGCGCCGACAACGGTGAAGGCCACGTCAAGGCGTCCCGCCTGTGTCACACCGCGCAGCAACGAGCCGTACCGGGAAGAATTGAGCGAGCAGCCGTCCCGCCACCGGTTTTAGGGGTGGAGTGCGGATGAACACGGACCCAAAGCACGAGTCTCGGCTGAAGACGAAGCTCACGCTCTCCGGTGTCAAGGAGCTCCTGCTCCCGCCGCGTGCGATTCCGAACTCAGACACATGGGCCGCTCGGGCACGGGCGCTGTTCGGACGGCCGGACACGGTGGCGTCCGAGAGACGCCGCAGCCTGGAGGACTTTCTCAAGGACGTTACCCTCTTCGAGGACCTCCGTCGCGGCGATCTTCGTCGCCTCGCGCGGATTGTCCACGAGCGCGAGTACCACGATGGCGAGTACATCTGCGAACAAGGGAAGCCCGGTGCGGCGCTCTTCGCCCTGCGGCATGGGCTCGTCGAGATCGTGACGCGCAGCAGTAGCGGCCAGGAAGTGGCCGTCGCCACCCTGGAGCCGCCCTCGACCTTCGAGGAGTGGGCGGCAATGGGAACGCAGTCGACTCGCGTATTCTCGGCCCGAGCGCGCGGCCCGGTTTCACTGCTGGCCCTAGGTAAGTCCGACCTGGATGCTCTCATGGTCAATTTTCCGCTGGTGGCGAACAAGGTTCTCATGAGCCTCGCCGGCCTCATGGCCACACGCCTCCAGACGCTCGCCTACGCTCAGTACCTCAATGAACCCGAGGAGCCTCAAGAGTCCAGTCAGTGACCGGTACCACCCGCCTGGTGATCAAGTGGTTCGCGGCTATTGCCGGACTAGTTCTGGGAGCCTATCTTGTCTGGGGACTGCGGAGCTTGCTCGTGCCAGCTGCGGTGGGCGGTCTGCTCGCGTACATCTGTCGCCCGCTCGCCACTCGGCTCGAACGCTGGCGGGTATCGCGTGGCGTGGCAATCGGGATACTGCTGCTGGTATTCGTGTTGGCCGCGGTCGTGCTCGTGGATGGGATCCGTGCGGCCATTCCCACCGACACTGGAATTCTCGAGCTGAAGGTCCGTGCCCTCTATACGTTGAACCAGCGCTATCAAGCCTTGATGGAGCTAGATCCATCGTTGACGCGAGGGAATCGGATCTACCAATTGGTGCACGCG